>Ga0302180_10000642_pt1 | contig 27978 bp, 29 predicted proteins | sample I_Palsa_E3_2_FD_200575 | JGI IMG/M metagenome (GOLD analysis project Ga0302180, IMG submission 200575) | Peat permafrost microbial communities from Stordalen Mire near Abisko, Sweden - I_Palsa_E3_2 | ecosystem: Environmental > Terrestrial > Soil > Palsa > Peat permafrost | place: Sweden...
GGCCCAACCCGGTGTCACGATGACGTCGTTGTTGAGCAGAATCACGTAATCGCCGCGCGCGTGAGCGATGCCGTCGTTGTTTCCGCCGGCAAATCCTCGATTGGTGGCGTTGTAAATGATGCGCACGTGAGGATCGTCGATTGTGTCGAGCGCCTTGAGCGTCTCGGGGCCGGAGCCATTGTCGACCACGATCACTTCGTATGGCTCGGTCGTCTGCTCTCGAATCGACTGCAACGCCTTGATGGTGAACTCCGGCGCGTTCCAACTCAACGTGATGATCGAAACGAGGCCGCGTTGGAAAGCCGGCCGACCCCGCAGCACCCGCTCGATCGCCGCCGGATCGCGCACGAACGCGTCGGGATGGGCGGTCGGCCCCATCCTTGCGAGCGGTCGCACGCCGATGGTCCCTCGTTCGAGCTGTAAGGCTCGCGTGAGAAGATCGACCATCGACGCGTCAAGCGTCCCGCAATCGCGCAGCGCGAGTCCTTGCGGAAACTGCACCATGCGCAGCAATACACAACGTGCGTCGCTGGCGACGATTGGTTCGTGCGGCTCGCGCTCCACGCCCTCGACAAACGAGGCGGCGGCAGCACTAATCGGCGTCGTGACGCGCGCGAGCAACTCATCGAGCCATCCTGGCTCCGGCACTGTATCGGCTCGAACGAAGGCGACGTAACGCTCGCCCCGCACATCCGTCAGTTCACGAGCTCGGCCTACAGCCTCTTGCTCGCAAGCCCAGAGCACCTTGCCGATGGGTGTGCGTACGGCCCGTAGACGTCGCTCGAAATCCGCCCGGTCGAACCCCTCCGGTACACCATGCACGAGGATGTCCACCGGATGCTCGATGGGACGAATAAAGAGGCTCATGCCGCCATTCCCGCTGCGGCGCAGCCCCTCGACTCGTCCCGAATTTACCCAGGCGCGCGGGGCGTCGTAGTGCACGCGAGCGCGCCAGCGGTTCGCGAGGCGCTGCAGATTTGCTTGCGTCCGGCGAAAGCGCGCCGATCCCGATTTCGACTCGTAATGGAAGAGCGTCGCGCCGGGCTCATAGACAACGCGCAAGCCGCGTTCACGCACCTTGAGGCAATAGTCTACGTCCTCGTAGCCGTTCCAAAAGCCTTCGTCCAAGCCCCCAAGCGCGAGGTACAACTCGCGCGGTGTAGCCATGCAGGCCCCGGTGACAATTTGATAATCCCGGCGTTCATTCGCTTCGGGTGTGTTGCCCGGCTGATGTACCAGATAATGAAATGGATACAATCCGGATGCACTAAACGGCCACCAGCGCACCAGAACCCCGGCGTGCTGGATCGTGCGGTCCTCGTAGAGCAATTTCGCGCCGACGACGCCGACAGACGGGTCGTCGAAGAGGCGCATCATCGGAGCCAGCCACTGCGTGATGGGTTCAGTGTCGTTGTTGAGCAGCACCAGGATGCGGCCGCGCGCTTCACGCGCGCCTTGGTTGTTCGCGCCGGCAAAGCCGAGGTTCTTCTCGTTGCGAATCATCCGAATCCACGGAAAACTCGTCAGCATCTCCGGCGTGTGATCGGTCGAAGCGTTGTCGATCACGATCACCTCACCCTCACCCGCCCCAGCGAGCGATGGTTGTAGCTTGGCAAGACAATTCCGCGTCAACTCCGCCTTGTTGAAGACGGGGATAATGATCGAATAGTCCATCGCTGGTTACTTCAGCGCTCGATCGGCAACCGCTGCAGCCTCGGCATATCGCTCGTGGCGTAGATAGTACAGCGAAAGCGCGACACCCGAACGCACCGGGTCAATCTCTTGCGCCCGAATGAGCGAGGCCTCTACACCGGCCGGAGAAGCGAGCAGTTCGAGCGCCCCGGCGCGCGTCATTAACATATCGAAGCTGTTGGGATCCAGCCCAAGCGCGGCGTCGACGGCGGAAAGCGCCGCTTCGGCGCGTTTTTCGTCGAGCGCGCGGCGCGCGAGCAGGCGCCAATCCTCGAAGCTCTTCGGTGCTGCTCGCTGTTCGCGCAGGGCCGCCAGGTCGTCCGCCCGACCACGCGCCTCAAGCACGCGTTCCAACTGCTGCGCCGCCTTCTCCGAGGCAGGATCCAGCTCGAGCGCGAGACGCAGGAAGTGCTCTTCCTTCCCGAACTCGTAACGCTCCGAGACCCCGGCTGCGCTCACGAGCAATTCCGCCCCTTCAGCCGGCTTCAATCGCGAATACCACTTCTCGACGAGGTCGATCGCTTCGCGACCCCGCTTCATGCGCAACAAGAAGTTCACGAAGTGCAGCATCGCAGTGGAGCTCTCGTGGGTATCGAGGACGAGCTTGTAGGCGTCATGCGCTTCACCGAAACGTTTGAGACGTTCGTACGCCTTGGCCCGGTTGATCATCAAGGGCTCCACCGTCGGCGCATTGGCGAGACCTTTCTCGAACCACTCAAGGGCCTTCGCGTCGTCGCCCTGGATGGCAAAGCTCGAACCCATTTCCGAGTGTGCCTTCCAAATGTAAACCTGATCGTCGACGATGAACTGCTGCTTGGCATAGGGTTCGTCTTCGATTGCGGCGGCGAACGCTTCGCGCGCTTCGTCGTAACGCTTCTGCGCTACCAGAGCCTTACCCAGCATCATGTGCGCGTTTGCATAGTGTGCGCTACGCCGAAGCGACTGACGCGCCATCTCTTCGCTCCGGACCGGATCGTTGAAATGATCGCAATAAAGATCGCCTAGCAGCGCGAGGCCGTTCGGCATAAACGCACGCGGCGTTTCGCCGACGAGCTTGAGCATTTTTTCGAGCGAGCTCAGCGAGAGGGCGTAGTCGCGATTGAGATACGCGGTCGTCCCGAGATTGTACCAGTGGTAGGCGTTTTCCGGGTCATTCTGCGTCGCCAAGAGGAGAATTTCGAGATTGCGCTGCCCTTTGTTGCGCTCGGCAACCACGGTATTGACGTATCCGTAATGGATCAGCGTAACCGAACCTCCCACGGCGTCGACGCTTTCACCCGTTCCGTCCAACGCGGGGTATTCGTGAATCGGCCCGAAGAAGCGGATCCGATCGTCGTTGGGAAAGATACGAATGACGTGATGCGAAACGTCGCCCGAACCGCGATAGTCGTCGGTGCGATTGACGATTCGCGTGTACACCGCGGTGAGGTACGCGGGGACGTTCTTGAGCGCGAGTAGCGGCGCACGCGAGTCCTCGGTTAACTCCTCGTCAGCATCCATGAAAAGGATCCAGCGCTTCGTCGCCGCGGCGATCGATTCGTTGCGCGCCCATGAGAAGTCGTTACGCCACACGCGTTCGATGATGGTCGCGCCGTAGGAGCGCGCGATCTCGATGGTGCGATCTTTGGAGCCGGTATCGCACACGATGATCTCGTCGACATAGTCGGCAACGCTGGCCAGCGCCACGGGCAAGAATTTTTCCTCGTCGCGCACGATCATACAGAGGCTCACGCCGGCGGGCTTTTGGGAATGTCCGGGCGGCGGCGGCGGCAGCGAGGGGATGTAGGCGCTGCTCGGCTGAGCAACCGGTTGACTTTTGGGGCGCTTTGCGCGCACGTGGATGGGCATCGAAAGAGTTATCGGCAGAAAAGCAACGAGGACCCGCCGGAGCGGGTCCTCGAGGAAACGATCGCGCGGTTGCCCGCTGGATCGATTAACGGAACAGCGTGAGAACCGATTGCGCGTTCGCGTTCGACTGCGCCAAGACGGAGGTTCCGACTTGGACAAGCAGCTGCAGCTTCGTGAATTGCGTCGTCGCTTGACCCACGTTGAGGTCGGCGATGTTCGATGCCGAGGCTTGCAGGTTGACCGCTGCGGTATCGTCGTTCTGCTGGTCGATGCCCAGCCGAACCACGACGGCGCCGAGGTCTGCTTGCTGCGTGTTGAGCGTTTGCAGCGCGATGTCGACTTGACCGATCGCGTCTTCCGCCGCGAGTGACGGATTCGACGACGAACTGACCGCGAGATTGACGTTCGAGATACGCAGCGTGTTGGTATTCGTCGCTGCGATACCGAGCTGGATCACGTCGCCTTCGTCGGCGCCCGATTGGAAGTTGAAGGCCGGAGCAGTCGCAAAGTTCGACGGCGCGACGTACTGCGAGATCTTCAGGTACGCGGTCTGGCCGATATCGCCAAGGGTCGGCGTGCTGAAGTGCAGCGTGACGCCGTTGTTGTCCTTGTTACCGATCGACGCCTGGAAGGTCGTGGCCACACCGAGCGAGAGGAACGAAACGACTGACGCCGAGGTCGAGCTATTGAACTGCGTGATCTCGAGCGCGGGGGTCGCATGCGTCGGGTTCGCGGTGTTGGCGATGACCTGGACTTCGATCGTTTCGTCGGCGGTCGCGGCGGCCGTGAAGAACGCGCCCGCGGTGATACCGATGCTTGCGATCAAGAAGCCGTTCGACGTTCCGATCGATTGCGGACCGCTCGCGAGCAGTGCCGCGTTCGCCGTGATCGTGAAGTAGGCTTCCGCGCCCGCCTGGTCGCCTGCGTGGCTTCCGTCGAGGAGCGCCTGTCCGTTGAAGTTGGTGTTCTGCGAGATGCGGTTGACCTCGAGCAGGAGCTGCGAGACTTCCGTTTGCAGATTCGCGCGATCGCTCGTGCTGTTGACGTCCGACGCCGCTTCGACCGCGAGGACGCGGATGCGCTGCAGGATGTCGGTTTGTTGGGTCAACGCGCCGAGCGCGACCTGCGCAGCGTTATTGGCGTTCTGCACGTTTTGCGACGCTTGATTGAACGCTTGGTACTGCGAGGTAAGGTTGGTTGCGATCGCGTTACCAGAGGGATCATCCGCAGCGGTGTTGATCCGCAAGCCGGACGAAAGTTGGGTAACGACGTTTTGAAGTTGCTTTTGGTTGTTGTCGAGGTTCAGTTGAACTGCATTCGACAGCAAGTTAGTGGCAATGCTCAGGCCTGTAGCCATTTTTCCTCCATGATGTGGTGCGCAGAGGCACCGATACGCTAGCCTATGGGGAAGAGTGTCCGTTCTCCCCTACGTGAAATATCGGCCCCGCAAGTCGAGACTTTAGTGAGGAGGCTTGGTTCTTGGACGCAATGTCGCACGCTCGGGTTTGCCGCTCGTGACGGGGGCGGCGCCCAGGGCCTCCTGGTTGGCCTTCCGGATCTCTTCGTAGACCTCGGAACGGTGGACCGGCACGGCCCGCGGGGCCTCGATCCCCAGCTTCACTTGGTCGCGATCGACCGCGACGATCACAATGCGAACATCGTCACCAATCATAATGGATTGATTGATCTTACGACTCAGAACCAGCATCCGAAGGCCCTCCTTGGCGTTGAGAGGGGACCTTCGGCAGGGTTAGGCGCTCTTACTGCTCGCGGAGGCCTTCTCGGCAGTCTTGCGCGGCATCGGCTCGCGCGGCGAGTAATCTGAGCCGTCGAGCATGATTTGGCGACCCTTGCGAGTCCGCAGGTTGATGACGACCGGAGCCATGAGATTGATGGTCATCTCGTGCGCATCCGGCGTGACCACGACGACGCAGAGCGTTGCAAAATCATTCGCTTCGCGAATTTCGAGCGAAGTGAAGGCATAGGCCGGCATCTTTGGGTCGTAGGTCTCGAAGACCATCCACGGGTCCACGGACGGCAGGGCTACGGACGGATCGTCGAGGGACTGCAGCCACACAAAGGTGGGATGACTGTCCAAATTGAGCGGTAGCCAGCGCTGCAGGGTCGGGAATCCCGGCAACCCCCATGGGAACTCGATGACCTCGCTCGCACCGAACGTGCAAGGGCCGAATCGCGGGAGGTCGACGGTTATCTGTTCTTGTTGCATTGTGGCTCCGCTATTCAAAAGCTGCGTTATCCGTTGGGTAGGTACGTAAAGAGGTCTTCCTGCTCGAGCCGGGTCGTGGTCTGGTAAGCCGCTTGCAGCGCGGTCTGACTCAGGCTAAACTCACTGGTTACCTTAGCAATATCGGTATCTTCGATATTCGATTGCACCTGGGTATCGCTCGTTCCGCGTGAAGATTCGATTGCGGAAAGGGAGCTCACCGTCTGGACGGTCGCTCCGACCAGACCGGCCGCGCTCAGCGCCACGGTGAGGTTGTTGTCGATGTCGCCGAGCTGGGTCGAGAGGTTATTGACCACGTCCCCGGTCGAGCCCAGAAGGAAGGCACTGGTAAAGTTGCTCGGCGTGGTCGCGAGAGGGGCGGCGACGTCGCTGACGAGGAAATTCTGGTTTCCGATATCGTTGAGCGCGAGACGCTGCGTTTGATAGTTGAAAGACGCCACCACGCCGGTCGCCACCGACGCCGCATTGATCGCTGCGACCACGTTCTGCATCGACTCGCCGGTGGTCAGAATTATCGTGGTCCCGGTGGGCGAGAGCGAGGATGCGATCGAGAACGCAACGTTGCCCGCGCCCGTCGAGGCCAGCCGATTGGAGAGCGGCGAGTTTACCGATTCCATTTGCGCGACGGTCGTGCCGGTGGTGACCGCATGATAGCTCAGGTTGACCTGCGTTGAGCTCTCGTCGGTCGTCTGGCTCTGATCGAGCGTATCCCGCAGACGGATAAGCATGTCGAAAACGCTGGGGGAGCCGTTGGCCGCGTTCAGGTTGAACGCTTGCTGCAAGGTGACGTTGGTCGGCACGGGCTGCCCATTAGGCAGCTGTTCGTTCTGCTGGACGATATTCGATTTGGCGCTCACCGCGCTGGGCGGATTCCCGACGGGCGTAACCAGACTCGAGCCTGAGCTCGCGGCGGTTCCGGAAAAGATGTACTTCCCGTCGTACTGTGTGTTCGCGAGCCCAACAGCTTGTTGAAGCAACTGGTTGACCTGTTGGCCGATGGAGCCGCGCTGGTTGGGCGTAACCGTGTCGCTCGCGCCTTCGATCGCCAAATTCCGCGCGCTTTGCAACAGGCTGGTGAGGCTCGAGAGCGTGCTGTCGGTCGTCGCGAGCAGGTTGTTCAGCCCGGTGAGATTCTGCCCGACTTGGGTCGTGACCGCCGAATCGTTACGCACCGAGAGATCTTGCGCGATGAGCGTCGGGTTGTCCGACGGCTCGTTGAGCGCGATGCCGGTCGAGAGCTCTTGCCCTTGCTGCTGATATTGCGATTCCAGATTCTCGATGGCGAGCGTCTGATTCGAGTAGATCGTCGAGGTAGCGATGCGCATCATGGTGGTTGCCTCTCCTTAGGATCCCACGCCCAAACCATTTACGATGGTATCGAGCAGTTGACTGAGCGTTGAAATGGTCTTCGCGGCGGCCTGATAAGCCGTTTGATATTTGATGAGGTCCTGGGTTTGCTCGTCGAGGTTGATGCCGGCAAGACTTTGCCGCTCTTGATCGATCGACGAAGCAAGATTGGTTTGCGTCGTCGTGCCGGTGTTTGCGGTCGACGTATCGAGGCCGACCTGCGTCACGAGGTTTCCATATTGCTGGACCAGCGTTTGCGTCTGGGCCGAGGTAACCGTGAACGTTGTCGCGGGCGCAACGAGCGTATGCGTGATTGCCGGCGTAAACGTCACCGTCTCGACGCCGCTCGCAAAACTTACCGCGGTAATCGTGACGTTTTCTTGCGGGGAGCCGCCACCGATTTGCGCATCAAGCGTCAACTGCTGACCGACCTGCAGGTTGTTGACGCCCGGCGGGAGTTGCAGATTGACCGGTGTGCCGGCGACGAGCTGGGTCGGCGTTGCAGCCGGCGGGGCAACCGTCGTCTCGAGTGCCGGGAAACCGACCGTGCTCTGAAACAAGCTCGTCATCGCGTTCGCGATGCCGTTGTCGTTGGCGCCGTAGTCGTTGGTCGCGTCTTGCAACTGACCGTTGACGTTGCCAGCTCCGAGCGCGCCGAGCAGCGAATCGCCGGGAACCCAGGTCGGCGGCACTCCAGGGGTGTAGAGGCTGTCGGCTATCGTAAAGGAAGCGGTCTGCGGGTTGGTCTGCTGCGCGCCACGCAGCGCCAAACTCTCGTTCGACGGGTCTCGGGCGAAGACGATTTCCTGCGACGCAGAGTCGTAAGACGAGGTTACGCCGGACTGCAGCGCATTGAAGCTGGAGACGAAGTCACCAACGTTGTCCGCATAGATCACGCCCGGCACGGCACCGGTCGCGGGCGGGGCCGCCGAGCTGTAGCCGAATGTCTGCGCGACGCCATTGACCGTGATCGTCAACTGCGCTCCGGCAGCAAAGTTCGCGGTTGGCGCATTCGCAAGCGCGCCATTGCCGACGAGCAACTGCGACGTATCGACCGTGTTGTTGGCCGAGTTCATCGGAACGATGCCGGTAAGCGGGTTGGTATTTGCCTCGGTGTTTGCCAGCACGATCGGAAGCTGCGTCGCGACGGTGATCCCGGCTTTGATGTTCCCGGCCGAGATTGGCAGCTGCGCGTCGATCGGCTGAAACAGCGCGGTGCCCGCTTGACCGTTCGAATCGTATCCGGATTCCGTGATTCGATTCGTTTCGTTGGCGAGCGAAGAGGCGAACTGATCCAACTGCGTCCCGTAGTTGCTCAGCTTATTGTTGTAGAGATCTTGCAGCGCGGCAAGTTGACCGCTGCCGAGCGGAACGGTCGGTGCGCTCGGCGACTGGGGCGGGCTCGTCGCAAAGTAGACGTTGAAACTCTGCGCGCCGTCGGACGACGTTCCGATGACCGGGGCTGCAAGGTGATACGCCACGGTGTCATTGACCAGGGCCTGGCCGTTCACCATGACGAGGACCGAGCCGTCAGCCTGGACCGAGGTCTGGGTGGAAATGTACTGCGAGAGCTGATCGATATCGTAGTCGCGCTGATCTTCAAACGTGTTAGGGTCGTCTCCGACCGCCGTCGACGCGCGGATCTGCCCGTTGAGCGCGGCGATCTGGTCGAGCAGCCCGTTCGTCGTCTGCACGATGGTCGCGCCCTGTGAAAGGGTTTGACCCTCCGCGTTCGACACGGCGGCCGACGAGCTGCCGAGAGCCTGCGCGAGCGACTGCGCGTTGGTCAGCACGCCCGAAGCCGCGGCGAGTGTGCTCCCGGTTGCGGATGCATTGACCAGATTGGTCACCGCCGTTTGAAAACTGTTAAACGCGGTGCTCACGCCGGCGTCGGGATCGCCGAGTTGCGACTGCACGCTGCCGAGAATCTGCTGCTCGGTCGAATAATAATTCTGTGAGCCGCTGGCGCCGCGGAAGAGCTGATCGTACGACTCGACGTTGACGCGTTGAATCCCCGAGACGATCACACCGTTTCCGGCCGTTCCAGGAACGTGCGTCGACTCAAACGGCGACCCGACCACCGGCGGAGCCTCGGTAAGGATCGTCTGTTGCTGGGTTGCGCCGGGGGTGTTGACGTTCGAGATGTTATCGCCCGTCACGTTCTCGGCCACCGAGAACGACTGCAGGGACGTCGACATCAGATCGAGCCCGAAGAACGTACCCTGCGGGAAGAAACTGCTCATGCCTTGCTACTGACCAGAACGCTGTTCTGCGGAGGCGGCACGAAGCCGCGGCGCTTATAGGTTTGCGGAGCGTCGCTGGCTGCGCGCTGCAATGCCGCCGTGATCTTGACGAGCCGCTGCAAACCGCTCTGAATCAACGCCTTGTTGTTGTTGTTGGTGATGCGCAAGCCGATCGACGTCGTGGTAAGTTCGACCAAACGCTGATTGAGCGTCGGCCACATCTGCCGCGGCGCATACAAGCACACTTGGCGCAGCGTGAGCGCGCCGAAGCCGCGGATCTGCATTCCGCGACGCTTGCCCGAGGCCGTATGATACGCACGCCGCGCGGAGTCCAGCTCGCGCTCGCACTCGAGAATCTCGGTCGCACGGTTCTGCACGAGCGCCTGGGTGAGCAGGAGGGCCGCTTCGTGCGTGCGTTTGAGCAGCACCGATTCCTCGTGCAGGGCGCTGGCGAAGAATTCCCACGAATCGCTCACGGTTGGATCCTCTTATCAACATCGACGTTGGCCTCGTGACTTGCGTCACCGAGCACCTGACCGCGGAACTGACTCTCGAGTTGCTGGGCAAGCCCGAACGAACCGCTCTTGGCCATCTGTTGCGAGCGCTCGTCGTTGAGCATGCTTTGCCAGGTTTGTTCGGCCGAGTTGTCTCCGCCGAAGAGCGTCTGCTGCGGGACGGTATCTTGCATGGCGTTCATCAACATCTCGACGAAGACGCCTTCGAACTGCGTGGCCGCGTCGTGCAGCTTCGCCAGCGCCTGCTTTTGCTCGGGTGTGATCTGCTGCGGCTGCGCGCCTTGCGCTTGCGGATTGCCGCCGACGCCGTCGATGGATCCCACTAAATGATCTCCAAATCGGCTTGCAGAGAGCCGGCCGTGCGCAGCGCTTGCACGATCGCGATCAAATCGCGCGGCGAGACGCCGAGCGCGTTGAGCGCTCGCACGACCGACGAGAGCGTCGCGGCGCCGGCAACAAAGGTCAATTGATGCCCCTTTTCAGCGGCGTTGACCGTGGTGTTGCGCTGGGTCGCGGTGTTGCCGCCGGCGAAGGCGTTCGGTTGCACGACCTGATTGGTCGTGGTGATCGTGATCGAGAGATCGCCCGAGGCGATCGCGCACGGCGCCAGACGAATGTTGCCACCGAAAACGATGGTTCCGGTCCGCTCGTTCATAATGACTTTGGCCAGTTCGTCCTGATTGAAGCTCAGGTCCGAGGCATCGGCGAGAAACTGCACCGGATTGCCGCTGTACCCTGCCGGCAAATTGACGCGCACCGTTTCCGCGTCGTTCGCAAACGCCGTGCGTGCCCCAAAGCGTCCGTTCAAGAGTGCCGCCAGATTGGCGGCGGTCTTATAGTCCGGCGTCGTGAGGACGTAGTTGAAGCCGCTGGGCGTGTTCTGAATCGGCGTGATCATATCGCGGGCGATCACCGCGCCGTTCGGAATGCGCCCGGCGCCGGTGAAGTTCTTGTTGACGGTCGAACCGCCAAAGCCCGCGACGAAGCCGCCGACCGAGACCGGTCCTTGCGCGGTTCCATAGACGAGGTTGTTCGCCGCCTTGAGCTCGGTGAGGACCAGCGTGCCGCCTTGCAGGCTCGTCGAATCGCCCATCGCCGAGACGTCGACGTCGACGTTATCGCCCGAATGCGCAAACGGCGGAAGGGTCGCGGTCACGATCACCGCAGCGACGTCGCGCGTACGCACTTCGGTCTGCGTGACGGTCAGCCCGAACGACTGCAGGATGTTTTGAATCGTTTGGCTGGTGAAGATCACGGAGGTGGAGTCGCCGGTGCCCTGCAGGCCGACCACGACGCCGTAGCCCACGAGCTGGTTTCCGGTGACACCCTGCACGTGTGCAATATCTTTAACCAGCACCGGTTTCCCGGTCGCTTGCGCCCACGCGCTCGATCCAGCGCAGACAAACGCAAGGATCAGCGCGGTCAGCGAACGTGCTAGAATAGCCAACTTAGTATCCTCGAGAGCAGGCCCTTGTTCTTCAGGTCGTCGCCTTTAAAGGCGCCTTGGACGTTCGCGACGCGCGAGGCCAGCACCGTATCGGTACTATCGATGTCCTCAGGCCGAATCGTTCCGGTGATATGCAGGGTCTGGGCCCGGCCGTTGATCGTCATGCCTTGATCGCCCGTAATTTGGAACGCACCGCTCGGCATCACGCTGGTCACCGTCGCCATCATGGTCGCCGTAAATGCGTCGGCGCCGCCCGCGCTCTGCGCGACGCTCGCCGCCGTTTGTCCGGAGACCGAATTGTTGAGCCGCACCAGCGGGATACCGAAGACCCCGGTACCGTTGCCGGCGCCGACCGACGCCGACTTCGTGCTCGAGTAGTTGTTGGTATGCGAGTTCGCGTCGGCGATGTCGAACTGCACGTACACCAGGTCGCCGATTTGCGCGGCGCGGTGGTCGTTCATCAAATGCAGCGGATGACCCGGCGCAGCGGGCGGCGGCGGCGGCTGGTAGAGCGAGTCCGCTGCAGCGAGCGCCGGAGCAAGCGCGAACAGCGCGGCGAGCGCGAGCATGGTGCGCATCATAGTGTCTCTCCCGACAGGTTCAGTTCGACGCGGTCCGGACCGACCACGGTTCCGGTTAAGGTTTTGTTGGTCATCGGATTGTAGACGCTCACGTGGTCGCCGAGTCCGCCGCTCGAACGCGCGACCACGTCGGCCGCGACGCGAACGCCGTCGTTATCCACGATCAGCGTCACGGTGTTGCCGGCTTTGACGATCTGATCGACCTGTGTGCCCTCGATGGTCACGGGCGCGCCGGCGCGGACCGCACTGATCACGCGACGACCCACGAGGGCGCCCGTGCCGTTGGTGCGTTGACCGGTAAAGACCATCCGCGTCATCTTGAGGTCGCTTGCCGCAAGCACGGCGCCGGGCAGCAGATCGTGCGTCGCGACCGCGGTTTGCACGTAGCGTTCCACGCGATAGCCCACGAAGATCTGACGCAAGAAGCGCCCGTCGAGATCGATCTCGACCGGCACGTTGACGTACGACTGCGTCACGATCGCGCTCTGCACGACCAGCGTCGCGCGACCGAGCGGCACGACTTGATCCGGGATCCGGTAGGATTGCACGAGCGCCGCATCGCCGTCCAGATGAACGCCTTTGCTGATCGGCGCGGCGAGCGATTCGAAACGCGCACCCGAAAGCACCTGCATCGCCGCGGCACGCGCCGCCCCGGCTTGCGATCCGAAGAACGCGAGCGTGAGGAGCAGAGCGGCGGCGAGTGTGTGCTTCATCAATGTCTCTATTGGAACGGCGACATCTGGATGGCGGTTTGCAGCATCTGATCTGCGGCGCCGATCGCCTTCGAATTGGCTTCGTAGGCGCGCTGCGCGACGATCATGTTGACCATCTCGTTGACGACCGACACGTTGGAGTTTTCGAGGAAACCATCTTCGAGGATGCCCGTGCCGTTGAGCCCCGGGGTACTGACGATCGGAGGTCCGCTGGCGGCGGTCTCGAGATACAGGTTGTCGCCGGTCGGCGCCATGCCCGCTGGATTGACGAAGCGCGCGAGCTGCAGCTGTCCGAGCGTTTGCGGCTGAACGCTACCCGGCACTTGCGCCGTGACCGTGCCGTCGGGGCCGACCGAGACCGAGACCGCGTTTTGCGGAATCGTGATCTGCGGCTGCACGAAGTAGCCTTCCGCGGTCACCACGGATCCGTTCGCATCCTCTTTGAACGAACCGTCGCGCGTATAGCCGGTGGTGCCGTCGGGCAGCGTGATCTGGAAGAATCCGTCCCCTTCGACTGCGACGTCGAGGTTGTTGCTGGTTTGCACCAGCGAGCCTTGCGTGAAGACTTTCTCCGAGTCGGAGACCTTCACGCCGAGACCGACTTGCTGACCGACCGGCACGATCGAAGCGCCCACCGGAGCACCCGGTGCTTGGATTTGCTGATAGACCAGGTCCTGAAAACGCGCCTGATTGCTCTTGAATCCCTGCGTGTTGACGTTCGCGAGATTGTTGGAGATCGTATCCATGTTGTACTGCTGAGCTTCCATGCCGCTTGCAGCGGTGTACAGTGATCGCATCATGTCGGTTCGTTAACTCCTGGCCTAGGCCGTCTTCGCGACGACAGAGATCGCCGTGTTGGTAGCATCGTCTTGGGTCTTGATCGATTTTTCGTTGGCATCGAACCAGCGCTCGGCGGTGATCAGGTCGACCATCGATTTCACCACGTTCGCATTGCTGGTTTCGATCGAACCTTGCTGGATGGTCGCGGTCGTCGTTGCCGTCGGTCCCGCGTTACCGCTCGTTGCGTAATTGTTTACGCCTTCAGGGCGCAGATTGAGAAGACTATTGAACTGCGTGATCGCCAGCTGCCCCACTACCTGCGAGCTCCGCGCGTTATTGGGGCCGCCGTTTTGCACGATCGTGCCGTCTGCTTGAATCGTAACCGGGCCGCTGGTCGGTGCCAGTTGGATCTGCTGGCCTTGTGTGTTGAGCACGGTGTTGCCGTCGCGCGTGCGCAGAACGCCTTGCCCATCTTCGGTGAACTCGCCGTCGCGTGTGTACCGCACGCCGTTGGGCGTTTGGACGGTGAAAAAGGCGTTCGCCGTGCCGGTGATCGCAACGTCGAGCGGATTGCCCGTGTGATTCAACGAGCCTTGGTCGTAGCTGGTCGGCGTGTCATAGATCAGCGCGCCGGTTCCAAGCTGCCCAACCTCTTGCGCAACGGGCGTGCCGGCAAGCGGATTAGCCGCGGTCTTACCGGGATCCGTTTGAATCCGATAGATGTCGAGCGATGGCGCCGATTGGATTTGGAGCAGCGTCTGCTTGAAGCCGCTCGTGTCCACGTTAGCGAGATTATTCGCAACGTTGTCGGCCATACTCTGCGCTACGAGCGCGCCGCTCGCAGACGTGTAGAGACCACGTACCAAAAGAAAAAACCTCCGCACGAACGGATTCCGGTTTCCCGGTTATCGCAAGACCGTCAATCAGTCGGGTCCCGCTCCGGCCTTCCACCCTTCGTGCGAGGTAGTCCAGGCCGCAAGCACCAGAGAACTACTGGTACTCCCTTTGGATTTCGGCATACCGGGGCAAAAATTAAGGGAAGCCCTTGTGACGCCGGTCGCCCCATGCGAAGCCGCGATCGTTTTGACTGAGCGAGGAGGGAATTTTAGGGCTGCGCGCCCGGCATAAGCCCGAGCGGATTAGCCGAAGCGGCGAGGACCCTGACAGTAACTGTCCGAGACGCGAGGCGTTGAGCGAGGGCTATGCCGGAAGCAAAGCCCTAAAATTGCATCTGAGAGATTTCGGTGTAGGCGGCCATTATTTTGTTCCGCACCGAAAGCGTCATCTGCATGGCCAGGCCGGCCTCTTCGACCGATTTGACGGTCCCCTCGAGGTCGTGGCTCTTGCCGAGGGCGTAGTCGGTGGACATCTGCTCCGCCTGCGTCATCTGGTCGTTGACGTTCGAGACCATCCCGGCGAGGGTGTCCTTGAACGAGACCCCGCCGGCCCCGGCGAGGCCGTTGTCATCCGGCAGCGGCTGCGATTGCGGTCCCTGCGGGCTGATGTCCGGGGCAAACGTCCCCGGCGTGACCTTGCTCATCGCATCGGAATAGCTGTTGATTTCCACGCAATCTTTCTTCTGTTAGCTCTTGAGAATCGAGAGAGAATTCGCGCCCATGTTCTGGGAAGCGGTGATCGCCGCGACATTGGCCTGATAGGCGCGAGAGGCGGCCATCAGGTCCACCATCTCCTTGACGATCTCGACGTTGGGGTAGTGCACGTAGCCGCGCGCGTCCGCCTCGGGATTGTTCGGGTCAAAGGCCAAGCGGTCCGGCGAGGGATCGTCGGTGATGCCCAGCGCTTGAACGCCCTCGACGTTGGCCGGCTCCGAGGACTGCGGATCGAACGGATTGGGCGGGGCGAAGGGATCGCTCGAGCCCGAGGCGCCGACCTGGTCCGAACCGTTCGGGGCGGCGGGTTTCTGGGCGAAGATCACCAGCTGGCGCTTGAAGGCGCCGCCTTGCGGCGTGCGCGTCGTATTGGCGTTAGCGATGTTGTTGGCGATGACGTCCATCGCCAGGCGCTCGGCCGAGAGGCCGGATGCGCTGATCTCGACTGAATCGTAATAGCTCATCTTAGTTCGGCTGCTCCGTCGAGGCTTCGCGAATGAACTTGTACTGCTCTTGTAAGAGCTGCGCTACCGTCTGCTGATAGCCGGTATTGGATGAGAGCTGCGCCATCTGCTGATCGATGTCGACGTTCGATCCGTCGGCGCGCATTTGCGTCGCGGCGTCGACCTGCGCCTTCGGATCGTAGGGCACCGGCGGCGCTGCGTCACCGATCGCGAATTGGCGGCCGTCGTCGGTCGCCATCGCGAGCTCGTCCGGATCGGCGGGCGCGCCGAGGCTGTCCTGCAGCGCGCTCTTAAAGTCGACGTAGGAGCTACGGAATTCGGGCGTATTGACGTTTGCGATGTTATTCGCAATTTGGTCGTGTTCGAGCTTCGCGCCCTTGGTGGCCTCGCTAAGAAGCGTGGTCGCTTGCCCAAGTGGAAGTATGCTGAAATCAGCCATCCCCCTAACTATCGGCAACCTTCAGCCTCGACTGAAGCCTGCGGGTTAAGCCGTGAATTGCGCCGCGTGAAGGCGCGCATACGCGCCTCCCTGAGCAAGCAGCACGTCGTGCGAACCGGCCTCGAGCACACGTCCGCCTTCGATATAAAGGATCGTGCTGGCGCGGCGAATCGTCGAGAGCCGGTGCGCGATGATGAGGGTCGTTCGCCCGGGCAGCAAGCGATCGAGTGCCGATTCGATCAGCGCCTCAGAGTGCCGGTCGAGCGCGCTGGTTGCCTCGTCCAAAATGAGAATGCGCGGATCGCGCACGATCGCGCGAGCGATGGCGATGCGCTGGCGCTGTCCGCCCGAGAGGCGAACTCCGCGCTCGCCCACTTCGGTGGCATATCCCTCGGGCAGCGTTTGGACGAATTCGTCGGCATTGGCCTCAACGGCGGCGCTGCGAACGTCCTCGTCGCTCGCGTCCAGTCGACCGTATCGAATGTTTTCCGCAATCGAGGCGCGGAAGAGTTGTGGATCCTGCGGGACGATCGCGATCTGCGAACGCAGGTCGCCGAGCCGCACCGCGGCAATATCGATTCCGTCGATCAGCACGGCGCCGCGTTGCGGACGATAGAAACGCGGGATCAGGTTGACAAGCGTCGTCTTCCCGGCGCCGGATGGACCGACCAGCGCAACGATCTCGCCCGCTTCGATCGCTGCGGTAACATCGGCGAGAGCCGGTGCTTCCTGCTCGTCGTACGAGAACCACACGCGATCGAACTCGATGCGTCCGGCGATGCGTGCCATCGGCGCCGGATTCGCGACCGCTTCTTCTTCCGCAGGCAAGTCGAGCAACTCGTACGCGCGTCCCGCGGAGACGAGCGCTTTGCTCAAATCGCCGACGAACGCGGCGATGCGATTCATCGGATTGACGAGATTAACCACCAGCAGCCAGTAGTTGAGCAGCAAGCCGCTATTGAGATGCCCCACGAGCACTTCGCGAACGGACAACCAGATGATCGCGACCACACTGAACGCAAGGATCGAAGAGATCACAACCGGCTGCATGTACACGAACTGATTGAGCTTCATGAATGCGCCAAAATAGTCGTCGTTGCGATTGCGAAAGCGCTTCGACTCAAAGTCCTCGCGCCCGAAGGCCTTCACGATTCGTTGGGCCTGCAAGATTTCGGTCAGCGTGGACGACAAGTTGGCGATGCGAGACTGTGACCGCGTCATACTCGTCGAGATCAATTTCTGAAATCGCGCAACGGTAACCGACATAAGCGGCGCGATCACTATCAGCACGAGCGTGAGCAGCCAGTCGATCCACAGCATCGCGATGAAGGAGCTCAGGAACGTGAGCAGCGCGTTGATGAGCTGGGGCAGCGATACGCTAACCGCATCGCTCATGACTTGGAGATCGCTGTTAAACCGCGCGATCAGTTCCCCGGGCCGCCAGCGATCGAAGATCTGCAGCGGCAAGCGCAGCAGCCGTTGGTAGAGCTCCTGGCGCAGCTTGGCGAGGAAACGTTGGCCGCACCATGTCGTGATGTAGTTGGTGCCGTAGGTCGCAAAGTTCGAGAGCACGAGTGATGCATAGGTGGCGGCTAGCGCCAGGTAGAGCAGGTGCAGGTCCGGCTTGGCGCCGGCAGGCGGCGAGATGACGCGATTGAAGATGACGCCGAGCGCCCACGGTCCGACGAGCACGAGCAAACTGTTGATCGCGCCCAGACCGATCGCCAAGAGCAACCGGGGATAGTAGGGACGCCCTTCGCGGGCCAAACGCGCGACGGTGGATTGGGCCATCGGGCCCGGTCTTGCGGCCCGCCGCGGGTGAAACCTGCACCCGTGCTCCGCAGTAGACGAGGGTGTAGGATTGGAGCGAGACGCAACGATTATGGACTGCTATTTTCACTCGAACGTTCCGGCAATCGCGCCCTGCGCGCATTGCGGAAAATCGATCTGTGCCACGTGCCGCGACGAACAAGGCGGATGCCCGAGCTGTCGGCTCGGCCAGAAAATTGAAGCCACCGTGGCCGAACCCAAGCAATTGTGGGGCAAGGTTCCGCCTCGCCCGAGCGCACCGCCGCAGACCACTCCTTCGGCAAAAGTGACGACCGTGTCCGACGATCCGGTCGAAACGCGCGCGCTGGTTGCACTCGGCTATCCGTTGTGGCCGCTCGCGCTGCTCGCGCTGCTGGATTCGAAGAAGTCCACCTACATCAAACGGCAAGCGCTGCAGGCTCTTGGTTTTAATGTCGGCTTTGCCGCCTTTTGGGGGCTGCTCGAACTGACGAGTTACATTCCGGTGCTGGGCTGGTCGTCGAGCTTCGTCCTCTTGATGATGCTGCCGATCTTCTTAGTCGCGAGCGTGTTCTTCGGGATCAAGGCGTGGCACGGCGATCCCGTTCGCGTGCCGGTCGTAAGCGACTGGCTCGACGAGCGAATGCCGGCTTAGGAGGTTTGATTCAAACTCTCCTAGCCACATACTCTTTGTATCGTTCTAAGAAGGCGCGGGCTTCGTGCACGTGATCGACCACCGCAGTCGGATAGTTGTCGCGCGAAAAGAGCGGCAGCATCGGCTCGCCGTCGTCGCCGCGTCCGCCCCACGCACTCATTGGTAGCTGCGCAAGCTCGGGAACCCAGCGCTTCACATAGGCGCCGCTCGGATCGTAGCGGCGCCGTTGTTTTTCCGGGTTGTAGATGCGCGGGTATTGTGCCATGTCGGCTCCCACGCCCGCAATCCACTGCCAATTGCCGTTTGCGAGGACCGGGTCGTCTTCGATTAGCCAACGTTCCCACTCGTCGCGCCCGACGCGCCAATCGACGCCGAGGTCGAAACAAAGAAACGATGCCACGACCGAGCGCACGTGCGGATGCATCCATCCGGTTTCGTGGAGCTGCCGTATGCCCGCATCGACCAGCGGAAAACCCGTCTTTCCGCCGCGCCACCGGTCGAGCGCCGGATGCGACCGCGCGAACGGAAACCCGCGCATCTTGACTTGCAACGATTCGTCGTCGAACGGCCCGTAGAAGTATCCCAGCTGCAAGAAGAAGTCGCGCATCGCGAGCGAGCGCACGAAGAGCCGAAGCGAGACGCGTTCCTCGGTAAGCAAGAACGGATCATCCAAGCGCGCGAGCACGGAGCGCAGCACCGAGCGCGCCGCGATCGTGCCGAACGAAAGATGCGCCGCTAAGTGTGACGTGCGATCGTCACTCGGGACGTTCATCGCGATCGCGTATTGCACCGCCGCGCCATTCAAGAATCGCTCGAGAGCGGTAAGCGCGATCGCCGGACCGGCTTCAATGGCGCGTTCTCCGGCGCCGAACTCATGCGGCACCGGCAGCGGCTCACTCTGCAACTCGCTCGAAGCGAAGCGCACCAGCAACGGAGCATCGTACGATGCGGGCTGCAACGCGCGCCACACATCGTAGTACGGCGCGAATGCCCGGTACCCGTCGCCGCCGCTGGGTCGCGCCGCCGCAGTATCGTCAGGCGGAATCGCGGGCGCATCATGCACCGCCATCGCACGCAGACCGGCTTCTTCCAATTCCGACTGCACGCGCGCATCGCTCGCCGTGCCGGCGCCGTCGTAGCTGATACTCCATGCGACGCCGTTCGCCGCGCAGGCGCGAGCAATGTTCTTGAGCGTCGCCCCGGCGGCGCCGCGTCGCACCAAGAGGCGTGTTCCTCGCTCGCGGAGAGCACCATCGAGCGCGGCCACAGCCGAGCAAAAGAACGCCGCGCGACGTGGAGAACGCGCCAGGCGCGATTCCGCGGCGCGATCGATCACCAGAACGGGGAGGACATCGCCGTGCGCGGCGGCGCGCGCCAAACCCGCATGGTCCTCGATGCGCAGATCGTGCGTGAAGCGATAGATGAATGGCGCCGCCATGGTACCTTCTAGCCTAAAGCGTCTTCACGTAGGCAGCAATGTCCGAAACGTCTTGCTCGCTCAGCGTGCCGGGATAGAGTTTGGGCATCGGCGGATCGGGTTCTTCGATCGCCCGAACGATCTGCGCGAGCGTTTTCTTGCGCCCCTCGTTCGCGAGCGAAGGGCCGATGCGCGCCGAGTCAAGGGAGGAATTGTGACAGACTTGGCAATTTTTCGCAAAGAGGTCGGCCCCTCGTCCGCGATTCGAGCTTGCCGTGGCGACGTGCTGATGCGAACAGCCCACATTCAAAAGTCCCGTAAGGATTACGACGAGCGCAGCGAATACGAGGCGATGGCGGGTGTGCATTGCTGGGCGGGCGTTTTCGTCTGAGGAGCCCGTTTCTCCCCACTTGAGGAATCGAAAGGCGACGTGGCCCGAAAGATCTTTTTGCGGTTCGGACAAACGAGCGATGTAGAGCGCCTCACCAAAGAAGGCGTTCTCACCGGCGCGCCCTCGCCGCGCGAGAGCTGGACGACGCGCATGACCATGTGCCTTGGCGAACAAAAGGCCGGCCGGCGTGCCATTCTCATCGCGGAAGACCAGAGCGGGCTGCTCGGTATGGTGCAGATCGTCTTCAAGCTACCGCCCGGCTACGACGATCCCGAAGCCGCGAACGGGATGGACGTCGCGATGATGGAGAGCCTGCGGGTTCGCCCGAACGCGCCGCCTGAGATCGGAAACGAACTCGTCGGTGAGGTGCAGCGTCTCGCGATGAAGCGCAAGGTCAGGACGCTGACCTTCCTGGTCTCGATGCAGAACACGCGCGGCATCGCGCTGGCCAAGAGCTGGGGATTCGAAGAGTTTCGCATCATGCCCGAAGCGGACAAGATGCTCGCCTTCTTCCGCAAATCTATAGACTGAAGAACCGCGACTACTGAGGTATTCCGGTGTCCTCGTCGGAGGCGGGGCGGAAGGTGAAGGCGTCGCGATACACCCCCACGGTCGGTTTTCCGTTGAGCAGACGAGGCGAATAGCGCGCGGCCATCGCCGCTTTGCAGACCGCGACATCGAGGGCGAGGTATCCCGACGATTTCGTGATGGTGCATTTGGTCGGTACGCCGCGTTCATCGACCGAGACTTCGAACGCCGTCGTGCCCTGCGCGTTCTCAGCGTACGCGATCGGCGCCGGGCGCGGCTTGATCGCCGCATCGCCACCGAGCGGCACAACGTCACGCACCGTGCTGAGCGGCGCAACCGCGATTGACTCCGCGCGGCCGGTCAGCACGGGTACGGACGTCGTTGTCACTTGAGCGGAGCGCTGTGACGGCATCGCTTCGTCGCGCCGCCAGATCGGAACGTTTGACGCCGGCGCCGTCACCCGTGGGATCGGAGCTTCCGCGACTTCCGTCGTTTGCGTAGTCGTTTGCGTCACGGCGTTTCCGCGCCGCTCGACCACGTTGTGAACGACGATCATGCTGCGCGGCGCAGGCGATGCTTTTGCAACGGGTGACGCGGGCGCGACGCGCGGACGATGTTCGAGTGACAGGTGAAACTCCGAGGCGGGCTCCACGCTCGCAACCGTCGGTTCAATGACGGGCGGATGCACGACTGCGGCGAGCAGAACGTGCACGCCGAGGGAAACGGCGATCGCCGCAGCGATCAACGCAGCGCCGGTGCGCCAGACGCGCGTGCGCGAGCCCGACGCCGCGCGCCGCGGCAAAGGCTCCCACGTCTCGCTCATCCGCGCTTGCGCAATCGCCGACATGACGCGTTCGATCTCGCGCTCGCCGCCGAGCGAGTGCAGACACGACGCGCAGGTCGCGATGTGCTTGCGATATTCTTCGCGCTCCGTTTCGTTCGCTTCGCCGAGCGCGATCGCTCCGGCGAGGATTTCCGTGCGCGAGCACTGGTTGGTCACAAAGTCTCCGTCATCACCGATCGCAGGATCTTCATCGCTCGGCAGACGCGTTGACGAACGGCGTCCGGCGAGGTTCCGAGAATTGCTGCAGCCTCATTGGAGGAGTAGCCCGCATAGCTGGTCAGTAAGACCGCCGCCGCCTGCTCCGGCGGCAACTTCGCGATCGCCGCTTGCAGGTCGACCGACGCCGCGCTTCGTTCGTCGATCCGCCATGAACGGTCGTCGCTTTCGCGATCCAGCGGCAGCATGCGGATGATCTTGCGGCGCCGCAGGTGTGAAATCGCACCGTTGGTCGCAGTCTTATAGAGCCACCCCGCCGTCAGCGGTCGTTCCGGATCACGTTGCAGTGTCCGAAACGCCGCAAGAAACACGTCCTGCGTCAGATCGAGCGCGAGCTCGCTGTCGCCGACCATGCGCCGCAGATAGCGCGCCAGTTTCGTCTGGTACTCGCGCACGAGCGCTTCGATCCGAAGCTGCACGCCGGCCGCCGGTTGCGTGGTGAGGTAGACCTCCTCCATGCGTTCTGGTCCCCCTTTGCCGTAGAACGGGGCCATGGCGGCGGTTGTGACTAACCGCCGATTTCGCTAAAGGCGCGCATTCGGGAGCTAGCCTCGCCCAGGCGGAGGTGATGGCGCTCGGGCTTGATGCTCATGCTGGCGCTCAGCAGCCCGGCGATCTCCCCGGTCGAGGCTCCGGACCGCAGCGGCGTGCGTAGATCGACGTGCTGGTCTCCGAAAAGACAGAGCCGCAGCCGTCCGTCAGCGGTCAGGCGAACCCGGTTGCAGCGCTCGCAGTAGTCGTGGGAGAGGGGGCTGATCACACCCACCGCGCCGGGCGCGCCAGGATAGGCGAAGTAACGCGCCGGACCGTTTCCCGGCGGACCCGGCACCGGTTCGATCCGTTCGACTGCCGCCACCCGCTCGAGAATCTCGTCCGACGACACATAGCTATCTCGCTGCAGCTCGAGGTTTTCGTGAACCGGCATCACTTCGATGAAGCGGACGTAGACCGCGCGCTCCCGCGTCAGGGCCGCGAACGCCGCGATCTCATCGTCATTTTCGCCCCGCATCACCACGCAATTGAGTTTCACCGGCCCGAGATTTGCGGCAATCGCCGCGTCGATTCCGCGCAGCACTTTATCCAGCCCCGGCCGGCGCGCGATGCGTTGAAAACGATCCTCACGCAGCGTATCCAGCGAGATATTGACCCGCCGCAGACCGGCCGCAACCAGCGCGTCGAGTTGTTCTTCGAGAAGCACCGCATTGGTGGAAAGCGCGATATCGTCGATCCCTGGGATCGCGTTGATGCCGGCAACGAGGCGATGGAGATCGCGGCGCACGAGCGGCTCGCCGCCGGTCAAACGGATCGTCCGCACGCCGACCTGCGCCGCGGCGCGCACGATGGCCACAATCTCCTCGTAGCTCAGCAAGTCCTCACGCGCAAGCCATGGCAGGCCCGATTCGGGCATGCAGTAGACGCAGCGTAGATTGCACTTGTCGGTCACCGAGACGCGCAAATAGGTGATCGGCCGGTTGAAGGCATCAGCTAATGGCTCGCGCGTGAGGTCGACCGTCGTTATCATACTTTATTGGGTGAACAGCGAATCGGGCAGCGCCGGATTCAGTTGATACTCCGAAAGGGTGGCCGTGACGTCGCCCTTATAACTGGGCTCTTCCACATGACCGGTCTGCGACGTGACCACGGTATTCCCTTGTATGACGCTGTAGTGCTGGTCAACGGTCGCCCAGCCGCCATTCTCATAATCAAAACGCATCGAGCGGATCGTCGCCGAGGCATCGTCGGCGATTACCTCGATCTGGGTCACGTTTCCGCGGCTTCGTGGAACCAGCGTCAGGCTCGTGGTCTTGCCGTCGTCCCTCGTTTTGTTCACGGTATAGAGTGCGGGCCAGCGCGAGGGTGGCTCGATGTGTGCAAAGAGCTGCGAGAAGCTCTGGGCGATCACGGGCAATCCGCTCGTTACCTGCAGCTTATTGAGGTCGGGGTCCTTATGATAGTAGGTCGCGACGATGTCGGTGGAGATGAATGGGAAGGTGACGAGCGCGACGTGCGCGTGCACCGTCGCCGAGTAGCTGTGCAGATCGGGATTGAGAGCCGCCATGCGCGCGAGCAGTTCGTCGTCCGCAGCCGCCCGCAGCGGTAGTGCGCTCAGCAACGCGATCAGCATGACAAATCGTTTCAGGAAGATGCTCATAGAAGTGCTGCGGAAATCTCCTCTTGGACGGTGGGATCGGTTTCGATGGTGCGGCGCGCTCGTAATGCGTCAATCGCTTGTGGCGACGCCATGCGCCCGAGCGCCCATGCTGCCGCACCGCGGACCATTGGATGCGGATCGCTTTCGAGCGACGCTGACAGTGCTGGGATTGCGGAGCGATCGAGGGCGTTACCGAGGCCGATCGCCGCGTTGCGCCGCAAAACGGCGGCGCCGCGCCATCCCATCGCCGTTCGTGCATAGCGCCGCTTGAATTCTCCGCTGCGAAGCTGGAGGAGCTCTGTGAGCGCGGGCGCAGCCGTTGCAGCGTCGTAGGGCACGAACGCTTGGCTCCCTTGCTCCCCCGCATTTTGCGTCGGCGGGCAGACGAGTTGGCAGATGTCGCAACCCCACGTCCAATCGCCGATCAACGCGCGCATCTCGCGCGGAATCGGATCGGTACGCTGGGTGAGATCGGCAATGCAGCGGGTTGCGTCGATCGTGTAGTCGCCGCGCAGCGCGCCGGTCGGGCATCCGTCGATGCAGCGCGCGCACGAGCCGCAACTTTTTCGCACCGGAGCATCGGGTTCGAGCGCCAGTGTTGTAACGATCTCGCCCAAGAACACGAACGACCCAAGCGCCGGCGAGATCAGGTTCGTGTGTTTTCCGATCCAGCCCAGGCCCGCGCGCGCGGCAAAGGCCCGCTCCGCGATCGGCTTTGTATCGCAGGCGATGGCCGTCACCGCCGCGCCCGCCGCGCGGTCGACGTCGGCCGCCACGCGGGAAAGCAGCTCGCGCATGCGTGTGTGATAGTCGCGCGACCACGCATAATTCGAGACGCGTCCATGCAGCGGCGGCCGCGCCGGCTCTTGCGTTGCATAGGGCACCGCGATACAAATGATGCTGCGCGCGCCCGCCAGGATGCGTTGCGGATCTGCCGCTGCCCGAGCGTAGGCATCGTCATAGCCCCACGTGCGCAAGTCGCCGCGCTCGAACGATTCGCGCATGCGGTCGCGCGACTGGTCGTCTTCGCGGGCATCCACGACGCGAACGTCACCGGCGCCGAGCGCCCGAGCGCGTTCGACCGCGAGTGCTTTGATCGAGTCCGTCTGCGCGATCATAGTGTCGCGAGGGGACCCTGTGGCCCGGCCGGAAACGCCGCGTCGATCGCCTCGATGTCATTGGGGTCGAGATGAAGATCGCCCGCTCTCGCGTTCTCCTCGACGTGCGCAACGCTCGAGGCTTTGGGAATGGTAAACACATTCGGTTCGCGTGTGAGAAAGGCGAGGATCACTTGGCGCGGGGTTGCACCGTGCTTTGTCGCGATCCGTTCGAGCGCCGCGCCGCCTGGGCTCGAGGCACGTGGGAATTCGCCGCGTCCAAACGGCGTATAGGCAACGATGGCAATGTCCGCGGCGCGCGCCGCAGGGATCAAACGATGCTCGATGCCACGCTTGCGCAAATGATAGAGCACCTGATTACATGCCAACGGAATATCGCCGAGAAGCTCGCGTGCTTCGAGCATCTCATCGACGTCGAAGTTGCTCACGCCGACGAAACGTGTCTTGCCGGCGTGAACCAGGTCGCCCAAGGCACGCATCGTCTCCGTTAACGGAACATGGCTCGGCCAGTGCAGCATGTAGAGGTCGAGATAATCGAGCCGAAGATTGCTCAGACTCCGCTCGCAGGCTTCAATCGTTCCTTTATAGCTCGCATTGCTCGGCAACACTTTACTGGCGACAAAAAGCGTCTTGCGCGGGATGCCGTCGATGGCTTCACCTAAGAGCCGCTCGACGGCTCCCGAGCCGTACATTTCTGCCGTGTCCAGATGGATCATGCCGAGTTCGATGCCGCGCTGAATCGCGCGAATCGCTTCGGTTTTCCGCGCGCCGCTTTCGGGCATGTCCCAGGTTCCCTGCCCGATCACGGGCAGCGAAACGCCGGTCGCGCCGAAGACTTTGTGCTGCATATCTGGACTCTACCTCAAAAGAAGTCGAACGACTCATGCATCGCGGCGTAAGCGAGCAGCCCGCCGTGCAGATGGCGTATGCGCGTGAACCCGGCGTCACGCAGCCGGCGCACCGCCCAGAGCGACTTAGCGCCCACTCGGCATGCAACAACGTAGGTTCGCGCACTATCGAGTTCGTGCAGCCGCGCTTCGAGCTGCGAGGCGGGAATGTGCAGCGCGCCGTCGATCGATCCAAGCGCCGCTTCGTGCGGCTCGCGCACATCGAGGAGCGTCGCGCTGGTCAGCGCGTCGTCCAAATCCGCCGCAGAGAGATCGCCCTCGTCAACGACCTCGTCGAGCTGGGTCTCGATGGCATCCACAATCGTGCGGTGGTCGCCGCAGATCGCGCAGCGCGGATCGCGCTCGAAGCGCACCTCGCGCGTGCGCGCGCCCAGACTCTCGACGAGCAGTAAGCGTCCCGCGAGCGGCTCGCCGATCCGCAGAAGAAGTTTGAGCGCTTCGTTCGCTTGCCAGGTTCCGACCAGACCGGCCAGCACGCCGAGTACTCCGCCCTCGGCACAGGTCGGCACCGTGCCCGCGGGCGGCGCATCCGGATACAGGCACCGGTAACACGGACCGCCCTGGTAGTTGAAGATGGTCACTTGTCCGTCGAACCGGAAGATCGACGCGTAAACGTCGGGCTTGCCTTCCAAAACGCACGCGTCGTTGATCAGGTAGCGGGTGGAAAAGCGATCGGTACAATCGACGGTGACGTCGTAGAGGCGCACGAGCTCGCGCGCGTTGCCGGCATCGAAACGGCGCGGGATCGCATCGATCGCGATCGAGGGATTGATCGCGTGCGCGCGCTCTGCCGCGACGGTTGCTTTGGCTTTGCCGACGTCGCCGGTTGCAAAGATCGTTTGCCGTTGCAAGTTCGTGAGATCGACCGCGTCATCGTCGACGATACCGATCCGGCCGACGCCCGCCGCGGCGAGGTACTGCAGTACCGGCGAACCAAGGCCGCCCGCGCCAATGACGAGCACACGCGCGGCGGCAAGGCGTTCTTGGCCGCCCAGGCCGACTTCGGGAATGAGCAGATGACGGCTATACCGGCGCAGTTCCGGCCGGCCCGCCAGGCTCAGGCGCGCGGGTGCAGGTGATTCAGCCATTGCAACACTTCACTGCGAGCCTGTTCGCCCGCGTAGGTGTGATCGCTTTCGATCAGTGCAAAGCTCTTTGGCTCGGGGGCGCGTTCGTAGAGTTCGCGTACGCTTGCGGCGGAGACCATCGCATCGTGGGCCGCCGCAACATAGAGCACCGGCCGCCCTTCGAGCTGCGGCAGCAATCGGTCGAAGGAGGCATCGATTCCCTCGAGCAGCGTGGGTAAATCCGCGCCGTCGACGTACGAAGAGCGAAAGTCGGTTGCGCCGGCCGCGCGCAGGGCGGTGAGTGCACTCGGTCGTCCATAGCCGGTCGCGATGGCAACGGTTCCGTCAATCGTGCGATCCTGCGCGGCGACGAACAGCGCCGTAATCGCGCCCATGCTATGGCCGAGCGTGTAGAGCGGCTCGGCGCCGCGTTCGCGCGCCGTGCTGACCACAGCCTCCATGGCATCGGTGCAGTCGTCGAATCCGCGTAACGTTCCGCCGCTCGCGCCGAGCTTGTGTCCCGGAAAATCGAAATTAAAGACGCGGAATCCGTGGCTCTGCAGAAACGCGCACAAGAAATCGAGATTGTGCTTGCTCGATGAGTAGCCGTGTCCGGCGACGATCGACACGTTGCGCGGCCGGCGCGGTTCGTAGACGAGGACGGCCACGTCGTTGTTCCGCGCGGGAACGCGGATCAGCTCGAGGGGCACGCCGCGAGCCTTAACACTCGTTGGCGACCCAGTCGCCGGTTCCGTCGGTGTAGTGCTCCTTCTTCCATATAGGTGCGCGCGATTTGAGCTCGTCGATCGCATAGCGGCAGGCATCGAACGCCTGCGCGCGGTGCGCTGAGGCGGCGCAGACGGCGACCGCGATCTCGCCGATACGCAGTTCGCCGATGCGATGAACGATTCCGAGCCGCACACCGGGATAGCGCTCGCCGGCCTCGTGCGCGATCGACGCGAACTCGGCG
>Ga0302180_10000650_pt1 | contig 27773 bp, 19 predicted proteins | sample I_Palsa_E3_2_FD_200575 | JGI IMG/M metagenome (GOLD analysis project Ga0302180, IMG submission 200575) | Peat permafrost microbial communities from Stordalen Mire near Abisko, Sweden - I_Palsa_E3_2 | ecosystem: Environmental > Terrestrial > Soil > Palsa > Peat permafrost | place: Sweden...
GCCGCTTGCCAGGAAAGCCATCATTGACGGCAGGTTTGCAACCGCAAGCTGTGTTCTGAAGAAAACCGGGGCACGAATGATGCGTACACCGCCCTCGACGCTTGCGCCCGCAAGGCCCAGTGCCTGCGAGGTGAGTACGGTCACCTCGTGGCGCCGCGCCAGCTCCCGGGCGAGCGCTCCCATAACCACCCCGCCGCCGCCGCCGAGCGGCGGGTACTCATAGTTGCAAAACAGGATCTTCAAGCTGCCGCGCTTTTGCGGCTCGCGCGCCGATCAGCAATGCCGCGGGTCATGTGACATTATGTCGGTAGGGATTGGCTGTGGGTGGCTGTGTGTATCACATCCACTATACTAAAAGACCCTGCAGGAGTGTCGCATGTCCGGAAATCTACCCGCTGGCAGCTCGGTCTCGCGCTTCGAGCCGCAGGTGGAGCGTGCTGGCGCGCCGTTGGCCGCCGTCGGCGCAGGGCGCAAGCTTGCCGCACGATTGGAGCCCTTCGATTCGTACTGGCAGGCGCCTGAGGACGTCGACAGCGGCTATCGGTCCTTCAGTGCTTACTATCGGGCCAATTATCTGCCGCACCTGCCGCAGGATCGCTCGGCACGCATTCTTGTGGTGAGCTGTGGTCCGGGCTATCTCGTGAGCCTCCTCGCCGAGGTGGGCTACAGCAATGTGACGGGGATCGACTCCGACCCGGGAAAGATCGAACACGCCCGGCGCAGGGCGCTTGCGTGCGAGGTTGCCGAGGCCTTCCCGTTCCTCGAAGCGCGCCAGTCGGCGCAATTCGACGTGATCATCCCCGAGCAGGAGCTGAACCACCTCACCATAGAAGAGACGGTCGATTTCCTAAAACTGTGTCGCGGCGCACTGCGCCCCGGCGGCCGCGTGATCGTTTATGCGATGAACGGCGCCAATCCTCTGGTGGGATCGGAAAACATCGCGCACAACATCGATCACTTTTACAACGTCACCGAGCACAGCTTGCAACAGATTCTCAAGCTTGCGGGCTTCGCTGACGTCAAGGCGTTCGCCTTGAAGCTGTACGTGTTCTGGAAGAACCCGCTCAACTATGTGGGGCTTGCCGTCACCGCAACACTCGAGGCCTGCATGCGCGTGATATTTGTCCTCTACGGCAAGAAGGTGCGCGTGTTGAGCAAGAAAATCGCGGCCGTCGCATTTAAGCCAGCGGCGGCTGCATAAGCGCTACGCGAATCCGCCGGGTTTTCACATCCACTTGGGCTTTAGAGGCCTGCCCGACGAGCACGGCAAGCTCGAGCGCGCGGCGAAGGCGTGCCTTGCGCTTGCCTCGGAAAAACCGGAACCACCTCTCAGCGTTCGGAAATGACGTTCCGTTACAATGGGTTACATCGGTAAGGAGCTTCACTTGCGTATTGTTGTAACCGGGGCGAACGGCTTCGTAGGCGTGCATTTAGTCAGGCTGCTCGCGGGCCAACACGAAGTGCTTGCGATCGATAATCTGCGCTACGGCGCTTGGCGCTTCTGCGCGCGCGAGCTCGAGCAGGTTCGCACCGCGACCACCGATCTGCGCGACCGCAAATCTCTCACGGAAGTCATCGAAAAGTTTGATCCGCAGGCCATCATCCATTTGGCGGCGGTGCACTTCATCCCGGAGTGTGAGCGGCTGCCCGATCAGGCAGTCTCCATAAACGTCGAAGGCACGGTCAATCTCCTGTTGACATGCCCTGCCGCCTGTCGCTTCGTCTACACGTCGAGCGCCGCCGTATACCGACCCAAGGATACTGCACATTTGGAACTCGAGGACCCGATCGGGCCGGTCGACGTCTATGGCTTGACAAAACTCCATGGCGAGGACTTTGTCCGTCATTTTACTGCGCAGAAGCATCTGCAGTCTGTGATCGTGAGGCTCTTCAACGTAGTTGGGCCCGGTGAAACGAATCCGCACGTCCTGCCGGAAATCATCAAGCAGCTGAAGAGCGGCATGCGCAAGTTGAGCCTGGGTAACCTGCAACCTAAGCGCGATTACATCTACGTGACTGACGTCGCCGAAGGCTTCATGGCCGCCGCCACGCAGCCCGTTCCGCCGGCCGCGGGGGCGAGCCCCGTGGTGGTGAATCTCGGCTCCGGCAAGAGCTATTCGGTGGCTGAGCTCGTCGAACGGCTGTCCGCAATTATTGGCGAGCGGATTCAAATCGAAGTGGATCCGCAACGCGTGAGAAAGGTGGATCGGCCCAATCTGCTGTCGGACAATACGCGCATGCGCCAGTTCTTCGCATGGACGGGGCGCCACGAGATTGAGGAGGCGCTGAGCAAGACCTGGGCGAATCCGGACCTGATAGCCTAGGGCTGCCGCTCACCTCTTATGAAGAAGCCCATCCGGGTCTCGCAAATTGGCAGTCGCGGAATACCCGGCCACCGCGGTGGCGTCGAGCGCGTGATCGAGGCAGTGACGCCGCGGCTCGTCGCGTTGGGCCTGGATGTCACGGTGTACTGCGCGAGCTGGAGCAAATACCGGGAGGCGTCCTATCGGGGGGTAAAGCTGCGCTACATTTACAGCATCCCAACCAAATACCTCGACACCATCGTCAGATCCCTGCTCTCGACCCTAAGAGACATTGTGGGGCCGTCCGATATCATCCACTGCCACGGCAGCGGCTCGGCTCCGATGGCGCTCCTGGCGCGGCTCTTTGGCAAGAAAGTCGTAGTCACGGTACATGGCCTCGACTGGCAGCGCCGCAAATGGAGCGCCTTTGGCCGCTGGTTTCTGAGCATGGGCGAGCGGGCAGCAATAAGGCTTCCCCACCAGACCATAGTGGTGAGCGAGGAGCTCAAGCGCACGCTGGATTCCCAATACGGCGGGAAAGTCGTTTACATCCCAAACGGCGTAGAAGAACGCCCGCAAAGGGCGCCCGACAGAATATTGCAACTCGGCCTCGGCGCACGGAAGTACATTCTGTACCTCGCCCGCCTCGTTCCGGAGAAGCAATGCCACGTGTTGATCGAGGCATTCAGGAGCTTGGCGGACAAGAGGGGATTCAAGCTCATCATTGCCGGCCCCACCTGGCACTCCGAGCAGTACGTGGCCTCGCTGCGCACGCTGGCAGGGGATGATCGCGACATCATATTCCTGGGAGAGGTGGACGAGGCGATGCTGGAGGAGCTCTACTCCAATTGCTATGCCTACGTGCTGCCATCCGAAGTCGAAGGCATGTCGCTGTCGCTGCTCGATGCGATGGCATTCGGGTCGTGCATTGTCGCAAGTGACATCGCGGCGAATGCCGATCTCGTTGGCGACAGCGGCGTGCTCTTCAAGACCGGTAATGCAGCTGATCTGTCTGCAAAGCTGGACGCCATCATTGCAAATGCGGACCGAGCCGAACAGTATCGGCAGAAGGCGCTGCAGCGCATGACGAGCGAGTTCAATTGGGACCGGATCTCACGGCAATGGGAAGCGGTGTACGTGAGTTTGACCTGAGAATGCCGCAGAGCCTCCGCGCCGCCGCAGTGGCAGGGGCCGCGAGCCCGAGCAGGTCAACGCACTCAGCGCGCAGCAGCGCCGGCAATCGCGACGGCGCCTACTCACGCTACGGACGCGGGCGCGCGCGCCGCAAACTACCCTAGTGCCAACACTCCTCACGGTGAACAACTACCACTACCGGCGTGGCGGGGCGGATGTGGCGTATCTGGATCAGTCGCAACTCTTCCGGCGCAATGGCTGGGAAGTGGCAGAGTTCTCGATGAGGCATGCGCAGAATCTGCCCTCGCCCTGGGAGTGTTACTTCGTAAAGGAAATCGAGTTCGGCCGGAAATATAGCCGCCTGCGGGTATTGGAGAATGCGGCGAAGAGCATCTATTCGCTCGAGGCGGTCAGGAAGGTACGCGCTCTCATTCGCAAGGTACGTCCCGACGTTGCGCACGCCCACAATGTCTATCACCACCTGTCGCCATCGGTGCTGGGCGCGATAAAGGGCGAGGGCATCCCGTTGTTCATGACACTGCATGACCTGAAGCTGCTGTGTCCGGCGCGCACCATGTGGTCGCACAGTGAGATCTGTGAGGCCTGCAAGGGAGGGCGGCTGCGCAATGTGATCGCCCGCCGATGCATGAAGGGCTCGCTGGCGTTGAGCACGTTGATATACGTCGAATCTACTGTACATCAGGGCTTGCGCACGTATCAGCGCAATGTCGACAAGCTCATCGCGCCGAGCAAGTTTGTGCTGGGGAAGTTCCTCGAGTGGGGCTGGCGTGCGGAACAGCTGGTACACATCCCCAATTTCGTCGACGTGGCGCGCTTTGCGCCGCACTTTGCTGCGGGCCGCGCATTTTTGTATTTCGGCAGACTGAGCGATGAGAAGGGGTTGACTACGCTCGTCAGGGCGGCGGCCTTGGCGCGGGTGCCGTTGTGGATCGTCGGCAGCGGACCCGAGGAGCCCGGATTGCGGACGCTGGCAGAGTCGCTCGGTGCGGACGTCACCTTCCACGGCTTCAGGACCGATGATGCGCTGTGGAATCTGGTGCGCGCGGCGCGCGCCGTGGTACTGCCTTCGGAATGCTACGAAAACGCTCCGATCAGCATTCTCGAAGCCTACGCCCTCGGTAAACCCGTGATCGGTGCCCGCATAGGCGGAATTCCCGAGATGGTCCGGGATGAGGAAACCGGCTGCCTCTTCGAGAGCAAGAACGTCGCAGAACTTGCGCAGGTTCTGGCAAGAGTCGCGGCTCTGGCAGATTCGGTCATTGAGCAGTGGGGAATGGAAGCGCGCAGATGGATTGCGCAGGAGTATTCATCGGCGCGCTACTACGAACGGCTGGTGGACCTGTATTCCCAATACCGGGTGAAGCGCAAAGCTTAGCCTAGGATCTCTACGGGTGACGCGCCTTCAGCAGCACGCCCAAGTCCGAATCGGCGATCGGGCGATAGTTTGCGGAGATGATTCGATTGCATGCCTCCGGCAATAACTCAACTCCATGGCGATTGACCGACTGCAGCTGGATGAGAGCCACCGCTTCTGGCTGGAACACCGTTGCGCAGGATGCCATCGGTAGTACGCCGGTCGCGAGCTTCTGGCCGTAGATGTACAAATCGAGCGTGAACGGCGCATTCGCCCAATAGCAAAGACCCACCATCTCGCAGGTCGCGCGCCCGTGCCCCTGACTTTTGATCTTCGCGATGTAGCCCAGGGACCGTGTTTCAAGTGAGTCCAGGTTTTGGATATTGGCAAGCGCCCGGGGAAGCTTGGTGGTCGCATAGGCTCCGGTGCAGAATGCCAGAAGGACAATGGCGATGGGCCCAAGCTCGGGCGCCCATCTGGAATCGGCTGCAAGCAGCCGCACGTGCACGCTTCCTGACCACAGCACCCCCACGGTGAGCGCCGCACCCAGGCTTGCGGCAATGAGCAGGTCGAAAAATGCATTGACGTCGACGCCTGCACCGCCGGCGGCAACTGCGCCGATTGCGGCCGCGGTGAGCAAATATGCCGCCAGAAACGTCGTGCGTTCACTGCGCTCGAGCACGCACCCAAGAAGCGCAAGTCCGAGAAGCGGCGCGAAGCATCTCAAGGCTGCAGCACTTGCGAGCACCGCATGATGCAAAGAGTAGAGTCTCGCGGTGCGCACGCTCTCGAAAAACGCATCTCCATAGGCGAGCCACAAGAGGACGAGCGCCACGGCAAGCACGCTTGCGGCGGATACCAGCCAGCTGATGAAGGCGGACTTCGAACGCCTCATGAGCCAGAACGTTACCGCGACGGGTATTGGTATCAGGAGGTGTTTGGTGAGGCCAGCCGCGACCATCAAAATGGACGCGGCGATAATGGCGCGCGTACTTGCATTGCCGCGCCACAGCACCACCAGACCCGTCGTCATGATGGCGTGCGCCAGCCACTGCGGATCATCGATCGCGACGTACTCACCGCCGTAGGTGACCGCGAATGCGAGGAATACGGCCGCGCCGAGGAGCGCGATGCGCGCCGCCGAGCCTGTCGCGCGCAACCAATAATAGAGATTGCCGGCAACGATCAGCATGCTAAGGAGAGCGATCGCGCGGCCGGCGAAGATGTTATCGCCGCTGAGGAGGCCGCCGACCCCTACGATGTAGAACGACAGCGGCGGATAGTTGTTGGTGATCAGGCTCGCGCCTGAGGGGTAGAGATTACCTCCCGCGAGAGCGATCCGGCTGAAGAATGCGTTCCAGCCCTCGTTGGGATCGAGCGGTATGTAACGCCGCAGCGTCAAGAGCGGTTCGGCCAAGCCGCACAGGACGACCGCGGCAATGAGCGCAAGGCTGCACCAGAAAAGTGTTGCGCTGCCGGTTGTCGTGCGCGTGGTTTCGCTCATGGGGCCCGTTGGGTGGATTCGCCGGATGCGCTGCGCTGCGGGGGCGCAGTATCGCCGCATACTTGCGCTGTTGGCAACGAAAGGGCGCGCTCAACTATCTGTGCGCCGTCCGCCGTCCGGAACCTTCGCGCCTGCGCAGGCGCGAGCGCCGCCGCGCCTCACAGGAAGCCGTTGGCGCGGTACCACTCGGCGGTGGCGCGTGCACCGGCCATGAAGGTCGTCGCAGCGCGAAAGCCCAGCAGCCGCTCGGCCTTCGCGGTCGAGAACCTGAAGGACTTGCGAAAGAAATCCAGCCGCCGCCGGTGCAATGGCGGCTTCAGGCCCAACGGACTCAGGGTCGACTCGAACACATACGCCGCAGCCACGAATGGCCACATTGGCGCATGAAAAACATGCCGACGGCTGCCCACCGCCGCGCCGATCGCACTCACCATGGCATTGGTCGTGACGCGCTCCGAGCCTGCGAGCACGATCGTCTCGCCGCTCGCCTTGGGCGCGTCGCAGGCCGCGAGCAGGCCCTGAATGAGATCGTCCACGTAGATGAGCTGATGCTCATTGGTGCCGCGGCCGAGGGTGAGGTAGTGGCCGGTGGATACGCCGCGAAACAGTTTCAGCAGACGCATGTCGCCGGGGCCGTAGGTCTCGGAGATGCGCACGATGCACGTCTCCATCGGTCCTTCGAAACCGCGCACCACCGTCTCGGCCACCGCCTTGGTGCGCCCGTACGGATTATCGGGCGCGAGTTTACTGTCTTCATCGAGAACGCGCCCGGATGAGGCCGCGCCGTACACGCCGATGGTGCTGCCATGGACGAAGCGGCGTACGCCCGCGCGGGCAGCGAGGCCGAGCAGCCGTCGCGTTCCCTCGACGTTGACCTGGTGGAAATGACTCTCGCCCGCCTGCGCTTCATGCTGAGCCGCAGCCAGATGGATCACGAGCTCGTGCGCGATGAGCGCGCGCGCGAGGGCGAAGGAGTCCTCGAGCGGTGCTTCCTGGACCGCGATCCCTGCCTTCACCAGCGCATCACAGCGCGCGCGTTCGGTTGCGTTGTTTACGGCCGTAACGACACTCACGGCGTGCCCCAATTCGACGGCGCGCAGCGCGAGGCGGCTGCCGATGAAGCCGGACCCGCCTGTGATGAATATGCGCGACAGAGGATTCTCGGGTGGCATAAATCTCAGGCGCTGCGCGCCGTGCGCTCCTGTGCATATGGTGCGGCTGCAAGATAGCGCTCGAAATGCCGTTCAAGAAGCGCGCGTTCCTCGGCCACGCGCGCGTCGGACCAGTTCAATTCCTGCCGCAGCAGATCCTGCACTTCATCGAGTGCCCTTGCTCCCGGATGCCCGTTCGTGCCCATGCCGGTGCGTCGCAGGACGATGTCCGTCATGCGCTGCGCCATCTCGGCGCGCACGGCGTAGAGCGCTTCTGCGTAGGAGACCTCGGTTCCGGCAAAGCAGCGCGCGAGCCTGGGTTCGCTGGCCGCGAGCGCGAGTAGGTGCGCGGCATGCGTGCCGTAGTTGCGCAGCAGCGCCTCGGCGGCGGTAATGGGCAGCCAGCCGGGACGCCGCGCGGAAAAATCGCGCAGCGCGCTGGAGAAATCCTCGATGTCTCCGCCGGGCAGGGGGCGGCGGCTCGATTCGGCGCCCGCCCTGCGTCCTCCGAGCTGTTGACCGGCGAGATCGAGGGCCTCCACCGCGTCGCGCCGCGCCACCGTGTAGCGCACGCTGATGAGCGAAATGAGGCCGCTCACGGCACCGTGCTGGCGGTGATCGATCAAGCGCGATTGCTTGCCGAAGCTTAGGCCGCCATTCTGACGCGACGCCTCGCCGAAGGGCACGAGCCCGAAATCGACCCTGCGCACGTCGGCTTCCTGCAGGCCCAAAGCCGGATAACTCGAGTTGAACTCGTCGATAAACTCGCGCAGCTCCTGGCGCGGAAGTTCGACCGCGTCGGGCGCACGTGGCACCACAGCGTGCCAGACGCCGACCAGGGTGCAGTCACGCCACGGAACCAGGAAGAGGTGGCGGCTGTTACGCGCCAGGAGCGCATCCGAATCGCGCGTGCGTCCCTGCACGGCGAGCGCCATCGGGGCTGCATACTTGCGCGCCACTACGAAGCAGGCATCGCGCGAATAGGTTCCGGGCGCGCCATAGGGCTGCGCAAGCGGCTGCAGCAGCCCCTCTGCCCACGGTCCTGCCGCATTGATGACGAGTCGCGCGCGGATCTCGAAGCGCCGCCCGTCGAGCCGATCGCGCGCGGCCACGCCGACGACGCTCGAACCCGCAGTCAACAAGCGCTCGGCTTCGACGTAATTTGCAACGCTCGCCCCGAGCTCGGCCGCCGCGCTGACAAACCCCAAGACGAGGCGCGGCGGATTGTACATTTGCCCGTCCTCAAAGAGCGCCGCGCCGGTGAGGCCGCGCGGATCGATTGACGGGAACAGGGCGAGGGTTGCCGCACGCCCCAAAAATTTCGTGCGCTTGATGCGCCGCGCCGGATCGCTGACGTGGCGGTTGAGATCCGCCGTCAATGCATCGTAAAGCAGCATCCCCGTGCCGAGAAACCACTTGCTGCTCTTCGTCTGGCCGTAGGTCGGAATGACGAAGGCGAGCGGCGCGACCAGATGCGGCGCAATCCGCAACAGCACGGCGCGCTCGCGGCAGGAGGCGCGCATGCGCCGCACGTCGCCATGCTGGACGTAGCGGATACCGCCGTGCACGACCTTGAAGCAGTGCGCCGAGGCGCCGGAGGAGAAGTCCTCGCGCTCGATGAGCGCCGTACTGTAGCCGCGTATGGCAGCCTCGCGCGCTGTTGCCGCGCCGGAGGCGCCGCCGCCAATGACCAGGACGTCGAAAGGTTGACTGGCCAAGCGCCCGAGGTCTCGATGAAGACTTGCTGCCAATGCCATCGCACGATAATAGCCAATTCTTGGCCCCGCCATCCGGCCGGCCGCGGCAACATCGACGCAGGCACGCGGGCAGCAAAGAGCTCCTGCGGGAGGAGGATTTGTGCAAGGCTTGCCGCGATTGCTAGGATGCCGCGCGCGCATCGAGCGTGCGCACCTTAGATTTTGGTCAGCTCCATGCTCAGCCCGCAGTCCCCATCGTCTAGAGGCCTAGGACATCGCCCTTTCACGGCGGTAACACCGGTTCGAATCCGGTTGGGGACGCCATAATTTCAGTAGCTTACGAAACTTACCTAAAGCTATTTATAATACGGATCGGCAAGGCCGCTGCGAAAATGCGCGCAGCTCTTGCACGGCTTCGCGAGATTGCCGGCGCCGACGCCCGCGCATAGTAGGCGGGCACGCCGTATTTCCAGGCCTGCAACGTTAGCGCGCGCTTTAAGGATGCCCGAAGCACTGCGCGCTCGGATCGTCCCCGATTCGCGCGGTGCAAGCAGAAGGGGCCGAGCAGCGGGCGGCTCAAGTTCAACTAAGCGCATTACTGCCGCGACTGCGGGCGCATGTGGCCTGCAACTGTGCGGTTGCCGAAGCAGCGCGGCGCGGCGCAAAATCGCTGGCGCGCGCCAAGCTTGAGCGCGACTTATGCTCATCTGCAACTGAGACGTAGTTCACAAAAGTCCAACATGCTGGTGCGCCGCTGTAGTTATGCACGCCGCGAGCCTACATAAGCGTGCTGCGGGCTATGCTGCGGCCTTGATACGAGTTGAGCGCCAGTTCATAGTAGTGCGCATAGGGAGCCGTCATACTGTAATGGCTGGCCGCAATATAAAAAAACTACTCCAGCGTTTCGTTGTCTAATGCCCGTCAAATGGTCAATTTATCTGGTGCGCGCAGCGGCCGAAGAGTGCAATGTGTCGGTGCCGCCGGCGTTCGGTTTTTGCGCACCAGCAACCGGCAGGCGGAGCAAATGAGCAGCGAGTGCGCCGGATCTTGGAGAACTAGCGAATGAATGCAGCTGTCGAATCCGTAGAGCTGACGATTCTCATGCCGTGCTTGAACGAGGCGGAGACGATTCAGACTTGTGTGCAGAAGGCGATGGGCTTTTTGCAGCGGGCAAACATCCGCGGCGAGGTAGTCGTCGCCGACAACGGCAGCACCGATGGCTCGCAGGCGCTTGCCCAGAGCTGTGGGGCGCGCGTCATCGCCATTCCCACCCGCGGCTATGGGGCCGCGCTGATGGGTGGCATCCAAGGCGCGCGTGGCAAGTTCATCATCATGGGCGACGCGGACGACAGCTACGACTTCACGGCGCTTGATCCGTTCGTGGCGAAGCTGCGCGAAGGCTACGACCTTGTCATGGGGAACCGCTTCCGCGGCGGCATCAAGCCCAATGCGATGCCGCCGCTGCACAAATATTTCGGCAATCCGGTGCTGACCGCGATCGGGCGGCTGTTTTTTTCCAGCCCCTGCGGTGATTTTCACTGCGGGCTGCGCGGCTTCCGGCGCGAGGCGTTTATGGCGCTCGGCCTGCAGCAGACCGGCATGGAGTTCGCAAGCGAAATGGTCGTCAAGGCGACCCTCGCCAAGCTGCGCATCGCGGAAGTGCCGACGACGCTGTCGCCGGACGGCCGCAGCCGTCCCCCGCACATGCGCAGCTGGCGCGACGGCTGGCGCAATCTGCGCTTTCTGCTGTTGTTCAGCCCCGTTTGGCTGTTCTTCTATCCGGGGCTTGCGTTGTTGCTGTTGGGTGTCGCGGGCATGGCGTGGATCCTGCCAGGAACGCGCTTTGCCTTTGGGATCGGCTTCGACGTCACTACTTTGGTGTTCACCGCTGCCGGTATCGTGTGCGGCTTCCAGGCCATCGTTTTCTACATGTTTGCCAAGACCTACGCGATTCGCTCCGGCCTCCTGCCGGCGGATCCGCTGGTGGCACGCCTGCGCGGTGTGCTGCGCCTGGAAATAGGGCTCCTCGCGGGAGCCGCCGCAGTCGTGGTTGGCGTCGTGCTGGCGGTGCTGGCGGTCGGCAACTGGGAGATTAGCGGCTTCGGCCATCTTGATCCGGCGCAGTCGCTGCGCATCGTCGTGCCGAGCACCACACTTTTGATCCTCGGTCTGCAAATCATGTTCTCAAGCTGCCTCTTGAGCATTCTGCAGCTTGAATCCAATCCATCAACATCCGCGGCGGCGCCGCGCATGTTGACGAACAAGCTCGCACCGAGCACGGATACCGGGGTGCGCTGATTCGCGCGCGTTCGCTGTCGTTTGCCCAGTATGCCCGCTTCTTTGCGGTTGGCACGATTGCCGGCCTCCTCAGCATTGGCGCGCGTGAGCTCTTCGGGCGCCTCCTCGGCACGGATGACCCGCGGCATTACTCCATATCCGTAGTGCTCGCTTACATGGCGGGGATCGCCGTGAGCTTCATGCTCAATCGGCGCTTCACGTTCTCCGGGAATGAGGCGGCGCGCGGCTGGTCGCGATTCATACCGTTTGTGGCGGTCGCCCTGGTGGGCCTCGTCTGCACCTGGCTGATATCTCTTGCGCTGCGCTACGGCTTGCCGCTGACGGCGCTCATCGGCAAGTCATCGGCGCCGGTTGCCTTCGCGGCGGCGACGGTGCTCGCCTCCCTCATTACCTATCCGCTGAACGCGCTCTTTGTCTTTGGCCGCAAGAGCAGCGCCACGAGCGCGACGAGAGCGACAGTGGCCACTTCACGGGCGGGCAGGGCATAGCGCGCGATGAAATGGCTGAAGAGCGCGAAGAACACCACGAGTCCAAAAGCCGGCAGGGCGAACAACGCGAGGTCATAGCGTCGCCTGCGCACCGCAACCGCCAGGACGATGACCAGGATCGGGAAGACAAAGGTTGCGCCGCGCCAAAGAAACGGAATGATCAGCGCCAGATGCCGCCATGGATGTTCGATGATGAGGTTCATGGCGCGCTTCTTGAGGATGTCGTCCCCATCGAGTTCCGCCTGCTTGTTTCCGGCGCGATCCAGTTCCATCTCGATTTTTGTGCGTTCCGCGCGGGCCTGACGATAGTAGGTGAGCGTCTGGTCCGGGCGCCCGGCGCGCTCGGCGGCCAGATCGTCCGCCGCGAAGTCCGAGTCCAGGGCCGTATTGAGATGCTGCAGCCGCCCGCCGCGGCGCAGATCCTCAGGCGTGAAGCCAAGGACACGGCCGAGGGGTTTCTGCAGAAAGCCCGGACCCCAGACATAGAATGAGCCGCGGTATTCGAGCCATGTCATCTGGTCCTTGAGGGCGCGGTACATGAGAACCACGCCGGCGCGCTGCGAGAGCTGGAAGGATCCGAGCTCGACATGATTGCGGTACATCCACGGAGTGATCACGCAGGCGAACGGCACGATCAGCACGAGCCAATCACGCAGCACGGCGCGCAGCGGCTGGCGCTGCAGCAGGAAGACGCACGGCAGCACGAGGATGACGCCGATGAATACGTACAGCACCGGGGCCTTGACGAGCGTCGTGATGCCGAAGAGGAGCCCGGCGAGCGCAATGTAGCCGAGTCTGCGCTGCGCGAAGCCAACCGCCAGGGCCGTGCAGGCGAACATGAAGAAGGCGGCTGCCGGTACGTCGGAGAACACGCCATCTACGAGATCTGCGCCGAAGTGGCCGCCGGCAAACGGGATGTTGACGAGCAGCAGTCCGAGCAGACCCAGGAAGAATGACGACGTCAGGACATACGCGGCCCAGAAGGCGCCCGCGCTCAGAAGCGGCAGCCAGATGAGATTCTGATATTTGAGGTACTTGGCGCGCGTGCCGCTGAAGTAGGCGTCATCCGGCGCCGCGCCGAGAACGCCGTCCATGATCTTGATGGCCAGGGCGCTCGCGAATACGGGAATGGGCTCACGATAGTCAGTGGGCGTGTAGGGCGGCGCCTCCTCCAAAGAGATGACGCCATGGCGGTCGAGGTTGATGGCCATGCGCACCAGCTGCGCGGAGTCCTTCTCGATGGCACTGCCGGTCATCTGCCGCGCCCACACCACGAGCAGAATGACCATCACGATGCCCAGCGCGAGCCACCTAACGGTCTGTGAGTTCGACGAATTCATGCTGTAGCGCGGCAAGCTGGATTTGCGCGGAATATAGCAGAATTGCAGGCCAGTCCCGCTCCATTTCGCCGCGGAGCACATCGGCTGTGAGTAGCTTCACGGTCGGTGCGCGGAAATTCCTTACACTACCCTGTAAAGTATTCACGACCGCACCCAATGGCCGACCCAACACACCTATGCGCTTCCGTCTAATCGGTGAGCACGTGCACGTCTCGATTGCGGTGCTCGCAGTCGTCGAGCTCGCGGTGTGCTGTGCGGCATTCATTCTCGCCGCCCACGTGCGCTTCGGGGGTGATCTGACGGCGTTCGAGGGCGTCTACGGGGCCTTGTGGCCGCGGGCACTGGTCTTTGGCGTCGTGATGGTGCTGTGCCTGTTGGCCTTTGGTCTGTACAGCGCCCGCCAGCGTGCGCGCGCCTTCGGCATCGTCGTGCGCGTGGTTGCCGCGATGATCGCCGGCATCGCGGTGACCGCGGTCGTTTGGTACGTGATTCCGGCGCTGCGGGTGGGCCGCGGCGTCATGCTCCTCGCCACGGTTGCATCAATTGTGGCTGTAACCCTGACGCGCACCGTATTTTCCCGGCTGGTGCACGAGGATGTATTCAAGCGCCGCGTGCTGGTTTACGGCTCGGGGCAGGGCGCCGCCGCGATCGCCGAACTGCGCCGCCGCTCCGATCGCCGCGGCTTCGTGCTGGTGGGATTCGTTAAGGCGGACGGCGAGGCGCGCGCTCTGCCGGTCACCACGCTTGATCCTGCGCTCGGGCTTTTTGACCTGTGCCAGCGCCACGACGTCGACGAGATCGTTGTGGCGATGGACGATCGCCGCCGCCAGTTTCCGCTGCGCGAGCTGCTCGAGTGCCGTCTCGCGGGCGTCGATGTCACCGAGCTATTGACCTTTCTCGAGCGCGAGACCGGGCGCGTGCGTCTGGACGTCCTGAACCCGAGCTGGCTCATCTTCGGCCCAGGGTTTCGTCGCGATCCGCTGCGGCTTTTTTCCTCGCGCACGCTCGACGTGGTCGCGAGCGTATTGATCCTCACCGTCTCGTTGCCCGTCATGCTTCTGAGCGCGGTCGCGATCCTCGTCGAAGACGGTTGGCGCTCGCCGGTGTTTTACCGGCAGGCCCGTGTGGGCGGCGCCGGACGCTCGTTTGAGCTCCTGAAGTTTCGCAGCATGCGGGCGGATGCGGAGACGGATGGGCAGGCGCGCTGGGCGCAGAAGGACGACCCGCGCGTCACCCGCGTCGGGGCGATCATGCGCAAATTGCGCATCGACGAGCTGCCGCAGATATTGAATGTGCTGCGCGGCAACATGAGCCTCGTCGGCCCGCGGCCGGAGCGGCCGCATTTCGTCATCGAGCTTGCGCAGAAGATTCCGTACTACGTTGAGCGTCACTGCGTGAAGCCGGGTATCACCGGCTGGGCGCAGCTGTGCTATCCGTACGGCTCATCCGAGCAGGACGCGATCGAGAAGCTGCAATACGACCTGTATTACATCAAGAACAATAGCCTGCTCTTCGACCTGTCGATTCTGCTGCAGACGGTCGAAGTGGTGTTCATGGGCAAGGGCGCACGCTGATGAGCGCACCCGCAGCCGTGCATGAGCGGCGCAAGCTGCTGCTCGTGCAAAGCAATCAGAGCCTGCACTGCGAGCTTGCGCCGATCTTTGCCGACCTCGACGTCGTTTGCGTTGACCTCGGCGAGCAGGCGCTCGCGCTCGTGCGCCGTGCAGAGCCGGATGTGCTGCTGTTTGATCTTGGCAGCGCACGCGAGCCGGCGCACGCGCCGCGTGAGCTCGAGTTGCTGCGCCAGATCGTCACTCTCGCCCCGAGCACCAAGATCATCGCCATAACCGAGCCTGAGGCGCGCGAGCTTGCCGTACAGGCGGTCGGGCTCGGCGCTTGTGATTTCTATCACCGGCCGGTCGTCGCGCAGGTGCTGTCGATCGTCGTGCGGCGGGCATTTCGGCTGCGCGAGCTGGAGAGCGAAAACTGGCGTTTGCGCGAGCAGACCGGAGCCATGGCGCTCGAAGGCATCATCGGCGTCAGCGATGCGATGCGCGGCGTGTGCCACGCCATCGAGAAGGTCGCACCGACCAATGCCACCGCCCTCATCCTTGGCGAGAGCGGCACCGGCAAGGAGCTTCTCGCACGCGCCCTGCACCGCCTGTCCGCACGGGCGCATCAGCCGTTCACCGCCATCAACTGCGCGGCCATCCCCGATGCGCTCCTCGAGAGCGAGCTCTTCGGCTATGAGAAGGGCGCCTTTACCGGCGCCGCCAAGCGCAGCGCGGGCAAGCTCGAAAGCGCGAATGGCGGCACGGTGTTTCTGGATGAGATCGGCGAGATGCCAGCATCGCTGCAGGCGAAGCTCCTGCGTGTCGTGCAGGAGCGCAGCGTGGAGCGACTCGGCGGCCGCACCCCGATCGCGCTTGATCTGCGGCTTATCTGCGCGACGAACCGCGATCTCGATGCGCTCATGAGGAGCGGCGGCTTTCGCGAGGATCTCTACTATCGCCTGAGCGAGGTGACGCTACGCGTGCCGCCGCTGCGCGATCGCCAGGGCGACAGTCTCCTGCTCGCGCAAGTCGCGCTGCAGGAGACGGCGCAGCGCTACGGCCGTGCGACCAAGGGATTCGCGCCGGATGCGATCCGCGCCATCCAGGCGCACCGCTGGCCGGGCAACGTGCGTGAGCTTGAGAACCGCGTCAAGGGGGCCGTCATCATGGCCGACTGCGCCGTCGTCGCCGCGGTCGATCTGGGCCTGCAGGACCCGGGGAGCGATCCTGAGTATTTGAATCTGCGCGTGGCCCGCCACCGAGCGGAAGTGCAGGCGGTGCGCCAAGCGCTCGCCGTGGCGTGCGCGAATCTGTCGCGCGCCGCGGAGCTCCTCGGCATCACCCGCCCGACGCTCTACGACCTCTTGCAAAAGCACCGCATTGACGCTGCGCAGTTCGGGCGCAGCGCCGCAACGCCGCTGTAACAAGGCGCGGCGCGCGCGCGCCGTCGCTAGCGCTGTTTGAATTCCTCGGGCGTGAGCTGATGGCGCCCCAGGAGCTTGTAGAAATCGGTGCGGTTGCGCTTCGCGAGCCGCGCCGCCTGACTGACATTGCCGCCGGTGATTTGCAGGATCTGCGAAAGATAGCTGCGCGTGAATTCATCGCGCGCCTCATCGAATGAGGGCAGGCGGCCGGGGCCGCCGCCCAAGGACTGCTGCACCAGCTCCACCGGGATGATGGGCGTCTGCGACAGGGCGACGTTCTGCCGCACGACGTTCTGCAGCTGCCGAATGTTGCCGGGCCAGTCGGCGGTGGCGAGCAGTTCCACGGCCTCGGGCGCATAGATCTTGCGCACGCCGCTTTCCTTGGCGATCTGCGCGAGAAAGTGCGCGACCAAGAGCGGGATGTCCTCACGGCGCTTGTTGAGAGCCGGCATCTCGATATGCACGACGTTCAGCCGGTAGTAGAGGTCTTCGCGGAATTGTCCTTCCGCCATCAGCTGCTGCAGATCGCGGTGGGTGGCGGAAATCACGCGCACGTTTATCGTGATGGGGTCGGTGCTGCCGACCGGGCGAATCAGGTTCTCCTGCAGGACGCGCAGCAGCTTCACCTGCAGCCGCATCGGCATGTCGCCGATTTCATCGAGCATGAGCGTGCTGCCGTCGGCTGCCTGAAAAAGGCCATGATGAGTGCGCGTCGCGCCGGTGAAAGAGCCCTTCTCATGGCCGAAGAGCTCGGACTCGAGCAGGTTCTCCGCCATCGCGCTGCAGTTGATGGCGACAAACGGCTTGTTGCGTCGCGGGCTGGCACGATGAATTGCGCGCGCGAGAAGTTCCTTGCCGGTGCCGCTCTCACCCGTGATGAGCACCCGTGCGTCGGTACCTGCCACCATGTGCGCCTGCCCGAGCCGCTCCTCCATGACCGAGCTGCGCGTGACGATCTCCGCGCGCCAGTCCTCGTCGGAGGCGCTGAAGCCGGAGATGCGCAGGGCTTTTTGCACGTGGTCCAGCAGCTCCTGTTTGTCGACGGGTTTGGTGAGGAAGCCGAACGCGCCCATCTGCGTCGCCTGCACGGCATCGGGGATCGTGCCGTGCGCGGTCAAGAGGATCACCTTCAGCCCCGGCCAGCGGTTCTGCAGCTCCTTCAACAGGCCGATACCATCCATCTGATCCATGCGCAGGTCCGAAATGACGAGGTCCGGCCGGAAGCGGCCGGCGGCCGCCAGCGCCAATGCGGCGCTCTCCACCGCTTCGACGTCATAGCTCTCGGCGCGCAGGCGAATGGTGAGCAGGCGCAGCAGCCCCGGATCGTCGTCCACTACCAGGATGCGTGCTTTGCGTTTGCCTGTTTGACTCAAGGGGTGTGTCCTTCCGTACTGGGTTTGCGGTCGTTGAGAGAGCGCTCGATGTTGGTAATCGCATCAAGCTTGGCGCGCGCATCCTCGAGGTCCTTGCGCAGTCTGACGTTTTCGTCGATTTCCGTCTGCAGATGGCGGTTTGCGGCCGCCAGGCGCTCACGGTCGGCGTGCGCGGCGCTGTCCTGCAGAGTGCGGTTTTCCGCAGCCAGCGTCAATTGGACATCAATTTTCTGCAGTTCGAGGTAGGCGAAGGCGCGCTCGGCGGGCACCAGCGTTTCCGGAGTTGCCATAAGCTCGCGCAGCAGCCGCTCGGCCTCTGGCAGGTTGGTGCCAGCGTGACCTGGAGCTGCAAGCTCGAGCGCGTAGCGCAACTGGTGGCTGGGGGTTGGCGCCAGCGTGAAATCGCGGTGCGCCGCTTCGAGGATTTCGGCCTGCTCGGCGGGCGGCGCCTGCATGAGTTTTTCCAGCGCGACGACGTGCCCTGCCAATAAGGACGAGGAGGCTGCGTCCCGATCCACAATGGGCGCGGGATTGGCATTTTGGTGTTCGGTCGGCGCGAGCGCACAGCTCGCAATACCCGCGCCAAGCCAGCAAGCTGCGACGAGAGCGCCACCGTGTAGCGCGCGGCCGCCGCCCCGCAGCGCTGCCCATAAGTGCGCAGTGCTAGGCCGCATGCGCCCGACGTTCCTTCGAGTCCGCGCTTGCCGGCGGCGTGCCGCCCGCGGGGCGCGTCGGCATCGTGATGCGAAAGTGCGCGCCGCTATAGACGCCGTCGATGATTTCTACTTTGCCGCCATGCGCAGCGACGCACTCCATGACGACGGACAAACCGATGCCGGTGCCCTTCAAGCTTGAGCCCTTGGCGGCACGGCCGGTGTAGAAGGCATCGAAGATGTGCGCCCGGTCCTCCAGTGGAATGCCGCTGCCGCTGTCGGCGACGTCAATCACCAGCGCCTCGCCTGCGGCGTTGGCACTGGCGCGCAGATGGATGCTGCCTCCCTTGGGTGAGTACTTGACGGCGTTCGACAACAGATTCTCCAAAATAAGCCGCAGCTTGCCGCGGTCTGCAGTCAGCGTTACATCCTCAATCTGCACATCGAGCCGCACGCGCTGCGACAGAAGCGTCAACTGCTGATTCTCCAGCACCTGCTTCACTACCGGCCGCAGTCGAAATTCGCTCGCATCGAGCCCGACGCTGCTCGTCTGCCAGGCGCTGAAGGAGAGCAGATTCTCGATCAGGCGCTGCAGCTTGATCCCGTTCTCACGCAGGATCCCGGTGACCTCGCGCTGATTGCTGTCAAGCTCCCCGACAGCGCCGTCCATGAGCAGCTCCGTGCCTTCGCGAATATTGGCCAACGGCGTCTTCAGCTCATGCGACATATGTCGCAGAAATCGGTTCCGTTCCTGCGCCAGATCAACCAGGCGGCCGCGCAGCCACTCCAGCTGCCCGCCGAGCCTCTCAAGGTCAACCGGCCCCCACACCCTGATCGGATTGGAGAACGAGCCGCGCCCGAGCTCGCTGATGGCCCGATCGAGCTGGCGCAGCGGCCGTCCGACGGCGAGCGCAAGCCCCAAGATCGCAACCAGCGTCAAGGGCAGAAGCAGCGCCGACTGCCACAGGAGCCGGCGGCGCGCCTCGTTCGTCTGCTCTTCCAGCGCGACGACCTGCGAGTCAATCTGCGCGTTGCTCTCTTCAGCGGCCCGGTCGGCAAGCGCGCTCAAGTCAGCAAAGCTTTGTAGCAGCTGCGCAAGCCCGTAGGAGGGTTGCGGCATGCTCTGCACCATGCGTCCGATCGTCTGCTGCAATTTTCCCAATTCGGAGAGCGTGTGGCGCGCCTCATCGGTGCGCACCTGGCGGCCAAGCTCGACGCAGGTGGCGGACAAACGCGCGTCCTGTCCGCGGTAGAGCTCGAGGAGCTTCGGGTCATTCAGCACCTGGTAGAGGCGCGCCGTGCGCTCAAGGGAGCTGATCTGGGCGAATAGATCCTGGCTGGCGCGCGCCGCAGTGACGCCTTGCACCACCAATTGCTGGCCGGTATCCGCAAGCGCACGGATCTGCAGTTCGGCATCGCCGAGCGCCACAATGAGCGGCACGGCTATCACTGCCAAACCCAGCAGCATCAGTCCGCTCAATGATTTAGGTCGTGCCCAGCGCATGCGGCGTAGTTTACGGCCTTGTGAGCGAACTTTCCTTCAGGCTCGCCGCGCGGCGCGGCGCATCTGCACAGCTGCCCCCCGCAGCGTTACCAGGGCTCGCGTTGCAGACGCTCTTCCCAACGCAGCGATGTGCGCACGATGGTATCCAAGTCATCAAGCCGCGGCCGCCACCCGAGCACCGAGCGAATCCGCTCTGCGCGCGCGACCAGCATGGGCGGGTCGCCGGCGCGGCGCGGTTGTTCCTTCACGGGCAGGCGCTTGCCGGAGACGCGCTCGACGCTCGCGAGCACTTCGCGGACGCTGTAGCCGTGCCCGTAGCCACAGTTGAGCACCATCGATTCGCCGCCAGCGCGGATGTAGTCGAGCGCATTCAAGTGTGCCGCGGCGAGGTCCTCCACGTGAATGTAGTCGCGCACGCCGGTGCCGTCGGGCGTCGCATAGTCGGTGCCGAAAATCGCAAGCTCCTTGCGTTTGCCGACCGCCGCTTCACAGGCGACCTTGATGAGCAATGTGGCCTTCGGGGTCGATTGGCCGATGCGTCCCTGCGAATCGGAGCCTGCGACGTTGAAGTAGCGCAGCGCCACGTAGCGCATGTTAGTCGCGGCCGACACATCGCGCAGCATCCACTCCGACATGAGCTTCGAAGTTCCGTAGGGATTGATCGGCGCAGTCGGAGTGGTCTCTTCGGCAAATGACTCTTTGGGAATGCCATAGACTGCAGCGGTTGAGGAAAATACGAACTGCCGCACCCCAGCTTCGGTGCAGCATTTGAGCAGGTTGCGCGTGGCGCAGGTGTTGTTGCCGTAGTACTTGAGAGGGTCGGCAACCGATTCCGGCACCACGGTGTTGGCCGCGAAGTGCATCACGGTATCAACCCCGTGCTCGCGCAGCACCGCGAGTACCTGCGCGCGGTCGCCCACACTTGCGACCACCAGCGGGCAGTCGAGCACCGCCTGGCGGAACCCCATGGACAGGTTGTCCAGAACGACCACGCGCTCCCCACGCGAGCGCAGCTGCAGAGCGACGTGACTACCGATGTAGCCGGCGCCGCCGGTGACTAATATGGTGCCTGGGTCCATTGTTGAGCGCTCCGGGCAGGTTATGCTGCGTGACAAAAGCCGATGATACGCAAAATGCCCGCCACCGACCTGACACCGTTCTCAGGCCTCACGCCGGATCTGGTGCTCGATGCTGCGGCCTCGATGGGGTTCGAGGGCGACGGCATTCTGTTCGCGCTCAACAGCTATGAAAACCGGGTCTATCAGCTCGGCAGGGGGGAGGGGGCGCTGGTCCTCAAATTTTACCGGCCGGCGCGCTGGAGCGACGCGCAGATCATCGAGGAGCATGCGTTTGCCGCTGAGCTGGCCGGCGCAGACCTGCCGGTAGCCGCGCCGGTCGCGATCTCCGGGGATACGCTCTTGCGCTTTCGCGAGATGCGCTTCGCGGCCTTCCCCTGGCAGCGCGGTCGCGCGCCGGAGCTGGATGCGCCGGATTCGCGCGCGATCCTCGGCAGGAGCCTTGCGCGCATCCATCAGGTCGGCGCCGCGCGGCCCTTCATGCACCGGGCACACTTCACGATCGAGCGTCTGGGCCGGCAGGCGTGCGCCCACGTGCTCGCAAGCGAATTGCTGCCCGAGGCCCTCGAAGAGCGCTATCAGGACGTCACCGACGAGCTCCTCGAGCGTGTGGAGGCGGAGTTCGAGGCCGTCGGCCCCGTGCAGGAATTGCGCATTCACGGTGACTGCCACCTCGGCAATGTGCTCTGGAACGAGCGCGGCCCGGTGTTCGTCGATCTCGACGATTGCGTGACCGGAGCGCGCATGCAGGACCTGTGGATGCTGCTCGCCGGCACTGCCGATGATCAGCAGCGGCAGTGGGCCGAGCTCATGGAGGGATATCTGCAGTTCGCAAATTTCGACTTTCGTGAGATGCGACTCATCGAACCGCTGCGCGCCTTGCGCATGCTGCACCATTCGGCGTGGGTGGCTCATCGCTGGAACGATCCCGCCTTCCCGCGGGCTTTTCCGTGGTTCGCGCAGGCGCGCTACTGGGAGGGCCACATCGGCGATCTCATCGAGCAGGCAAGCGTAATCGATGACCCGCCGCTGCTGCGCTTCTAAAGCTTGAAGTAAGCCGCTGTCGGCGCTGCCATGGCTTGGCATACAATCGGCAGCGCTTTTCGAGCGGCTTGAGGACCTTTCGTAGGGGTGATGCAGACCTTGAAGCACAATATCTGGGCGGCCGCGGCGCTTGCCATGCTGCTCGCGGCCCTGAACGGCTGCGGCAAGACTGAGCACGCCGGCAGCAGCGCTCCACGCAGTCGGCCGGCGGCCAAGAAGCCCCCCGACGCGGCTGAGCTGGCGCTTGCCGACATGGTGAGCGCGGTCGGCTCCGGAAAACCTTCCGGGGATATTGAGCTCAAGTTCGACCTGCGCGCCCGCCCGGTCGTCGGCGAGCCGGTCGACATCGATCTTGCAATCATCCCGGTGCAGGATCTCGACCGGGTGTACGCGACCTTCCAGGCGACCGATGGACTCGAACTCATCAAGGGCGCCAAGACGCCGGAGGTCGCGCATCCTCCCGTGGGTACGCCGATATCCCACACGCTGACCATCGTCCCGCAGCGCGACGGCGTCTTCTATGTCAGCGCCGTGGTACTCGCTGACTCCGCCTCGGAGTCGGTCACTCATAGCTTCTCGATTCCGGTGATCGCCGGGGCCGGAGCTGGCGCTGCGGCGCCCGCCGCGGCTGCTCCGGCTGCGGCGCAGGGTCACTGACATTTAACGTAAATCCGCGAGACGCTTCACGGGGCAAGCACAGCGCGCGCCCTATGATCGGAGTCAGATTGGGCTCCCTCGCCTTATGTCAAACGCCCCGAGAGCGCGCGCACCCTTAGACGCCGCAGAATTTGCCGCGCCGCGCCGTGGCGAATCGACTGCGTCCATCGCGGCGAGCGCGCTTACCTCTGGCGCTGCAGATCTTGCCCATCTGCATCATCATCTGCGCGCGCAACTGCGCGAGACCAAGCTTGAGGGCGCTGCTGACTCTGCCGAGCTGCGCACGCTCTTAAGGATGGTCAGCGCGCACTACGAGGCGGTCGACGAGGAGCGTCGCGGCATCGTGCAGTCGATGCGCCTCATGGCCGATGAAGCGCGCACCATGGCGCGCGAGGCGCGTCAACAAAGTTCCGAGCACCTGCAGGTCATTCTTGATCACATCAAGGACGTGGTGCTCACCGTCGACGAGGACGGCACGATCCGCACCTTCAATCCGACCGGCGAGCGCGTATTCGGCTTCGTTGAGGCCGAGGTCATTGGCCGGCGGATCGATCTGCTGATTCCGCGTATTGCCGAACACGAAACCATCGCGGCGGCGTTGCAGCATCTGGCGACGACCTCCGGGGACACTTTGACGGATCTGACGGCGAGCGAATCCTGGGGCCTGCGCAAGAACGGCGAGATGTTCCCGGCCGAGATCGCCATCAGCCACGCGTCCTTGAGCCGGCGCCAGATGTTCGTGGTGTGCCTGCGTGAGGTGACCGAACGGCACGAGGCCGAGCGGCTTGCCGCCGCCGAGCGCGAGGTATTCGAGAAACTCACGGCGAACGCGCCGCTGCCCGCGGTGCTCGAATCGATCGCGCGGCTGATTGAGTCGGGCAACATCCGTGCGGCCTGCGCGCTCAGCGTCCTCGCCGATGATGGCAGCGGCTTCTCCTGCATTGTCGCGCCGCGGTTCTCGCGGCGTCTGCGTGCGGCGCTTGCAGGCGTGCGCATCGACGAGCGCAGCGGCTCGTGCGCGGCGGCCGTGCATCTGGGGCGTCAGGTGCTGGTCGCGGATCTTGAGCGCGAGCCCTTCTGGCAGGAGCGGCGCGAGCTTGCGCTCGATGCAGGGCTGCGCGCTGCATGGTCGACGCCAATCAAGACGGCCGCCGGCAAGCTCCTCGGAGCGCTCGGGGTGTACCGCATGGACGCTGGGCTGCCGACGGCGCGCGAAGCGCAGGTCATGGCGCACGCGGCGCAGCTTGCCGGCATCGCCATCGAGCGGCGGCTCGCCGAAGAGGCCCTGCGCAGCAGCGAGGCCCAATTCCGCGGACTGTTCGAAGCCATCGCCGAAGGCGTCTACCAGAGCGCGCGCGACGGGCGCCTATTGTCGGTCAATCCGGCGTTCGTGTCGCTCCTGGGCTATGCGAGCGCCCAGGAAATGTACGCATTGCCGAGCGTGGCGCTACTCTATTGGAATCCGGAGGATCGCGCCGAGTTTTGCCGCCGCGTCGAGAGCGAAGGGGAAATCAGGAACAACGAGTTTTGCATGCGGCGGCGCGACGGTGAGCAACTGGTGGTGCTCGAGAACTCGCGGATCCTGCGTGATGCCCAAGGCCGAATCGTCGGTTACGAGGGTACCATCGCCGATATCACCGAGCGCAAGCGCGCTGAGCAGGCGGTGTTCGCGGAGAAGGAGCGCGCGCAGGTGACGCTCGCCTCGATCGGCGATGCGGTCATCAGCACCGATGCGCACGGTTGCATCGACTATCTCAATGCCGTCGCCGAGAGCCTCACCGGCTGGAGCATCGCAGAGGCGCGTGGCCGGCCGATCGCGGATGTGCTCAGTCTGATCGATGAGGTAACCCGCGAGCCCATCGAAAATCCTCTGTTGCGGGCGCTTGCGCGCCGCGAGGAAGCAAGCCCGGTGGATCATTCGGTGCTCATCACGCGCGCCGCGCAGGAAATTGCGATCCAGGAATCGGCGGCGCCGATCTGCGATCGCCACGGTGCGGTAATCGGCGCCGTGACGGTCTTTCACGACGTGACTCGGGAGCGGCGCCTGACACGCGCGCTGTCCTATCAGGCGAGCCACGATGCGCTCACCGGCCTCATCAACCGCCGCGAGTTTGACACGCGCCTGCAGCGCGCCGTGCTGAGCGCGCAGACGCGCACGGCTGCGCATGCACTCCTGTACGTCGATCTTGATCAGTTCAAGGTGGTGAACGACACCTGCGGCCACCAGGCCGGCGATCGGCTGCTGCGCGACGTCACGGGTCTGTTACAGGCGCGGGTGCGCGCCGCCGATACGCTCGCGCGCCTGGGCGGGGATGAATTTGGCATGCTGCTCGAGAACTGCACGCTCGATCAGGCGACACGCATCGCCGAGAGCGTGCGCCAGTCGCTGCACGACTACCGCTTCGTATGGGGGACGAGCACGCTCTCCGTGGGCGCAAGCGTCGGCGTGGTCGAGATCAAGAGCGACACGGAAAACGTTGCAAGCGTCATGAGCGCGGCGGACATCGCCTGCTACGCCGCCAAGGAGGGTGGCCGCAACCGCATTCATGTCTACGAGGCGGGTGGGGTCTCCAACCGTCATCGCGAGATGCACTGGGTGGCGCGCGTCACCCGCGCGGCCGAAGAGAATCGCCTGGAGCTGTTCTTTCAGCCCATCGTCGCCATCGGCTCAGAGGCTGCCCCGAACTTCCACGAACTCACCGTGCGCCTGCGCGGCGATGACGGTGAACTCGTTCCGCCGAGCGAATTCATTCCTGCAGCCGAGCGCTACAATGTCATGTCGGTCATCGATCGTTGGGTCGTGCGGCAGGCGGTGGAGCTGCTGCGCGAACGCCAGCGGTGCGATTTGCCGCTGCCAACGCTTGCCGTGAATCTCTCCGGCACGTCGCTTAACGAGCAGACCTTCCTCGACTTCGCCCTGCAGAACGTGGGCGATGCGCAGATCGCAGCGGCGCTGTGCTTTGAGATCACCGAGACCGCCGCCGTCACTAACCTTACCGATGCCATGCACTTCATGCGCGCATTGCAGGCGCGCGGTTGCAGATTTGCGCTCGATGATTTCGGCAGCGGCATCTCCTCGTTCCTGTACCTGAAGACCCTGCCGGTCGACTTTCTGAAGATCGACGGGCAGTTCATCAGGCAGATCGCCGACGATCCGGTCGATCGCAGCATGGTGGAAGCGATCTGCAAGGTCGGCAAGGCATTGGGCATCGCCACCGTCGCCGAATCCGTGGAGACGGCGGCCGTACTTGGCGAGCTTGAGCGCCTGGGCGTGGACTTCGTGCAGGGCTACTACCTGGCGCGGCCGCGCCCGCTTGCTGAGCTCGGCTCCTAGGGCAGCACGGGAGTTCCTGCGCGCACGATGATGCGCGTGGCTGCGGTAGAATAGACGTTCTCTTGGAATGAGCTGCAGCAGCGAAAACGTTGAGCACCGCGCCGGACCCCGAGCTTGAGCGCCTGAAGCAGGACGAGCAACGCCAACAGCGTTGGTCGCTGTGGGGCACCTATCTGTCGGCGCGCCAATGGGGAACCGTGCGCGAGGACTATTCGGCGGCGGGGGATTCCTGGACGTATTTTCCGCATGATCATGCGCGCAGCCGCGCATACCGCTGGGGTGAGGACGGACTCTTGGGCTTCACCGACGAGCACTGCCGCCTGTGCTTCGCGCTTGCCCTGTGGAATGGTGCGGATCCGATATTGAAGGAGCGCCTGTTCGGACTCAGCGGGCCGGAGGGCAATCACGGCGAGGACGTGAAGGAGCTCTACTACTATCAGGATGCGACCCCAACGCACAGCTACTGCCGCGCGCTCTACAAGTACCCGCAGCGCAGCTACCCGTACCTCAAGCTACTGGAAGAGAACCGCCGCCGCGGACGCGATCAGCAGGAATTCGAGCTTCTCGACACCGGGATCTTCGCTGAGGAGAGATACTTCGACGTCACCGTCGAGTACGCCAAGGCGACGCCGGGCGATATCCTGATCCGCCTGACGATTGCCAATCGCGGCCCGCAAGCGGCCGACATCCATGTGCTGCCGACGCTGTGGTTTCGCAATACCTGGTCGTGGGGCGACATCGAAGAGGAATCCACGGCGCGCCCGAGCATCCGTGGCGGCGATGATGGCGCGCTGCTTGCCGTGCACGAGACACTCGGAACCTATCACCTAGCCTACGAAGCCGCGGGCGGCACGCCTGAGTGCCTGTATACGGACAACGATACCAATCGCGCGCGGCTCTTTGGCTTTCCCAACGAGCGCGCGCATGTCAAAGATGCGATTCACGAGGCTATCGTTCTCGGCCGGCGCGGCGCGGTGAGTGCCGAGGCCGCGGGCACCAAGGCTGCGGTGCACTACCCGTTGTCGATACCGGCGGCAGGCGCGGTCACGCTGCGCTTGCGCCTCACGAGCGCCGCAGAGCATTCCGCAGCGCCCTTCGGCGCGCCATTCGATGAGCTCTTCAAGCAGCGGCGCGCCGAAGCCGATCGATTCTATGCAGGATGCATCGAGCCCTCCCTCGACCTCGAGCGCCAGCGCATTGCCCGCGCTGCCTACGCGGGTCTTCTGTGGTCGAAGCAATTCTACAACCTCGTGCAGAGCCGCTGGAGCACGGGAGACCCGGCACAGATTCCCCCGCCACCCGGGCACGCCGCGCGCAACGCCGACTGGCTGCATCTGTACGCGCGCGATGTCCTATCAATGCCCGACAATTGGGAGTTTCCGTATTTCTGCGCATGGGATTCGGCATTTCACTGCGTCTGCCTGAGCAAGATTGACCCGGCTGATGCCAAGCGCCAGCTCGTGCTGTTCCTGCGCGAATGGTACATGCACAGAAGCGGCAAGCTGCCGGCCTACGAGTTTGCCTTTTCGGACTTGAATCCGCCGACGCACGTCTGGGCAGTGTGGCGTGTGTATCGTTTGCTTGAGGCCGGCAAGGCGCCCGACCGGGGGTTTCTGGAGCGCGCCTTCCAGAAGCTTCTCCTGAGCTTTACCTGGTGGGTCAATCGCGAGGACCTCGACGGCAACAACCTCTTTGCCGGCGGCTTTCTTGGCCTTGACAACATCGGTGCGTTTGACCGGTCCAAACCGCTGCCAAACGGTGGCACTCTGCAGCAGGCTGACGGCACCGCCTGGATGGCATTCTACTGTGTGCACATGCTGTCCATGTCGCTCGAGCTTGCCCGCAGCGATGATGTCTACCAGGAT
>Ga0302180_10000657_pt1 | contig 27685 bp, 26 predicted proteins | sample I_Palsa_E3_2_FD_200575 | JGI IMG/M metagenome (GOLD analysis project Ga0302180, IMG submission 200575) | Peat permafrost microbial communities from Stordalen Mire near Abisko, Sweden - I_Palsa_E3_2 | ecosystem: Environmental > Terrestrial > Soil > Palsa > Peat permafrost | place: Sweden...
GATCGAACGCATCATCGGCTGACATCCGTGCGGCCAGCGAAGCGGCGCGCACCGGCTTGATCAGATAGCCGCTGAAGCCCGCTTCTTTGAGGACGGCGAGCTCGCTGCGCATCGCCGGGGTGACCAAAACCAGCCGCCGGGGGATTGCGGCTGCGGCGCGCGCAAACACCGCGCAGGCCTGCGCTCCCAGCGCGTGGTCGATGAGCACGCTGGTCCACAATTGCTCAGGCAACAGCGTCGCGGCGACTTTCTCGTCGGGGACGATCTTGGTCCGCGCGCCCCAGCCGGCAAGTCTGCGCGCGATCAGCGACGCCTCGAGCGGGCCTGGAGCGACAATCAGCACGTTTTCGCTTGCCAAGTCGGGCACGGCGAAGGGCCGTTCCGCGGTATCGTCGGCACTTGGTAGCGGCAGATGGACGTGGAACGTCGCGCCAGCGTCGCCAGCGCTTTCGACCGCGATGGTGCCTCCCATGGCTTGCACGATCTTCCTGGAAATGGTGAGGCCAAGGCCGCTGCCGCCAAATCGCCGCGCCGGCCCGCTTTCGCCCTGCTCGAATTCGAGGAAAATGCGCGCTTGGTCGGCGGCCGAAATCCCGATGCCGGTATCGTGCACCGAAATCAACACTTCATCGGCCTGCTCGCCTGGCGTGGCGACGATCGACAAGCCGCCGTATTCGGTGAACTTGATGGCGTTGCCGGCGAGATTGAACAACACCTGGCGAAGCCGCGACGGATCGCCGATGACGCGCGCCGGCAAGCGCTCGTCGACATAGCCGCAAATCTCGAGCCCCTTGGCCTGGGCGCGGGGCCCGAGCAGTTCGACCACTTCCTCGATCATCGCTCCAAGTGGAAACGGCTCGGCTTCGAGCGCAAGCCGGCCGGCTTCAATCCTGGAAAAATCGAGGATCTCCTCGATCAGCGACAACAAGCTCGCGCCTGAGGCCTTCACCGCTTTCAGGTAAGTCGTTTGTTCCGCGGTCAGCTGCGTATCGGAAAGCAGTTGGGTCATGCCGAGGATGCCGTTCAATGGCGTTCGAATTTCGTGCGAGACCATAGCGAGAAAACCGGACTTGGCGCGGTTGGCCGCTTCGGCCTGGTCGCGCGCATCTGCCAACGCGTGCTCGGCACGAACGCGGTCGGTCACGTCGCGGCCGACGCTCTGCACTTCACTGCCGTTGCGGGTGCCGATTGTGACTTCACGCCAGGCGATCCAGCGCGCCTCGTCGCTGCTTGCGATTTTTTGGTCATACGCCCGGGTGCCGTCGGCGAGCATGGTGATTTCACCTTGCTCGAGGACCGGCAACGCAAAGCCGGACCCCGCGAGCTCTTCCCGTGTGCGGCCGGCGAGCCGGCAGAACGTATCGTTGGCGTAGGTAATTTTGCCGCCGCCGCCGCGCCGCACGATCACGTCGTCCTGCGCGTCCAAAAAGCTTTTGGCGCGCTCCTGGTCCTCGCTCATCTCCCAGTTGCGGTCGGACGCGTCATCGAGCCGGGTCTCGAGATCGCGCAAGTCCTGCTTCATTTGCCGGATGCGGGACACCATGATGCCCAAGGCCCCGCAGGCGCCGCCGAACAGCCACGCCACGCCGATCGCGAATAAGTGAGGGTCATAATGGGCCGCGCGCGACGTTGCGCCGACCAGGAAACCGAAGCCGATCGCGAACGACATCGAGCCCAGCACGGCCGCGCGCACAACGAAGAGCAGAACGCGGCGGGTGAAAATGGCGGGTTTTCCGAGCGTCGTGCGCTGGCGCATGGTCCCACTCCGCCTGGCACGCTCGGCCGCGGCACTGATTATGCCACGTTGGCGTCCTTGCTTGTGATGCTTAGTTTGGGCCTATGAATCTTGCGCATCCCTTGCACGCAGGCACAACGGTTGGAGCTAGGGTTGATGCTTTGTTAACATTGCGGCCCAAGGGAAGCCGCCGACGGATGGTGGCCGGAGAACAAGAATGGACAATGTCGTGAATGCAAAGCGCTCACGCGCGAAAGCGACTGAGGCGGTGGCGCCGGACAAACCGAGCCGCGAACAGGCGGAAGCAGCCGTGCGCACGCTGATCCGCTGGGCGGGTGACGATCCCGATCGCGAGGGGCTTCGCGCCACGCCGTCCCGTGTGGTCCGCGCCTATGAGGAATGGTTCGCCGGGTACAACGACGATCCGAACGCCTACCTCAAACGCACATTCCATGAAACCGGCGGTTACGACGAAGTCGTGGTGCTGCGCGACATCCGGTTCGAATCGCATTGCGAGCATCACATGGCGCCGGTCATCGGGCGCGTTCATATCGGGTATCTGCCGCGCAATCGCGTGGTTGGAATCTCCAAGCTGGCGCGCTTGGTCGAAGTCTATGCCCGCCGGCTGCAAATTCAGGAGAAGATGACCGCTGAGATCGCATCTTGTCTGGAATCGGTGCTGAAGCCGCACGGCGTTGCCGTCGTCGCCGAAGGGACGCATCAGTGCATGACGACCCGCGGCATTCACAAGCCCGGCGTCACCATGGTGACGAGCCGCATGCTCGGGGTGTTCCGCGACAACGCCGAAACCCGGCAGGAGTTTTTGGCGGCGATCGGTATGCGCGGGGCGGCTAGTTTCGCCAACGGCTGATCCGACCGAACGCGGTCCGTCCGATTCTCGCCGGTTGCTCCGGGGCGCGGCTTACGCCGCGCGCCGGACCTCGTCGGCGAGCGCGCGATAGGACAGGGCTTCCGCGATGTGCACGCGGCCGACCTTGTCAGCGCCATCGAGATCGGCAAGCGTGCGCGCCACGCGCAGCACGCGGTGATAGCCGCGCGCCGAAAGCCGCATGGCATCGGCGGCTTCGCGCAATAATGAAAGCCCGCTTGCTTCCGGCCGTGCGACATCTTCGAGAATGGCGCCTGACACCGCGGCGTTGCTGCGAACATGCGGCAATCCGACTGCGGCGTAACGCGCGGCTTGCCGTTCGCGCGCCCGCGCCACCCGTTCGGCGACATCGCGGCTTCCTTCGGTCGGCGGCGGCAGGATGAGGTCGGCGGCGGTGACCGCCGGTACTTCGATGTGCAGGTCGATGCGATCGAGCAGTGGGCCGGAAATGCGCGCCTGATAGTCGGCCGCGCAACGCGCATTGGCGCCGCGCCGGCAGGCAAAGCCGGGTTCGTCGGCCCGGCCGCAACGGCAAGGATTCATGGCGGCAACCAGCATGAAGCGCGCCGGATAGGTCGCGCGATGATTGGCGCGTACGATCGAGACCTCGCCGGTTTCGAGAGGCTGGCGCAGCGAGTCGAGCGCCTGCGGGGAAAACTCCGGCAGCTCGTCGAGAAACAACACGCCGTGATGCGCGAGCGATATCTCGCCGGGCCGCGCATGCAAGCCGCCGCCGACCAAAGCCGGCATGCTGGCGGAATGGTGCGGCGCCCGGAACGGCCGGCGGTTGGTCAGCGCGCCGCCTTCGATCTTGCCGGCGACCGAAGCGACCATCGAGACTTCCAGAAGCTCGGCTGGCGCGAGCGGAGGAAGGATGGAAGGAAGCCGCGCCGCCAGCATGGATTTGCCGGCGCCGGGCGGCCCGACCATCAGAAGGTTGTGGCCACCCGCGGCGGCGACTTCGAGCGCGCGCTTCGCGCTTTCCTGACCCTTGATGTCGGCGAGGTCGAGCGCCTCGCCTTCGGCTTCGAGGATTTTGGGCTGCGGCCGCGACAGCACCTGCGTGCCTTTGAAATGATTGGCGAGCTGGATCAGCGACGACGCCGCGATGATCTCAATTTCCGGGCTCGCCCAAGCGGCTTCCGGGCCGCAACGCGCCGGACAGATCAAACCTTCGCCGCGGGCATTGGCGCCGATGGCTGCGGGCAGAACGCCGGCGACCGGTGCGATCGATCCATCAAGGCCGAGTTCGCCCAAGACGGCGAAGCCCGCCAGGGCGTCGTGCGGGATGGCGCCGATCGCCGCCATGAGGCCAAGGGCAATCGGCAAGTCGTAGTGGCTGCCTTCCTTCGGCACGTCGGCAGGCGCGAGGTTGATGGTAATGCGCCGCGCGGGCAAAGCGAGCCCCGACGCGATCAAGGCGGAGCGAACGCGCTCGCGCGCTTCGGAAACCGCCTTGTCCGGAAGGCCGACAATGGTGAAGGCCGGCATGCCGGGCGCGACTTGGACTTGGACATCGACCGGCTGAACCTCGATGCCCTCAAAAGCTACGGTGGAAACGCGCTGGACCATGTCCCGCCCCTAACGCTTCCATCTTAGCGGAACTCAGCGCTGTCAGCAAGAACATTTAGTGAACATCGGGACGGCCGGAATCTCAACGGTAGGCCGCGGTGCGTAATTCCTGCCGGGCGGCGTCGAGAATCTCTTCGGACAGAGCGGGATCGTCGACCGCCCGCGCCAGCGTCACCGCGCCGACCATGGTCGCCATGGCGGCCATTGCCTTGCGCCGCCGCGCCGGCTTGGAAAATCCGGGAAGCGCATCGGTGAGAATATCGACGAGCCGCTGCAAGCCCTCGGCGAACGCCCCGCGCAAGCCTGTGCTGCCGCGAGCGGCGTCAGTGCCGAGCGCCGACAAGGCGCAGCCGGATGCCGGGTCGTCGCAATGCCGCGCCGACAGATAATTTTCGATCAACGCCGGGTAGGGCTTGTCGCGGGTTTCTGCGACAATGCGCTGCCAGCGTTCGGCCGAGGCGGCGAGCGCCCGGCTGCTCGCTTCCACCGCAAGATCGTCCTTGGAGCCGAAATGCCCGTAGAAGCCGCCGTGCGTGAGGTCGGCGCCCTTCATGATATCGGCGACGCCGACTCCGCCAAACCCTTTGGCGCGAAACAGCGCGCTCGCTACCTCAACAATGCGGTCGTGCGTCTGGGCTGCTTGTTCGCGGCTGACTCTCATAATGCACCTGCGCTATCGTGTTCGAAAACAACCATTGACAAGTTATATGATGATCGTCATGAATAAGCAAGCGAATGATGATAATCATCATCTAAGCTAGATCAGTCGATAAATCCCGGGCATCTATGGTCTCAACCGCCTTCGCTGCCGCCCTGAAAAGCCGCCAAATCTATTACGGTTGGGTGGTCGTCGCGGTGACGTTCCTGACCATGCTGGTCACCGCCGCGGCCATGGGGGCGCCCGGGGTGATGATCGTCCCGCTGCAGCACGAATTCGGCTGGGACAACGTGCAGATTTCTAGCGCGCTGGCGCTGCGCATCCTGCTGTTCGGGTTGTTCGCCCCATTCGCGGCAGCCCTTATGAACCGCTTCGGGCTGCGCCAGATCATGGTCGCGGCGCTGGCGCTGATCGCGGCAAGCCTCCTCGTCTCGCTGACGATGACGCATCTGTGGCAGCTGATCCTACTGTGGGGGATCCTCCTCGGCGTCGGTACCGGATTGACCGCTTTCGTTCTGGCCGCGACCGTCGCGGCGCGCTGGTTCACGCAGCGCCGCGGTCTCGTGATCGGTCTCCTCACGGCAAGCTCCGCCACCGGGCAATTGCTGTTCCTGCCGTTGATCGCCGGGCTGACCGAACATCTCGGCTGGCGTGTCGCCCTTCTCGTCGTTTGCGGCTTTTTGGCGCTGGCGGCCTCCGTCGTCCTGCTTTTGATGCGCGATCGGCCGAGCGACCTCAATCTGCCGGCCTACGGCGAAGTGACCGTGACGCCACCCCCTCCGGCCGCCGCTGAGGGCTTGTCGGCGTTGTTCATGTCGCCATTGGTGGTGTTCGGCCAGGCGGCGCGCGTCCCGCAATTCTGGGTGCTGTTCGCGACCTTCTTCATCTGCGGTTTGAGCACCAACGGCCTGATCCAGACGCATTTCATTACGCTGTGCGCCGACTACGGGCTTACGGCCGTGACTGCGGCAAGCGTGCTGGCAATGATGGGGGCATTCGATTTTATCGGCACCATCGGCTCCGGGTGGCTGTCCGACCGCTTCGACAATCGCTGGCTGTTGTTCTGGTATTACGGCCTGCGCGGGCTGTCGCTGCTCTACCTGCCGTTCACCGATTTCAGCTTCTACGGCCTGTCGCTGTTTGCCGTGTTCTATGGCCTCGACTGGATCGCGACCGTGCCGCCGACGGTCAAGCTGACGGCGGATCGCTTCGGCCGCGAGCGCGCCGGCATTGTCTTCGGCTGGATTTTCGCCGGCCATATGATCGGCGCCGCTTGCGCCGCATTCGGCGCCGGTTTTTCCCGCACCGAATTCGCGAGCTATTTGCCGGCCTTCTTTGTCGCCGGTGCGATGTGCCTGATCGCCGCGGGTTTGGTGCTGACCATCGCCAAGCCTTCGGTGACGGGATTTGGCGCCGCCAAGCGGGCGCCTGCACCTGCGGCCGGATAAGGCTACTTCCGCTTTTCCTCGATCTTGTCCCAGATCAGCGCGGCGATGTCGGGGCCGCCGAGATTCTTCACCGCGCGGATGCCGGTCGGCGAGGTGACGTTGATCTCGGTGAGGAAGCCGTCGATCACGTCGATGCCGACAAAGAGAAGGCCGCGTTCGCGCAGCGAAGGCCCGAGCCGCGTGCAAATTTCGCGCTCGCGTTCGCTTAAGTCGGTGGCTTTAGGCACGCCGCCGCGCACCATATTGGAACGCAAATCATCCGGCGCCGGCACGCGGTTGACCGCGCCGGCGAATTCGCCGTCGACGAGGATGATGCGCTTGTCGCCGTCCTTCACCGCCGGCAGGAATTTTTGCACCACCCACGGCTCGCGGAACATGGTGGCAAAGAGATCGTACAAAGAGCCGAAATTCATGTCCTCGCGCGCGACACGGAAAACCGCTTCGCCGCCTTTGCCGTAAAGCGGCTTCATCACAATGTCGCCTTGCTCGGCGCGAAACGCTTTGATCGCTTCCAGGTCGCGGGTGATCAGGGTCGGCGGCATCAAATCTGGAAATTTAGTGACAAAGATTTTTTCCGGCGCGTTGCGCACCTGCGCGGGGTCGTTGACCACAAGCGTGCGCGGATGGACGCGTTCAAGAATGTGGGTGGTGGAGATGTAAGCGAGATCGAACGGCGGGTCTTGGCGCAGCAAAATGACATCCAAGGTCGAAAGATCCGTCAGGTGCGGCTCACCGAGCGAGAAATGATCGTTGGCGACATCGCGCACTACCAGCGGCCTGATGGACGCGGACACTTTTCCGTCGCGAAGCGACAGCCGATCGGGCGTGTAATAGGACAGCGCATGCGCGCGGCGTTGCGCCTCCAGAAGCAGCGCGAAAGTGGAATCCCCGCGGATATTGATCCGCTCGATCGGGTCCATCTGTACTGCTACGTTCAAGCGCATAGGGTTTTCGCCGCAGCCGACAACGTCACGCTCTTACGCAATTTTGGCTTCGCCGGCTATGGCAACCGCGAAGCGCGCTTAACGGCTTGCATCGAACGCGTTGGCCAGATGCCGGGGCATTTTCCCGGGCGTGACCAGGATGACGTCGAAGCGGATGAGGCGTTGCGCGTCGCCGGGATGCCGCGCAAGCCAAAGCTCGGCGGCGCTAAGAATGCGCCGTCTGCCGCGTTCGGTCACCGCCATGGCGGCATCGTCGGTATAATCGCGCGCCTTTACTTCGACAAAGACGAGCGCTTTCCTTCGCCGGGCCACGATATCGATTTCGCCGAACGGTGTTTTGAAGCGGCGTGCCGCGATCCGGTAGCCTTTGGCCATGAGCAGCATGGCGGCGCGGCTCTCAGCGGAAAGGCCAAGCCGGAAAGCGGCCACGCGCTGACGTTGCGGTTGGGAAGCTCGCGCCTGCGGCTTTGCTGGCCGGATCAAAGCGCCGGCTCTTCCTTCACGAGCGCAAGCGCTCGCCGATAGACTTCTCGGCGCGGCAGTCCGGTCGCCTGCGCCACTTCGCTGACGGCGTCCTTAAGCGAGGCCCGCGTCAGCGCCGCGCGCAACAGGGGATCGGCGTCGGCAATGTCGGCCGGCGGCGCGGCGGCAGGGGGCGCGATCACCAGCACGATTTCACCGCGGGTTTCGGCTTCGTTGAAGCTCTGCGCCAAGGTCGCCAAATCGCCGCGGCGCACTTCCTCATGGAGCTTGGTGAGTTCGCGGCAGACCGCCGCTTCGCGGTGACCCAGTCCGGCCGCCAGATCGCTGAGCGCCGCCGCAACTCGCGGCGCGGTCTCGAACAACACGAGCGTTGCCGGGATAGCCGCGAGCTCCTCGATCCGCGCGCGGCGCGCGGCTTGTTTTGCCGGCAAAAAGCCGGCGAAGAAAAACGCGTCGGTCGGTAAGCCGGCGACGACGAGGGCGGCGAGCGGCGCCGAGGCGCCGGGCAGTGCGGTCACGCTGTGGCCGGCTTCTTGGGCGGCGCGGACGAGCTTAAAGCCCGGATCGGACAACAGCGGCGTGCCGGCATCGGAGACCAGCGCGATTGCGGCGCGATCGGCCAGCCGCTGCAGCAATTTCGGCCGCGCCGCCGCCGCATTGTGGTCGTGATAAGGTGTGAGCGGGGTAGCGATAACGTAGCGATCAATGAGTTTTCGGGTGACTCGGGTATCTTCGCAGGCGATCAGGTCGGCGGCCGCGAGCGTCGCCAGCGCGCGGAGCGTGATGTCGCCGAGATTGCCGATGGGAGTCGATACGATATGAAGGCCGGGAGCGATGCTGGCGGCTTCAAAACTTTGCCCATGCAGCACGTAGCGTCCGGGGGGTCGCAAGGCGCGGCCGGACCGCTTGGCAAGCGCATCGTCCATTTCATTACCCTAACGCCAGGCCGGTCCTCCGTCATGTTCGCCACGCGTTCCGCCCTTTTTGTCTTGGTTAACCATTCGCCGCCAGAATGACAGATTGGCGCTGCCCTAATATCCAGGCATTCTTGCCGGCTGTCAGGAGAATCGCTGTGTCCGGGGAATTTCGGGATCGGGGGCTGGTCGCGACGCGCCGCGCATGGGTCGCGGCGCTGGTGGCTGGCGGTGCCGGCCTGCTGGCGGCATGCTCGTCGAATTCCAGCTACTTCTCCTCGTTCCCCACGACGCCGGCGCCAAACGCGCAGCCGGCAGCCACGCTTGGTACCGGCCAGGTCAAGGCGGCGCTGATCCTTCCCTTGTCGGCTGCCGGCAATGCCGGAATCGCCGGCCAAGCCATGCGCAACGCCGCCGATATGGCGCTGGCGGAGTTCAACGCCCCGAATGTCCAGCTGCTGGTGAAGGACGATGCCGGCAGCCCCGACGGCGCGCGGCAAGCCGCGCAACAGGCGCTTGCCGAGGGGGCCGAGATCATCATTGGGCCGCTCTTTGCCCAGTCTGTCACTCTGGTCGGGCAGGTTGCCCGCGCCCGCAACGTGCCGGTCATCGCCTTTTCGACCGATGCCAACGTCGCCTCTCCGGGCGTTTATTTGCTCAGCTTCCTTCCCGAAACCGATGTTGCGCGCATCGTGCAATATTCCTATTCGGTCGGAAAACGCTCCTATGCGGCGCTCATTCCGGATAACCCTTATGGCACCGTCGTGGAGGCGGCATTTCGCCAGGAAGTCGGGCGCCGTGGCGGCCGAATCGTAGCGATCTCACGCTATCCCCACGACAAGGCAGGCATGGCGGGACCGATCAAGAACGTCGCCGACGCGGCGGCTCACGCCGACGCCCTGTTCATTCCCGACGGCAGCGACGCGGTGCCCGATGTCGCGCAGCAATTGGTCGGCGACGGCGTTAACGTCAAACGACTGCAGCTTCTCGGCACCGGACTGTGGGGCGACGACCCGCGGATCAACGCCACGGCCGCGCTGGACGGCGGATGGTATGCGGCGCCCGACGCGGCGGGCTATCGCAATTTCGCCAATCGCTATGCTGCACGCTTCAAGCAACAGCCGGTCCGCACGGCAACGCTTGCTTACGATGCCGTCGCGCTCATTGCCGCTCTGGTCAAGACCCAAGGACCCCAGCGCTTCTCGCCCGAAATCCTGACAAGTCCGTCGGGCTTTTCGGGGATCGACGGCCTGTTCCGCTTCCGCGCCGATGGAACAAACGAGCGCGGACTGGCGGTGCTAAAGGTGACGCCGTCGGGCCCGCAGATCGTCGCGGCCGCGCCGCGCAGTTTCGGCGCTTCCGGAATATAGTGGAGCGGATTTGACATCCGCTTCCTACTCAGCCGCAAACTCGCGAAGCGAATGTCAAATCCAAAGCTCCACTGGGACTTATATTTGCTAGTGGTCCTTTGATTCTAACATTCGCACGAGAGTGTGCCGAGATCGGATGCGAATGTTAGAATCGGACCACTAGCCGCTCAGGCGGCGAGATCGGCGACGACAGCGTCGAGTATCGGAAAGCCGGGGAGCGTGACGCGCAGGCGGTCCGGCGGCACGGTCTCGACGAGACCCGCCTCACGCAGCGCCGCAACTCGCTCCGGGTCGAGCGGGCGGCCGGAAAACGCTTCGTAGCGCCCGACGTCAATGCCCTCGGTCAGCCTCAAGCCCATCAGCAAGAACTCGTCGGACGCTTCTTCGCGCGTCAGCACCTCGTCGGTGACGAGCCCGTCGCCGCGGCGCTCGACTTGCTCGAGCCACGCCTCGGGACGTTTTTCCGTCGCGGTCGCGCGCCGGTCGCCGTCGATATCGAGCCGGCCGTGAGCGCCCGGCCCGATGCCGGCATATTCGTGCGCGCGCCAGTAGACGAGATTATGCCGGCATTCACCGCCGGCCCGCGCGTGGTTGGAAATTTCGTAAGCCGGCATGCCATGCGCGGCACAAACTTCCTGTGTGGTGTCGTAGAGCGCGCGCGCCAAATCGTCGTCGGGAGTTTTCAACTTGCCGGCCGCATGCAAGGCGGCGAACGGCGTGTCCGGCTCCACGGTCAACTGATAGAGCGAGAGGTGATCGCCGGCCTCGGCCAGCGCCAGCTTAAGCTCCTTTGCCCAACCCTGCGGCGTCTGTTGTGGTCGCGCGTAGATAAGGTCAAACGAGTAACGCTCGAATGCTCCACGCGCGACGGCGACGGCAGCGAGCGCTTCTTTGGCCGTATGCAGCCGTCCGAGCTCAGCCAGCACGCGATCGTCGAGCGCCTGCACGCCAAGTGAGACGCGGTTGACGCCGGCGCTACGATAGCCGCGGAAGCGTTCGGCCTCGACGCTGGTCGGGTTCGCTTCGAGTGTGATCTCGGCGTCGGCGGCGATGCGCCAATGCCGCCCGATCGCTTCGAGCAAAGCGGCAACGGTTTTTGGCTGCATCAGCGACGGCGTGCCGCCGCCGAAGAAGATCGTGGAGACAGTGCGGCCGGGCGCGCGTCCCGCGGTGGCAGCGATTTCCGCGGCGAAGGCGCGCACAAAGCGCGGCTCATCGATGGGCGCCCGGCGCACATGGCTGTTGAAGTCGCAATAGGGGCATTTCGACAAGCAGAACGGCCAATGGACATATACGCCGAAGGCCGCCGGTTCATCGCTCAAGGCAGGCCTCCGCGAGCTTGCGAAAGGCGCGAGCGCGATGCGAGAGACCTAATCCCCGCGGCGGCAAACCGTGTTTTTCCTCACTCGTCATCTCGCCGAAGGTGTGCGCATAGCCGTCGGGAAGAAATATCGGATCGTAGCCGAAGCCTTTGTCGCCGCGCGGCGGCCAAACCAGCGTGCCGTCGACGCGGCCTTCGAACTCTTCCAGGTGGCCGTCGGGCCAGGCGAGACAAAGCGCCGACACGAAATGCGCCTTGCGGCTTTCGGGTGTCGTCGCGCGCGCCGCCCGCAGCTTGTCTTCAATTTCACTCATCGCCCGGCTGAAATTCCGATCGGGCCCGGCCCAGCGCGCCGAATGAATTCCCGGCGCGCCGCCGAGCGCTTCGACAACAAGTCCGGAATCATCGGCAAAGGCGGGCAGGGCCGATGCAAGCGCTGCCGCACACGCCTTGATGCTGGCGTTTTCGCCAAAACTCGTGCCGGTTTCTTCCGGTTCGTCGAGGCTCATTTCACCTGCTGATATGGCCTCGATCCGGAACGGCGCCAACAATTCGCGCATCTCAGCGAGTTTGCCGGAATTATGCGTCGCGATCACCACACGGCCGGTAAGCGGACGACGGAGGATGGACGGTGCTTTTTGTGCGTCCCTCATCTGTCGTCCGGCATCCGAATCACATCACCGCCATTTTCTGCAAATCGATGAGCTTGGCTACGCCCTTGCGCGCCAACGCGAGCAAGGAGGTGAGTTGCTCTTCGGAAAACGGAACTTTTTCGGCGGTGGCTTGCACCTCGACAATATTGCCGGTCCCGGTGAGCACGAAGTTGGCGTCGGTTTCGGCCTGCGAATCTTCGGCGTAATCGAGATCGAGCACCGCCACGCCTGAGCAAACGCCACAAGAGATGGCCGCGATATGGTCGCGCAGTACGTCCCGCTCGATCATCTGCCTTGTCTTCATCCAGGCGATGCAATCGTAGAGCGCGATCCAGGCGCCGGTAATCGAAGCAGTGCGCGTTCCACCGTCGGCCTGGATGACGTCGCAGTCGATGGTGATTTGCCGCTCGCCGAGCGCCTTGAGGTCGACCACCGTGCGCAGGCTGCGCCCGATCAAACGCTGAATCTCGACCGTGCGGCCGTTCTGTTTTCCGGCCGAGGCTTCGCGCCGCGTGCGTTCCAGCGTCGCCCGCGGCAGCATGCCATACTCGGCGGTGATCCAGCCGCGCCCTTGGCCTTTGAGCCAGGGCGGCAAGCGATCCTCGAGCGTCGCGGTGACCAATACGTGGGTGTCGCCGAAGCGGACGAAACAGGAGCCTTCGGCGAATTTGACCACGCCGCGCTCCAGCGAAACCGGCCGCAATTCGTCGGGCTGTCGGCGGCTCGGCCGCATCTTCAACGCTCCTTGTCCGTTGGCCGCCAGCGTAACGGCGGTCAGTCTTTTAGTAGGGAAGGCTTGTAGTAGGGAAGCCTTGCGCCTCACAAGGGCAATGACGCGCCCGGCCGCGTGATTGCCGCGCGGGCCGCCTTGCCACTAGTGGTCCGATTCTAACATTCGCATCCTGGTTCGGCTGGCTATTATGCGAATGTTAGAATCATAGGACCTCTAGCAGGTATAAACACGAGTGGAGCTTTGGATTTGACATTCGCTTCCCGAGTTCGCGGCCAGGTTGGCAGCGAATGTCAAATCCGCTCCACTAGGTCGGGGATGCAAGAGGTCGCGGCGAAAACCGTCAGGGAACAAGCCGTCATGCCGCCGTCACGGGCGCAGCGGATCTGGTTTTTCGCCGTCATCGCCGTGGTTTTTCTCGCGCTGCTCGCCGGCTTCGATTTCCTGCGCTTTCCCCTTCGCGCCGACGAACTGCATTTCTGGCCGGCGTCGGTTGCGCTTTTCCAAAACGGGCCGCCGACACTTGGCCAGTTGCAAACTTACAATGAGTTGAGCACGCCGCTGCCTTTTCTGATTTTCGGCACTTTTGAATATGTCTTTCATGGCGGGATTGTCGTCGGCCGCGCCATCAACACCGCGAGCTCATTCGCGATCCTTGTGATCATCGGGGCGCTTGGCAATTTTTCACTGCGGGCGTTGCTTTGCGCCGCTGGACTCATTTTGTTTCCTTACTTCGCGCTGGTCGGAACGCATCTCTACACCGATCCGTTTGCGGTGGTGTGCGTCGTCGGCGGCGTTGCGCTTTATCTGCGCGGATGGTTATGGGTGTCCGCCGTTTGCTTCATCATCGGCATTGCTTGCCGGCAATATGTCGTCGCCTTTCCGCTCGCTCTGTTAGCGCGCGGACTTTTGCTGCAGGCTCGACTTCAGCAGATCGCGTTGCGCAGCGAGGTGATCGCTCCGGCGATTGCGACTCTTTCGTTGGCGGGCTGGTATGTTTTCTTTGGCGGCTTCGCGCCGCAGACCGCCTTGCGTGCGCAGAACATCGCCGCAGATCACGTCTTCCCGGAACACGGCCTCTATTTCCTGACATGTATCGGGTTTTATTTCGTCGTGGTGGAATGCATCTTGTTTCGGTCCGTCGCCCCGTTGCTGGCGCCGGGACGCGGAGCCATCGCGATCGCTGCCGCGGTCTCGCTCCTGTTTTTGTTTTTTCCGCCCATCGAAAACATCAACCCGCCGGTACCGACCATGGGCTATTTGGACATTGCCGCGCGATCCGTGCTGCCGACGCCGGCGCGGGTCATTCTGTTTTGGGCACTGGCCGTTCTCGCTGCCTTAAGATTGCGGCCGCTCTCCACCGGCGGCCTGATGCTTTATGCTAACGCAGCGTTACTTGCCTGCGCGCATGTGGCCTGGGACAAATATGCCCTTCCCATGCTTGCAACACTGTGGTTGTTGAAATCCGCCGATCGGCTCGATGAGGCCGAATCGGTGCCGGTGCCGGCGCTGCTGCCCGCGTGAAGAGGACGTCTTGGCCGCCCATGACCACCCGCTAGCGTCGAGTCAGCTGAGCGTTGCGCAGCTGAACGAACGCTCGCGCGAAATCTTCCGTCAAATCGTCGAGAGTTATTTGGCGACTGGCGAGCCGGTCGGCTCGCGCAACCTGTCGCGCATTCTGCCCATGGCGTTGTCGCCGGCCTCGGTGCGCAACGTCATGTCGGATCTCGAGCAGCTCGGTCTCGTCTACGCGCCGCACATCTCGGCCGGCCGGTTGCCGACTGAAGTCGGGCTGCGCTTCTTCGTCGACGCGCTGATGCAGATCGGAGATTTGTCTGAGACTGATCGCAAGACCATCGAGGCGCAGGTGGCCGGGCAATCGAAATCGTTCGAGGACGTGCTCACCGAAGCCTCGGGCCTTCTCTCCGGACTAAGCCGCGCCGCCGGCGTAGTGCTGACGGCAAAGTCGAACCAGCGCCTCAAGCATATCGAATTCGTGCGGCTTGAACCGGAGCGGGCGCTGGTGGTGCTCGTTGCCGAGGATGGCCAGGTCGAGAATCGCGTGCTCAACATTCCGGCGGGCTTGCCGACGTCGGCGCTGATCGAGGCGGCCAACTATCTCAACGCGCGCGTCCGCGGCCGGACGCTGGACGAGGTCAAGTCCGAGATCGAACGGCGGCTCAAGGAAGGCCAGGCCGAGCTCGACGAGTTGACGCAAAAGATCGTCGCCGCGGGGCTTGCCAGCTGGTCGGGTGGTGAGCGCGACGAGCGCAAGCTGATCGTCCGCGGGCAGGCGCATTTGCTCGAAGACCTCAAGGCGCTCGCCGATTTGGAGCGCGTGCGCCTGTTATTCGACGACCTGGAAACGCGCCGTGAGGTCATCGACCTTCTGGGCCGTGCCGAACAGGCCGAAGGGGTGCGCATCTTCATCGGCTCGGAGAACAACTTGTTCTCGCTGTCGGGCTCTTCGACGATTGTCGCGCCTTACCATGACGCGTCGGGCCAGATTGTCGGCGTCCTCGGGGTGATTGGGCCGACCCGGCTCAATTATGCGCGCATCGTTCCCATGGTGGACTACACCGCCAAGATGGTGAGCAAGCTGCTCGCGGGGTAACGCTTGCGCCGCGTAGACGCGTAGACTGGAATTTGAATAATTCTAACCTATTGATCTGACACACGCTTTTCGTTGACGCCGGTCGCGTTTGCGATCAAGTCTGCGGCAATCACTTGCCGTGGGACGATCCATGCCATCGCTCCTCAAGTTTCTGACCAGAGCGTTCGTCTCTCGAACAGGCGTTGCGCTGATCGCCTCAGTCGGCATCGCGCTCGCGGTTGGCGGTACTGCCGCCGCCGCCGACACGCTCGCGGCCGGCGCCAAGGAGTACAAATCCTACGCGGCGGAAAAGATCGGCGACGCGTTGGCGGGGGGTAAAAGGCTCCAAGCGGCGATCAAAGCGGACGACACGAAGGCCGCCCAGTCGGCATGGATTGTGTCGCGCCAGGGTTGGGAAGCCGCCGAGCCGATTACCGGCGAATTCTTCCCTAAACTCGACGAAGCGATCGATGCCTGGCCCGATGCCAAACAGGGCTATCACGCCATCGAGGCGGCCCTGTTCTCGGGCAAGCTCGATGAGATCAAGGCACCGGCCGACAAGCTTGTCGCCGATTTGACGGCATTCAATATCCGGCTCTCGGCGAAGAACTTTCAGTTCGAGCCGCAAGGTCTGCTCAACGGCGCGACCAAACTCGCCTACGAGGTCGGCGAGAACAAATCAAAGGGCGGAGAATCGCCGTATTCCGGCACGTCGCTCAACGACATCCAACAAAACGTCGAGGGCATCGAAGCCGTTTACAAGCTGGCCTTTGCTCCGACGCTGCAAGCGAGAGATCCGAAGCTTGCCGCGCGCATCACCGACAAAATCGAAGATGTCGAAAAGCTCGTGAACGTGGCGGACATGAAGAGCGTCGATCAGCCCGCGCTTAAAAAAGCCGGGGAGGAATTGGCCGTACTGCTGCAGAGCACAGCCGCTAAGCTGAAGCTCAAGAAGCCGGCGCTTGGCGAATGACGCGCGCCGTTCCATACGCAATCACCTGCTGCGCAGCCGCAATGCTGGCGCTGGCGATAGCCGGCGTCAAAGCCGCGCCCATCACCAGCCGGGAAAGCGTTTTGCCGCCGGGTACCGAACTCAATCAGGAGCAGCTCGACCAACCGACCGAGCTATTTGCGTCCGAGCTTGCCGGTGGCCAGCGTTCCTATCTGGTCAATTTCGGCGATCTGTTATTCTCATCGCCGGATATTCTCGGCGGCGTTGCCCGGCAGGCCGGGATGAGCTGCAGCACGTGCCATCAACAGGGCCACAATAATCCGAAATTATTCATCCCCGGCCTGTCCAGCCGGCCCGGCACCGTCGATACGACCAACGCGGTGTTCGAGCCCAAGTCGGATAATGGCGTTTTCGATCCGGTAACGCCGCCGAGCTTGCGCGGTGCGAAACACCTCGCACCTTTCGGCCACGACGGGCGCTTTGCGTCACTGCGCGATTTTGTGCGCAACGTGATTGTCAACGAATTCGCCGGCCGTGAGCCGTCGGGCGAAATTCTGGACGCGCTTGTCGCCTACATCGAGGACATTTCGTTTCTGCCTAACGTGAATCTTGGGCCGGACGGCCGTTTAACGGATGCGGCGTCGGCCGCGGCCAAGCGCGGCGAAGCGCTTTTCAACGAGCCGTTCCGGCACGACGCGGCCATGAGCTGCGCGTCCTGTCACCAGCCGGCCAGCGCCTTCGTCGACCATCAGGTGCACGACGTCGGGACCGGCGGCCGCTTCAAGACGCCGACTTTGATCAACGCCGACTTCAACGCGCCGTATTTCCACGACGGACGGTATGACAACTATGAGCAAGTGATCGCGCATTTCGACCGCCAATTCGATCTCGGTCTCACCGCCGACGAGAAAGCCGATCTCGTCGCGTATCTCGGCGCGGTTGGCGATGCCGCCGAACCGACGAGCCGCAATAGCGTTCAAGCCGAGCTTGATGAAATCGGGCATCTGGGCGCGGTTCTCGACACAGCGATCCCGGCGCATAATCAGGCGGTGATTGCGCTCACCGTCGACGTGGTCGGCAATGAATGGCGCGAGCTTGGCGAGTATTTCCCGGGCCGCAACAATACCAGTGTTGCCGGCGGCTTAAACGAGCGCTTGCAGGCGCGCAATGCGGCGCGGGGCATGGCGTTGAGTTTGCGAGAGATCGCGATGGCGGCGGCGAGCGACGATTATGATGCCGCCGCCCAAGCCTATGCCGATTATAAAGCGCAGGGTATTGCCGCGGCGTCGGCGCTAAAGCACGCCGAGGCCTGGTCATTATTCAATCCGCAAATCCGCCAGGCGCATTTCGCGGCGCTGCAACGGCTCGCCGATTCTGCCCGATGACGCTCCGCCAGTGTGCGGGTCCGAACTAAGCCGCGCGGTAACGACCGCATGCTTGCGGCGCCAGCCGGTGGTCAACACGCTTGATTTTCCCAGATCCAGTCCTGATATCCCGCCGGCCGGAATGACTTCCGAATTCCGGCGTGTCCGCCTTCTCCACAGCGGTGATTCAGGTTGAAGTTCTCGATCAGAGAAACTATCGCGGCCCCGGCCGCGCGCGATGCAATATCGCGTAGCCGCATCTTCCTCACGGCTTGCCTTGCCCACATCCTCCATGACGGCTACGCGAGCATGCTCTATTTGCTGCTGCCGCTTTGGCAGTCGGAACTCGCGCTGAACTTCGCGCAGGTCGGCATTCTCAAGACGCTCTATTCCGCGGCGATGGCGCTGGGTCAGGTGCCAGCGGCGCACGTCGGCGAGCGCTGGAGCGAAAAGTCGCCGCTGGTCGCCGGCACGTTTGTCGCCGCGGCTGCCGTCTTTGCTCTGCAATGGGCGACGTCGCCTGTTGTTCTTGGTCTCCTGCTTGCGATCGGCGGACTGGGCGCCAGCGTCCAGCATCCGCTGGCTTCAACGCTTCCCGCCAAGGCGTATCGCGGTCCGGCGTTGCGGACGGTTCTCGGCACTTACAATTTCACCGGCGATCTCGGGAAGATGATCGTCCCCGGTGTTCTCACGCTGCTCATTGCCGCCGTCGGATGGCGCCATGGAACGGCGGCCATCGGCGTGCTCGGCCTGGGCGTCGCAGTTGTGTTGCTCGCTGCACTGCCGAGCAGCGATGGTGATGTCCGGGCGGAGCAGCAAACCGCGCATCGAACTTGCCTGCCCGAGTCGGTTCGGCGGCGCGGATTTGCCTCGCTGTCGGCGATAGGGATGCTCGACAGCGCGACGCGGGCCGGCCTGCTGACGTTCCTGCCCTTCGTGCTGGCGCGAAAGGGAGCCGATGCCTCGACCTTCGGCCTCGCTTTGAGTTTGGTGTTCGCAGGCGGCGCTGCCGGCAAGTTCGCGTGCGGGACGCTGGCGACCCGACTTGGAGTCCTTCGCACCGTGGCGGCGACCGAAATCGCGACGGCAGTCGCTATTGTGCTGATGCTTGTGCTGCCGCTCGCGGCGTGCCTCGTGCTGATGCCGCTCCTCGGCATCGTGCTGAATGGCACGTCATCGGTGCTTTACGGCACCGTGCCGGAGCTCACCCCTAGCGGCCGGGAGGCCCGCGGTTTCGGCTACTTTTACACGCTGACTATCGGCGCTGATGCGCTGGCGCCGACACTCTACGGTGTGGCGGGCGACGCGCTTGGCCTGTTCGCTTCGATGCTGCTGGTCGCGGTGGTGGTCCTTTTGATCCTGCCGTTACTCCCCCTATTGCGACCGGCGATCCGGCAGAGCGAAGCCGTTTGACAGCATTTCTTAAGACTGGGCGCTATTAGGGTCAGGCCCGGTCGGCGTGGAGATTAAGCGCGAAGGGTGCCCGCATGAGCAAATCCCTCTCGATCCAGGTGAACATCATATGCTGGTTGCTGTTTCTCATCGGTTGGGCCGCGATCATCGAACGTCCCGAATGGTTCGGATAGCCACGCGTGACCGATTAGGGCGGTCCTCGCCTCCCGGCGGGGGCGGCCTCGTGCGCTTGATTTTTGCCGGCAGAGCCCTGATATCCGGCACAGTCAACGGATGGATACCAAGATGACGGAACAGACCGCGCGTGCTGAGGACGCGGCGGCTCCGCAACAGGACGCCCCGCCAGCTTCCGAGCAAGGTACGCGACCCGAAGGCGATTCGGCGGCGCTTGCGGAGCTTAAGGACAGGCTGCTGCGAACGCTGGCGGAGATGGAAAATCTGCGCAAGCGCACTGCGCGCGAGGTCACGGATGCGCGCGTCTATGGCGTGACGGCGTTTGCGCGTGATCTTCTCGGCGTGGCCGACAACATGCGTCGCGCATTGGAGGCGCTGACGCCGGCTTTGCGTGCCAGCGCCGAACCCGGCGTGAAAGCCTTCATCGAAGGCGTGGAGCTCACCGAGCGAGAGCTGGAAAAGGCGCTAGAGAAGAACGGCGTGCAGCAATTCAATCCGCGCGGCGAAAAATTCGACCCCAACTTTCATCAGGCGATGTTTGAAGTGCCGAATGCCTCGGTGCCGGCCGGCAGCGTCGTCGAGGTCATGCAACCGGGCTATAAGATCGGCGAGCGCGTATTGCGGCCGGCCTTGGTCGGCGTGTCAAAAGGCGCCGCAAAGCAGGCGCCTAGTTCGGCATCGGCGAACGACAACTCCACCGGCAATTCCTAGAAGCGCGCGCCGTTAGTCATTTCAACTCGACGCTGTCGCGCACCGTCCGCAGCCGGGCAAGAATTGCGGTCCAGGAATCGACCGGCGCAATCCCGATCATCTGTAGAAATCCGCCACCGCCGAACCGCAGCCACTGCACGACTTTGACGTCGGCCCCAGTGCGGGCGTCTTGCGCGTCCGCCATGGTCTGATAGCCGGATTGGCCGCCACCGCGCAGCGGTTCGGACATGGTGAGGTGGACGTTCTTGATCCCCCCGATCTCGTCGAAGGAAAGTTTCGCGAAATTCGCGCGGTCGGCCGGATCGCTCGGACCGCCGGGCACGGCGGCGATGAGGAAATGGGCGCGCGCATTATTGTCCGAATCATCCTTTCGGCCTTCATTGGCGGCTGCCGGCGCGTCACTCAGCATGACGGCGCGGCCGCGCAATACGCCGTCGATGTGGAAGCCGGCGAGATCGCCGACCTCAAACGGCAGCAGCGTGAGTTCTTCGCTTTCCGGCACTTTCGCGCGCACCGCCAATGTCGCCAGAGCCGCGCGCACGGCCTTATCGGGATACAGGGTGTCCTGATCAGGGACCTGGATGGTGACCAGCACCGTAAGATCGTCAGCCGCAAGGAGTAAAAGGTACTTGCGGAAACGAGACCCTTCAGTCATTTGCCAGCCGCTTAGCAGGAGGCCCTTGCCGACGCTCAAAGTGATGGGCTCGCGTTTGTCCAGGTGGACGCCCTGTCGCTTCGCTGCTTCCGCATCCACCGTCTTCTCGATTTGCGCGTAAGCCGCCGCCGGCAGGATGTTAATGAGAATCGCGGCCTCCTCGTTGGGATCGTTGAAGCCGACGAATTTATCGCTCGCCACCATGCCTGCCGGGGGAATAAGCCCGACCCGCGAGCCAACCGGATAAATCGTATCCGTTGCCAGCGCCGGCGCGGCGATGAAAGAAAGCGCCAGGGCCGCGACCAGCGTGATCAGGGCCGCGACCGATTTGCACTTGCTGTCAGGCATGGTGCCGAGCCTTTGCTTCCGCTTGCGCGGAGATTGAGTCAGCGAGCTTCCGCGTCACCCGGCGCAGCGTCAGATTGATCCGTCCGCCGTCAGCGAGCAAGCTCGACGTGCCGGGATAGATCCGATCGACGCCGTGGAAAGCAAGGCGCGCGTCGCCGCCAAGCACAAGCACATCGCCCGAGCTTAAGCGAACGGATTTGGTAGGATTGCGGCGTTGTCGCCCGCCGACACGAAACAGGCAATCGTCGCCAAGCGAAATCGAGACGACCGGCGCGTCGAAATCCGCCTCGTCCCGATCTTGGTGTAGTCCCATTTTGGCGGTCCGGTCGTAGAAATTGATGAGGCAAGCCTCGGGCAGCTCGGCGTATTGGGCAACTTCACGCCATAGCGCAATGAGGGGCTCCGGCATCGGCGGCCAGGGTAGCCCGGTTACGGCATGCGTCGGTTGGTAGCGGTAGCCGCGCTCGTCCGAAGTCCAGCCGAGCGATCCGCAATTCGACATGCGGACGCTGAAAGGCCGGCCGGATTTCGGCATGCGCGGCGCGAACAACGGCGCCGCCGCCAACACGTGGTGTATCGCGTCCAGCAATTTGGTCTGCGCGGCGCGATCGAAATAACCGGGATAGATGCGAAGACCGGCCAAGTCTGGGTCCAAGTCCGGGTTCAACTTCATGCGCCGGCTCGCTCAAGGTTTGTCAGCATCGGCAGCGGTTTATGGAGCACGTCACGGCGCCGCCTGCCTTGCGGCCCGGTAGCGCCCTCCTATATGAGCCAAGGGAAATCGCCGGCCAAATAGCGCCGGTTGATAGTGATACTAAAGGGGGTCGGACAAGGGCGCCGTCAGGGCCAGCCCGACCTGCCGAGCAAGAGAGGATTAACAACCATGGCCAAGGTCATCGGTATTGATCTCGGGACCACCAATTCGTGCGTCGCCGTCATGGAAGGGCAGACGCCGAAGGTCATCGAGAACGCGGAGGGAATGCGCACGACCCCGTCGATCGTCGCTTTTACGGACGAAGGCGAGCGGCTCGTCGGCCAGCCAGCCAAGCGCCAGGCGGTCACCAATCCCGAGCGGACAATTTTTGCAGTGAAGCGCCTAATCGGCCGTCGTTACGACGACCCGATGGTGGAGAAGGATAAGAAGCTCGTTCCCTACAAGATCGTGCGCGCCTCGAATGGCGACGCCTGGGTCGAGATTGAGGGCAAGAGCTATTCGCCGTCGCAGATTTCCGCATTCGTGCTTCAGAAGATGAAGGAGACCGCCGAGGCGTATCTCGGCAGCAAGGTCGAACAGGCGGTCATCACCGTCCCGGCCTACTTCAATGACGCCCAGCGTCAGGCCACCAAGGATGCCGGCAAAATCGCTGGCCTTGAAGTGTTGCGCATCATCAACGAGCCGACCGCGGCGGCGTTGGCGTATGGACTCGACAAGAACAAGACCGGAACCATCGCAGTCTACGACCTCGGCGGCGGCACGTTCGACGTTTCCATTCTCGAAATCGGCGACGGCGTGTTCGAGGTGAAGTCGACTAACGGTGACACCTTCCTCGGCGGCGAAGATTTCGACATGCGGCTGGTCAATTATCTGGCCGACGAATTCCAGAAGGAACAGGGCATCGACCTGCGCCGCGACAAGCTCGCGCTGCAACGGCTCAAAGAGTCGGCGGAAAAGGCCAAGATCGAGCTGTCGTCGACGACCCAGACCGAAATCAATCTGCCGTTCATCACCGCGGACGCCTCCGGTCCGAAGCACCTGACCATGAAGCTCACGCGCGCCAAGTTCGAGGCGCTGGTGGACGATCTGGTGCAGAAGACCATTGAGCCGTGCCGGCAGGCGATCAAGGACGCCGGCTTAAGCGCGGCCGATATCAACGAGGTCGTTCTGGTCGGCGGCATGACGCGCATGCCGAAGGTCCAGGAAGTCGTCAAGCAACTGTTCGGCAAGGAGCCGCACAAGGGCGTCAACCCCGACGAAGTCGTCGCGGTCGGCGCGGCGATCCAGGCCGGCGTGCTGCAAGGCGACGTCAAAGACGTGCTGTTGCTCGACGTCACGCCGCTGTCGCTCGGCATCGAGACTTTGGGCGGCGTGTTCACCCGGTTGATCGACCGCAACACCACGATCCCGACCAAAAAGAGCCAGGTGTTCTCCACCGCCGAGGACGGGCAGACTGCCGTGACCATCCGCGTGTTCCAGGGCGAACGCGAGATGGCGGCCGACAACAAAATACTTGGTCAGTTTGACCTAATCGGCCTTCCTGCCGCGCCGCGCGGCGTGCCGCAGATCGAGGTCACGTTCGACATCGACGCCAACGGCATTGTCAACGTCTCGGCCAAGGACAAAGGCACCGGCAAGGAGCAGCAGATTCGGATCCAGGCGTCGGGCGGTTTGTCCGAGACCGACATCCAGAAGATGGTGAAAGACGCCGAGACGCACGCCGAAGAGGACAAGAAGCGCAAAGCCCAGGTCGAGGCGAAGAATCACGCCGAGGCTTTGGTGCACTCGACCGAGAAGACGCTGGCCGAGCACGGCTCCAAGGTAAGCGAGGCCGATCGGCGCGCGATCGAGAATGCCATGGCCGACCTCAAGGAAGCGCTGAAAGGCAACGACAACGACGCCATTTCGGCCAAGACCAACACGCTGGCGCAAGCGTCCATGAAGCTCGGTGAGGCGATGTATAAGCAGTCGGCCGAGCAACAGCCGGGTGGTGGCGGCCCAGACGGCGGCGCCGAGAGCAAGAAGGATGACGTCGTTGACGCCGAATTCACCGAAGTCGACGACGACAAGAAAAACAAAAAGTCCGCTTAATCCAGCCGGGCGTTTCCATGCCACTGCGATCCGAAAGAATTGCACCCCCGCAGGCAAACCGGGGGTGCATGTTTTTTCGGACGTTTCTGACTTCGCAAATAACTTGGCAACTTTCTCCCCGCACTACTGGGACTAACCGCGCGCAATTGGGTGGGGAGTGATGGCGAAACGCTGCTATTACGAAACACTTTCAATCGAGCGCACCGCCAGCGAAGGCGAGATCAAGGCCTCCTTTCGCAAGCACGCGATGCAGCACCATCCCGATCGCAACCCGGGCAATTCCGAGGCCGAACACCGGTTCAAGGAAATCAACGAGGCCTACGAGATCCTCAAGGATCCCGACAAGCGCGCGGCCTACGATCGTTTTGGCCATGCCGCATTCGAGCAGGGCAACGGCATGGGGGCGGCGCACGGTTTTGGCGCCGATTTCGCGACCACTTTTTCCGACATTTTCGACGATCTGTTCGGCATGAACGGCCGCCGCGGCCGCGGCTCCGGACGCGAGCGCGGCGCGGATTTGCGTTACAACATGGAAATCTCCCTGCAGGAAGCGTTTGTCGGCAAGGCCGCGCAAGTCCGCATTCCGACGTCGGTCGCCTGCGAGGCGTGCTCCGGTACGGGCGCTAAGCCAGGCACCAAGCCCAAGACCTGTCCGAGCTGCGGCGGCTTCGGCAAAGTCCGTCATGCCCAAGGTTTCTTCACGCTTGAGCGCACCTGCTTGACCTGTCAGGGCCGGGGCCAGGTGATCGAAAGCCCGTGCGCGTCTTGCGTCGGATTGGGCCGGGTCACGCGCGAGCGCACTTTGTCGGTGAATATCCCGCCGGGCGTCGAAGACGGCACGCGCATCCGGCTGGCCGGGGAAGGCGAGGCGGGTCTGCGCGGCGGTCCGCCCGGCGATCTCTATATTTTCCTGTCGCTTGGCGCTCATCCGTTCTTTCAGCGGGACGGCGCGGACCTCCATTGCCGGATGCCGATTTCAATGGTCGCTGCGGCACTCGGCGCCGACTTCGAGGTGCCGACAATCGACGGCGGCAAGACCCGCGTCAAAGTCCCTGAAGGCACGCAATCCGGCCGGCGCTTGCGCCTGCTAGGCAAAGGCATGCCGGTCCTGCGTTCGCGCCAGAGCGGCGACATGTATGTGCAGGTCATGGTCGAAACGCCGCAGAAACTCACCAAGAAGCAGCGCGATCTCTTGGCGGAGTTCGACCGGCTGTCGTCGGCGGAAACGCAGCCGGAATCGACGGGATTTTTCGGCAAGGTCAAAGACTTCATCGACGGCTTCGCCAGCAAAAGCACGACCTCCGCCTGACCCCGCCGGTGGCTTTTCGCTTACTGGCCTTTGCCGGCCGGTTATTATAATTTGTCCGCCCACTTATTATAAAAAGCGGCGATTTCGTCGCGCGTGATTGGCCATGCCGCTTCCCGCCCTGCGCAAATTCGAAAACGAGATCGAGCGGCAATGGCGGCTCTTTGAGCTCAAGAAAAGCGAGATCGAGCGCAATATCGGGCGCCGGATCAGGCTGTTCGAGGAAAAGCGCGACGGCATCGGCAAGAAGATCGAAAAGCAGATCCGCCAGTTCGAGCGCAAGCGGGGCATTCGGCTCGACGACGAGGTCCGCTTTCTGCGCTCCTGGATCGAGCGGCCGCTCTCCATCGGGGCGGTGACGCCGTCGGGAAAAATGCTGGCGCGCACCATGGCGAGTTATGTCGATCCCGACAGCTGCGGGCCGGTGGTCGAATTAGGGCCCGGGACCGGGCCGGTGACGGAGGCCCTGGTGCGGGCCGGGGTCGCGCCGTCGCGCCTCGTCCTGGTCGAGTTCAATCCTAGTTTCTGCCGCATCCTTAAGGCGCGCTATCCCGAGGCAACTTTGGTGCAGGGCGACGCCTATAGCCTGCGCCGGCTGCTGGAGACGCTGCTTATCCAGCCGGCGGCCGCTGTCGTCTCGGGCCTGCCGCTGGTCACCAAGCCGATCCGAATGCGGCTTCGGCTGCTTCGCGATGCCTTCGACCTCATGCTTCCCGGCGCGCCGTTCGTGCAGTTCACCTATTCGGTCGCGTCTCCTCTGCCGCGCCGCTTCGGGGGATTTTCGGTGGAGGCGTCCGAGCGAGTCTGGATGAACATCCCGCCGGCGCGTGTCTGGGTCTATCGGAGGTCCTGACTTGCCGTCATCATCGGCGAATGCCGATCATCCGCTAATCGCCAACGTCACGAATCGTTCTGCAATAACGAAAGTCAGGTATCGTTCCGCAGCTTTGTAACTACTGGATGCCCGCCTTCGCGGGCATGACCTCCATGCCAACTCCGAAGATATTGATCATGGCCGGCTCGTTGCGCGCCGGCTCGCATAACGCGCGGCTCGCGGCGCTCGCCGCCAAGGAGTTTGCGCTTGCCGACGCGGACGTGACGCGGATATCGCTCGCCGATTATCCGCTACCGCTGATGGACGCCGATTTTCTCGCCGCATCCGGACTGCCTCGCCAAGCGGTCGAGCTCAAGGCGATGCTCACGGCGCATCAAGGCGTGTTCATCGCGAGCCCGGAATACAGCGCCTCGATAAGTCCGCTTCTCAAAAACGCCATCGACTGGATGTCGCGCCCCGGCGAGCGTAGCGAGCCCTCGTATGCCGCCTTCAAGGGCCGGGTATTTGCCGTAGGCTCCGCCGCCAACGGGGCGGCCGGCGGCGTGCGCGGCCTGATGGCGCTGCGCCAGGTTCTTGAACTGGGCTGCGGCGCGCTGGTCGTTCCGGAACAGATCAATGTCGGTCGCGCCGGGGAAGCTTTCGACGATATGGACAATCTCAAGGACGAAAACCTGGCGACTGCGCTGAAAACTTTGGTCCGCCGCCTCGTCGAACTGGCGAGCTTGATGCCGCGCGCTTGAGCGATATAGGAAGCCTTGTCATGCGATTAGCGCCGCGCGAACGCCTGATTGTCGCCCTCGACGTTTCGTCGGTCGAGGCGGCAGGGGCCATGGTGGAGCGGCTCGGCGATGCGGTGACCTTCTACAAGATCGGCTATCAGCTTGCTTACGGGGGCGGCCTGCCCTACGCGCGCACGCTCGCCGATGCCGGCAAGCAAGTCTTCCTCGATCTGAAATTGCACGACATCGGCAACACCGTCGCCGAAGGCGTCAAAAGCGTCTCGCGGCTCGGCGCGAGCTTTCTCACGGTGCATGCCTATCCGCAGACCATGGAGGCCGCCGCGCAGGCGCGCGAGGGAAGCTTGCAGATTCTCGCGGTCACTGTGCTGACTTCGTATGACGATCACGATCTTGCCGCCGCGGGTTATGGCGCCGGCGTCCGCGCCACAGGCGCCGAGCGGGCAAAAAACGCGCTGGAGATCGGCATCGATGGACTGATTTGCTCACCCGAGGAAGCCGCGAACCTGCGCGGTATTGTCGGACCCGACATGCTGCTGGTGACGCCGGGCATCCGGCCGACAGGCGCGGCGATGGGAGACCAAAAGCGCGTGTCTACACCGGCGGCGGCGATTGCCGCTGGCGCCGACTATTTGGTGGTCGGGCGGCCCGTCATAGCCGCAGACAATCCGAAAGCAGCGGCCGAAGCCATCATTGCCGAGATCGCGCAACAGCAAGCCAAGGAGTAACGACATGGCCAAAGCCTATTGGATCGGACGCGTCGATGTGCGTGACGAGGAGGGCTACAAGCCCTACGCGGCCGCCAATCCCGCGATTTTCAAGAAATATGGCGCGAAGTTCGTGGTGCGCGCCGGCAAGTTTGAATGCCTGGAAGGCGCCAGCCGCTCCCGCAACGTCGTGATCGAGTTTCCCGATTACGCGACAGCGATCGCTTGCTACCGGTCGCCCGAATACCAAGAGAACATCAAGCGGCGGGAACCATATGCCACCGCCGATATCGTCATCATCGAAGGCTACGACGGCCCGCAGCCTTAACTGCTCCCTCTCCCCGCTTGCGGGGAGAGGGTCGGGGTG
>Ga0302180_10000658_pt1 | contig 27678 bp, 29 predicted proteins | sample I_Palsa_E3_2_FD_200575 | JGI IMG/M metagenome (GOLD analysis project Ga0302180, IMG submission 200575) | Peat permafrost microbial communities from Stordalen Mire near Abisko, Sweden - I_Palsa_E3_2 | ecosystem: Environmental > Terrestrial > Soil > Palsa > Peat permafrost | place: Sweden...
CGCTGGTGGAGGTCGACGCCACCTACTACGCGCTGCCCGCCGAGCAGACCGCCAAGGCCTGGGCGGAACGGACGCCGGACGGGTTCACGTTCAACATCAAGGCGTTCAGCCTGTTCACCCAGCATCCCACCCCCGTCAAAGCGCTGCCCGCCGACCTGCGCGAGGCCACGGGCGAAGCCGGGAAGGACAGGGTGTACCTCAAGGACGTCGACCCGGCGGTCGCCGATCAGGCCTGGGATCGGTTCCTGGCTGCCCTGGAGCCGCTGCGCGGCGCCGGGAAGCTCGGCGCGATCTTGCTGCAGTTCCCGCCCTGGTTCCCGATCTCCCGCGCCAACAAGGACTACATCCTGGCGTGCGCACAAAGGGCCGCGCCCAGGCGGGTGTGCGTGGAGTTCCGCAACCGGACCTGGATGACCGAGGACAACCAGGAAGAGACCCTGCGCTTCCTGGCTAGCCATCAGCTGCCGTACGTGTGCGTGGACATGCCGCAGGGCTACCCCAGCTCCATCCCGCCGGTGCTGGCGGCCACCAGCGACCTGGCCGTGGTCCGCATGCACGGCCACTCAGATAAGTGGGCCAGCAAGGAAATCCACGAACGGTTCGGTTACCGCTACAGTCCCGGTGAGCTGGAGGAATGGTCGCACAGGATCGGGAGCCTGACGGCCGACGCCGAGGTCACCGACGTCCTGTTCAACAACTGCTATAGCAACTACGCCCACGTCAACGCCCAGCAGCTTTCCGCTCTGATCAGCGCCTGAACAGCGCCCCGCCCCGCCCGAACGTCGGCCGGGCGGGGCGGGCCGCTCCGGGCGGCGCTGGCCGCCAGGGCCGCTCCGGGCCACGGCAGCATCTACATAAGCACATGATATAAATGTCTTATGGAAATTTCCGTCGGCTCGGGCGCACGCACTGCTGGCGATGCCTTCGATGCTCAGTCCGAGCGCACGCTCGCCGCGGCAGTCGCAGCCAGGATCGAGCGCCTCATCGGGCTATTCCGGTCGCTGAGCCCGCCGAGCGGGCTGTCGCTCACGGCGGCCGCGACGCTCGCCACCCTGGAGCGGTCCGGTCCCAGCCGCCTCACCTCGCTGGCCGTCAAGGAGGGGGTGACTCAGCCGGCGATGACGCAGCTGATCGCCCGCCTGCAGGAGTCCGGTCTCGTCAGCCGGACCGCTGACCCCGCCGACGGACGGGTGGTCCAGGTTCGGCTGACCGACGAGGGCCGGAAGATACTGGCCCGCCGCCGAGCGGTGCGGGCCGAACGGCTCGCGGAGATCCTGGCCAGATTGAGCCCGCAGGAGCAGGCCGCGCTCGGCGCGGCGCTGCCGGCCATAGACGCGCTGGCCAACGCCCAGCAGGCCGACTCGCTCGGCACCAGTTCGCATGGCCGCGACGACCAGCTCGCCGCACCTCGCTGACCAGTTCACCTGACCATGCTCACCAGTTCACCTAAACCCCAGTGGGGCCGGGGCCAAGACCCGGCGGGCCCCATGCCTCCCGAAAGAGAGCACCCGATGAGTGGCACCCATACAGGTTCGGTCGCGAGCCCGTTCAGGCAGCCAAAAGCCGTCTTCGCCGTGGCATTGGCCTGCGTCGTGTCGTTCATGGGCATTGGCCTGGTGGACCCGATCCTGCCGGCCATCTCCCACCAGCTGCACGCCTCGCCGAGCGAGGTGACGCTGCTGTTCACCAGCTACCTGGTGGTCACCGCGGTGGCGATGCTGATCACGAACTGGGTCTCCAGCCGGCTGGGTGCCAAGAAGACGCTGATCGCGGGCCTGATCCTGATCGTGGTGTTCAGCGCGCTGGCCGGGGCCTCCCCCAGCATCAGCGCCATCATCGGGTTCCGGGCCGGATGGGGTGTGGGCAACGCGCTGTTCATCGCCACATCCCTGGCGGTCATCGTCGCCTCGGCCAGCGGCGGTTTCGCCGGCGCCATCGTGCTCTACGAGACGGCGCTCGGCGTCGGCATCGCCATCGGGCCGCTGCTGGGCGGCACCCTGGGCGAGATCAGCTGGCGGGGACCGTTCTTCGGGGTATCCGTCCTGATGGCCATCGCGCTGATCGCCACCGTGGTGCTGGTCGAAGCCACGCCGAAACCCGCGCACAAGACCAGCCTGTCCGCGCCGCTGCGCGCGCTGCGCCACCGCGGCCTGCTGACCATGTCGCTGACCGCGCTCTGCTACAACTGGGGGTTCTTCACCGTCCTGGGGTACGCGCCGTTCCCGATGAACCTCAGCCCGATCAAGCTCGGGCTGGTCTTCACCGGCTGGGGCACCTTCGTCGCCCTGTTCGCCGTCTTCGGCGCGCCCCGGCTACAGGCCACCTTCGGCATCGCCAAGACCATGTACGCCAACCTCGCGGCCTTCGCCGTCGTGGTGCTGGTGATCGCCAACTGGACGACCGACCGGGCGGTGCTGATCCCGGCCGTGATCGTGTCCGGGATCTTCATCGGGGTCAACAACACCATCACCACCCAGGCCGTGATGACCGTCTCCCCGGTGGAGAAGCCGGTGGCCTCGGCGGCCTACAGCTTCGTCCGGTTCATCGGCGGCGGCCTCGCGCCCTACGCGGCCGGCCGGCTGGTCCTGGCCACCAACATCCACGTCCCGTTCTTTATCGCCGCGGGCGCCATCGCCCTCGGGATCGTGGTCCTGTCCACCGCGCATGGCCTGCTCACCGAGGCCGAACGAGTCCAGGCCGAACAGGTCAGCGCCACAGGGCCGGCCAGCGCGACCGCGTCAGCCAACGGAACCGGGGCCGGCGCACCGGCGGCCGCGCTGGTGCCGGCGGGAGGCAACGCGGTGACCCGGGCGGCCGACGCGAGGGTGATCCTCGCCGCCATCGACAGCTCGCCCGTCGCCACCCTGGTCACCCAGGCCGCGGGCAGGCTGGCGGCACGCGGCGCCGGCGTGGTCCACCTGGTGCACACCCAGGAGGACGTCACCGCAGGCGACGCGGGCACCGACGGAGAGGACCTGGAGGCGGCCCGGGCCGTGGTCAGGGACCATCTGGACCAGCTGGCCGCCCGTCACGTCCCCGCCGAAGGCCAGATCCTGCTGCACGCCCACGACCACGGCACCGCGGGCCGGATGGTCGCCGAATACGCCAACGCCATCGGGGCCAGCACGATCGTCATCGGCGCGCCCACCCACGGAGGGCTGGCCGCCCTGATGGACGACAGCGCCAGCCGTGAGCTGTGGCGGCATACCCGCAGCAACGTCCTGATCGTCAACCCGGATGCGCCGGGCACAGTAGCGGGCTGGGCCGCCAACGCCGAGCCGGGCGCAGCCGACGCCGAGCCGGCCGCTCAAGGCGCCTGAACTTGCAGCATAAGGACTCGGTGGCCCCCCCGGGTACCGTCTTCGGCCGTCTTCGGCACCCGGGGGGCCACCGACTCCCAAAGCCGAGGGCACCGGAGGTGGACGAAGGACGGAAGAGGCTGGCGGAATTCGGACGTGACCCTTGTCTGGGCGGATCCGGGAACTGCGGATCGGGGAAGACGGGTCAGCCGCGGTCCGGTTCCTCGGCGGTGACCTGATGGCGGTCACGCTGCACCGTCGCGCGCAGTTCCACGGCCAGATTCTCGAAGGCGGGCAGCGCCGCGACCAGAGCGGCCTCCTGGTCGGCGGGCAGGCCCGCCACGCATTCGGAAATGACCGCGCTTCTTTGCGCGGAGATCCTTTCGTGCCTGCGCTTGCCTTCAGGTGTCGCCTCGACCCAGGCGGCGCGAAAATCGTCGGGGTCGCGCAGCCGCTTTATCAGGCCGAAGGAATCGAGCTTGCCGATCACCCGGGAAAGCATCGTCGGATTGATGCCCTCGAGTTCGGTGAGTTCGGCCAGGCTCAGCGGCCCGCGGCCGACCGTTATGCCGAGCACGGACGCCTGGGTCGGAGTCAGCCCCTCCTGCCGGGAAGCGGCGTTAAGCTGCCGGGCCAGACCGAGGACAACGCGCCTCAGGCGGATGACCGTGTCATTATCCATACGCGCGCCGCGCCCTTCATGCTGATCCGAACCCGGCCCCCCAATTGCCTGGCGGCCTGCAGTATACGTGCGGCGGCTTTGATACCACAGCGAGACGCTCAGCCCATATTCGCCGGGTCGGCGACACGGCGCCCCGGCTGGGGAACGAGAACGGGCCGGCCGTTCGGGATTGCCTGCCTCCCGAGGGCGAGCGCCCGGCCGTGGGCTTACGGACGGCCCGCTGCACGTTTCCTGCCATGGATGCTCCCGTGGCGCTCGGGTGGGTTAGTCGTTGGTGGCCAGGATCAAGTCCGATGCCTTGATGACGATGGTGACTTCTTTGCCTTCGGCCAGGCCGAGCTCCTTGACGGCCTCCACCGTGATCGAGGACACCAGGCGGGAACCGCAGGCGTCCAGTTCGACATTGGCGATGGCTTCTCCGAGGTTGATGCCCGTGATCCGGGCCGGGATCTGGTTCCGTGCGCTCAGCTGCATGGCTAAGGCTCCTCATCGTGGTCAGTACTGCTCTGTCTACCAAGCCCATTCAACCAGTGCGCGGGACTGCTCCCGCGACTGATGTTGCCGGAGCGGCAAGAAGTGACGCGAACGCCAACTCTCCGCCGCGGGAGCTGGTGGCTGAGATCGGCGCGGCGGACCGGACACGCGAGGAATGCCTGCGTCGATGGATAACTGCCCCAAAAGGATAGTTAGGACATTACTTATATTATCGTGCTAATTTATGTATTTTTTCCTTTCGCATTACCGGGCGTGCGCGATGGGCTACCATAAGTCACGACTGCTCGAATTAAAAGCCTCGAATTAAAAGTAGAGTACCCAGGAGACCGGGGATGATATTCGATTACCGGAAGCACAGGGCCTCGCTTGGGCTAGGGAATATTTTAAGAGTGCTCAATGAAATGACCCGGGGACCCGAGGTGCTGGCAAAGGAACCAGATTACCCGCCGGCAAGTCCGTGGGCGAGTGTCTTCCCGGCCGGAACAACCGCCACCGGAGAACTGCCTGCCCCCGCAGGAGCGGCTGCTGGTCTGGGCGAGGGCGATCGCGTGAGGCTCGTCCGGCCTTTCTGGGGTGTGCTCGACCCGGACACCGGAGTCCTCGTGCAAGACCGGGACGCGCCGGATGCAGGAGAGCGGCCGACCTACCGAGCGGGAAGTAACGGAACCATCATTTATCCGTATCCCGCGCCTGAATATTTCGTTGAAGAAATGCGGGCTAAAAGCAACTACATCGTGAGCATGGACGATGGCCGGAGACTGTACTCCGGTAATCCATCGCCCTCGCCGTGGGTAAACACCGACCTCGAGCGCATCCCTGGGCAGTACCAAGTGACGCATCACAAGGGAAAGACCTACGTGCGGCCAAAGTTTAATAGCCTCGACCGCGTGCGGCTCAGGGAAGCATTTATCTGCCGGAATAACGGGAAACGCTATGAGGCGGGGTGGAGGGGCAGGATATTCCCGCTCACGATGACCTTGGCCGACTGCTGGGCTACCGGCCTGTACGAGGTCTCGCTCGACGACGACTCGTTCGGCCGGGAACGCGGCATGGTTACCGTCTACGCCCAGGCCCTGTTCCTGCTCCCGGAGCATTAGAAGGCGTTACGAACTGGCTAGATCGAGCGCGGCGCGGATGATGCTGTCGGTGTCGATGCCGTTGTCGCGGTAGAGATCCTCGATCGAACCGGACTGGCCGAACCGCGCGACGCCAAGGGCCGCGTGCGGCACGCGGTTGATCGTGGCCAGGAACGCCAGCGTGTGCGGGTGGCCGTCCAGCACGGTGACCAGCGGCGTGGCACGGGTCGCGGGGAACGCCTGGTCCAGGATCCAGGGCTCACCGGTCGGCACGCCCTGCTCCTGAAGACCCTGCCTGGCCCGCAGCGCCCGGAATAGCAGTCCCGGGCTGGTCACGCAGACGACGTCCGCGGGCACTCCGGCCGCCGCCAGGCGCTCGGCGGCGGCCAGCGCCTCGGGAACCAGCGCGCCCATCGCGGCGATCATGACCTGCGGGTGCTCGGCACGCCGCAGCGGGTAGGCGCCGGCCACGACCTGCCGGCGCCTGCGCTCCCTGGCCGCGGGATCGGCGGGCACGCCGGCCAGTGTCTGGCTGACCGGGCGGGTCGAAAGCCGCAGATAGGCCGAACTCCCGCCCGGCCGGCCCAGCCGGGCCAAGCTGGCCAGCAGGCACCATTCGGTGTCGGTGGCGAACGCGGGTTCGTAGCTGACGCAGCCTGGCTGCTCGATCCCGATCGACGGCGTGGTGATGGACTGATGCGCGCCGCCTTCGGGCGCCAGGCTCACTCCCGACGGCGTGCCCACCAGGATGGACTGGCCGCCCGCGTAGATACCGAACGACCATGGCTCGAGCGCGCGCTCCACGAACGGGTCGTAGAGCACACCGATCGGGAACAGCGGCCGGCCCCACCGGCTCCAGGTCGCACCCAGCTCGCCGAGGAGCCCGACCAGGTTGGTTTCGGCGATGCCGAGCTCGATGTGCTGCCCGGTCGGCTTTTCCCGCCAGTGCAAGATGGTCTCGGCGTCGTCGGCGAACCAGTCAAGCCGCTCGCGGGCCGACCACACGCCGACCTTGTTCACCCAGCCGCCGAGGGTTGTACTCGAGCTCACGTCCGGGCTCACCGTCACCACCCGCCGGGCCGCCTCGGGCGCCGCCCTGGTCAGGTCGAGCAGCGCCCGGCCCAGGGCCGCCTGGGTCGTCGCTACCCCGGTCGGCGTGCGGCCGAGATCGGCGGGCAGCTCGGGCGGAGCATGGGACGGCACCGGCGGGCGGCGCAGCCGCCGGGCCGTCTGCTCACATAGCCCGGCCGCCGCGCTGTCCGGTGCCGGGCGATGCCACGGCTGGTCGGCGTCGGTGCCGAGCTGCGCCGCGAGCTCCGCGATCTGCTCGGTGGTCAGCAGCGCCGAATGGTTCTGCGGATGCCCCTCGATGGCCAGGCCGTGGCCCTTGATGGTGTAGGCCAGAATGATCGTGGGCCGGTCGTCGGCCACGGCCCCGTAGGCCGCGTCAAGCGCGGCCAGGTCGTGGCCGCCGAGATTGCGGATGGCCTGAGTCAGGGCCGTATCGTCCAGCCCGTCGATCAGGCCCGCGAGCGCGGCGTCGCCGGCCGGGAGCCTGCGGCGCAGTTCGGTCGCGTCGCAGCGCAGCAGCCGCTGGTACTCGGGATTGGGCATGGCGTCGATCCGCCGCCGCAGCACGTCCCCGCCCTCCCGGGCGAACAGCTCCTCCAGCAGGCGGCCGTACTTCAGCGTGATGACCTGCCAGCCGGCCGCCTCGAACATGCCCCGCAGCCGGTCGGCGGCGATGCCGGGAACCACCCGGTCCAGCGACTGCCGGTTCACGTCCACCACCCAGACGATCTCGCCCATCTCGGCGATGCCCGGGTCGACGATGGCCTCCCAGACGGCCCCCTCGTCGAGTTCGGCGTCACCGAGCAGTGAGTACTGGCGGCCCGCGCTCTGCGAACCGTTGCTGTCGCCGGCGAAGCGGTCGTTCAGGTACCGGCGCGCCACCGCACCCCAGATCGGCGCGGTCGCGCCGATGCCGACGGACCCGGTCGAGTAGTCGACCGGATCAGGGTCCTTGACCCGGCTGGGATAGCTCTGCAGCCCCTTGAACGCCCGCAGCGTGGGCAGGTAGGACTCGTCGAGCTCGCCGAGCAGGTAGTTGATCGCATGCAGCACCGGCGAGGCGTGCGGCTTGACCGAAACCCGGTCGGCCGCGCGCAGGTGCCGGAACCACAGCGAGGTCATGATCGAGACCATCGAGGCCGAGGACGCCTGATGGCCGCCGACCTTCAGGCCGCCGGGGTTGGGCCGGACCCGGTTCGCGTGGTGGACGATCGCCGTGGACAGCCAGAGCACCTGGCGCTCGATCTCGCCCAGGGTCTGAAGGTCGGTGGCTTCGTGCCGCAGCTCGGTCATGGGTGCATGACAGCACGACGGCACGTCACGGCACAACCGTCGGCCGGCGAAATTCCTCCAGGGGGAGCCAGTAGCAGCGCTCCTCGCCGTAGCCGGTGAAACCGGCCCGGAGCAAGATCGGCCCTGAGGTCTCGACGCGGCCCTTGACCAGGGCCAGCTGCGCGCCGTGGTCGCGGGCCAGCCGGAGCCGTTCGGCCAGGACGGCGCGGTAGCTGCCGCGGCGCCGGAACGCGGGCAGCGTGACCGCACCCCACAGCTGGGCCACCTCGTCGTTCAGCGTGGCCCCGCCGGTGGAGGCGGGCGCACCGCCAACGGAGGCCAGCACGCGGAAGCTGGTCCAGGTCGCGAGCTCGCTGAGCGCCCTGGCGAGATCCATGGCCAAGCTGGCCTCGTCCGGCTCCTTGCGGCCCCAGCCGTGCACGGTGACCTGCGAGGACGCCAGGAACGTGCGCTCATCGTCGACCAGCTCGACGCTCACGTCGGCGGGAACACCAAGGTCGGGCGGGCTCTCGGTCAGTTCGGTCAGTTCGCAGGCCAGGATCTGCACGGTGTCGATGCGCTTCCCGCCCAGGACGCGGAGCTGTTCCTCGGTGTCTTCTGGCCGGCTGGCGGCCGACACCCACCAGGCCACCCCGAGCAGGCCCCAGCTGCGGACGTGCGCGAGGACCTCATCCACGAGGTCGCCGACGGACCGGTCGCTCCGCGACCGGGTGACCTGGGCGGCCGGAAAGGTAGGGTCGAGCGCCCAGTCCGGGTATCGGATCAGCCGGTAGTCATCCGTCCGCACCTCGATGGCGCCGTCGGGCTGCCACTCCATCGCGGTCGCCGCGTCCAGCACGCGCTGCGGTGTCCATGGGCTCAAGGCCTGACCTCCTCTGATTTTGGTTGCTCCCATCCGGTGCGTTCTTTTTCTTTTATCCGAACGGGCCGTGGTGATCCTGTCATGGCCGTGCGTGCGGCACTGGCGGCCGCCGCGGCGGCGGCAGCAGCGGCCATGGCCAGAGCGAGGATGGGCCGACCGGACGCGAACCCGGCCAGGGCGGCCCCGGCCGCGGCGCCGCCGTTCATGATCGAGTTGATCCAGGCCTGGGTCTCGGTGCCACCGTCGCGGGGCGCGGCGCTGGCCGCCGCGCCGAACAAGGTGGCCAGCGTCGGCCCCAGGCACAGGCCTGCCAGCGGCGCCGCGACGGCCAGCAGCGGAGGGTACAGCCCGGCCGCGGTGAGCAGGGCGAGCCCGCCGGTGTAGCCGGCCAGCAGCCGGGGCAGCCGCCGGCAGGCGTGACCGGCGCTGAGGTCCGCGGCGCCCCGGGCGCCGAGCAGCAGGCTGCCGAGGATGCTGCCGATAGAGACTTCGGCCAGCAGCGGACCCGACGCCCACAGCGCGTGGTGGTGCCGGACGTACGCAGTGAGCGCGACCTCCGTCGCGCTCAGGGCGGCGTTGGCCAGTGCCGCGGTTACCAGCAGCTCGCGCAGCGCGGCGGACCGGAGCGGGCCGAGCCGGGAACGCAGCGGTTGATCCGGCTGGTCGCGTCGTTCTGGCTTTTCCGGCCGGCTGCGCCTTTCCGGGCGGCTGCGCCCTTGCGGGCGGCTGGCCTGCCTGCCGATGGTGACCACGGCGGCACCGGTCAGCGCCAGCATCAGGCCCAGGGCCGCGGCCGGGGCGATGCCGGTCGCCAGGGCGCTGGCCACGACTGGGCCGGTGATGTAGGCCAAGTCGAAGAAGGCGGCGTCCAGCGCGAAAGCGGTCTGCTTGAGCCGGGTCCCCGCGTGCGCTGCCCACAGGCTACGCAGGCCCGGGCTGAGCGGCGGGTTGAGCAGGCCGGCCAGCGTCGCGGTGCCGATGAGCGCCCCGGCCGGGCCACGGGACAGCGTGCTGGCGAGCAGGCCCAGCAGGGCCAGCGCGTAGCCGATCCCGCAGCGGGTGGCGACCGGGATGAGCCCGCGCCTGTCGGCCAGCCTGCCGCGCAGCGGGGCCGTCACCGCCTGCCCGAGCGTGTAGCCGGCCACCACCAGGCCGGCCACCGTCATCGACGCGTGCTGGGCCGCCAGCAGCAGCAAGGTGATGCTGGTCATGCCCTGGGGCAACCGCGCGCAGACATCCGCCAGCGCGAGCCTGCGCAGCACGGGCTCGGCGAACAGCGCCCGGTACGGGGCGGCGACCGGACCGTGGGAGCGGGCGGTCATCTGAGTTGCGGCGTGGAGACGCCGACTTTCAGGCCGGGGAGGAAACGCCGCTCCCTCCCTTCGGCGTGTCGCGCGGCATCCATACACAGATGGACGCTAATATATTCGATATGATGAAGGTGGTGAAGCGGGCATACAAATACCGCTTCTACCCGACTCCGGAGCAGGCCGCGGAACTGTTCCGGACCTTCGGCTGCGTTCGCAAGGTATGGAACCTCGCGCTCGAAGCGCGCACGGCAGCGTGGGACCAGCGACAGGAACGCGTGACCTACCTCGAGTCCTCCGCGCTGCTGACCCAGTGGAAGCGCAGCGAGGACCTCGCGTTCCTGGCCGAGGTGTCCTCGGTCCCGCTCCAGCAGGCGCTGCGGCATCTGCAGTCTGCATACGCCCGGTTCTGGCAGAGGTAGGCCCGCTACCCCAGGTTCAAGTCGCGGAAGAAGTCCCGGGCGTCGGCGGAGTACACCCGGTCGGCGTTTCGGTACCGCGACGGCCGGCCCTCGTCCAAGTCCTGCTCGGCGTGCGGGCGCATGGCAGCGAGCCTGCCGCTCGGCGTCCGCGAGTGGGAATGCGTGAGCTGCGGCACCCGGCATGACCGGGATATCAACGCCGCGGTCAATGTCGGAGCCGCCGGGCTGGCGGTGCTTGCCTGCGGAGCTGGCGCAAGACCTCAACGGGAATCCTCCCGGGCGGGCGGCCGGCGGTGAAACAGGAACCCTGGCGGGTGACCGCCGGAATCCCCGTCCCTCAGGCCGGGGAGAAGTCAACAAGCGAATCTAGCACCGAAGCGCCGGGCCCTCTGGCTTCCGGCCTGTGCTCTCCGCTAAACTGCATACAGTTTGAGACGGGAGAACATGCGATCGTGATGGCGCAGGCGCGAGCGGACATCGCCGGGATGGGAGCCGGAGACGGCGTTCGTGCTGTCCAGGCCGCTGCGGGGACCCGGTGTGACGGTCGCGGACGCGATCGCCGCGGTCGCTTTCGTGCTGCCCGCGCTCGAGCTCATCGACTCCCGGATCAAGGACTGGAAGATCGGGCTGGCCGACACCATCGCCGACAACGCCTCGTCCGGCGGCGTGATCCTCGGCAGCCGCCCGGTCTCCTTGCCGGCCGTGGACCTCCGGCTGGCCGGCTGCAACCTGCACAAGAACGGCGAGCTAGCCGGCACCGGCGCTGGCGGCGCGGTGCTCGGCTCGCCGCTGACCGCGCTGGTGTGGCTGGCGAACACACTCGGCGCCCGGGGGGTCGTGCTGGGGGAAGGGCAGGTCATCCTGCCCGGGTCGATCACCGCATCGGTACCCGTCCGCGCGGGGGACGCCGTGACCGCGACGTCCGCGGGCCTGGGCAGCGTGACCGCGCGATTTTCTGGCAAGGAGAACTAATGGGCAGGGCAACGGCCGCGATCGTCGGCCCCGGCAACATCGGCACCGACTTGCTGGCCAAGCTGCAGCGCAGCGAGCACGTCGAGGTGCGGTACATGGTCGGCGTGGACCATTTGTCTGACGGGCTGCAGCGGGCCAGACAGCGCGGCGTCGAAGCCTCGGCGGGTGGCGTGGACTGGCTGCTGGACCGCGACGAGCTGCCTGACCTGGTGTTCGAGGCCACCTCCGCGCGGGCGCACCTGGCCCACGCGCCCCGGTACGCCGAGGCAGGGATTCGGGCCGTGGACTTGACTCCGGCGGCGTTCGGCCCGCTGGTATGCCCGCCGGTGAACCTGCGGGAACACCTGACCGCGCCGAACGTCAACATGATCACCTGCGGCGGCCAGGCCACGATCCCGATGGTGTCGGCGGTCTCCTGCGTCACGCCGGTCCCGTACGCGGAGATCGTCGCTTCGATCGCCTCGAAGTCCGCCGGTCCGGGCACGCGGGCGAACATCGACGAGTTCACCACCACGACCGCGCGGGCGATCGAGCGGGTCGGCGGCGCGCAGCGCGGCAAGGCGGTCATCATCCTGAACCCGGTCGAGCCCCCCATGATCATGCGCGACACCGTGTTCTGCGCCATCTCCCCCGACGCGTCGCACGATGCGATCACGTCGTCGGTGCACGCGATGGTCGCGGAGGTGGCGCGTTACGTGCCCGGCTACCGGCTGCGGGCCGACCCGCAGTTCGACCCTCCGGCGGACGACTGGTCCGGCTGGGCCAGGGTCGCGCTGTTCCTCGAAGTCCGGGGCAATGGCGACTACCTGCCAGAATGGGCGGGCAACCTGGACATCATGACCGCCGCGGCGGCGCGGGTCGGCGAGCTGCTCGCGGTCGCGTCGCTGCCCGCGGGGGTGAGGGCGTGAACGCCCGGGCACGGGACCTGCGTATCACCGACTCGACGCTACGGGACGGGTCACACGCGATGCGGCACCGGTTCACCGAGGACCAGGTGCGGACGGTGGTCCACGCGCTGGACCGCGCCGGGGTGGAAGTCATCGAGGTGTCGCACGGCGACGGCCTCGGCGGTTCCTCCTTCAACTACGGCTTTTCCGCGGTGGACGAGATCGCACTGATCCGCGCCGCCGTCGACGAAGCCGCCGCGGCGAAGATCGCGGTACTGCTGCTGCCCGGCGTCGGCACGGTCGACGATCTGCGCGACGCGCACGCGGCCGGCGCGTCGGTGGCCAGGATCGCGACCCACTGCACAGAGGCCGACGTCTCCGCGCAGCACTTCGGCGCGGCGCGAGACCTTGGCATGGAGACGGTCGGCTTCCTGATGCTCTCGCACCGGCTCGATCCGGCCGGCCTGGCCAAGCAGGCCAGGATCATGGTCGACGCGGGTGCGGAATGCGTCTACGTCGTGGACTCGGCCGGCGCGCTGGTGCTGTCCGACGCCCAGGCCCGGGTGCAGGCGCTTCTTAGTGAGATCGGATCACAGGCCCAGGTCGGCTTCCACGGGCACCAGAACCTGTCGCTGGGCGTGGCGAACTCGGTCCTGGCCTACCAGGCCGGCGCTACCCAGATCGACGGGGCGCTGTGCGCGCTGGGCGCCGGCGCGGGCAACGCGCCGACCGAGGTGCTGGCGGCCACGTTCTCCCGGCTCGGCATCTCGACCGGGGTCGACGTCGACAGCGTGCTCGCCGCGGCCGAGGAGGTGGTGCGGCCGATCATCCCGCGGCTGCCCTGGATGGACAGGTCCTCGGTGGTGCAGGGGTACGCCGGGGTGTACTCCTCCTTCTTGCTGCACGCGGAGCGCGCGGCCGAACGCTACGGCGTCCCCGCGCACGCAATCTTGCAGCGGGTCGGCGAGGCTGGCTACGTCGGCGGCCAGGAAGACATGATCATCGACATCGCACTGCAGTTGCAGGCGGAGGGCCTGGCCCCGGCGCCCTGAGGACCTATTCCTCAGTCAGGAGTACGGGTGGATTGGGCGCCCCGGGAACGCAGCCACTCGAGGACGTTGTCCTGGCGGGTCCCGAGGCCAGCCGCGGCGTCCAGCGCGGTCCCTTCCGCATAGTCGGGGACCCAATTGAGATCGGCGCCGGCGTTCAGCAGACGCTCCGCCGCGCGGCGCTGGCCGGCCACGCAGGCGTGCCAGAATGCCTGCGAGATTTCTTCCCGGCCGACCCTGGGCGTCAGCAGATCATCCAGCCGGTCCAGCATGCCGAGGGCGGCGGCGTGCCACAGTTTGTCAACTCGGGCGCCGCGTGCCGCCAGCAGCCGGGCGACATGCCAGCAGCCGTAGCCGATCGCGTTGTCCAGCGGCGTCCCGATCGATCCGCCGGGCGTCTCCAGGTCGGCGCCGCCGTCGATCAGGGCCCGCGCGACATCGACGTCGTCGCTGCTCGCGGCCCAGTGCAACGGCGTCTCGCCGTGTTCATCGTCCTCGGGACGGAAGTTCGGATCAGCTCCGGCTCCGATGAGCAGCGAGGTAACGGCAGGGCCGTTCGGGAAGTAACCCGGCCAGTCACTGACGATGTGCAGCGGAGTACGGCCCCCAGCGATCTCGAGCCTCGATGCGGCCAGGTCAGGCACTGCCTCGAGCAAACGCGCCAGCCCGGCGACATCGCCCTCCCTGATGGCGACGACGGCCGCGACGGCGTCGTGCTCCTCGATCACGGCACCTACGGTACCGCCTAGGAGCCCAGCACCACTGGCGGCAATGGGAGGTGCGACAATCGTGCGATGAGCTCAAAAAGCCGTGTCCGCTCACCTGGAAGAACTTGAGCTGTGGTGAATTCCGGTACAGATACCGTGGTCGAGCGGATATTGACGCGCTACGACACCATTACGGTGGTCGGCACGAGCAGGGCGGCGGTTAAGGCGGCGCACTCGGTGCCGGCGCACATGCAGCGGCACGGCTGGCGCATCATCCCGGTCAACCCGCACGCCGAGAAGATCCTGGGCGAGCAGGTCTACCGGACGATGGGCGAGGTCCCGGAGCAGGTAGGCCTGGTCGACGTGTTCCGGCCGCCGTGGCAGGCGCCGGACATCGCGCGGCAAGCGGTCGCGGCGGGTGCCACCGCCCTGTGGCTGCAACTGGGCATCGCGTCGGCGGAGGCGCGGGCCATAGCCGAGGCGGCGGGGCTGCTCTACGTGGAGGACCGTTGCCTCGTCATCGAGCAGCGCCGCCTCGGGCTGGAAGCACCGCGGGGCTAGCTGCGGCTGGGGCGGCCGATCCAGACGGCCTTGATGTTGCAGAATTCGCGGATGCCCTGAACCGAGAGCTCGCGGCCATAACCGGAGGTCTTGACGCCACCGAACGGCAGTTGCGGATACGAGGTCACGTTGCCGTTGATGAAGACCATCCCGGCCACGAGATCCCGGATGAACCGGCTCCGTTCCTGCTCGTCGTTGGTCCAGGCGTTCGCGCCCAGCCCGAACTCGGTGCCGTTGGCGAGTTCTAGCGCCGCGTCGATGTCCGGGACCCGGTAGAGGGTGGCAACCGGGCCGAAGACCTCCTCGGTATGGACGCGCATTTCGGGAGTGATGCCGGCCAGCACGGTCGGCGGGTAGTAGGAGCCGGGGCCCTCGGGAGCCGCGCCCCCGCACAGCACCTTCGCGCCCTTGGCCACCGCGTCGACGACGAGCTTTTCGACGTCATCGCGCTGCTGCTCGGACGCCAGCGGGCCCACGTCGGTGCCCTCCAGCATCGGATCCCCGACTACCTTGCTCGCCATCTGCTCGGTGAACAGGCGCTCGAACTCCTCATAGACCGCCTCGTGGACGATGAAGCGCTTGGCCGCGATGCAGGACTGGCCGTTGTTCAGGCAGCGTGCGACCGCGGCCACCTGGGCTGCGGCGCGCAGATCGGCTGAGGGCATGACGACGAAGGGGTCGCTACCTCCTAGCTCGAGGACGACCTTCTTGATCTCGCTGCCGGCGATGGCCGCTACCGACTGTCCGGCCGGCCCGGACCCGGTGAGCGTCGCCGCCGTCACCCGGTCGTCACGCAGGATCGCCTCGACGCGTGCGGAGCTGACGAGCAGAGTCTGGAAGGTGCCGTGGGGAAAGCCGGCCCGGGCGAACAGGTCCTGCATGAACAGCGCCGTCTGCGGCACGTTCGAGGCATGCTTGAGCAGCCCGACGTTGCCCGCCATCAGGGCGGGGGCGGCGAAGCGCATGGCCTGCCACAGCGGGAAATTCCACGGCATGATGGCCAGCACCGGTCCGAGCGGCTGGTAGCTGACGTAAGCGTCTTGCGCCCCGACGGCGCCGGCGTCGGCGGGCTCATCGGCCAGGAACCCGGCAGCGTGGTCGGCGTAATACCGGCAGGCGGTGGCACACTTGGCGACCTCCTGCCGGGCCGCGACCAGCGTCTTGCCCATCTCGGTCGTCATCATTGCCGCGATCTGGTCCTGCTCGGAATCAAGGATCCCGGCCGCCCGCTGCATCCACTCAGCCCGGTCGTCGAAACCAGTCAGGCGATAGCTGGCGGCCGCGGCGGCCGCGGCCGCCAGGCAGCGCTCCAGGTCCGCCTCGCTCATTTCGTCATAGGTCTTCACGGTCTCCCCGTTGGCGGGGTTGACGGTTGCGATCGCCATGGTCTCCTCCTTCACGCCGCGGCACCATCACCGCGGCGGCTCTACGTCGCCCTTGCCCGGATCGCGCCGGCCCACACCTGCGCGGCCCAGCTAGCCTGGCTGATTACAAGGGCTCGGGAGCCGCCCCGGGGGTGGCACGCTCAGGCTCGGGAGCCGCCCCGGGGGTGGCACGCTCAGGCTCGGGAGCCGCCCCGGGGGTGGCACGCTCAGGCTCGGGAGCCGCCCCGGGGGTGGCACGCTCGATCGCGGGCCAGCCGACGTCGGCGTCGTATTCGGCTTGCTCGGCCTTGCCGCCGCCGCGCAACCCGAACAGGCGCTTGGCGAACAGCAGGTAGGCGACGACGGCCAGGTTGAGCACCAGGGCCAGAACCTTGAGCCCTGACACGCCCTTGGTCAGCTCGTACACCTCATAGGGCACGAAAACGATCGTCGCCAGGAACGTCAGGTATTCGGCCCACCGCTTGCCCAGCCAGAGCCCGACAGCCTCGACGCCCTCCATCACCGCGTAGGCCGCGATCGCCACGCCGACCAGGTACAAGCTGGTGATGCTGACGGCGAACAGCCGCCGCAAGTCTTGCACGATACCCTGGTTGCTGCTGACGACTGATCCGCCCAGACCGCCCTGCAGATCATCGAGAACGCGGGTGAATTCCGCGTTCAGCGCGGCCCGATTGTTGGCGAACAAAAGCACGGCGGCGGCCAGCGCGCCAAAGACCAGGAAGTGCACCACCCGTTCCAGGGCAATCAACCGCAGGACGTAACGGTCACGCAGCGGCCTGCCTCGCAGCGGGAGCTTGATGTCGTCTCGGGGCGGCGGGTATTTTACCGCGGGCTGGTCGGGCGGACTCAGCGCCACCCACGAGTCGCAGCGCAAACAGCGGTACCAGCGCAGGCCACCCAGCTCGCGAGCGAATAGCTCGTCTTCGGCCCGCAGCTCCGCCGCGTCCGTGCCGAGCAGCTCATGGCCGTGCAGCCCGCAGCCGATCAGCTCGTACCGCAACTTCGGCCGGAAGCGGCGCGGCTGCTCTGTTCCCGGCGGTGACGCGTGGGGCGGCGGAGTGCTCGTGTTCATCAGCTCCTGCTACCCGTCATGCAAGAAACCTAACAGCCGCCGCACCTGCACACGCTCCGGCGAAACCTTGCGCCCAGTCATCAACACCAGCCCCTAACGGATCAGGTGTTGCGACAATCCCTTGAGCGCAGGCCGGTTATAAGCGGCCCGATGCTCCATAGGGTCGGTGTGATCACGGCTTTGATGTGACAAACCGCTATGGTAGGGGCATCTGGGGCTGGTGGGAATTGCGTGGGACAGGCCGGAGCGGGGACTGGGGCTACGGAGCGGGGACCGGGGCTACGGAGCGGGGACCGGGGCTACGGGGCGGGGGTGGGGACAGGGGGGATGTTGTAGTTCATGCGGAAGAGGTTCTGGGGGTCGTACTGGGCCTTGAGGCGGCCCAGCTTGGCGTACTTCTCGGCGCCGCCGAAGGCTTCTGCCACGCGGTCCAGTTCGTCGAAGTTGAGCATGTTGACGTAGACGCCCTGGCCGACCCAGGGAGCGAGGTCCTTGACGACCGTGCGGGTGCGGCTGATGTAATCGGCGTCGTCGGCTGGGTCGTCCCAGCGCATGGCGAAGTTCAGCCAGAGTAGGTAGCCGCGGTTGGAGAATGCCGTGTCGGGCTCGGGGACGTCGCCGATAGCGCCGCCCAGGCCGATGATCTCAACCTCGCCTTCCATCGGCATGTCTTTCCAGAAGTCGTACAGCCGATCGATCGCGTCGTCGGCCAGGTCGGCGACGTGCGCTTCCTTGGTGTAATAGCGATGGCCGTCCTCAAACTCCTTGTCGATCAGGTGTTGCACGCCCGCGCCGAACGGCAGCACGGTCGTGGCCTTGATGCAGGGCTGGCCGACGTTGCTCAGCTGGTCGATGAGCTCGATGCCTGCGGGGTCCTCGGCGTCGTCCAGCCACATCGAGATCAGCATCAGCAGGCGCTTGCCCACGTACTCGGGCGGGACGAACGGCAGCACGGGCATGTCGTGCTTGAGCGCGGCGTGCCAGCCGACGCTGCGCGGCAGGGTCGGGACCAGCGCCGCATAGGCGCGCAGCGCCTCGACCGCCTGGTCCGGCTCGTAGACCGAGACGCCGATACGCATCATCGGGCCGAAGTCATAAGCGGCGAAGGTGAAGCGAGTGACGATGCCGAAGTTGCCGCCGCCGCCCCGCAACGCCCAGAACAGGTCGGGGTGGGAGTCGGCGGAGACCTCGATGACTTCGCCACTGGCCAGGACGAGCTCCAGGGATACGAAGTTGTCGCAGGTCAGGCCGTGCTTGCGGGAGAACCAGCCGATTCCGCCGCCCAGTGCCAGGCCGGCCACGCCGGTCTCGGACATAATGCCGGCCGGGACGATCAGCCCGTGAGCGCCGGTGGCCGCGTCGACCGTGCCGAGCAGGCAGCCGCCGCCTGCGTGCACTAGCTTGCGCTCGACATCGACGGTCACCTCCCGCAGCCCGCTCAGGTCGATGGTCAGGCCGCCGTCGGACATGGCCTTGCCGGCCACGTTGTGACCGCCGCAGCGGACGGACGGCGAGAGCCCGTGCGCGCGGGCCACGTTGACCGCGGCCACCACGTCCTGGGTGCTCCTGCAGCGCAGGATGAGGCCGGGGCGCCGGTCGATCATGGCGTTCCACACCTGGCGTTCCTGCTCGTACTCGGCATGATCCGGGCCGATGATCTCGCCCTGATAAGTTCCGGCCAGTTGCTCGGTGATGCTCAGTCGCAACTGCTCGTCAATTCTCGACGAGAGAGCGGAGTCAGACGTCGTCACGGACATGGGTTTTCCTTTCAGCTGCTTACGCCGACACGGCGTTCTGGTCTTCGGCGAGGCGGCGCATGGCGTTCAGGGTGGCCGCGACAGCCTTGAGGTAATCGCCGGTCATCGAGTCGGCGTACTCCTGCTCTTGCTCCGATCCGCCCTCGACGCCCGTGACGACGAGCGCGAAGCTGAACCGCAGCTTCAGGTCGTCCTCGGGGCCCTCGATCTCGTTGGCGATGGCGCCGAGCACCGGGCCCGCGATCCGGGTAAAGGTGACCCGGTGCGGTTCCTCCAGGGTGATCCGCTCCGTCATACGGTCGCCGCGGAAGTCGATGTCCCGGTCGAAGACGTTCTCGCCGTACCGCCGGATGACCTCGCAGAAGGTCATGCTGGGCACGAACGGCAGCGCGTTGTTGGCCTTGAGCACCAGGCCGTCCCAGACGGCGGCCCGGTCCAGCTTCGGCTTTCCTGGAACGTTTACGGGCAGCTGATGCGTAACGAAGATCATGATGTTTCCTCCGCTGAATCGATCACGGTGTTCTCCAAGGCGCCGAGGCCGTCGATGGTGACGCGGACGACATCGCCGCCGCGCAGGTACAGGCCCCGGCCCGCGCCCACCCCGGACGGGGTGCCGGTGGCAATGACATCGCCCGGCTCGAGCGTGACCACCTCGCTGGCCGCCGCGACCAGCTCGGCGACCGAGCAGACCATGTCCGAGGTGGACTCGTCCTGCTGCAGCTCGCCGTTCACCCACAACCGCAGCCGCAGGTCCTGCGGATCGGGCACGTGGAACACCGGCGTGATGCCCGGCCCGAGCGGCAGCGAGCCTTCCATGGACTTGGCCGCGAACCAGTCGTAGCTGAACGCGTCAGCCGGGACGATGTCCCGCTTGTGGTAGCCACGGGCGGTCACGTCGTTGGACACGCAGTAGCCGGCCACGTGAGCCAGGGCCCGTTCCGCCGAAATGTTCTTTCCCTTGATCCCGATGACGACGGCCAGTTCGGCTTCCCAGTCGTACCGGGCGCGGGCCGGGTCCCTGATCACGATCGGGTCCCTGGGACCGATCACCGAGGTGGTGGGGGCCTTGAGGAAGAAGAACGGGCGCCAGCCTCCGGCTGGGATCTCGCCGCCCATCTCCCGCATGTGCTTGCGGTAGTTGACGCCGGCGCAGATCACCTTGCGCGGCCATCGCAGCGGCGGCAGCAGCGCGTCATAGTCGACGGCGGGGGCAGCGCCGAGGTCTTCGGCCGTCAGGTCGCGCAGGACGGCTTCGGCCGTGACCCAGTCCTCGAGCAGCTCGAGCGGGCTGGCCCAGCGTTTGAGGTCCAGCGGCGCGACAAGTGTCCCGTCTTCGCGCAGCACCCCGAAACCCGTGGTCCCGTCGGCGGTGTAGCTGGCCAGCGACCAGGTCATGAGGGCTCCTCGTCTAGGTCGGATACGCCCGACACCTGGTCGTGCACGGAGGCGATGTCGAGGGCACCCCAGCCATCGGCGAGGGCCTTGTCGAAAGCTTCCTTCGCGGCAGCGAACACCGGCGCGGACAAACTCACCTGGGCGGCGTGGTCCTCGATCTGCTCCAGAATGGGATGCAGGGTGTGGATGGGGCCAGGGGCCGGAGACCACCTGCGTTCGGCCATCAGGGGTCCGCGCTGTTTCCAGATGGCCGAGCTGGCGATCGAATTGTCCAGCGTCTTCTGGACGAGTCCGAGGTCCAGGCCGCTGAGCCGGGCCAGCGCCATCGCCTCCGCGGCCGCCACCGTGTGCACCGCGAGGAGCATGTTGGCGATGTACTTCATCCGGGCGCCGGTGCCGAACGCGCCGGTGTAGACCCACGGTCCGGACACGGCGTCGAGCACGGCGCTGACGGTGCTGACGCTGACCGGGTCGCCGGAAGCGAACGTGGTGGCCAGCCGGGGCGCGACCATGCCGGGGCTACCGGAAACCGGGCAGTCGAGCAGGTCACCGCCCTTGTCTCTTACCTTGTCGCGGAGGCCCGCCTTGCGGTCCACGTCGATGGTGCTCATCTCGATGTGGATGGTGCCTGGCCGCAGCGCGGACAGGGTGCCGGACGACCCGCAGATGACCTCCTCGACGTCTTCGGCGCCGGGGAGGATCGACAGGATCACGTCGGCGGAGGCCGCGACCTCGGCCGCGCTGCTGGCGACGGTGCCGCCGGCTTCGGCGAGCTCGGGTGAGCCGCTGCGGCGGTAACCGGTGACGGTGAACCCGCGCGCCATCAGGTTCTGGGCAATCGGCAGGCCCATCTTGCCGAGGCCGATCACGCCGACTCGGTCCATCGCTGCCTCCTTGCGTGCTCCATTGCCGCGGTAGCTAAACTGTATGCAGTTTTGGGATGAGGTTCAAGACCCTTCGGCATGAAAAACTGTATGCAGTTTAGGCAGCGATGCGACAGCCGACGCCCGGGGTGGTGCTGATGACGGCCTGGGCCGCCGGGGCCCTGCTGGCGGGCGGGCTCGTGCTCCGGCTGCGCGACGGGTAAACTGTATGCAGTTGCGAGCCACACCCGTAACTGCATACAGCTACCTTCAGATCGGGGAGAATGTAGGCCATGCCTCGTGTCGTGCAGATCCCTGACATCCGCAAGGTCGATCTGCCCGAAACCCGGCAGGCCATCCCATATGTGCATGCCTACCTGCGGGAATGCATCCTTGACGGGACGCTGCGGCCCGGGACCAAGCTGTCCCAGGTCAGCCTGGCAGGCCAGCTCGGCATCAGCCGCACCCCGCTGCGGGAGGTGCTGCGGATGCTGCAGGAAGAGGGCCTGGTCGAGATCGAGCCGAATCAGCGAACCCGGGTCGCGGGCCTGGATCCGGCCGAGCTCGACGACGTCTACGCGAGCCGGATCCTGCTGGAGACGCTGGCGTTGTCGATGACCATCGGGCACTTCGGCAACAAGGCGCGCGCCGAGGCCAAGCGGATGCTGACCGCGATGCGCAAGGCGGCCAAGACCGGGGACTTCGACGCATGGTTCGCCGCGCACACCGACTACCACCGGGTTTGCACCGCGGCGGCCGGCGAGGCGATGCAGCGGCAGCTGGCGGCCTTCGCCGACCGGACCACCAGGTACATCCGCATCTACCAGCTGTCCGAGCCGAACAGCTGGCAGGCGGCCGGCGACGTCGAGCACGCCGCGATCCTGGAGGCGCTGATCGCGGGCGACGAGCAGGGAGCGCTCACCGAGATGGCGCACCACCTGGCGCGAACGGCGCTGCGGGTGCTGACCGATTGCGCGCCGGACTACGAGCCGGTCGCGGTGCCGCACGCGGTGGCGCTCATCGACCGCCAGCCGCCAGCGGCGCTGCGCCTGACCGGGGCGAGCTGACCGGGGCGAGCTGATCGGGGCGAGCTGACCGGGGCGAGCTGAGCCTCACCCGGGGCCTTCAGGCGCGGGCGAAGGCGGCAGCGACCTATAGTCGATCCCGAAATATGACTAGGCGTGCCATTCGCATCGCGTTCGTCGCCGCCGTGGCGGCGGCGGTAACCGCATGCTCTGGGCCGGTCACGTCCGCCGGCTCTGGCGCCAAACCGATCCCGGCCAGTTACTACCTCGCCCTGGGCGACTCGCTGGCCCAGGGAGTTCAGCCCAACACGATGGGTACCAGCGTCGAGACGCAGCAGGGCTATCCCGATCAGGTCTACGCGGCGCTGCACCGTAGTCATCCCGGGCTGCGGCTGGTCAAGCTCGGATGCCCGGGCGAGACGACCAGCACGATGATCGACGGCGGGATCTGCCGCTATCCGGGCGGTTCCCAGCTGGCCGCCGCCATCGCCTTCCTGCGCGCCCACCGTGGCCACGTGCTCCTGGTCACCGTTGATATCGGTGCCAACGATCTCGAGGACTGCGGCAGCCAGCCAGATCTCATCAAAATAATCTCATGTTTCGTCACCGACGTACCGGGAGCCGTCAGCCACCTGGCTACGATCATGGCGCGTCTTCGGTCGGCGGCTGGCCCGAGCGTGCGCATGGCCGGGATGAGCTACTATCTGCCCGCCCTGGCCGAATGGCGTGATGGCTCATCTGGTCAGGCCACAGCCCGGCTCAGCGAGCGGCTGGAGGCCGGCTATAACGAATTGCTCGAGCATGCCTACGCCGACTACGGCGCCCGGGTCGCGAACGTGTTCGGAGCCTTTGATAGCGGGGACTTCGGCAATCAGGCGACGGTCCCGGGGATCGGGAAGGTGCCGCGAAATGTCGCCCTCCTCTGCCGGTGGACCTGGGCGTGCACGGCCCCGCCCCGCGGGCCGAACCAGCACGCCAACACGGCCGGGTACGGGGTCATCGCCGACGCGTTTCTGCAGACTGCCGATCTCAGCTGAGGACCTCCGCGGGCCGCACCTGGGGCTGGGTAATCGGGCGGGTGGTGGGACCGAGCCACATGTCGATCGAACCGGGCTCGGCCGGATCGAAGGTCCGGGGTACCCAGGCCGCGTCGTCGGTGATCTGGCGCACGCCGAAGGAGTACTCGTAGGTGAATCCCTCCGGGCCGAGGAAATACAGGAAGATCGCGCCCGACTGCGGGTGCCGTCCCGGGCCCATCTCGATCTCGACATCGTGGGAGACCAGGTAGTGCCAGTTCCTGAACACGTCGTCGATGGTGTCCACCTGGAAGTTCAGGTGGCACAGGCCCGGCTCGTCGCCGCGGAAGACGGCGAGCTTGTGGTGCACCGGATCGATGCGCATCAGGCAGGCGGCATCCCCCAGCCAGTCCGACACCCGGGCGTTGAAGCGCGTGCTCCAGAACCGGTAGGCCTCGTGCACGTCGGGCGCGTCCAGGCACAGGTGACCGAATTCGGTGATCCCGGCGCCGCGGCTGAAGCTCACCGGCCGGGCGATGGTCTCCTGCTGGTTGACCAGCTCCAGCCGGTTGCCGAACGGGTCGTCGAAGGCGATGAACTCGCGCACCCGCCGGGACCTGGCTTCGGCGGCCGAGCCGCGACGCACGGTAATACCGGAGCGCTCGAGTTCGGTCTCGGCGGCATCGAGGGCATCGGAGTTGGCCACGGCGAAACCCGAGGAGATCACCCCGGAGGGACCCTCGACCAGCGCCAGGCAGTGATGCCGGTGATCGGCACGCAGGTGGGAGACGCCCACTTCGGTGGGCGCCACCAGCTCAAGCCCGACGATGCCGGTGGCGAAACGGGTGGCGGCCTCCAGGTCCGCGACACCGGACCTGACGTAGGCGATATCGGTTAGCGTGATCATTCGGTTTGGTCCCCAGGCTCCCGGCTCAGGCGTAGACGGGAGCGACGTCGATGTAGATCTGCCAGTCGCGCACCAGGTCGCCGTCGAAGACCAGGACATCGGCGTTGGGAACGGTGACCGACTTGCCGTCCTGGCGGCGGTATTCCACGTCGATCTGCGCGATCACGATGTCGCCGACCTCGTACACGTTCAGGATGTGGTGGGTGAGGCCTGCGATGCTGGAGAAGAAGCCTGCCACGGCCTCTTTCACGGCGGCGCGGCCCGTGACCGGGTCGGCGTTCGCGAAGCGGAACGTCGCATCCGGCGTGAGGTGAGCGACGAACTTGTCTGGGTCAAACGCGTCGACGTCAGCGAAGATCGCGGCGACGTCACGGCTCATGATGCACTCCTTCGTTGGGGTGGTTGCGCTGGTCTCGCTTAGCTCTGGGGTTCACGGTTGGCGAGGAAGGTCTCGGGCGGCGGCGCGCCCCATAGGTGCGGGGGGACCTCCCAGTCGTTGGCGACCCAGCAGTCGTCGATCTGGTCGATGTCGGAGAACCACTCGATCCAGGAGCCCCAGGGGTCCGGGTTGTAGTGGAAGAAGTTCGACCCGATGGTGTGGCGGCCGATGCCCCAGCCCGCGTCGCGTCCCTTGGCGCGCATCCGGTCGGCGCCGACCGCGATCGCGTCGATGGATGGCACCTCGAAGCTGGCGTGATGGAAGCCCCGGTGGGTACTGGCGATGAAGCCGAAGACGTGGTGATCGCCGGCTCCGGCGTTGAGGAACGTGACCAGGCCGTGGATCGTGTCGCTGACCCGGAGCCCGAGCACCTGGGTGTAGAAGTCGGTCATCTGCTGCGGCTGGGCCGTGAAAAGCAGCGAGTGCCCGAGCCGCTGCGGTAGGACGTCCTTCGCGGCTTCCTGCCACGCCGCGACGCCGATCCGCTGCCGGCTGCCACCCATGTTGACCAGGACTTCCGAAGCTGGCCTGGCCGGAGCCTGGAGCTCGTCGAGCAACTGGACGGAGGTGCCGTCGGGGTCGCGGATCCACAGTCCGTCCTCGGTAGCGCCGGCCGGCGGCTCGATGACCGGCGTGCCGGCCCGCTCCAGCGCCTCCCGGACGGAGTCCATGGAGCCCGGGTGCAGGGTGAAGGTGACGTGATGCAGCCGCTTGGCCGGCGCCTGGACGAGCCGCACCTGCTCCTGATCACGGCCGGGGCACGTGGCGACCAGCGACCCGTCCTTTTCCCCGGTCTCCAGACCGAAGTCCTGCAGGAAGCCCTCGGCCACCTCCAGGTCCGGTACTTCCAGCGCGTAATGGTGCAGCCCTGAGATCACGGCTCTCTCCTTCTTCCACTAAACTGCATACAGTTTAGACACGCAGGCGGACATCTGGGAAGGGGAACTCCACGGTGATTCCGGCATCATCAGGAGAGCTGCAGGGTCTTCGGGTTCTTCGGGGTCTTCGGGTCGAGGTCGCCGAGGCCGCCAATGTGCTGGCACGGCTGGGGCTGGTCACCGCCTATGGGCACGTGTCCGCCCGCACAGGAGCGTCGATGCTGATCACGCCAGCCGCTGACCTGGCTCTGGTCACCGAGTCCAGCGTGCTGGAGGTTCCGCTCGCGGCCTGCGCCCCGGGAGACCTCCCCGCGGGCGTCCCGGCGGAGGCGTGGGCGCACCTTGCCCTTTACCGCGCCCGGCCGGACGCCGCGGCGATCGCCCGGGCCCAGCCCGCCAGCGCGTTCGCCGCGGCGGCGACGGTCACCTCACTCGTCCCTCTGCACGGCCAGGCCGCGTGGCTCGGCGAATCGGTGCCCGTGCACGATGGCGCTGTCCTGCTCAGGTCGCTCGAGCTCGCCGAGTCCGCGGCCCGCAGCCTCCCGGCCGGTGAGGCACTGCTGCTGCGCGGCAACGGCGCCCTCACCCTGGGGGCGACGGCGGGTATCGCGGTGGCCCGGATGTGGCTGCTCTCCGCCGCCTGCGAGGTCCACCTCGCGGCTAACGCCGCCGCGGCGGCTGCGTCCAGCCGGGTCACGCCGCTTTCCGCCGCGGAGGTCGCGTCATGGCGCGCCGTCCGCGATGAACTGCTCCCCCGGCTCTGGCAGCACCTGCGCCGACGCGCCGAGCCGGGGTCCCCCTCCCCCGTTGAGCTGCCCCCGGATGACCCGTCTGCCGCAGGCAAAAAGGAGGGTGAGGGCTAGGACCGTAATCATCGGTGTCCACCAGCTCCACGGGTTATGCCACTGGGTCTGCGAGAAGAACGTGAGCACGATGGCGGTGATCCCGGCACCGATCAGGCGTGTCCAGTATCGCGATGCCGTGATCAGCGCCAGGGCCAGCGGGGGCCACAGATAGTAGGCGACCATCACGGGTTCGAACACGGAGCGGAGGGCCAGCGCCACCGCGGTCCACCACAGCACCTCCTGCAGCCTCTCCGGATTCCAGCCGCTCACCCGGGGAGGGGCCAGCGTCTGCGCTCGCCAGCTGTGCCCGGCGATGAGCCCGCATCCGCAGGCCGCGACCAGGGCCAGGATCCGGGCGGGTCCCGCGGCCACCTCGTCACCGGCCAGATGCGGGGCCAGGTAAATCCAGGGGGTGGGATGGTCGATCCGCGGCGAGTTGGGCTGGCTGGTCACCGCGTGGATGGTGGCCGTCCAGTTGGCCCAGGCGGCGACGGCCAGCAGCAGCACGCCGGGAGCGGCCGCCCTGGTGAGAAAGCCGGGCCATCGCCGGGGCCTGATTACGGCGAGCAGGACGGGAAACGCGAGCAGGACGAGCGGCTGGACCGCCACCGCCGCCCCGGCCAGCCAGGCGGCCCGGCTGTTCCTGGCGTCGGACAGGGCCAGGATGGCGCAAAGCAGCAGGCCGGCCGCGACGGCGTCTTCGGGGTGCCCCCACCGGATCGTGACGCTCCACAACGTGGTCGCGCTCGCGGCGGCGAGCAGGAAACGCCTCGGCCGGGTGGCCCCGAGGCGCTCGGCGAGGGCGTCGGCGGAGAACAGCACGACGGCGGAGATAACGACCTCATAAGGCCCGGCCAGCAGCCACACGGCGGGGTGGGCGCCGTGAGCCTGCGGCAGCCCGAGGCGAAGCCCGGCCAGGTCGATGACCACGACGACCGGGATCAGGACGATGGCCGCCCCGGGAAGAGAGACCAGCTGGGTGGGCGGGGTGTACAGGCCGCTCAGGTCCAGGTGCACGAGCCGCTGGGCCGCGATCATCGTTCCCCACAGGTCATCGGGAAGCGCCCACGCCGATTTCCCGTAGAAGCGGGGTCCCCAGATCGTGCCTGCCATTCCCGCGATGATCAGGCCGGCCGTAGCGAGCAGCGGAAACAGTCTCCTGAACGGCCACGGCGGTCTCGCGCCAGCAACCGCGGCGCCCGCGGCGGGGTCGGCGTTCACGCGTCGCGCCACCGCAGGAGCAGGCCGCCGGCCAGCAGCGCGACCGCGGCCCAGGCCGCGAGCATGCCCAGCCCGCCCCACGGGCTGATGGCCAGGCCGCGCAGGCTGGTGGTGTCCTGGATGGTCAGCCCGGCGCTCATTGGCGCGTACCGCTCGAACCGGTGGGACCAGACCGGGTCGGTCACGACTCCG
>Ga0302180_10000659_pt1 | contig 27659 bp, 21 predicted proteins | sample I_Palsa_E3_2_FD_200575 | JGI IMG/M metagenome (GOLD analysis project Ga0302180, IMG submission 200575) | Peat permafrost microbial communities from Stordalen Mire near Abisko, Sweden - I_Palsa_E3_2 | ecosystem: Environmental > Terrestrial > Soil > Palsa > Peat permafrost | place: Sweden...
TCCCGCGCGGTATGCGATCTGCGCGACGGTCGTCTCCTCGTAGCCGTTCTCCACGAACAGGTCCAGTGCGGCGTTTTCCAGGCGCTCACGCGCATTCGGTGCCCATCTGCTCACTGTCACATCCTAAGCGACGCGATCGGATCGCATCATTTGAGAAATCGATGCGACGAAGTCGCATCGGCAATGATAGAGTCAATGCGACTGGATCGCATCGTTCCGGTCACGGCGCCTGCGCCGCACATCCTCTTCACCGGCAGCACAACCAAGGAGACCTTCCATGCGCATCTTCGTCACCGGCGCTTCCGGCTGGATCGGCTCGGCCGTCGTCCCCGAACTCATCAGTGCCGGCCACCAGGTCCTCGGGCTAGCCCGCTCGGACGTCTCCGCCAAAGCAGTCGCCGACACGGGCGCCGAGGTGCTACGCGGCGACCTGAACGACACCGACGTGCTGCGCGCCGGCACCCTCGACAGCGGCGGCGTCATCCACCTCGCCTTCGTCGTGCCCAGCGTGAGCGAGGCTGCGACGCGGACCGATGCCAAGGCCATCGAGACGCTTGTCACCGGACTCGCTGGCTCCGGCAAGCCCCTGGTGATCTCTGGCGCCACGCTCGTGACACCCGGCCGACCCGCAACCGAACGCGACGAACTGATCGCCGCCGGGCCTATCGCGGCCCGCATCACCAACATGCAGGCCGCCCTCGCTGCCGCACACAGGGGCGTTCGCTCCTGCCTGGTCATGCTGCCCCGCTCGGTGCACGGCCAGGGAGAACGCCACGGCTTCATCCCCCAGCTCATCGCCGCGGCCCGGGCTAAGGGCGTCTCCGGCTACATCGGCGATGGGACCAGCCGCTGGCCCGCCGTCCATGTGAAGGACGCCGCGAGCCTGTACCGGCTAGCCGTCGAGCAGGCTCCCGCCGGCGCAGTGCTCAACGCCGTCGGTGACGAAGGAGTGCCCGTCCGCGAGATCGCCGAGGCCATCGGCCGGCACCTGAACCTGCCCGCCCGGTCCCTGCCCGCCGAAGAATTCGGCGGCATGCTCGTGCCACTGCTCAGCAGGGACATGCCCGCTTCCAGCACCATCACGCAGGAGCTCCTGGGCTGGCAGCCCACCCACCCCGGCCTCATCGAGGACATCGAACAGGGCCACTACTTCACCTGACCAGCCCCGCGCCGTTCCAGGGAAAAAGGATGTGGCGTCAGACCCGTGATCCGGCACGGGCCCGGCGGCCACTTCGGTTTCCGGTCAGTGAGTACGCGTAGCCGCCTAATTCTGCATAGTCGATGGGACGCGGGCGCGAAGCGCCAATGCCTTGATCCAGGCCGTCCGGTCGTTACGCTCGGTTACGGTTATGGGCCGTTGCCTGTCGTCCCCATGGAACGTTTCGTGGCACGGCGCTCCGGATAGTCCCAGCGCAGCGAGTGCTGTCCGTGCGATGACGTGTCCTGCTGGTGCAGCTAGCGCGTACGGTGCACGGGGCCGTGCTTCTTGTAAACGGCAGGTCAGCGGTTCGATCCGCTCACCGGCTCCCAGGTCACAGCGTGCGACGCCGTCGTGGCAGCCAGCCGTCGACCCGCCACCTCGAGCCGGGGCGCCCGGGCAGCAGCAGGACGATCAGCAGCCCCACGGCCGACAGGATCAGGCCGAACGTCAACCCGACCCGCTCGCCATAGCCCTTGCGCTCCGACATCCACGACGCGGTAGCCGCCGAGATCAGCCAAACGAACAGGAAGTACAGCGCATTGGCGCCAATCGCGCCGCTCATTTCGTCGCTCCGTAACCGGTCATGTGCCCAGGTAGGCCTTCTGGACCTCGGGATTGTCCTGGAGGCCTGCCGAATCACTGGCCAAGGCGACCCGCCCGGTCTCCAGCACGTAGCCGCGGCTGGCGGCGTCGAGCGCCCGGTTGGCGTTCTGCTCTACCAAGAGGATCGCCACCCCGGAGCGGTTGATCTGGCCGATGGTCTCGTAGATCCGCTGCACTAGGATCGGGGCGATCCCGAGCGAGGGCTCGTCGAGCAGCAGGAGCTTCGGCCGGGCCATCAGCGCGCGCCCGATCGCAAGCATCTGCTGCTCGCCGCCTGACATCGTGCCGGCCTTCTGCCGGTCGCGCTCCTTGAGCCGGGGGAAAAGGTCGTAGACGCGGTCGAGGTCTTCGGTAATCCCTGGGCCGCGGCGCCGGTGAGCGCCCAGGTCCAGGTTCTCGCGCACGGTCATCCGCGGGAAGCAGTGGCGGCCCTCGGGAGCGAGCGCGATCCCGCGGATGGGTATCTCGTGCGCCGGCACGCGCGTGATGTCTTCTCCGGCGAACGTGATCTTCCCTGAACTGGCCGGAGTGAGTCCCGAGATGGAACGCAGGGTGGTGGACTTGCCGGCACCGTTCGAGCCGATCAGCGTGACCACCTCGCCCTCATCAACGGTCAGCGAGACGCCTTTCAGCGCCTCGATCGCGCCGTAGTGGGTATGGATGTCCGAGACGTCGAGCAGGGTCATCATTCCTGCCTTCCGAGATATGCCTCGATCACCCCGGGGTCCGCACGGACCACGGCTGGCTCACCTTCTGCGATCTTCTTGCCGTAGTCGAGCACCGTGACGCGCTCGGAGACGCCCATCACGACCTTCATGTCGTGCTCGATCAGCAGGATCGTCAGCTTAAGCTCGTCTCGCAGCGTCTGCATAAACTCCGTCAGCGCCTGGGATTCGTGCGGGTTCATCCCGGCCGTCGGCTCGTCGAGCAGCAGCAGTCTCGGCTGGGACGCCAGCGCCCGGGCGATCTCGACGCGCCGCTGGTCTCCGTACGGCAGCTGTGCGGCGAGCCGGTCGAAGACGGGCTCACGCAGGCCGACGTAGGCCAGCAGCTCGCGGGCGTGCTCGCGCGTTTCCCTTTCCTCGCGGCGGACCCAGGGCGGCCGGAAGATCGACCCGAAGAGCCCGGCCCGCATCCGCGCATGGTGCCCGACCATGACGTTCTCGACGGCCGTCATCGCGCCGAACAGGCGGATGTTCTGAAAGGTGCGCGCGACACCGTGCTTGGTGATCACGTCCGGCCGCGCGCGCGTGATGTCTCGTTCGCCGAGCAGGATCCGTCCCTCGGTCGGCCGGTACAGTCCGGTCAGCATGTTGAACAAGGTGGTCTTGCCGGCTCCGTTCGGCCCGATCAAGGACACGATGGAGTGTTGCGGGATATCGAACGAGATGTCGTTGACGGCGACCAGGCCGCCGAACGTCTTCGTGACGTGCTCCGCGCGCAGGACGGAAACGACGGGCGGCGCGGGCGGCGCGGGCGTCTCGGTCGGGTTCACGTTCCGTCTCCAGGGGTGCCCGGCGCCTCCGCGAGCTGGGCGTCTGCTGGGGCGATCTCGGCGGTGAGTTCGAGCCGGCGCCGCCGCTCCGGGATCAGGCCCTGCGGCCGGAGCACCATCATGATCACCAGCAGGAATCCGAAGATCCCGAACTCCACCTCGGTGAGCTGGAAGTTGAACCCGAGCTTGGCAGGGATGCCGTTCAAGACGTCGGGGATCAGGTAGTTGTTGATGTAGCCCAGCGCCAGCCCTCCGACGACCGCGCCCCAGATCGACCCGAGCCCGCCGATGATCACCATGGCGAGGATGAAGATCGAGAACCCGAACTGGAACTGCCCGGCGTTGACTTCGGTGTAGTACGTCCCGAAGAACGCGCCCGACATGCCTCCGAAGGCGGCGCCGATCGCATACGCGAGCAGCTTCGTCTTGACCAGCGGAATGCCCATCGACACGGCCGCGACCTCGTCCTCGCGCAGCGCGACCCAGGCCCGGCCGAGCCGGGAGTCGCGCAGGCGCAGGTTGACGAACAGGACGACGAGCAGGATGGCGAAGATCAGCCAGTACCACGGTCGCAGGTTCAGCAGGTTGAACGATCCGATGCCGGGGAAGTACGGCTGGTCGACCGCGCTGATGCCGAGATTTCCTGCGGTCAGCGTCATGCCGTCACCGACGTGGACGCTCTGGCCGTTGACCGCGACCACGCCGATGATCTCGCCGAACGCGAGCGTGACGATCGCGATGTAGTCGCCGCGCAGCCGCAGCGTGGGCAGGCCGATCACTACTCCGGCCGCGGCGCAGATGAGCCCGGCGCCGATGAGGATCAGGATGAAGTTGAGGTGGACGCCTGGCAGCGTGCTCGCGACCGGTGAGACGAGAACGTGGATGTGGGCCTTGAAGAAGAACCCCGATCCAAACCACCCGAGCGAGTACGCGCCGAGCGCGTAGAAGGCGACGTACCCCAGGTCCAGCAGCCCGGCAAACCCCACCACGATATTCAGGCCCAGTGACATCACCGCGTAGGCCACCGCGATGATCGTCGCGTTCATGAACCCGCTGGCCGACGAGAACAGCAGCGGTAGGACGATCCCGACCACGATGAGCAATGCCACCAGCGCCCGCCTCCACCACGGCGGGAGCCAGTTGTCCACCGCCGAGCGCCATTCCTGCAGCTGCGCGCGCAACTCGCTCATCCCGCCTCCCTCGTCTCCTCGCCGAGCAGACCGCGCGGGCGAAGGACCATGATGGCGATGAGGTAGCCGAACACGACCGCCTCGGTCCACTGCGGGCCCAGGCGTGAATCGGACAGTGACTGGATGACGCCGATGATCAGTCCGCCGAGCACGGCGCCGCGGACGTTGCCGATGCCTCCCATGACCGCCGCCGTGAACGCGATCAGTCCGGCCTTGAAGCCCTGGAAGTACCAGACGTTCGTCTCATACAGCGCATAAACGAGTCCAGCGGCGCCGGCCAGCATGCCGCCGAGCAGGAAGGTGAGCGAGATCGTGGCGTTGACGTTGATGCCCATCAAACGTGCCGCCTCTGGATCCTGGGCGGTCGCGCGCATCGCCCGGCCGGCCCGAGTGGCGTTGATGAACCAGGTCAGCCCGAACACGAGCGGGATCATCACGGCGAAGGCGAGGATGTACCCGCGCAGGATGGGCACGCCGGCGATGGTGAACACCGGTTGCTGCGCGCGGATCAGGTCGTTGACGCTCTGCGGTGAGCCGCCGCGCCAGAGCAGGCCGACGTTCTGCAGGATGAACGAGAAGCCGACGGCTGTAATCAGTGACGCGAGCTTGGGCGCGCCTCGCAGTGGCCGGTAGGCGACCCGCTCGATCAGGACGTTGAGGGACCCCGTCACGATCATCGTGATGATCAGCGCCACGATCAGGCCGCCGATGAGCCCTAGGGCGCCCGTGGTGAGCCCGAGCCCGAGCGTCCCCCACAGGCCGACGGCGGTGAAGGAGCCGATCATGAACACATCGCCGTGAGCGAAGTTAATCAGCTCGATGATTCCGTAGACGAGGGTGTACCCGATCGCGATCAACGCCCAGATCGCGCCGTTGGACAGGCCCTCGGCGAAGTTGAAGCCCAGCTTCGAGAGATCGTGATGGATCACCGCATGACCCGCTACGAAGCCGGCCTGGTAGCCGTTCGTCAGGTCGCTGATGCCGTAGTAGATCGGCAGCGCGGCGAGCGCCACGATCAGGCCCCAGCGGCCGAAATAGCGGCGGACCGCCGCGAGCGGGCGTGCCGCCACCGCAGGTGGGACGGGCGAAATCGTTGTGGTTTCCACAGGTTCCAGGTGACGTACGGGCGCAGTGTCGATGCAGCCTAGTGGACGTGGAGGGGGCGCTGCGCGCCCCCTCCACGATTTCTAACCTTGGACGGTCTTGGTAGGCGTGATCGTCTTGAGGAAGACCGGCTCGCCGTTGGTCGCGACCTTGTACAGGCCGTAGGCCTTCAGGGTCGTGTCGCCGTTCTTGTCGAACCCGTAGGTGCCGAGCACCGAGTTACGCGCGGTGGTCGCGAACAGCGCCTTGAGCACGGCCGACTTGCTGTTGCCCTGAGTGCCGAGTTTCGCGATCGTGTCGAGCCCGAGCTTCATTACCTCGTAGCCGTAGATCGCGTAGGGGTCAGGATTCGCCGTGCCGTACTTGGCCTGATAAGCGGCGAGGAAGGCCTTGCCGCCCGGATACGCGGCCAGGTCCTGGGTCGCGACCGTGCACTCGATCAGCGGGTCGATCGCGGCCGGGACGCCGCCCTTAGAGGCGGCCGTGTAGGAGTCCGTGCAGACACCGTCACCGCCGAAGATCTTGGCCTTGGGAAGCGCCGAGTTGACGTCCTTGGTGATCTGGACGGCGCCGTTGGAGACGATGCCGGCGAAGAAGAAGCAGTCCGCGCCCTCGCCCTGGATCGTCGATGCGTAGGAACGGAAGTTGGGCGCGGTGGGGTCGATCCCGGTGTTGCTCACGACGTTGACCCCGTAATAGCCCTTCTCCAGCTCGAGCAGCGTGGCCAGGCCAGCCCCGTACGCCTCCTTGTCGTTGGCGACGGCGACCTTCGTGCAGCCAGCCTGCTTCATCGCGATCAGGTCGGAGGCGGCCTGGATCGAGTCGATCGGCACGATCCGCAGGTAAGTACGGACCCCGGTCGGGTAGTACTTCTGCGGCTCGCCGGGAGCGCTGCCGGGAAGGTTCGTCGTCAGGCCGACGTACGTGTTCGCCGGGCTCACCTGGGGAATTCCCCCCTGGTTGAGGATCGGGATCGACACCTCGCTGGCGCCCGAGTTGAACTCACCGATGTAGTAGACGGCCTTCGGGTCCGTAGCCGCCTTCCGCGCGTTGGCGGCCGTCTGGCCCGGGTCCCACTTGCCGGCCGCTGCGGTCGAGTCGTCGAGCGACTGGTAGTTCACCGTCCACTTCCCGGCCTTGCCGTTCGCCTGAGCGAGCGCGAGCTTGATGCCGTTGACCATCGGATCGGTCTGGGCGGTCGAGGCGCCCTGCAACGGGAGGCTGGAGTAGATGTCGACCGTGCCGCCGGAAGAGCTGCTTGATGAGCCGCCACTGGCGCTACTGCTACTGCTACTGCTACTGCTACAGCCGACAGCTGCGAGGGCGACCACGGCCAAGGCAGCGATCGCCGGGGTTCGTCTTATTATCTTCATTACTTCCTCTCGTTGATTTGAACAGCCTGGCTGCCACGGAGCACACTAACCGGCCCAATCCGGGCTTTGAGTTCACAAGCGTGACGATGGGAATCGTCGCTGCCTGCTGCGATCGCTTCGCAGCAGGCTCATTCAGATCCGGCCATCCTGGCACGGGAGAGCTTGCCAGATTCCTGTATCGCGGAGATTAACCGCAAGGTTACGAAACGATCAACGGCAAGCTAGTAAGGGAGCCGCCGATCGCCACCTGACCAGCACATGCCGCTGGAACACGACCGGGCCGGTACGCGCTGGGCATCCTGTCTTGTTCGACCATGCCGTCAATCTGAGGCGCCGCGGCGGGTTCCGGTTACTACGCTCGGTTACGGTCACGGGACCATCGCCTGCGGCCGGCCGAAATGATCTTGCCCGGTTACGGCCGATGCCTGCACGGGCCATGGGCCATCCTTTCTTCTCGCGGAGCTGATCGATTGATTCGGCTGGGCACCTGCGGGCAGCTTCGTTGAGGGCGCACCGCTTAGAGGAGTCAGAGCATGAATACGTCCGGTCATGTCGCCGCTGTCCTGGCCAAGGCCGAGGCGGGAGGCCTGCGCGGTGCTGAGCTGGCCGCCCTGTGCCGGCGCCTGCGGCAGCTAGGTGAGCGCCAGGCCGGGCTCCTGCCGGGTGAGGTCCTGGAGCCGCTCGCGGACCTGCCACGCCTGGAGGAACTGCCCGAGCCGCCACCCGGCCAGGCCCGTGACGTGCTCGACCGGCTGGTGGTCGTCAAGCTCAACGGCGGGCTCGGGACGAGCATGGGCCTGTCGGGGCCGAAGTCGCTGCTGGAAGTCAAGCCCGGCATGAGCTTCCTCGATGTCCTGACCACCCAGGTGCTGGCGCTGCGCGAGCGGCACGGCGCCCGGCTGCCGCTGCTGCTGATGAACTCCGCGGCCACCCGCGGTCCCTCGCTGGACGCGCTGCGTCGCCAGGGCGGCCTGCCCGTGCCGGGCGTGCCGCTGGATTTCCTGCAGGGCCGCGAGCCCAAGGTCCGCGCGGATGACCGGCAGCCGGTGCGGTGGCCGGCCGACCCGGAGCTGGAGTGGTGCCCGCCCGGGCACGGCGACATCTATATCGCGCTGGCGGTATCCGGCACGCTGGATGCCCTGCTCGGCGCCGGGCTGCGGTACGCCTTCGTGTCCAATTCCGACAACCTCGGCGCGGTCGCCGACGTCCGGATCGCCGCATGGCTGGCCGCGAAGCGGGTGCCGTTCGCGCTGGAGGCTGTGGGTGGCACGCCGGCCGACCGCAAAGGCGGCCACCTCGCCCGCTACCAGGGCCGGGTGGTGCTGCGGGAGACCGCGCAGGTGCCTGACGGCGACACCTCCTTCACCGACGTCGAGCGCTGGCACTGGTACAACACCAACAACATCTGGATCGACCTTCGCGCGCTCGCCGACCTGCAGGCCACCGACCCGGCGGCGCCGGCCCTGCCGCTGATCATCAACCGCAAGACCGTCGACCCGCGCGACCCGGCGAGCACCCCGGTGATCCAGCTGGAGTCGGCGATGGGCGCGGCGATCGGCTCGATCCCCGGTGCCAGGGCCCTCCACGTCCCCCGCTCGCGGTTCGCCCCGGTCAAGACCACCGACGACCTGCTGGTCGTGCACTCGGACGCCTACGAGCTCACCGATGACGGGCAGATGAGGCCCGACTTCGACGGCCCGGGGCCCGTCGTCACCCTGGACCCGCAGTTTTACGAACTGCTGCCCGACTTCGAGCAGCGCTTCCCCGCCGGGGCGCCGTCGCTGCGCCGCTGCCGCCGGTTCCAGGTCGAAGGCGACGTCACCTTCGGCGCTGGTGTCGTGGCGGTGGGCGACGTGCGGGTGGCCGGCCCGCGTCACGTTCCGGACCGGGAGGTACTCGGCAGCTGAAGCCGGAACCGCGGATCGCACACCGGACTCGGAACCCTTGCTGCCAGGGACTCGATGAGAGGCTGGCGTGAGCCTGTGCCCTCTTTAGCCCCTTCTCGAGCGACTTCGGTCTTGCCGGCAGCGCCATTTCTGGGCCGGCGGGCCGCGGGCTCAGCCAGACAGGTAAACATTGACGCGCCGCTGCGGTTCCTGGAGGAGGCACCACCGTTCGTTCGGGAAGTTCTTCTCTAATTCCGAACGGACGGTGATGACTGTATCCGGCCACGCCGTGCCCTCGCGTACAGGTCGCCGCTCCCGCGGCGGGCGGCGGGCGGCGGCAAACCGATACGCGGTCCCCGCACCATGGCCCGCTGGGGGGCTGACGGCGGCCACGGATGCTTCCTGGTCAGCTGAGCAGGTCGGCGACGGCGGCGATGGCGGGCTCGATGGCTCGCTCGCGGACGTTTCCGAAGCCCAGCACCAGCGCGGGCGGCGCCGCGGTGTCAGGGTTGCCGCGGTAGGCGCCGATGCCGTGCAGCCCGACCCGCCGTTCACGCGCCGCGGCGATCACTGCCGTCTCGTCGGCGCCGGGTGGCAGGGGCGCGACAGCGTGGAATCCGGCCGCGAGCCCGGTGAGCTGGATGCGGGGGGCGTGGCTGGCGAACGCGCCGGTCAGTGCGGTGCGGCGGGCGGCGTAGACAGTTCGCATCCGCCGCAGGTGCCGGTCGTACCGGCCGGTGGTGAGCAGGGTGGCCAGGGCGAGCTGGTCTAGCGTGCAGGAGCCGCGGTCGCTCATTTCCTTCTCGGCGGCGACCGCTGCGGCCAGTGGCGAAGGGGCGTGGACCCAGCCCAGGCGGACCGCGGGCGCCAGCGCCTTGCTGGCCGTGCCGAGCAGGAAGACCTGGTCCGGGGCCAGTCCCTGCAGCGCGCCGACGGGTTCTTTGTCGTAGCGGAACTCCGAGTCGTAGTCGTCCTCGATCACCCACCCGCCGCCGCGCCGCGCCCAGTCAGTCAGGGCGTGCCGCCGCGCCGGGGACAGGACCACCCCGGTGGGGGACTGGTGTGCTGGGGTGACCACGACGGCCTGGGCTCCGCTGGCCGTCAGTTCGCTGACCACGAGGCCTTGCTCATCGACCGGCACGTAGCTGACGTCGATGCCCATCGCCAGGGTCGCGCGGACTGTTTCGTCCGCCTGCGCGCTGCCGTAGCCGGGATCTTCGAAGGCCACGCAGGTCACGCCGCCCTGGCGGGCCAGGGCGCGCAGTACCAGGTTGATTCCTTGGGCAAAGCCGGTGCTGATGATCATCCGTGCCGGGCTGGCGGCGGCGGCTCGTACCCGCCGCAGGTACCCGGCGAGAACCTCGCGCAGCACCGGGCTGCCGCGCGGGTCGCGGTATCCCAGGTCCGCGGAGGCGATCTGGGTGCACGCCTGCTTGATGGCCCAGGCCCAGTCGGTACGCGGGAAGCTGGACAGGTCCGGTATGCCGGGTTCGAAGTCCGCGATCAGCGGCGGTTCCGACGGATGGCGGCCCGGCGAGGGTGGCGAGGGCGAGACCATGGCCGGGCCAGCCGCGGGCTGGTCCCCGGCTTGCTGGCCGCTGATGCCGGCGACCCGGGTGGCGGACCCGGTGCGGCTGGTCAGGTATCCCTCCGCCAGCAGCTGCCCGTAACAGTCCTGCACCATGCCGCGGGAAACGCCGAGTGCACGTGCCAGCTCCCGCGAGGACGGCAGCCGTTCCCCGGCGCGGAGCCGGCTGCCCCTGATCGCCTCGCGCAGGCTCGCCTCCAGCTGAGCGCGCAGCGGCTGGCTCGCCGAACGGTCGAGCCGTACCAGCAGCCCCGGACTCAGACCGGACCACTCAATCGCCATGAAATCGGACCTTACCAGCGGGCCGGCTAGGTTCTACCGTGCGTGCTATGAGCACCTTGACGCAGAAGCAGCCCGGCACCGCGGTTCCGGCCCGGCTCCTCAGCCTGCCGCTGGCCGTCACCTTCCTGGCCGAGTTCACGTCGCTCACCAGTTTCTTCCTGCTGCTGTCGGTGCTGCCGATGCTAGCGGCGGCGGCCGGCGCCAGCAGCTCCGGTGCCGGGCTGATCACCGGGTCCCTGCTGCTCGGCACCGTGGCTGCCGAGGCCGCGGCCGCGGCAGCGATCAGCCGGTTCGGCTACCGGATGGTTCTCGCGGCCGGAGCCGTGCTGCTCGGCGCGCCGGCCCTGGCCATGCTCGCACGCGAGCCCCAGGCGGTCATGGTGAGCGTCAGCGTGGTACGCGGGTTCGGCTTCGGCCTGTGCGGCGTGGTCACCGGCGCGCTCACCGCCAAGCTGCTGCCTCCCGGACGGCGCGGGGAGGGGCTCGGCCTGCTCGGCCTCGTCTCCGGCGTCCCGGCCATAGTCGCGCTGCCGGCGGGGGTCTGGCTCGCCGGACACCACCTGGCCGCCGCGGCCGCGGCGATGGCGGCCACGGCCGGCCTGCTGCCGCTGGCGGTGATCCGCTGGCTTCCGGGCGGGCGCGAGGCGCGCCGGACCGCCCGCGCCGGACGGGTGCCGGGGGCCCGCCGCTCCGGGCCGATGGCGGGCGCCGCGCTGCGGCTGCCGCTGATCTTCGCCGCCGCCACCATCGCGGCCGGCGTGCTGGACTCGTTCCTGCCACTGGCGAAGGGGATCCCCAGCAACCTGTCCTCGGCCGCCCTGCTCGTGCAGGCGATCACCGCCACGCTCAGCCGCTGGCAGGCTGGAAAGCACGGCGACCGGTACGGTCACGCCCGGCTGCTCGTCCCGGCGCTCGCCGTGGCGGCGCTCGGCATGGCCACGATGATGGTGCTGGGCTCGCCGGTGATGATCTTCGCGGGCATGGTGCTGTTCGGCGCCGGGTTCGGAGTGATCGAGAACGCGACGTTCGCGTTGCTGATCGAGCAACTGCCCGAGGCCAAGGCCAGCGCGCGGTGGAACTTCGCCTACGACGCCGGGTACGGCGCGGGCCCGGCCGTGTTCGGCCTGATCTGCGTCCGCACCGGCTACCCGGCGGCGTTCGCCCTTACCGGCGCTTTGATCCTCGCCGCAGTCCCGGCCGCCTTGCGCGAGCGGAACGCCGTGGCCAGCGTTGCCCGGCCGGTCTGACCACGGCTTTAGCTCGGCGGCGCCGCTTGATTAGAAGTAATAAGGGGGGCGGGCGAGCGGTTTCACGGCTGCAACTTATCTGCACCCGAAAGCGCACCAGGGTTGCTATGGCCGCCGAGCACATTAGCGGTATGAGCAATTCGAGCCTGGCACGCGAGTCACTTTCAGTCGTTAATGGAAAAACATCTATCCCGGGTTATGTGCCGCGGCTATCGGTGATTATCCCGACCCTAAATGAGGCGCGGAATCTGCCGCATGTGTTCGCGCGGATACCGGCCGGTATATATGAGGTCATCATCGTCGACGGCCACTCAGTCGATGACACGCTGGCCGTCGCCCGCGAACTGCGTCCCGATGTCCGCATCGTGATGCAGACGCGTAAGGGCAAGGGAAACGCGCTCGCCTGCGGATTCGCGGCGGCGACCGGCGACATCATCGTCATGATCGACGCGGACGGATCGACTGACCCGGTCGAGATTCCCCGGTTCGTTCAGGCGCTCGTGGACGGCGCCGACCTCGCCAAGGGAACCAGATTCGGCGCGGGAGCGGGAAGCAGTGACATTACGCCGCTCCGGGGATTCGGTAACAAGCTCCTCAGCGGCATCGTGAATGTCTTGTACGGCACGCGGTATTCGGACCTGTGCTACGGCTTCGCGGCGTTCTGGCGGCACCACCTGCCAGCATTCGGCCTGGAGGCCGGATCACCTGCCGCACCCGGCAAAAAGCCGCTCTGGGGCGACGGCTTCGAGGTCGAGACCCTGATGAACATCCGCGCGGCCACCGCCGGGCTCGTCATCGCCGAGGTGCCGAGCTTCGAGCATCCGCGGATTCACGGGACCAGCAACCTGAACACCTTCCGTGACGGCCGCCGGGTGCTGCGCACCATCCTGGCTGAGCGCCTCGGGGGCCGGCGGCAGGCGGGCGTGATAGCCGGGCCGGCCCGTGAAGACCGGAGCTTCGACCAGTACCTGGTCGATGGAGTGGCACGATGAACGAGAGCACGGCCGGCGCCCGCCGGCTCCCGACGGTCTCGGTAGTGATCGCAGCGTTCACGAGCGAACGGTGGAATTACCTGCAGGACGCGGTGAAATCAGTTCAGGCGCAGACCGTGCCGGTGCTCGAAACGGTGGTCGTGATCGATCACAACCCTGAGCTCCTGTCCCTGGCGCGTCACGAGTTCGACGGGGTGACGGTAATAGCGAACGCGGGAACGCCCGGAGCCTCCGGCTCCCGTAATACGGGTGTCGCCGTATGCCATGGTGAGATAGTCGCATTCCTCGACGACGACGCTCGCGCCGAAGAAAACTGGCTGGAAGTACTGCTGCCGCATTTCGTGAACGACGGCGTCGTGGGTGTCGGAGGTCGCGTCGACCCGCTCTGGGCCGCCTCCCGGCCGCGGTGGTTCCCGCCCGAGTTCTACTGGACGCTTGGCGCGTCCTATCCCGGAATGCCGGATAAGGCCAGGACGGTACGGAACGTCTGGAGCAACAACATGGCGATTCGCCGCTCAGCGTTCAAAGCGATAAGCGGCTTCCGCGATAACTTTGGGAAGGTGGGCCAGCGGTCACGTCCCGAGGACACGGATTTGTGCCTTCGCTCGGCCGCGGCAAGCAACCGCACGTGGATATATGAGCCGGCCGGAGCCGCCGGGCACTGGGTTCCGGCGCAGCGCACCACGCTCGGCTATTTCGTCCGCCGGTGCTTCAACGAGGGAATGGGGAAAGCCGCCCTGGCGAGCATGAACGGGGCGAGCCAGAGCACCTCCGCGGAGCGGGATTACGCACGGCGCGTGCTGCCCCGCGCGATCACCCGCGGCCTGCGGGAAGTGGCAGGCGGGGACCTGTCGGGCGGCCTGCGCAGCGCGGCCATCGCGGTCGGATTCTGCGTCGCGGCGGTCGGCTTCGTCGCGGGCCGGACACAATTGGCGTGGTCGGCTTAGGCCGGACGATAAAGACGGGATGACGTGACAATCGCAGCCGACGGCCACCGGGACGGCCCCCGTCGTGCCGTCAGCGCGCGGCTTGGCCAGGCCGGGAGGGCCAGGCTGACGATGAGGACAATCATCTGCATCGTGATCGCGGTCCTGGCGGCGAGCCGTATCCCTGGGAGGATTCCGCGACAGAGTCGCACAAGCCGATAGGAGGCTACTACGACCCGGCCGGCACCGTATGGATCAGCGGGGGCGCGATGCACATCAGGATGTACCGCACGACCGGGTCAATCCACTCGGCTGCAGTATTGCCGAAGGCGGCAATCGGAATGGTGTACGGCAAGTACGTGGAGACGTTCAGCGTATCCCCGGACTCGGCGGACGGCTACCGGAGTTCGCACATGTTGTGGCCGACCGATAACCTGTCCGCTGTCGGTGACGAGGTGGACTTCCCCGAGGGCGAATGGGACTCCACTTTCTGCGTCCACGTACACAGCCTGCTGGAGAACGACGGGCGGGCAGTGAGCAATTTTTGCCCCAATATCGGATGGGCAGGCTGGAACACCACGGAAATCGACTGGTCGCCGGGAAGCCTGAAGTTCTACCTGGACGGCAAGCTTATCGGCTCCCTCACCGGCAAGTGGGTACCCAACACGCCCATGTCGTGGATTCTCCAGAACGAGAGTGCCCTGTACGGCCCGGAAGCTGCGGAGAATTCCTCGGCCCAGCTCAACATCTCCAGCGTGGCCGTGTACTCCTATCAGGGGCCGGCCTGACCCGGGTCTGCGGGACAGGCCGTAACCCGGCACCCCGGCCATCGTGCTACATTGCGTAACGATGCGGATGCGAAAATGGATTTTCCAGGACTGGCCGGCCAACGTCGGCCGCCCGGAGTGTCAACTGCTGCTGGCCTGGTTCCGCCTGGCGCAGTGGGCCGCTGGCCACTGGGGAGCGATCGCGCGCCTGGTCGTCGCCCCCTACTGGCTGACCTCGTCGCTGCTGCTCGGCGTGGAGCTGCCGGTAACCGCCACGGTCGGTCCCACGGGGCAGGCTTTTGTGACGGGCAGGCCGGTGGACCGCAGGCGCGCTTGGGGCAACGCACGCGGCCAGCGCGGCGGTCAGGGCGAGAGCGGCCAGTCCGCCGGTGATCTTCATTAGCCCCTGCGCCACCCTTCCGGGATGTGAAGTTCCCGGACTACCTGCGCAGGATTCCCGGCCGCGAGCACGCGCGGGGGAAGATCTCCCTTAACGACCGACCCGGCGGCCACTACCGTGTGATCCCCGATTTTGCTTCCAGGCAGCACCACAACGCCATGGCCGAGCCAGACGTTGGTTCCGATGATGACTGGAGCGGATTGCAGCGGGTGGTCTGGGTCCACCGTATGATAGTTCGTGTCATATATTGTCGTGAATGGGCCAATTTGGGTCTCATCGCCAATTTCGACATAACAGGTCGCCGTAACGCTAGCACCCTGGTTGATAAAAACCCGATCGCCGATTTTAAGCCGGGCATCTGGTACGGTGGCTCCGATTTCACAACGAGCGATGCGTCCCCGAGTAATGAACCTCTCGCCAATTTCGACCTTTCCTTTGCTATACAGCACTGGCAGGCGTCCATCGCACGCCACGAGCGAAGACCGGATTCCATGCGCGCGAAACCAGGCAGTGCAGACTGCCGATTTAAGGTAAAAAGCCAGACTTCGCTTCATCAGATACTCCCCTTTAGGCCTGGGCGCCTCTCCGGTGCCCAGGCAGGTCCAGCAGAACCGCAGCCGCAGGCTTGAGCGCGCACCCAAAAGTGCGAGGTCACATGTTGACGCGGTAGATGGTCGCGTCTGCGTTGCGGTAGACGACCGACCATCCGACCGTGCTCTGGACCGCGTTCTCCAACTGCGCGTAGCCCTGCGGAGCACCGAAGAAGTCGGCATAGGTGGCCATACTGCGGCTGAACACGACGAAGATGTCGTGGTGCCCGAAGGAGGCGAGCCACTGTTCGACCTGAATCGTGCTGGCCTCGTTCGGCCAGGACTGGCCTTCCTGCGGATCGGCCGGGATCACCGCCATGTTGTAGTCGTTGTAGTTGGCGCTCTCGAGCCCGGGCAAGTTGTCGGCCGCGAGCACCAGCACCGAGCCGTGGGGGGCGTGCGCATACAGCCACAGGCTCGCCGTCAGCTCCGCCGGGGTGAAGGCGTCCACCGCGACCGGCCCGTACAGGCCTTGCAGCCCCGCGGCCAGGACCGCCACGCAGGCCAGCGCCGCCGCGGACCGTCGCAGCACCGGGCGCAGCCGGGCGAGCATGCCCGCGATCAGCAGCGCGCACCACGGCGCCGAGAACATGAACACCCGGTAGATCGCCTCGCCGCCGTAGCTCTGCACCAAGACGATGAAGAACGGGCTGAACGCCAGGGCGCCGATGGCGGTCACCCGGCCCGCCGTACGCCAGTGGCACGCTATGGCGGCCAGCGCCAGCAGCCACATGCCGATGGCGAGTCCGCGGACGATCTGTGCCGTCGTCGCCTCGGCGCCGGCATGATAGACGCCTACCCCTGAGGCGTTCTGGAGTACGTTCCCGCCGCTGAACAGGCCGCCGAACTGCTGGGAGATCAGGTCGTAGTGGGATAGCAGGTAGCCGCCCGCGATCACCGCCAGCATGAGCAGCAGCAGCCAGCGGTGCCGCAGCAGGCCGAGTATCACCAGGCTCCCCACCGCGGCGAGTCCGAAGTACGGCGTGAGCTGGTGCGCGGCGACGATCGCGAAGTACAGGACCGCGATGAGGGCGAACGCGACCCACTGGGCCGCGGGAGCGGACTCCGGTGGTGCCCGCCGCCCGGCGGCCAGGTAGGCCCGGGCCCGGCCGACCGCGCCGTGGCGTCCTGGTGGCGGCACCGGGGCCAGCAGCCAGCGCAGGAAGATCGCCGCGATGCCGAGCCAGAGCAGGTAACCGAACGCCTGCGGCGACAGGTAGTCCTGGCCGACCCAGGCGATCAGTCCCTCGTACAAGAACAGCGCCAGCCACGCGATGCGGCGGCTTCCCGGCATCATCCGGCTCGTGACTAGCCGGAAGATGCCCGCCAGCAGCAGGGCGTCGGCCAGCTCGAACGCCAGCGGACCCCAGGCGGCGAAGGAGAGCGGCCCGACCCGGGAGGCCCGGCTGACCGACGCGACGGCGGCGAACAACGCCGGCCACTGCTGGTAGATGTTCGACGGGTCGGTCACCCGGCCGTAGGTGCCGAGGGCCTGTACGACGCCGATGTGCTTGTACACCCACGCGTACTCAGGGACCGTGTACAGGATCGGGATCGTCGCGTAAATCGCCACGATCAGGCCGGCCAGGTACGCGCCGAGCAGCCACGTCCGCGGCTCGGGCCTGGCCAGCTCGAGCAGGCCGCCGGCCAGCAGCACCGCCAGGCCGAGCAGGAACCAGACGTTCGCGCCGGCCAGCAGGCCCCATAGGCCGACCGCGGCCGGGCGGATCTGGCTCACCCCGTACGCCCACGCGCCGAGCCCGCCGAACAGGGGCGCTAGCCGTACCATCAGGTCCCGGAGGGCCGGCCGGGCGGCCCGGACCCCTATCCCCGCCCGTAGCCCGGCCAGCGAAGCGGTCCCGGCGACCCGCCGCAGCCGGACGCCGCAGGACAGGACGCTCGCCGCGGCCACCGCGAGCAGCGCGTCTGGATGCCAGGCCTTGAGCCAGATCATCCCCGCGCTGACGATTCCGGTCACGGCCAGGCTCAGCACCAGGGTCAGGCCCGCCTGCAGGACGCCGTCGCCGCTGTCGACCCAGCACATCACGGCCGTCCCGGCCGGAACGCAGGCCAGCAGCAGCGCTCCGGCCAGGGCCGGCCCGTGCCCGGGCGCGGCGAGCACGAGCGCCGCCGCCACCACGCTGACCACGATCCCGGCCCCGGCCGTGACCTCGGTGCGGATCCCGCTCGGCGTGGCCGCCGCGGGACTCAAGCTCACCGCGGTCTGCACCCGGGTCCCGCTCACCGTAGCCTTCTCGCGGGCACGCCGGCGTACAGGGCGTCAGGCTCGCAGTCCTTGGTCACCACCGCGCCCGCAGCCACCACGGTGCCGTCGCCGATGCTCACACCGGGCAGGATCGTGGCGCGCGCGCCAATCCAGCAGCGGTCGCCGATGCGCACCTCGCGGTAGGAGGGCAGACGTGCTACCTCGCCGCTGGGCCCGAACTCGTGCACCGAGGTGATGATCATCACCTGGGGGCCGAGGAAGCTGTCGCGGCCGATGACGATGGGTCCGCGGCCCTCGAACCAGCAGCCCGTGTTCACCATGGCGCCGTTGCCCAGGCTGACGTGCTCGGACTCGAAATAGCAGCGATCGAGTCCCCATATCTCCGACCCGAGGCGCACTCCGCCCAGGCGCAGCAGCATGCGCCGCACCGCGAGCGGCAGCAGTATCGAGGTGGCCAGGGGTCCGCGGCGCAGCCACCACAGGGCCCGCTCGGCGTCTTGCGGTAGCGCGGCGAATGCGTGACGGAGCGGGTGCCTCAGTTCCTCCGCGGTAAGCGGCCTGATCCCGGGGCGGCTCATCGGGTCCCTGCCAGCTCGCCGCGGCCCAGGTACTGGCGCATCCGCCGGATCGCGAACGGTGCCGCCACGGCGGCCGACAGCGCCTGGGCGGTCAGGTAGGCCCAGCCGGCCGCGGTCAGGCCGAGGCGCGGCAGCAGCACCACGGTCGTGCCGATCAGCACGGCCCCGACGGCGGCCTGGAACCCGGCCAGCATCCATATTCGCTGGTCCAGCCACGCGAGCGCGCAGAAAAGCACGACCAGCGCGCTGAACGGCGCGCTCAGGCCGACCAGCCGCAGCAGCACGACGCCGTGCGCCGCGTAGCGGGCGCCGACGAGCTCGAGCAGCGGGCGGGCGCCGAGCAGGCAGATCGCGGCCGCCAGGATTGCTACCGCCCCCCACAGCAGCAGGCTGCGCCGCAGCAGCGCGCCCGGATGGCCCCGGCCACCTGCGGCCTCGACCACGAACGAAGCGGCGACGTTCCACATCACCAGGCTGATGCCGGTCGCGATCAGCCAGGGCATGGTCAGGTAGGCGGCCTGCACGGCGCCGAGCCGCCACACCATCAGCAGCGGGACCACCTGGGCCGAGGCGGCGAAGCTGAGGTTTCCCGCGTACTCCCCGGCCACGAAAGACAGCAGGCGGCGGCGGCCTGGCAGCGTGCCGTCGACGGTCGCGAGCGCGGGCAGCGCCCGGCCGAACAGCAGCGAGTTGACCACGACCGCGGCGACGGCCGCGGGCAGCACCCAGGCCGCGATGGTGCCGCCGCTCAGCAACGACACCCCGAGCAGGGGCAGCAGCGCTAGCCTTGCCACCGCGGCGGAGATGTTCTCCGCCGCGACCCAGGGTGCCATCCGCAGGGCGGTGAGCACGGAGTCTTCCAGCGCGAAGACGGACAGTACCGGCACCGCCAGGATGAACAGCGCCCGCGCCGTCCAGCCCCCGGTCAGCACGTGGGCGCTCAGCGCGGTCGTGGCGTACACCAGCCCGGCCGCGAAGGACAGGCCGACCACGACCAGGTACCCGCGCCTGATCAGCAGCGCGCCGAGGCGGCCGGCGGCAGGCACCAGGCGGATGAACACGTTGGTGAGGTTGAGCTGCGCGATCATCGACAACAGGGTCAGCGCGGCGATGCCGGCCGAGGCGCGCCCGACCGCGGCCGGCGGCTCCAGGTGCGCCGCCACGGCCCAGAACGCCAGCCCGAGCCCGTTGGCGACGATGCTCGCGGTCATCAACGACATCGCGTTGACGGTCAGCGACTTGCGCAGCCTCAGCGGTCGGCGGTGCACGGCCCTGGTGTGGGCTGGCAGCACCCGGCTCATCGGGCCCACCGCCGCTGGGACCGGCCTGAGCGCAGGTAGGCGAACGGCCCGGCCAGCATGCCCCGCAGTTCCGCCCGGGCCAGGGCGGGTGGGTAGTCCTCCGGCCGGTGAACCTGGCTGGCCGAGGCGGGATCGCGCAGGGACAGCAACCACTTCGGCACGATCGCGGCCAGTCCCAGGGCGTGCCGCGGGTGGCGCAGCGTGATCGCGACCAGCATCGCGGTCAGGCCGATGCCGTAGCCGTGGATCTGCCGTTCCAGCTCTTCCATGGTGGCCCGGTGGGAATGCTGGATGATCGCGTCCGGTTCGTAGCCGAGCCGGTGCCCGGCTGCCAGCAATTCGACGAACATGGCCAGGTCCTCCCCGGCCCGGGCCGGGGTGCCGGTGCCGAGCGTCCGGTCGAAACCGCCCGCGGCCTGTAGTACAGACGTCCGGAATGCCATGTTCGAGCCGAGCCCGAGCTCGCCGGTCTTGTACAGGGAGCGGAGCTGATCCTTACCGGCCCCCGGCGCGCGGCGCCGGACCCGGAACCAGCCGGCCCGCTCGAAGGTCAGCGGGACGAAGCCGCGTTCCAGAGCGCTGTGGGACTGCTCGAACAGGACCTGCGCCGGCGTCTCCAGTTCCAGCGGCGCCACCAGGCCGGTCACCACGGCCAGGTCCGGCTGGCGGGCGAAGCGCTCGCCGAGCGCCCGCAGCCATCGGCGGTCGGCCACCACGTCGTCGTCGGTGAAGGCGATGATCTCGCCGGTCGCGGCCGCGATCCCGCGGTTGCGCGCCGCCGAGATCCCGGGGCGTGGCTCACGCACCACGCGTGCGCCGGGAATATCGGCCGGCGGCGCGTCCGCGGGCCGGTTGTCGACCACGATCACCTCGAAGTCGGGGTAATCAAGCTCGGCCAGGCGCTGCACGGAGCGCCGCAGCTGGGCCGGCCGCGCGAAGTTGCTTGGCACTACCACGCTGGCCCGGACCAGCTTCACCGGCGGTCCGGCCGGCGGTCCGGCCGGCGGTCCGGCCAGCGCCGCGCCGAGCTGCGCGTGCAGCTCGCGATCGAGCTCGGCGGCGCCGATCACCGTGCCATGCAGCGGTATCTCGATCGTGCCTAGCGGGTGGCCGGAACGGCACGCCAGGATCCACGCTCCGGTGTAGGGCGGCGCCAGCGGACGCGAGCAGTCCAGATCACCGATCGGCTCCGCGACGTCAACCACGGCGACCAGCACCGGGCTCGGCAGCCCGATGCTGGTCAAGCCCTCCTGGCCGACGACGGCGGCGTCCTGGCTCATCGGGCCATCTCCGGCATCCGTCCGGCCTCGGGAGGGCCCCAGCCCGCCAGGCGCCGCCCCGCGTGCCAGGCGTGCTGCTTGGCGTGCGCCCAGTGCCGCATTGTCGCCGACGGCCGCCAGCGGATCATCGCGAGCAGCTCCTCCGGCGTGGTACCGCCATTGACCTGCAGCCGCGGCAGCGCCCAGCGGTCGTCCCCGGTCCGGGCCGGCAGGTCGCCGACCACGCAGGCCTGGGCGAAACCCGCTTCCCGCACCGCCCGCCGTGCGCCCGCCGCGTGGTAGCCGAACGGGTAGGCGAAGCTGCGCACGGGGCGTCCCAGCCGCTGTTCCAGCTCAGTCCGGCTCGCGGCGGCATCGCGGCGCACCCGCCCGGGCGGGTGGACATCGGCGGCCAGATGCTGTCTGCCGTGCGAGCCGATCTCGAATCCGGCCCCCGCCAGGTCGCCCAGCTCGGCCCAGGTCAGCATCGCCTGCTTGCCATCCGCACCGCCCAGCCAGCTTGAGCTCGCCCCGACGAAGGCGGTGGGAACGAACAGCGTCGCGGGCAGCCCGTGGCGCAGCAGGGCCGGGCACGCGGCGGTACCGGCGTCCGCCAGCCCGTCGTCGATGGTGATCGCCACCGCCTGCCGGCCCTCCGCCAGCGCCGCGGGCACCTGGGCGAAGCCGATCACCTCGGCGTGCTCGCCCAGCGCCGCCAGGTGCTCGCAGAAAAGCGCCGGATCGACCGTCAGCCGCTCGAACGAGGCCGTGGTGGCCGCCGCGATGCTGTGGTACATCAGCACCGCCACCGTTCCCCGGATGCGCACCCCGCTCATCCCTTCGGGTCGGCGCGGCGCAGCTGCCGCGCACGCACGCGGGCGGCGGCGTAGGCGAACGGGCCTTGCAGCTGCCCGACGAGGTTGGCCCGCAGCAGGTCGCGCGGGTAGTCCTCACCGAGCTCGCTAAGCCGCCTGCCCCGGGGCGAGAACTGGTCCCTGGCGGCCTGGCGGCCGAGCCGCAGCAGCTCGGCCGTGCAGCCGGGCTGGCGCAGCAGCGTGCTCAGGTAGAACGCGGTCAGCCCGCGCCCGTAGCCCGTCAGCTGACGGTGCAGCCCGGCGTACTCACGCCGGTGGTAGTGGCGGACGATCGCGGACGGCTGGTAGACGACCGTGCCGCCGGCCAGCAGCAGCGTGCTCAGCGCCGCGGTGTCCTCTCCGCCCTGGGTAAATGTCCCGGCCCCGAGCGCACAGTCGAATCGCCCGATCTGCTCAAGGGCGTCGCGCCGGAAGGCCATGTTGCCGCCCGCCCCGAACGGCGGCAGCGGGTACAGCGGGCTCTGCTGGCGGGCCGTGGCCGGGGAGAACACCGCGCGGGCGAACCCGCGCCCCCGGCGCACGCCGCCGTACTTCTCGAACAGCACCTGGCTCTGGGTCGCGAGCTCGCCGGGCACGATGATGCCGGTGACCGCGCCCGCCCCGGGCACCTCGACAAAGCCGCGGGCAAGCTCGGCCGCCCACCACCGGTCGCAGCGCTCGTCGTCATCGACCGACGCGATCACCTCGCCCTCAGCGACCTCGATGGCGCGGTTGCGCGCCCACGACAGGCCCGGCCGAGGCTCGACCACGTACTCCACGTTCAGGCCACCGTGGCGTGCCGCCAGCACCACCTGGCGGGCCCGGTCGTCCGTCGGCGCGTTGTCGACCACCAGGACCTGGGACCGCCGGTATTCCTGGGCCCGCAGTGTCTCCAGCGTCACCGCCAGGCCGTCGGGCCGACCGCGGGTGCACACCGCGATCGTCATCTGCGGGCCGTCCCGCATCACCCGTTCCCGGCTGGCCACGAACCCCGGGGTCCGCGGCGGGCGCAGGCCGTCCAGCGGCAGCTGGCCGTTCCAGGCCAGCCCGCACTCGGTGAACCGGTCCCGCAGCGCCGGCCCGCACTCGCGCGCGATTGCCCGGGCCAGCTTATCCGCGCCCATGCCCTCGGCCGGGAGCACCTCGGACACCATGCCGACCGGCTCGCTGAACACGCGGACCAGGACCAGCGCCTGCGCCCCGGGCCGCGGCGACCGAACATCGCCGATGCCCTCGGCGATATCGCACTCGAGAACCACTCCGGCCGGAGCCGCCGCCCATTCAGTCGCTACTGCGGAAGCTCGTGATCGCAACGTCGCCCCCGCACGCTCGCTACTGCCTGCATGAATCCCCCCGGCTCAAGCAGCGTCGCGGGGGTTCATGTCACCGGCATCCCGGCCGCCCCGCCACGGTTGATAACTTGTAGTTATTGAAACATTACCCGTTGTTATCAAAAAAGGTAACCAGGCCGCTTCCGCGAAGCTCGCCCCGGGCCCGGCTCGCAAGACGCAGTAGGGGTCCGTGAAGGGCAAAGTCCCCGGCAGCGCCGTCATGGCGCCGGGAACATGCTCGTCGGCTAGTTTGTTAGTGTTACGAACTGTTAGAGAACCGTACGACGGGAGACGAAGGGTGAACGACCCCGGCCCGGGCGCCGAGACGCTGGACGTGCAGACCACGGAGGCGGCCGTACTCACCGTGATGCGCCTGTTCCGGGCGCTGGAGCGGGTCGATACGGGCCTGACGCCCCAGCAGTACCGCATCCTGAAGCTGGCGGGCGCCGGCGGCGAGCGTTCTGCCCGGCTGGCCGAGCGGCTGGCCGTCGCCAAGCCCACGCTTACCGCAACCGCCGCCGGCCTGGTCGATGCGGGCTATGCCCAGCGCGAGGCCGAGGCCGGTGACCGGCGGGTCGTGAGGCTGTCCCTGACGGCGGCTGGCCTCGCCGCCCTCGAGCGTGCCGACGCCGCCTATGCCGACTGGCTCGGCCCGCTGCTTGGCGCGACCGGCGACATGGCGGGGGTACTCGAGGTCATCCGCGGCCTGGAGGCGGCGATGGATGAGCGGCGCCGTGCCCGGATAGGGACGGCATGAGGGCACCCGGACGCAGGACGGCAGCGGGACCTCCCCCGCGGGGGGCAGCTCCGGCGACAGCGGGGACCGGCGGCCGTCCCAGGGCGCAAGATGCCTGGCTGCGGCGGCTGGCGGCTTACTGCTGGCGGCACCGCCGTCTCGAAATCATGGCGTTGGGCGGGTCGTTGCTGGCCACCGGAGTCCAGGCGGCCATCCCGCTGATCATGGCGTGGATCGTGGACAGCGCGATCCTTGACCACCGTGAGCCGATCTGGCTGGGTGCCTCGGTGCTCATCGTGGCCGGGCTGCTCAGCTTCGCCGGCGTCTACACCAGGCGGTACCGGGGCGGGCAGCTGTCGCTTGAGGTCCAGCACGACATGCGGACCGAACTCTTCGGTTCGCTGGAGCGGCTGGACGGGGCACGCCAGGATCAGTTGCACACCGGGCAGATCGTCAGCCGCTCCATTTCTGATCTCAACATGGTCCAGAGCCTGCTCAGTCAGATGCCGATGCTGCTCGGCAACGCCTTGCTGTTCGTGCTGTCGATCAGCATCATGGCCTACCTGTCGCCAGTGCTCACCCTGGTCGCCCTGGCGATCGCGCCGGCGCTCTGGCTGATCGCGATCGCCTCGCGGCGCAGGCTCTTCCCCGCCAGCTGGGACGCGCAGCAGAAGGAGGCGCAGGTCGCGGGCGTCGTCGACGGCGCGGTGACAGGCGTGCGGGTGGTCAAAGGCTTCGGGCAGGAGGAGCAGGAGATCGAGCGACTTGAGGGGGTCAGTACGCGGCTGTACTCCGCACGGCTACGCGTGGTCCGGCTGACCGCCCGCTACAACCCCGCATTGGCGGCCGTTCCCATGTTCGGCCAGGTCGGGGTCCTCGCGCTGGGCGGGTGGCTGGCCCTGCACGGCTCGATCAAGATCGGGGTCTTCCTCGCCTTCTCCCTCTACATCGGGCAGATGGTCGCGCCGGTGCGCGCGCTGACCAGCCTGATAACGATCGGCCAGGAGGCGCGGGCCAGCGTGATCCGGGTCTACGAGGTGATCGACTCCAAGCCGGTTGTCACCGAGGAGCCCGGCGCGATCGTCCTACCGCCGGGAACGCCCGACGTCGAGCTCGACCACGTGGCCTTCGGCTACCTGCCGTCCGAGCCGGTGCTGCGGGGCCTGTCGCTGCACGTGCCGCCGGGCCAGACGCTCGCCGTTGTCGGCACCTCAGGGTCCGGAAAGTCAACGATCTCCCTGCTGCTGCCCCGCTTCTACGACGTCAGGGGCGGCGGCATCCGGATCGGCGGCCAGGACGTCCGCGACCTGACCCTGGACTCGCTGCGCGCCTCGATCGGCCTGGTGATGGAGGACAGCTTCCTGTTCTCTGACTCGATCCGCGCGAATATCTCCTACGGCCGGCCCGACGCCACGCAGGAGCAGGTCGTCGCGGCGGCCAGGGCCGCTGAGGCCGACGAGTTCATCACCAGCCTGCCGGACGGCTACGACACGGTGATCGGCGAGCAGGGCCTGACCCTGTCTGGCGGCCAGCGGCAGCGCGTGTCGCTGGCCAGGGCGCTGATCACCGATCCGGCCATCCTGATCCTGGACGACGCCACCTCGGCGATCGACGCGGGGATCGAGGCGCAGATCCACGCCACCTTGCGCAAGGTGATGGCCGGGCGCACCACGCTGCTGATCGCGCACCGCCGCTCGACGCTGCAGCTGGCCGACCGGATCGCCGTCCTGGACGAGGGACGGCTGGTCGACGAGGGTACGCACGAGCAGCTGACCGCGCGCTGCGCCCTGTACCGGCTGCTGCTGTCCGGACCTGGCGAAGACGCCGAGGGCGTTGACGCCAGCTGGCTCGCTTACCACGAGAACGCCGGCCAGGGCGCTCCGGCCGGCCGAGGCGCTCCCGCCGGGCGGGAGCCGGGCTCCGGCACGGTGACCCCCAGCCTGTGGCAGGCCGGCGACGACGCGGCCGGGTCCAGTCCTGCGGCGGGCGTGGCCGACAGCCAGCTGGCCCGCGCACCAGGCGCCGCGATCGGCCGCGGCTTCGGCGCCGCGGCCCGCGGCGGACGGGGCGGCAGTGGCGCGGGCGGGGGGATGTTCGCGGGGATACCGCCGACACCCGAGCTACTCGCCAAGGTCGACGCGCTGCCGCCGGCCAATGAGCGTCCCGGGGTCAGCCAGGCGGGGTCCCGCGCGGCCGACCCGCACTTCACGCTGCGCCGGCTGCTGCGTCCGATCGCCCTGGCGCTCTTCGTCGGCCTGGTCCTTGATGGCCTCGACGCCGTGGCCAGCATCGCCATGCCCGCGCTGGTGCGCACCGGCGTTGACAACGGCGTCCTGGACAAGGCTTTCCATCCGATCATCGTGGTGTCGCTGATCGGGCTCGCGATCGTCTGCACCGACTGGGTTATCAACGTGATCCAGACGAACGTGGTGGGCCGCAACGGCGAGCGGATGCTCTACACCCTCCGCGTGAAGATCTTCTCCCACCTGCAGCGGCTCGGCCTCGACTTCTACGAGCGCGAGATGTCCGGCCGGATCATGACCCGGATGACGACCGACGTGGACGCCATGGACACGTTCCTGCAGACCGGGCTGATCACCATGGTCAACGCGGTCCTGACGTTCGTGGGCGTCCTGATCGCGCTGCTGTACATCAACCTGCGGCTGGGTCTTATCCTGCTGACGATCATCCCGGTGCTGGTGGCGGCCACACTAGTGTTCCGGGCGAAGTCCCGGGAGGCCTACAGCGATGCCCGCGAGAAGGTCAGCATCGTCAACGCCGACCTTCAGGAGAACGTTGCCGGGCTGCGCACCGCGCAGGCGTATCGCCGCGAGGGCCGCAACCAGGAGCATTTCGCTGAGCTGAGCGCCAGGTACCGCCGGTCCCGGCTCCGGGCGCAGCGCCTCATCGCGCTGTACTTCCCGTTCGTGCAGCTGCTCTCCACCGTCGGCGGGGCCCTCATCCTGTTCGTGGCCGCTGGCGAGGTGCACAACAAGACGCTGACGGCCGGCGGGCTGATCGCCTACCTGCTCTACATCGACCTGCTCTTTTCTCCCGTGCAGCAGCTGTCCCAGGTCTTCGACGGCTACAACCAGGCCGCCGTCGGCTTGCGGCGGATCAAGGACCTGCTCCGCCGGCCGACCAGCACGCCGCAGGCCGCGCACCCGAAGCCCGCCGGGCGTCCCCGGGGCCAGATCGAGTTCCGGGATGTGCGGTTCAGGTACTCTGCGCAGCCGCAGGACGCGCTGTCGGGTGTGAACCTGGTCGTGCGGCCCGGCGAGACCGTGGCACTGGTCGGCCAGACCGGCGCGGGCAAGTCCACCATGGTCAAGCTGGTCGCACGGTACTACGACGTCACGTCGGGCAGCCTGCTCATCGACGGCACTGACGTGCGGGAGCTGGACCTGGCCGGCTACCGGCAGCAGCTCGGCGTGGTTCCGCAGGAGCCTTACCTGTTCCCCGGCACGGTCAGGGACGCGATCGCCTACGGCCGCCCGGGCGCGACAGACGCGGACGTCGAGGCCGCGGCCCGCGAGGTAGGGGCGATCGAGATGATCGCGCGGCTGCCCGGCGGCTTCCGGCACGAGGTGGCTGAGCGGGGCCGCAACCTGGCCGCGGGCCAGCGCCAGCTGATCGCCCTGGCCCGCGCCTACCTGGTCGATCCGGCCATCCTGCTGCTCGACGAGGCCACCGCGGCCCTCGACCTGGCGTCGGAGGCGGCGGTCAACA
>Ga0302180_10000665_pt1 | contig 27437 bp, 25 predicted proteins | sample I_Palsa_E3_2_FD_200575 | JGI IMG/M metagenome (GOLD analysis project Ga0302180, IMG submission 200575) | Peat permafrost microbial communities from Stordalen Mire near Abisko, Sweden - I_Palsa_E3_2 | ecosystem: Environmental > Terrestrial > Soil > Palsa > Peat permafrost | place: Sweden...
ATTACAACTTCAGCCACGCGTAGTCACCCCCATCCCCTTAATATTCCAAATTGTACTGGTTGAGCTTTCAGTGTACCTGTTTTCAGCCAAACCCACAATTTGTGCTGGTTCTATCCTTGGCTGAATGGGAAGTCAAGCAATATTTCATCAGTGAAGTACCGGGCGGAATATCGACAGTAGTAACTGGTCGCCGAGAGCCTTCGCCGGCCGCGAGGCGCCCGCACCGGGCAGGAAGTTTTTAACGCCTATTGGCAGGCAAGAAGTTGCTGCTAGAATGTGACTCCCAGCGAAGTTACTTTTGGGGCTCAGGTGGCTTATGTCAGCGATGCGCAATGCGCTTGGGGTGCTGCTCGCAGGCGGCCAGGGAGAACGTCTTTGGCCTTTGACCCGGGATCGCGCCAAACCGGCAGTGCCGTTCGGCGGAGTTTATCGGATCATTGACATAACGCTGTCCAATTGTCTCAACAGCGATCTCCGCCGCGTCTTCGTCCTCACCCAATACAAAGCCCTAAGTTTGAATCGCCACGTTCGGCGCGGCTGGTCCGTGCTGATGGGTCACGGCGACTTTATCGAAGTATTGCCGCCGCAGATGCGCGTGTCGACGCACTGGTATCAGGGCACTGCCGATGCCGTCTATCAAAATATCTACTCGATCGGCAGCGAGCCTTCGAGCTACGTCTTCATTTTGTCCGGCGACCACATCTACAAAATGAATTACCAGAAGATGCTCGACCAGCACGTGGCATCGGCCGCAGACGTCACGGTCGCCACGCTCGAAGTGGACGCGACCGAAGCCGCCCGGCAGTTTGGCGTAATCGAAACCGACCAGACCTGGCGCATTATGGGGTTCGAAGAGAAGCCCTCCAAGCCGAAGCCGTCGCGGTTTCATGCCGACAAAGTGAACGCTTCGATGGGCGTTTACATCTTCAACACGCAGCTTCTCTTGCCCATCCTGATCGCCGACGCGGAAGATCCAAATTCCGCGCATGATTTCGGGAAGAATATTATTCCGAGGATTATCGACAAGCATCGCGTGTTCGCCTACAACTTTCAGGATGAGAACAAGAAAGAAACGTCCTACTGGCGCGATGTGGGCACGATTGACGCGTACTTCGAAGCCAACTTGGACCTCGTCGCCGTTTCGCCGGTGTTCAACTTGTACGATAAGAATTGGCCGCTGCATACCTGGCAGCAGCAATATCCGCCCGCTAAATTTGTGTTCAGGGATCCGGAAAGAACCGGCGAGGCATTGGATTCGATCGTCGCGGGTGGGTCCATCGTTTCCGGAGGGCGCGTAAAAGGTTCGGTGCTCGGTTACGATGTACGCGTCAACAGCTACTGTGACGTCGAGGATTCCATCATCTTCAACCACGTAAACGTCGGCCGCCGCACTCGCGTGCGCCGCGCAATTATCGATCGCCACGTCCAACTCGCCGAAGGCACGGTAATTGGATACGATCTCGAAGCAGACAAACAGCGATATCAGGTTACCGAAAGCGGCGTTGTGATCGTTGTGCGCCAGGAATCCATGCTCGAAGAACCGGAATAGAGCAGCCGCACGCCAGCCACGCGAGAATCACCGGCGCCCGCAGACCGCGGCGCCGCTAACACCGCCACAATCCGAGGAGCGAGTGATGTCAACGAAGATTCAAGCTGTGCACGGCCGCGAAATTCTCGATTCGCGAGGGAATCCCACTGTCGAGGCGGACGTGATTCTTGAAGGCGGCGTGCGCGGCCGCGCGGCTGTTCCCTCCGGCGCATCCACGGGCGAGCATGAAGCTCTCGAGCTGCGCGACGGTGATAAGTCGCGCTATCTCGGCAAGGGCGTGCGCAAGGCGGTCGCAAACGTAAACGAGGCGATTGCCGGAGCGGTTGTGGGGCTGGATGCGAGCGATCAGAAGGCGCTCGACCGCCGCATGCTCGATTTAGACGGCACGCCGAACAAGGGCAAGCTTGGCGCCAACGCGATCCTCGCGGTTTCGATGGCCGCAGCAAGGGCAGCCGCAAACGCGAAGGGCGTGCCTTTGTATAAATATCTCGCGCAATATTCAAGCGACAATTCTGCAAACACGCTGCCTGTGCCGATGATGAACATCCTGAACGGCGGCGCGCACGCGGACAATTCCGTGGACGTTCAGGAATTTATGGTGATGCCGGTCGGCGCTTCGAGTTTTGACGAAGCGCTGCGCTGGGGCGTCGAAGTGTTTCATCAGCTCAAGGCTGTTCTCAAGAAGAACGGCTATTCGACTTCCGTCGGCGATGAAGGCGGTTTCGCGCCGAACTTGAAATCGAATGAAGAGGCGCTTGAGCGCGTGCTCGAAGCAATTACGGCCGCTGGATACAAGCCGGGCGAGCAAATTGCGATTGCGCTCGATCCCGCATCGAGCGAGTTCTACGATCGCGCGAGTGGAAAATATATTTTTAAGAAGTCAGACAAATCGGCGCGCAGTTCGGAACAGATGGTCGAGTTCTGGGCCAATTGGGCGCGGCAGTATCCGATCGTGTCCATCGAAGACGGCCTCGCCGAAGACGATTGGGCCGGATGGAAGATCTTGACGAATGAGCTTGGCGGGCAATTGCAACTTGTGGGCGACGATATTTTCGTCACCAATCCCGAAATCTTCGCGCGCGGCATCCGCGAAAAAATCGGCAACGCGATTCTGATCAAACTCAATCAGATCGGTAGCGTCACCGAAACGATTGAGGCAATTGAAATGGCGCGCGATGCGGGTTACGCGTCCATCGTATCGCACCGGTCAGGCGAAACCGAGGATACGTTCATCGCCGATCTCGCGGTCGGTCTCGGCACAGGGCAAATCAAGACGGGATCGGCATCGCGTACCGATCGAATCGCAAAGTACAACCAACTCCTGCGCATCGAAGAAGAGCTAGGTGCGGCAGCGCGATTCCCTGGGCATTCAGCGCTGCTATAATGTTTTTTTACATTGTTTTCTGGCGGAACTTTCTCCCCATTCAGAGCCCCGAGGCCCCTGCCTCGGGGAACAACTGCCCGGCTACCTCAATTCATTTTTGTAAATTACGCCGCCCTTCATTACGAAACCGACGTGATCTAGAGCCGTAATCTCCTTCAGCGGATCGCCGCTCACGGCGATGATGTCCGCGTATTTCCCCGCCTCAATTGATCCTATCCGATCGCTCGCGTTCAACAGTTCCGCCGCGCCAGTTGTAGCCGTGCGAATCGCCTGCATGGGCGTCATGCCGTAATCGACGTAGTAATGGAATTCGAGCGTCTCATTCAGATCGGTCCACGCAAATCCTCCAACGTCCGTGCCGAAAACAATCTTGACGTGATTCTTGAGCGCGCGGCCAAACGCTTCGCGCTCGGTATTCACCATCTTGGTCCAATTTCCCCCGCGCCCGGGCGCGACGGCCGCGCCGACCATGATAGTCGGCACCCAATAGACTCCCTTGCGCGCGATATCTTCCGCTTCGGATTCCGTCATGCCATCGCCGTGCTCGACCGAATCAACGCCCGCGCGGAGCGCCGCCGCGATTCCGTCTGAACTGATGCAGTGCGCAGCAACGCGATGGCCCAGGCGGTGAGTTTCATCCACGATCGCATGCGCTTCATCATCGGTGAAATTGACAATGCCGTGCAGGACGCCATCGTCGCCGTAGTGATAGCCGTGATCGGAGTAATACTTAATCCAGTCAGCGCCGTGCGAGAGCTGCTCGCGCACCGCAAGCCGCGCTCCTTCTACGCCATCCACCGGCTGCACGCCGTGCGGCATATCGAGCTCCCACGCGTAACCGAGCAGCGGATACATTCCGGTGGGCGCCATCGCGCGGGTGGAGACGAACAGACGCGGCCCGGGAATCACGCCGTCGTTGATCGCTTTCTTCACATCCACGTCGGCGTACATCGCGCCCTCGGTTTCGAGATCGCGAAGCGCCGTGAAGCCGTGGTCGAGCGCGATCTTGACGTTGCGCGATGCAAGTAACGCGCGATACGGAATGGATTCCTTAAGGAGTTGTACGGCGTAGTCCTCTTCCGTAACGTCGCCTTGAAGAAGGATGTGCGTGTGCGCGTCGATCAGGCCGGGCAGAACAGTTGCATTCGAAAGATCGATGACGTCGATGCCCGATGGAGGTGCGCCGCCGGGCGTGACGCTCACGATTTTTCCGTCTTCGACGAGAATCAGCGCGTTGGCGATCGGATTGTCGCTCTTGGCGTCAATCAACTTGCCCGCGCGGATGGCAATCCGCTTAGACGCAGGCGCGGCGCTCGACTGCGCGAAGAGCGGAGCGTTCGGAGCTACGGTGAACGCGAGCAACATCGCCAGCAAGACAATTAATGGATTTCGCATCGAAACGCCTCCACTCCAAAGATTCTAGCGGTCGCCGGAACCTTTGCATTGATTCGCGCAGCTTCAACCAAGCCCGCAAGGACGAGATCGTTGACGGCGTTAGCGGCCTCGCGAACTCGCGGCGGCGCGCGAAGCTTCTTCAATCCACTCGTCGATGCGTCCGAGTGCCTGGCGGAGAGCGTGCGTTTCGCCGCCGTAGCCGATTCGGAAATAACCGTCCAAGCCCAGCTGAATTCCCGATTGAATCAGAACGCTTTTGCGTGTGCGCAATTCTTCCGCGAGTTCCGCCGATTTCCATGGGCGATTGTAGCCGTACCACACGATCGCGCCCGCCCGCGGCGGAACATGAATGAGGAGCCCGATGTGCTTCGCAGCCCACTCGCGCATGATCGGATACTGCCGGCGAACAATGCCGCGCGTGCGTTCAAGAATGCGCGCGTTGTTCACCGGCTCGAGCGCGATCGATGCGAGCTTCTCGGTCAACATCGTCGGGGCCATGCTCGCGTAATCGTGATAGCTCCAGAGTTTGTCCATCATCGAAGAAGGCCCGACGATCCACCCCGTCCGCAGACCCGGCAAGCCGTACGCTTTGGAGAGTCCGCCCGTGCAGAATAGCCGGTCGTATCCGCCCCAAAGAGTCGGCGTCGTGTCACCTTCAAGCTCCGCGCCGCGATACACCTCATCGGAGAGCACGTAGGCGCCGGCCTTCGCCGCCGCGTCGCAAATCGCTTTTCGCGCGTCGGCGCTGAGCGTCGCGCCCGTCGGATTATTCGGATTGCAGACGGCGATAATGCGCGTCTTGTTCGTCACGAGCTGCGCGAGATCGGAAAGCTCTGGCGCCCAGCCGAGATTTTCGCGCAGCCAGAACGGCTTCACGGTCGCGCCAAAGCCCTTGGCCAGGCCGTGCACCTGCATGTAATTCGGCATCATGAAAACAATTTCGTCGCCCGGCTCGATGAGTAGCCATGTAACAAGAAAGTTCGCTTCGGCGCAGCCCGCCGTCAGCAGAACATTCTCCGCGCGAGCACCGGGATAAAGCGCCGCGATTTTCGCGCGCAGATCCTCGCTGCCGTTCGTCTGCGGATAGCCCAGCCGTTGATTCAGAATCTTCTCGATGTCGGCGGTCTCGCCGAGCAGCTCGCGCAGCGTCATCGGTTCCACGCCGCTCTCGCTGACATTCAGCTCGACGCGGTTCTCCCATACGCTCTGCCAGCGTTCCATCTCAAACGGTGCAATCTGCATTTCCGATCTCCTCGAGTGTTGTTCGCGCTTTATCGCAAGAGCGCGATTAAACCGCAATGCGCCGCAAACCGAAAGTGAATTTCTCAGCCCGAATATTTCCACCGGGTGCGAGACGCTAAGAGAACGCCGTTGCCTGCGGCGGAATCCCGCGAGAGAATGTCGCGCGGAGGAATCATGCACCGGCGCTTTTTGATATTCGTATACGCTGTCCTATTTGTTTGCGTTTTCGCGTCGCGTGCACGGGCGCAGGCTTCCACCACCGCGATGCGGTTTGCCGTATCAGGCGATTCGCGGGATTGCGGCGACGTGGTGATGCCGGCCATTGCCGCAAAGGCGATCGCGCAGCAGCCTGCCTTCTACTGGCACCTCGGCGATTTCCGCAAGATCTACGATTTCGATGAAGACATGCAGCACGAGCCCGAACATCTCGCCAAGCCCATGTCCATCATCGATTACGAGAATCTCGCGTGGGGCGATTTCATTGAGAACCAAACTGTTCCGTTCGGTTCGCTTCCGATGTTCCTCGGCATCGGCAATCACGAAACAATTTCTCCGAAAACGCGTCCGGAATTGATCGCTCAATTCGCCGATTGGTTCGATGCGCCCGTTCTCCGCGAGCAGCGCCTCCGCGACGATCCTCTCGACCACATGCTCCGGGCCTATTACCACTGGATCGAGAATGGAGGGGACTTCATCAATCTCGACAACGCGACGCCCGATCAATTCGACAAGGCGCAACTCGCCTGGTTTGAGAAGGTTCTCGCTCGCGATGAAGCAAATCCGGAAATCCATTCCATCGTCGTAGGCATGCACGAGGCTCTACCGGACAGCATTTCCGCCGGCCACAGCATGAACGAGTCTTCCGCGGGCACGGACAGCGGCCGGCGCGTTTACGTTGACCTGCTTCGCGCGCAGAATGAATCGCACAAATATGTGTACGTCCTGCAGAGCCATTCCCACTATTACATGGCCAATATTTTCAACACGCCCTACTGGAAGGCGCATGGCGGCGTCTTGCCCGGATGGATCATCGGGACAGCCGGGGCCGTCCGTTACGCGCTCCCGGAAAAATCCTCCGACGCCAGCGCCGCGATGACCAAGGTTTACGGCTATTTGCTCGGAAGCGTCTCGGCAAACGGCGAAATTCGATTTGAATTTGAAAGAATAAACGAGGACGATATTCCCGTAACCGTCGTGAGCCGGTTCACCCCTGAGTTCGTTCACTGGTGCTTCGCGGAAAATTCCAGCGCGCACTAAGTTCACAAAAGAACTCTCGGATATTCGCGCAAACTTGATATAATTTAAGCATGGCGAGAGGTTGGGAAAGCAAGGCGGTCGGCGATCAAATCGAGGCCGCGGCGGTCGAGAAGTCCCCTAGCGAATCCAGATCACTTTCACCGGCACAGGCCAACACACTGCGGGAGAAGAAAATCCTGGAGCTCTCACGTGCGCGAGTCACGTCGGATCTCGAGAATAGCCAGGATCCTCGCTACCGCAGTCTTCTAATGCGCGCGCTCGAAGACCTCGACGCGAAACTGGCCGGTCTAGCGCAAGCCGGCTAACCGGTTTTCGTTGAACACTAACCACACGGCAATCTCACGCACCACTCCGTCCTGACGTACGCCCATTTCCATGCACGCTTGAAGCGAGGGCAAGCATTAGGCCGGGTGTATCCTGACGGGGCTTTTGATATATCGAGAGGTTACCGAGGCTTGCCTATGAGCACCGCTTCGTCGACAGTTCCCGTCGCTCCCGTGACTCTCATTGACGGTTTGCAATTGGCCTTACGAGTCCTGATCGGATCCGGACTCGTTTGGCTGCTGATCCGGAGTCTCGGCCATCACGATCCTCTGTGGGCGATGATCTCGGTCGTGATTGTGTCGGACGCGCAGCTCGATGCGACGGTGAAAGCGTTTCGCTTCCGTGCTTTAAACACGATTATCGGTTGCGCGGTGGGCTTGGCGTTTCTCTACGTGCTCGGACCGGCAAGCTGGTCGATTCTTCTCGCGATGGCGGCCTCTGTTCTGATCTCAACTTCCTCGGTGTACACGCTCTATGCCTGGCGGATTGCGCCGGTAACGGTCGTTCTCGTCATGATGCCCGGCATCCTCCAGAGCTCGCGCGTTGCGGGCACACCGATTGCGATCCGGCGCACGGAAGATGTGCTCCTAGGCAGCGCTGTCGCTGTGATCGTTTCTTGGATTTTCTACGTGGCGGCTCTAGCGCGGCGGCGGACCGTGGCGCAAGAGCAGTCGCCGAGCTAGGCCATTTTCGAAAAATGCTCGGGCTCGATCTTGTACATCACCCGAACTTCTCCCGGCTGCCGGAACGGATATTTATCTTTGCCGAGATATTTCTTCGCCATCTTGTCAATGTGCTCGTCCGCGCCTTTTTCAGTGATCTCGGCTACCTTGCCGCGCACTTCAAGATAACGGTAGGGATTCGCGGGATCTGAGATCGCCAGCGACACGCGTCCGTCGCGGCGAAGATTCTTGTCCTTTTGGCGGCCTTTGGCCGAATTCACGATCACGTAGTGGCCGTCGAAATCAACCCACACCGGCGTGACCTGAGGCCTGCCGTCGGGCATGAGCGTGCCCAGATTCGCGAATGCCGGCTTTTCGAATAAATCTTTGTGCGTTGCGGGAATTTCTGCAGACATTTCATCCTCCTGACGGATGTGAAGATTATTCTCGTGAGACGCATACTTTAACACGAGCCTTCAACGAGATGTAGATGCGCCTCGTCGCCATGGGGTCGCAATTGCCGCACGCAAATACGTGCATGATAATCTGAATCCTGATGACGCGATTCTTCGCCGCCGTAATGGTTTCAGCGTTGTTAGCGTGCGCGGGTGCCGGAACGATTAGCCACCGGCGAGCGCCGCAGCAGTACACGAACGAACGTCCTACATTTTACCGCGATGTCCTGCCGATCCTCCAGCAGCACTGCCAAGCGTGCCACCGCGAAGGCGGAATAGCGCCGATTCCATTTGAAACTTATGAGCGCGTCGCTCGCAAAGCCGGCGCCATTGCCGACGCCGTCACCAGCGGCAAGATGCCGCCGTGGTTCGCGGACCGAAACATCGGCAAATTCGCGAACGATCCCTCGCTCACCGATCAGGAAATCTCAACGCTCGCCGATTGGTCGGACGCGGATGCTCCCGCCGGCGATCCGCACGATGCTCCTCCTCCGCGCGTATGGGCCGATGGCTGGAACATTCCTGAACCCGATGACGTTGTGAAGATGCCCGCGCCAGTTTCGATTCCGGCGCACGGCGAAATCGAATATACCTACGAAATTATTCCGATGGGCTTCAAGACTGATAAATGGGTGCAGATGTCGCAGGTTCGGCCATCGAGCCCGCAGTACGTTCATCACGCGGTTGTCTACATCCGGCCGCCCGATTCGAAATGGCTGCGAGGCGCGCCGGTTGGCGTGCCATTCACAGCTTCAACGCTGAAAAGCAAAAAAGACAAGCACGACGCAAACTGGACCGACAGCGACGTGTTGCTCGTCTACGCGCCGGGAAGTTCGCCGGATTCGTGGCCCGCAACAATGGCGAAATTTATCCCCGCGGGATCCGATCTAGTGTTCCAAATTCACTACACGACGGATGGCCGCGCCGGAAGCGACCAGAGCAGCATCGGCCTGATTTTCGCGAACTCGCCGCCAGCTCAACGCGTCCTCACGCTGCAACTGACCAACGATTCCTTCGCGATACCTCCCGGCGCCGATGATTATCGTGTCGAAGTTCACGGGTCGCTGCCAAACGACGCCACCCTCCTCAGCTTTTTCCCCCACATGCACCTGCGCGGGAAGCGATTCGAATACAACATCGTGCATAAGGACGGAAGCGCCGAGACGCTATTGCGCGTCAATTATCATTTTCACTGGCAGTTAAGCTATCGCCTGGCCGACCCAATCCCGCTGAAGGCTGGCACGGTCCTGCAGGCTGTCGCATGGTTCGACAATTCAGCGAAGAACGAGCACAATCCCGATCCGAACAAGACTGTCCGCTGGGGCGATCAAACGACAGATGAAATGATGGTTGGTTTCTTCGACGTCGCCGTCGCAGGCAATCTGGACAAGTGGCACTTCTTCATCCGCCATCCCGCGACGAAATAATTTTCCCTTGTTAGTAGCTCTCCCAGAATTGCGGATCAGGCTGAAAAAATGTGACGCCGATGCGCAGCCGCCCTTTGAATCGTTTGCTGACGTGGATCACGCGGCACTCGCGCTCAGCTTGATTTTCAGTGTTGGTAAGGCAAAGCCGCTGGCCGGGGAGGACGTCTTCCGCGAGCGAGAGCCGGCACCCGCCATCGTTCAAATCCAGCGTGAATGCTTCCTCGTGGAATGGTTGCTCGAAGACGTTAGAGCCGTAGACGAAAAGCGGAACGTTCAGCTCGACGCGTTTGCTATTGCGCCGGTCGCCGCGATGAGTTTCGAGTTGCTGTTCCTGCGTGCGCTCGATGGCTCGAGCCCGATGCTGCTCTGCGGCCCTCAGCGCGTCCCAAATCCGGCTCACTCTGACCCCCCAGGGCTGGCCGGCCCAATTGCCCTCAAATTATTGATGCAAATGAAGCCTCGCGGAGGTCAGATTTCCGAGCTTTAGCGGAAGAGTAAATGGAGGCTCTCCGCAGTTGAGCATTGGGCAATCCGGACAAAGACGCTGGTATAATTTTCGCGGGATACCACATTTCAATTCCAGCGACTCAACTAAATTCCTCTTGGCGTCAGGTATCTGTGGGAGCTTTGCGCATGCGCTCTACTAGTGACCGGGCTCATACTCCATGGCGCGGCCTATGAAGACCCATTTCTCACGCGTTGTCTTGTTTTTCATTCTGGCGCCAACGGCTCAGCTCGGCTTCGCTATGCAAAACGCTTCATCTCCCGGCACACAGAAGGACATCAACGTGAAAGCCCAGGCAGCCTATCAAGCAGGCAATGCAGCTGTCGCGAATAACGACTTCAAGGCCGCAGAAGTACAGTTCGCGACGGTTGTGAAACTAGCCCCGCAGATCGAAGAAGGTCACAGTTCTTTGGGCGCAGTTCTAATATCGCTGGGGAAATTCCCGCAAGCAATCAACGAATTGCAAAAAGCGCTCGCGCTGAAACCCGGCGATGTATCCGCACAGACGAATCTCGCCCTGGCGTACGAGCGAACCGGCGCTTACACCAAGGCGATTGTATTGTTCAAACAAGTCGAAGCAGCCACACGCGGCGGATCGAATACCGTCTCACCCCACGCGCTTCCGTTGTCCGTGCTTGCCGCTTACGCTCGCTCACTAGCTGCCGTTGGTCAGGTCCCGGCGGCAATCGCCAAGATGAAGAACGCCGCCGCCGAATCCCCGCAGAATGCCGAACTTCATGACGACTTGGGCTCGCTATACGCCATCGAGAAGGCCTGGCCCGCGGCAATAGGCGAGTTTCAGAGAGCAATCGAGCTTAACTCCCAGCTCGCAGCTGCTCACATGCATCTCGGAATAGCCTTAGTCGCGCAACAGCAGGCTCCAGCGGCGATTTCGGAGCTTTCGCTCGCCACGCAACTCGCTCCGAACGACGCGATGGCCGTCACTGAACTAGGCAGCGCATACGTCGCCAACAATGAAGACGACAAAGCCATCGTGGCATTCGAGCGCGCCATCGAACTCAATTCCGCGGCCACGGAAGCCAAATATCAACTCGCTTTGGCGCTGCAACGCACCGGCCACGAGCATGATGCTCTTCCCTTGCTTCGCCAAGTCGTTGAAGCTGAGCCGAAGAACGCAGATGCAGTTGCAAGCCTGGCTCTCGCTCTCCTCCTCGCCGGAAACGCAAAGGATGCCATTCCGTTTCTCCAGCGCACCCTCGCAAATCGGCCCAACGATCCCACCGCGCACGAGAATCTCGCAGCCGCGTACATGCAAATGAACGAAATTGATGAAGCCATCCACGTCCTCAGCTCCGGTCTCAAGAGCAATCCCGATAATTTCCAGCTCCATTACAACCTCGGACTCGCGTTCAAGTTAAAGGATGACAATGCCGCCGCTATCCCTGAACTCGAGACCGCGGCCAAACTCGATCCTTCGGCTCACGAGCCCCACTACACGCTCGGCATCCTCTACATGCAGGACGGCCGCTACGACGACGCCGCCCGCGAACTCTCGCTCGCGATGAAGCTGCACCCCGATAACGCTGACGGATGGGCTACGCTCGGAAGTCTCTATCGCAAAATGAACAAACTGCCTGACGCTGCGGACGCTCTCAGAGAAGCGATTCGGCAGATGCCCGGCCAGCCCGATCCTCATCTGACGCTGGCAATGGTTCTTGCGCAGCAGGGTCAGTCGGCCGAGGCAGCCATCGAGCGCAAGAAAGGCGCGGAGCTCGAGCGCGTGACCATGAATCGCCAGCGAGCGACAGTCTCCACAAATTCAGGCAATGCTTTGCTGCAAAAGGGCCAAATCGCAGACGCCGTCGAACGATTCCAGGAAGCGCTCAGCAACGATCCGAACTATGCCGAAGCCCACCGTGGTCTAGCCAACGCTCTGGAACGCCAAGGCAAAAAGGCAGAAGCAGCAGACGAGCAGCATAAGGCCGACGAGCTGGAAAAATCACAGCCGTAAGCTCGCCTCGCCAGAGGGCGATCTCTGCGAATGCCGCCATTTACATGGAATCGGAGATGCGCTATACCAAGTTACACAGTCATGCCAGCCCAGATGTACACAAATTTTGCCCAATGGAATATTCTTGCCGTAGCACTCCGCAATGCTCTGAAGACATTGCAATGAGCGCTTTCGACGAGACAAGTCGGAAATTGCGTTACCGGACTAGAGCGCGATGAAGTTTCGAATGAGCCGTTTCGCTGAGATCGCCGCCGGTTCCCTGGCCTGCGTTGCATTGCTGATGGGAACCATGCAATTCGCGACTCACGCCCAGTCCGACGAAACCCAAGCGCGGAAAAATTATTCCGACAAGATTCGCGAAACGTACAACTTTAGTTTCGGCAAAGACAACTTGTCGCTCCCCGGCAATGCCGCCATCGAGGGCAACGAGTTCATCCAGCCCGGCGCTTTTCCCGAGGCCGAATATTGCGGCCATTGCCACGAAGAGGCCTACCACCAGTGGCGTCAGGCCTTGCACTCCAATTCATTCCGCACCCCGTTCTACCGCACCAGTGTCAATATCCTGATCCAAACGAAAGGCATCGAATTCTCGCGGCACTGCGACAGCTGCCACAATCCGATTGCCGTGCTTTCGGGCGGGCTGACTCAAAACTCCCAAGTCGATCGCGCCTTCGATAAAGACGGCCTGACTTGCACCACCTGCCATTCGGTCCAGAAATTGCAATCCACTTCGGGCAATGGCGGCTACGTGATGGGTGTTCCCGCGGTAATGGTGGACGAGAAGGGCAATCGCATTCCCGGCGAAGTTCCCTTCGGCGATATCCTGGCGAATCCCGAGCGGCATTCTAAGGCCGTGATGCAATCCTTTTATCGCACGCCGGAATTCTGCGCCTCCTGCCACAAGGCAAACCTTCCGAATCCGCTGAACGATTACAAATTCATCCGAGCCTTCACCACATTTGACGAATGGCAAAATTCCAAGTTCTCCAAGCGCAGTCCGCTCACTTTTTACACCGCTGATTTCACCACATGTCAGGACTGCCACATGAAGCGCGCCGCGGCCATCCTGCCCGATTACGGTGCGAAGCAAGGAACGTTTGCGTCGCATCGCTGGCTGGCCGGCAACACCGCGGTTCCCTTCTACTATGGCTTCGACGAGCAGCTACAGAAGACCATCGAGTTCCTGAAGGCGGGCAACTTCCTCAACGTGGATATATTCGCGCTGAAAAAAGTAAGCGACGACACATTGATCGCGCCTCTAGGCTCAGTGCCCTTCCAGCTTGAGCCCAACGACGTTGTCGAAGCTTACGTCGTCGTCCAGAACAAGAACATTGGTCACTCGCTGATTCCCGAAGTTCGCGATCTCTACGAGGCGTGGGTCGAAGTCACAGTGAAGGACGCCGCAGGAAACGACATTTATCACAGCGGCTTCCTCAAACCAGACGGCATGCTCGATACTCGAGCGCATAGCTTCACCAACCGGCCAGTGAATCTCTCCGGCGAATTTGTTGATAATCACAAGGTCTGGACGATCCATTCCATGGCCTACGACAACTCGATTCAATCCGGACGCTCCGCGCTGGTGCGCTATGAATTCCGGATTCCGCGGGACGTAAAAGGCCCGGTCAGCATCACGGCAGCCGTGAATTACCGGCACTTGCGGCAGAGTTATCTTAATAATGTATTCGGCGCCGATCATCCGCTCTACCCCGTCGTTGAGTTGGCATCCCGCACGCGCACGCTGAACATGGGCATGAATAATCCCACACCTGCGGAAACGGGCGACAATCAGGACTGGATGCGCTGGAACAATGTCGGCATCGGCTTCCTCGACCAGCAGCAATACTCCGACGCCATTGCGGCTTTCGAGCAAGTGGTCAAGCTGCGGCCGGACTACGTGGACGGCTTCGTGAACGTGGGCCTAACCTATATCGAGTGGGAAAAATATTCGTCGGCGAAGCCCGCTCTCGAGAAGGCCCTTCAGTTGCGTCCGGATTACGCCCGTGCTCTCTACTATCTCGCCCTGGTGGATCGCCGCGAGGGACATCCCGAAGCTGAAGTCGCCAATCTGCAGCGCGTCGTCGAACAATATCCGCAATCGCGCGATGCGCGCCGCGAACTGGGCATCGCCTATTATCAGCAGCACCGTTCCGATGACGCCGTGGCGCAGTTTCAAGCTTTGCAGGCAATCGATCCCGACGACGTCGCGGCGCACTACAATCTCGCCATTCTGTATCGCCGCAAAGGCATGAAGGCCGAGGCCGCCGCGCAGGCCGCGCTCTATGCCACCAAGAGAATCGATCCCGCCGCTCCAACCTATTCGCTCGATTTTCTGCGCAAGCATCCGGAAATTTCCACCGAGAGCGTGCCCTGGCATATGCACACCGACCTAAAGTCCATGACCGCCAATGGCAACGGACAGCAGTAGCTGAGGGGGATTTTTGTTGCCCATAGATCGCCGAAAATTTCTTCGTTCGTTGAGCCGCACGGCGCTCGTGCTTCCGTTCGCAGATATTCTCGCCCTCGCCGCTCCCGCTCAACAACAGCAGGAGACCAGACCAAAAATCGGCCCGATCGAGCGCAGCTACGACGCCAAACCCGCACCTCCTCCGCCGGGTCCGAAATCCCCGATAGAAGGCACGCCGCTTGGCGTTAGCTTCGTTGATGTCGTCAAAGGCTCGGGGCTCGACATCGAAACCATTTACGGCGGCGTCGGCAAGAACAAATATCTCCTCGAAACCACAGGTTGCGGCCTCGCCTTCTACGATTACGACAACGACGGCTGGCTCGACGTCTTCCTCGTGAACGGATGGCGCCTCGAAGGATTCGCAAAAGGCAAGGAGCCGCATTGCCACCTGTTCAAGAACAACCGCGATGGCACGTTCACCGATGTCACCAAAGGCTCGGGCCTGGATATCCGCACCGGCTGGGGGCAAGCCTGCTGCGTCGGCGACTACGACAACGACGGCCATGACGATTTGTTCGTCACCTACTACGGCCAGAATGCCCTGTATCACAACAACGGCGACGGAACTTTCGTCGATGTCACCGAACGCGCCGGACTCACGCAGCCCGGACCGAAGACGCGCTGGAATACCGGCTGCACTTGGGTTGACTACGATCGCGATGGCCATCTCGACTTGTTCGTCGCCAACTACGTTGACTTCGATCTGAAGACCGCTCCTCTGCCCGAGGAAGGCCCTTGCACTTACAAAGGCATTCTCGTTGCCTGCGGCCCTCCCGGTCTGGCCGGCGGAAAAAATATTCTGTATCACAGCAATGGAGATGGAACCTTCACCGACGTAAGCGAAAAATCGGGAATGTGGAACGCCATAGGCACTTACGGCCTCAGCGTAGCCGCGTCGGATCTCGATAACGATGGCTGGCCCGACATCTATGTCGCCAATGATTCCGCTCCGGCCACGCTATATCTGAATCAGAAAGACGGCACCTTCAAGGACGTTGCCATCGAATCAGGAGCAGCGCTCTCCGCCGAAGCAAAGCCTCAAGCCGGCATGGGTGTCTCCATCGGCGATTACAATCGCGACGGCAATCTCAGTATTGTGAAAACAAATTTCGCCGGCGACACCGACTCGCTCTACACCAATCTCGGCGAAGGCGTCTTTGAAGATCGCACTTATCCCAGCGGTCTCGGCGTCAACACGCGCCTCCTGGGCTGGGGCGTCGGCTTCTTCGACATGGATAACGACGGTTGGCTCGACATATTGATGTCCAACGGCCACGTCTATCCTGAGGTGGACAAGTCGAAGGCCGACCTAAAATACGCCGAACACAAATATCTCTATCGCAACTTACGCAACGGACGTTTCGAAGAAGTCACTGAACAAGGCGGCCCCGGAATTATGGAGGGCGCATCGGCGCGCGGTTGCGCCTTCGGCGACTATGACAACGATGGCGACCTCGATATCGCCGTCAACTGCGTCAACGCAATCCCTCAGCTTCTGCGTTGCGATTCAACGCTCAACCGCAACTGGATCAAGATCAAACTCGTGGGCGTGAAATCCAATCGAACCGGCATCGGCACCCGCGTAATCGTAACCGCCAAGACCATCCCAGGCGCGGCGAAGCCGCTCGTTCAGATGGATGAGCTGCGCAGCGGCGGCAGCTATTTTTCACAGAACGACATGCGCATGCACTTTGGTCTCGAGCAGGCCACGAAAGTCGAAATGGTCGAGATTCGCTGGCTAAGCGGCCAAATCGATCAATTGAAAAATCTCGACGTAAACCGCCTCTATGTTATCCAAGAGGGCGGCAAGATCCTCAAAACGGAAGCATTGAAGCCCGCGATGAAATCGTAGCGCGCTCTAATAATAGCCGCGATCGCGACGATTCAACTACAACTCATGCGAAGACATCACTCACTCTTGCTCGCTCTGGCGATTTTCATCCCCGCCGTGTGTCACGGACAAACAAAGTGTCCGTGGATCAACGAAGCGACAGCCCGCGGAATTCTCGGCGGCGCAGTGAACGTGAGCGTCACCACGAACGTCAGCCATCAAGGCGATGGCATTTGCAAATTTTCGCGGCAGCAAGGAAATGCGGTTTACGAGCTGCGCATCTCCGTCGACATCATGACCGACATCCCCAAACAATTTCCCACTTACCTCGCGCAATGCCCGCCCAAGAGCGCCCCGCTCCGCGCCATCGGCAATGAGGCGGTGATGTGTAGCACCGAGGCTAGGCCAGACGCCAAGGCCGGGCCCAAGCCCAACGACAAGGACAAGGACGATGCGTTCGGAGAAAAAGTGGTCGGCCGCGTGCGCAATCAAGCTTTCGTCGTAAGTGTAAGCTCCAGCGTCGAGAACGACGCCTCGATGACCCGCGAAATGCGTCGCGAGAAGGCCAACCTCATAGCCGAGCAGGTAGCCGGAATTCTCTTTTAAATTTTCTCGAGCAGTTTAAGAACTTACAAAACAGTTGGTGGGCCCGCCAGGATTTGAACCTGGGACCAACGGATTATGAGTCCGCTGCTCTAACCGCTGAGCTACGGGCCCACATCTCTTATAGCATTCCTCGCCAAAAAAATTTAGCGAACATCGTTCGGGGGACGCGCTCAACCTCTGCTCCGGCGAGAAACTCATTCCCCGGCCAAAACGCATTGACGCCCACGCAGCTCCGATGTTAAATTGCGCTGCTCTCAGCTGCAAACGGCCCAAGTTCAAACCATACGGGGCGCGTTTGCCCTTCGCGGTCAGTCGTAGGGCCCGGAAATCAAAATGGAATCGCGGCTAAAGGAGATCCCCATGTCCAGTTATCTGCTTGTTCGAGCTAAAGTCCAGAACTTTGACTCATGGAAAAAAGCCTACGATGCGCATCTTTCCGTCCGTCAAGAATACGGACTGAGCGAAGAGCGCCTACTTCGAGGGGCCGACGACCCAAACGATGTTGTCCTCCTTTTCAAGGCATCGAGTCTTGATCGGGCTAAGGCCTTTATGAACAATCCGGCTATAGGAGAGGTCATCCAGAAGAGTGGCGTAGTGGGTAAGCCAGATGTCACGTTCCTGAACTCGTAGCGGATAGTTCCGATATGTTCATGCCCCAGTATCCGCCCAGAACGTTGCGAAAGGACTAACCAGGAGCGAAGGCGTCCAGTTCCGCCCGTGAGGGGGCTGCGGGCTGCGCCCCGCGCCGCGTGACCGACAATGCGGCCGCGCGATTGGCGGCGCGGCATGCGGCTACCATATCAGTGCCTTCGCCAAGCGCGACGGCGAGCGCCGCGTTAAACACATCTCCCGCCGCAGTCGTATCTACGGCCTTCACCGGCGGCGCGGCCAGTGCATGCTCGTCATTCCCATCGCGCAACGCGCAACCCTGATCGCCCAACTTGACAATCACGGTGCGCGGCCCAAGCTGCTGCAGTTTCTTCGCAACTTCAAATGCCTGCGCGACATTCATCCGCCCCGGCGGCATTCCCGCAAGAATCGCAGCTTCGGACTCATTCGGCGTCAACACGTCCACGAGACGCACGAGTTCGAGCGGCAACGTTTTCGACGGCGCAGGCGCAGGATCTAGAATCACTCGCACTCCCGCCGCGCGCCCCACCGCTGCAGCAGCCTGCACAGTCGCGAGCGGCGTCTCGAGTTGAAGCAAAAGTGAAGAGGCGCCACTAAAACGTTTCTTGGCAGCTTCGATATCGGCAGGAGTGAGCCGCTCATTCGCTCCGGGCACTACAACGATGGAATTCTGCCCGTTATCGCCAACGAAAATAAGAGCGATGCCGCTCGAAATATCCGGAACCGCCTCAACGCCGGACGTGCCGCATCCTGCGTTCTCGAGATTCGCCCGCATCCGCTTCCCGAAATCGTCGTCGCCGACTCTTCCGATCATCTCCACACGCGCGCCAAGCCGAGCCGCGGCATAAGCTTGATTCGCGCCCTTGCCGCCGCATGCGGAGAGAAACGTGTGGCCGGTGATCGTCTCACCCGCAACGGGAATTCTCGTGGCGCATGCCACCAGATCCGTATTCAAGCTTCCCACGACGATAATTTTCGCGCTCACGCAATTCTCCCGCACATCATTTCATCTCGCCAATGCGCAACGTCCGCCAGTAACGCGATCGTTCCCAGAAAGCACACCTAGCTGTGGCCGCCGGTGAGTTCGCGCACGATCGCGCCAACAAACGCTTTCGCGTCGCCAAAAAGCATCAGCGTGTTATCGAGGTAATAGAGCGGATTATCAATTCCGGCGAATCCAGGGCTCATGCCGCGCTTGATCACCATCACCGTGCGCGCCTTGTCCACGTCCAAAATCGGCATCCCGAAAATTGGACTCGACGCATCGGTACGCGCCGCCGGATTCGTGACATCGTTCGCGCCAATCACCAACGCCACATCTGTCTGCGGAAAATCCGAGTTGACGTCGTCCATATCAAGAAGTTTGTCGTACGGAATGTCCGCTTCCGCCAGCAGCACATTCATGTGCCCCGGCATCCGGCCCGCCACAGGATGAATGCCGAATTTCACGTCCACGCCGCGCTTCGATAGCGCATCGTAAAGCTCGCGCACTTTATGCTGAGCCTGCGCCACCGCCATTCCATATCCAGGAACGATCACCACCTTATTTGCCGCAGCTAAAATTGCAGCCGCTTCTTCCGCAGTGGCGCTGTGCACCGGCCGCGCTTCTTGCGCGCCTGCAGCGGATGTGTGTTCCTGCCCGAATGCGCCAAATAATACATTCGTGAACGAGCGGTTCATCGCTTTCGACATGTTAATCGACAAAATAAGACCGGAAGCGCCATCGAGCGCGCCCGCGACGATCAGCAGCTTGCTATCAAGTACGAATCCCATCGCCGCCGCGGATAATCCAGCATAAGAATTCAACAGCGAAATCACCGTCGGCATGTCCGCCCCGCCGATGGGAATAATCATCAACACGCCGAAAAGCAGCGGCACGCCGATGATGACTGGGAAAAGCGCCTTGTTTCCCGGGTGAGCGACAAGAAAGCCCGCGACCAGAACCGCCATCGCGAGCACCGAAAGATTGACGATGTTCGCGCCCTTATACGTAATCGGCCGCTGCGGCAGAATTTCCTGCAATTTCCCCGCAGCCATCAAGCTGCCAGTGAACGTAAGCGAACCGAGAATCACTTCCAAGGCCAACACGCCCATCATTAGCCGCGGCACGTTTGGCGTGCGCAGGTAAAACTCCGCCGTGCCGACCAGCGTGACGCAGCAGGCGCCGAAAGCGTGGCTTAGCGCAGTCCGCTGCGGAACCGCCGTCATAGCCACTTCGCCCAGTGGAACGCCGATAATCGAGCCGATCACCAGCGCGATGGCGATCCATTTGTATTCCACGATGCCGTGATGCAGCAGCGTCCCAATCACGGCAAGGAGCATGCCGGCTTCGGCGGCAAAAACACCGCGGCGCGCCGTGCTTGGCGAACTCATCCACTTCAGCGACAGGATGAAGAGCACCGTCGCGATGAGATATGTGATTTCGATGATGTGATCTGTTGGGATGACCGGGGTCATGGTTTCTGCGGACGGCTCGACTTGAACATCTTCAGCATGCGATCGGTAATGATAAATCCGCCAACGAGGTTGCTCGTCGCGGCAACGATTGCGATCGTCCCAAGAACGGTCGAGAGCGTGGACTTATGTTCGCCGGCCAGAATGATCGCGCCGACCACGGCAATAGCGTCGAGCGCGTTCGTCAGAGACATCAGCGGGGTGTGAAGCAGCGGCGAAACTCGCCGGATAACTTCAAAGCCGATGAACGCTGCCAGAATGAAAACGTAAAGGTTCGTGATCAAATCCGACTGCATCAACTGCCCTCCTTGGACACAGTGGCCAGTGCCGGCAGCGAGAAAAATTCCCGCACGCGCGGATTCACGATTTCGCCGGCCTGCGTCACCAGCGTGTTCGCCACGATGTCGTCGCTGGCATCGAACCGGAATTTTCCATCCTTAACGAGATACAGCAAAAATGCCGTGATGTTTCGCGCGTACATCTGGCTCGCATGATAAGGAACGGTAGTTGCAAGATTGATCCGTCCGATGATGGTGACTCCATGCTCGACGATATTTTCTCCCGTGCGCGTCAGTTCGCAATTGCCGCCGCGCTCCGCCGCCAAATCGACGATCACGGATCCCGGCGCCATTCCAGCCACCATCTCGCGCGTCACCAGCACCGGCGAGGTCTTTCCCGGAATAACGGCCGCGGTGATCACCGCATCGCTTTCGGCCACCACGCGTCCGAGCAGTTCGCGCTGCCGCTTATAGAACGATTCGTCTTGCGCCCGAGCGTATCCGCCCGCATCCTCTGCATCTTTCGCTTCGATGGGCAATTCGACGAAGCGCCCGCCGAGGCTTTGCACCTGCTCCTTTGCCGCGGGTCGCAGATCGTACGCGGAGGTCACAGCACCAAGCCGCCGCGCCGTGGCGATCGCCTGAAGGCCCGCTACTCCGGCACCGATGATTAGGAATCGAGCGGGCGTAATCGTTCCGGCTGCAGTCGTGAGCATCGGAACAATTCTCGGCATCGTTCCCGCCGCCACGAGCACCGCTTTATATCCGCAGATCGTGCCCATGGACGAAAGCGCGTCCATGCTCTGCGCTCGCGTAGTGCGCGGCACTAGCTCCACCGAAAATGAAGTCGCGCCCGTCGCAGCAATTTCTTGAACGGTATTGAGCGCGCCCAGCGGCCGCAAAAATCCGATCAAGACTTGCCCGCGGCGAAGCAGCGGCAGGTCAGCCGCGCCCGTCTGGTCATTCGATCCGTAACACAGCACTTGCAGAATCACGTCGGCCGCTCGAAACACTTCGGCGCGATCGCTCGCTATCTTCGCGCCTTTGCCCGTGTACTCCGAATCCGGATATCCGGCTTCGATTCCCGCGCCCGCTTCAATCAATACCTCGAGTCCCGCCTTTGCGAGATTGGGAATGACGGACGGCACCAGCGCGACGCGCCGTTCACCCGGAAAACTTTCGCGTGGAACTCCAACAATCATTTACCCTTCTCCTGATTCGCGCAGTCACTTTGCAGCCGTACAGAATAGACCATCGGCAAGCTTCAACCAAACTGCAATACCGCTGCTGTGCTTCCATTTGCGCGCTGGCGTTATCGCAATCGCCGTTGAAAATCAGCTCGCGCTGGTAATTCGTAACGCTGTGGGCATAGAATGCAGGAAATTGTGCAGTTGCCAATATCAATCATCCGAGTTTTAGGCCGGAGGTAGCCATGTGGAAAGCCGCCATCGTAACCCTCGCGTTCATTTTTCTCGCTCCAATGGTTTCGTCTCAAGATCAACCGAAAGACACCAACACTCAGCAAACTCCGGCTCCGGCGCCTGCGGCAACCCCCGCAGCGGCGGACTCTAAAATTCCCGCGGAAGATGCGAAGCGCGTGAACCCGGTGAAGCCCGTCGCGAGTTCGATCGCGGATGGAAAGCACCTCTACGAATCGCAATGCCTGATGTGCCACGGAAAAGATGGCGACGGCAAAGGCGATCTCGCCGTTGACATGAAACTAAATCTTCGCGACTTCCGCGATGCGGCGACTTTCAAGGAATCCACTGACGGCGAACTCTTCTACATCATTTCCAAGGGCAAGGGCGATATGCCAGGCGCAGCCGACCGCCTCAGCCCGACGCAGTGCTGGAACCTGGTCAATTACGTCCGCTCACTATCTTCAAAAACGCCGCCCGCGAAACCCAAAGACGATAAGCCCAAAGGATAAATCGCAGCCCTTAGGAATATTTTTCAGAGCCGGGAGGCCCCTGCCTCCCGGAATGCCAGCCGCCGAAACTCCATCCTGAATAATCATTCAGAGGCTTCCATCGCGCGCATCACCCCATTTGCATTTCCCGCACTCATCGCATCGCCCGCCTTGTAGCCCCTTCAATTCTTGCTATAGTCGAATGGACATTTCATCGCCGCAAATTTTTTGACATCACAACTGGAGCACAGGTCGGATGCCGACAGAACGCAATCCTGAATTTTTTGCTGGCAAGAACATCCGCATTGGAATTATCGGATGCGGTTACGTCGGACTTCCCCTGGCGTTGCGCTTTGCCGATACCGGCCATCGCGTCACGGGCTTCGATACCGACCCCGTAAAAGTGGAAAATCTCAATGCCGGCCGCTCCTATATCCAGCACATTCCCGCCGCGAAGATTGCCGAACACGTGAAGGGCGGCCGCCTCGATGCCACCACGGATTTCACTCAGATTCGAAATATGGATGCGGTGCTGATTTGCGTGCCGACTCCGCTCGACGAACGGCGCGAGCCTGATCTCAGCTACGTCGAGCAAACCGCGCTTTCCATTTCACCCAATCTCCAGCGAACCCAGTTGATCGTGCTTGAAAGCACGACGTATCCCGGAACCACCGAGGAACTCGTATTGCCGATTCTCGAGCGCAGCGGCCTGAAATGCCCCATCACGCGCGGACCGGAATCGGAAAATATCGCCACAGATTTTTTTCTCGCGTTTTCGCCCGAGCGCGAAGATCCGGGCAACAAGCAATTCGGCCTCGCGCAAATCCCGAAGGTCGTTGGCGGCACAAATCCGCCGAGCCGGCGAGCGGCGGCGGCGCTTTACGCGCAAGTCGTTTCGCGCGTCGTGCCGGTGAGCTCCACGCGCGCGGCGGAAATGGTAAAGCTGCTCGAAAATATTTTCCGCTGCGTGAACATCGCCCTCGTCAACGAACTCAAACTGCTTGGCCATCGCATGGATATTGATATGTGGGAAGTGATAGACAGTGCCGCGACAAAACCATTCGGCTTCATGCCGTTTTATCCCGGACCGGGCCTCGGCGGCCATTGCATCCCGGTCGATCCTTATTATCTTTCCTGGAAAGCGCGCGAATTTGATTTCGCGACGCGATTTATCGAACTCGCCGGTGAAATCAATACCTCGATGCCGTACCACGTCGTTGATTCCGTCGCAGCAGCGTTGAACGAGCAAAAGAAAAGCCTGAAAGGCTCGAAGATTCTGCTGCTCGGCGTCGCATACAAAAAGGACGTCGACGACTTGCGCGAATCGCCCTCGCTGAAGCTGCTCGAACTGCTCACCGCGCGCGGAGCGAAACTCGATTACAACGACCCATACTTCCCGGCGCTTCACAAAATGCGGCACTACGATTTTTCAGCGATGCGATCGGTCGAACTCACGCCTGCGGCGCTCGGCTCCTACGATTGCGTGCTGATCGCTACCGATCACACGGCCTACGATTACGCCATGATCGTTGCGTCGTCGAAGATTGTGATTGATACGCGCAACGCAACGCGCAAAGTGACCAAGCAGCGCGAGAAAATTGTGATGTGCTGATGCGCGTTCGCATTGCTTCGCATTGCCGGATTTCACTGCGCTGTCAATTTTCACTCCACTGTCGAATTGCATTGCGTCGCCCGGCGGCATTGCCATACGCCCTTCCGCGATGAGCGCGCAAATCGAAGAAATTAGAAGTCAGCTCCGTGAAAGCGCCGCCGTCCGCGAAAGATTCAGCCAGGAACTCCTCGAAAATATCGCGCGATTTGCCGAAGTCGCGTCCGTGGCGATTTCGCGCGGGAAAAAAATCGTCTACTTCGGAAATGGCGGCAGCGCAGCCGATGCCCAGCATCTCGCGGCCGAACTCGTCGTTCGACTCAAGGTCAATCGAAAAGCTCTCGCTGGCCTCGCGCTCACGACGAATACTTCCATACTCACCGCTGCCGGCAACGATTTCGGCATCGAATCCATTTTCTCGCGCCAGATCGAATCCATAGTTGCGAGCGGCGACGTGCTCGTCGCGCTGTCCACCAGCGGCAGCAGCGTGAACATCATTCGCGGCGTCGAAGCGGGCCGCGGCCGCGGAGCGTTTCTCGTCGCCATGACCGGCGAAACCGGCGGCGAGCTTCGCGACAGCGTGGATCTCCTCATCAACGTCCCCTCGAGCAATTCCCAGCGCATTCAAGAAGCACACATTACGGTCGGCCATATCGTTTGCTCCCTGATCGAAAAGAGTTGCTGCCCCGAACTAGACGATCCGAAATAAACACAGCGGAGTCTCCTGACCTTTCGGACAGGTTTTTCCCGTTTTAGTGTGCTTTCGGCCTGTTTACTGAAAGGCTGAAATCCGGCGAAGTGGTTCGCCAGCGCACGAATATTCGCGGTATGGTTGTTCCGTTATGGCGCAGCAACATCCTATTGGAAACACCAGTAGTTTGATGGTCGAACAGGGCCGCCGCCGCAGCGCGCGCGTCCTTTTGAGCGTTCCTGTGCTGATTAAAGGCACTCTGCCGGATGGCAACAAGTTCGAAGAAGAGGCGAGGACTTTGGTCGTAAACGCTCATGGCGCTCTCCTGTCGCTGAGCATCCCGCTACCCAACGGACAAAAGTTCACGTTGACTCACAAGCTCACGCGCAAGTCACTAGAGTGCAAGACGGTGTTTGTTGGCAAGCCGCAGGCCGGAAAGGCGCAGGTAGGAATCGAGTTTTTGGAAGCAACGCCGATGTTTTGGCAGATTGATTTCCCACCGGAAGACTGGATCGTCCCCACAACGTAAGCTCTCCCTGTTTTGTGAGTTTCGTTCCCAATACCAATCAAAACTCTTGTTTGAAAATCGCCTGAGCGCGCGCTATGGGTCCGCACTGGCCGCGATTGACGACAATTCCATGCGAAATGTGCCGAGCGGCAGATCGGCTTGAATGGCAACGGGCATGCGCGCGCCGTCGCGTTGCAGCCAGATTGCGATTTTGGTGTGATCGAGTTCCTTACCGGCGGCGAAGACGTGAATTCCGATTCGCGTTGCGTCGCAGGTCAACGCAGGCACCGTTATTTTCTCGTCGGCCGCATCGCGCGCTGCGTGGATGTCGTAGAGATTTTTGCCGTCGAAGACTGGCACGCGCAATTCCGGGTAACGCTCCCAGTCGAACGCGCGCACGGATTCGATGAAGTCGAGCGGATCGCGCGTGGCAGGCGGCACGATCACCGACGCAACCGTGCCGCGCGGCACTGTGCCTTGCGGCGTCAGCTCCATGATATTTTTTTCTTTGCGGCCAAGCTCGTCGAGATACGATTCGAATTGATGGCTGACGAATGTGGCCGCGTCCGTGTAGGAATCAAATTCATCGTCAATTGTGAAGAGCGTTCGCAGCGGCGACTCAGAGCTTCCGGTGGCGCGGAAATGCCATGCATCCCAGCCGTATAGAGTTCGTCGCTCGACCACGCTGAGGCGAATTGTTCCCGCCGTCAGGAATGTTGCCCACGACAGTCTGTACTCGAGTTGTTCGCCAACGTGAAACGGCACGACCGCAGCTCTCGGGGCATCTTTCGCGGGTGGGGCCTTCTGCTTTTGGCTTCCGGCGGAAGTTTTTGCGAGGACCGCGCGGGCTACGGATTGCGCTGGCGGGACGAGCGCGATTGCGAGCACGGAAACGCACAGAAGCGCGAAGAGAGTGCGAGTGGCACGCGTTTTCGTGCTGCGTCGAGGACGAAATATATCGGCGTTCATGTCGGATATGAGCGAGCGATTTTTCCTGGGGCCTCGTTTATTTGGATGCGCCGTTCAGAAGATTCGGCAATTCTGCGAGATTGTCGAGCAGAAAGTCCGGGGAGCATTGCGGCAAGCGATCGCTTCCGAAACCGTATGTTACGCCGCACGCCCACGTGCCTGCATTTCGCGCGGTTTGCACATCAACTTCCGAGTCGCCAACAACCATGGCATCGCGCGGCGACGCGGAAAAATGCTCGAGCAATGTGGTGACGCCGATCGGATTCGGTTTTTTATTTTCGAAGCTATTGCCGCCGTAGACGTATTGGAAGTAACGCGCCACGCCGAGTCCATCGAGTATTTCGCGGCTGAATCGCACCGGCTTGTTGGTGAGAACGGCAAGAGAGCGGCCATCGAGATTCTGAAGGCACTCAAGAACGCCGGGATAAAGGACGGTTTTGTCGAGCATGTGCGCGCGGTAATACGAGAGAAAATAGGCGAGAGCCGCATCCACTTCGGCGTCGGATGCGCCGTCGCCGAGCGCACGGCGCACAAGAACGGGAGCGCCGTTTCCCACCAGAGCGGAAATGTTCTCGTGGGCGATTTCAGCGCGCCCCGCGTTGACGAGCATCGCGTTTACGCTCAGCGCCAGATCGAGCTTTGAGTCAATCAGCGTGCCGTCGAGATCGAAAATCAGGACGCGCACACCGGCAATCGTTTTGTTGTTGTCGCTCACGGTTTCGTTAGCTGTTTGATGCTCGCCAGCTAATTCTAGCAACTGGGAGCGCGATGTGTGGGCCGTGTTTCGAACCGTGAGGAGTTCGTGGCGCTGGATTGCGGCTGGCGGTTTGTTCGAGGCAGTATTGAACGAAAACCGCCGGCTGGAAGCCCTTCGAAACTCAGGGCAGGCCGGCGCTACGATTGCGTTCTCCACCTTGGTGTGGTTTCCTCGCATCGGTGTCAGTTTGTAATTATCTCCCCTCCCCTGTCTGCCTTCCTGAGGGGTCTATTTTCATACGATTAGAAATGACCGCGGTTGTTTGTTTTGTTTGAGTTGCGGCGTTTTCTAATCGTTTTGACTGTCGATTAGAAAGTCGGTGATTGATGGTCCATTGGGGCGCTGTGGCAGGCTGAGGGAGACCGGGTCAGGAGCAACTGGTTCCGTTTCCTGCACGGTTTTTCCGGTCAATTGACGGGTGACTGGTTCGGGCGCGTTCGCCGATTCGAGATGGCCCGGGGGCAGGAGCGATTGTCCGGCTGCGGCGGCCTGGCGTACCGGGAGGTCGCGCCGCGAGAGGATGAGTTCTTTGGGCGGCTCGATCCAGCGGCCTTTG
>Ga0302180_10000669_pt1 | contig 27374 bp, 30 predicted proteins | sample I_Palsa_E3_2_FD_200575 | JGI IMG/M metagenome (GOLD analysis project Ga0302180, IMG submission 200575) | Peat permafrost microbial communities from Stordalen Mire near Abisko, Sweden - I_Palsa_E3_2 | ecosystem: Environmental > Terrestrial > Soil > Palsa > Peat permafrost | place: Sweden...
ACAGCCGCGATCAGGCTGCGAGCGTCCCGTCGGCGACACTGTCCACGACGGGACGCCGCAGGTCACGGCCCCGGCTGACACGGAAGCTCAAGATAACGTTGCTCCAGGCCGAGGGACAGCACCGCGACCACGCTGTCGTCGAGCAGGTCTTCGCCGACGTCACCAGCGGTCCGCTCGCTCACATGCCCTCCGGCTCGTTTCCCGCCAACGCTGCCTGGCTCACCTGCGCCGCCATCGCCTGCAACCTGCTGCGCGCCGCCGGAGCCCTGGCCAGCCTGGCGTACGCCAGGGCCCGCGGCGCCACGCTGCGCCGCGACCTGATCAACGTCGCCGCCCGCACCGCCCGGTCAGGGCGCGGGCACATCACCCTTCACCTGCCCGAAGGCTGGCACCGCGAACACGAATGGATGACCCTGCTCGCTGCCGCTTGCGGCCCGCCCGCAGCTGCGGCCTGACCAGCCCGGACCCGGTCACCGCATCGCTACGGCCCCAAGCGGCCACCCGAACCCCGACCCCAAGCCAGGAACCCCGGACAAGCCGCAGAACAGGCAAGCGGCGGAAAACGAACGCCCAATTCACTGCCAAGATCAAATCAGCCGACCGCTGATTCCGTCCAGCCACCATCCAAATCCGGCCGGTGGATCGAGGCTTAGTCGCGGGTCACCTGGTAGATGCCGTAGATCACGCCGGGGATGTGCCCGAGCAGCTGAAGCAGGAAGGCCCACAGCACCTTGATGCTCAGCCCGTCATGGATCAGCACGGCGATGAAAGGAAAGAAAAAGCACAGAATGATCAGCAGCAGCCTGCCCACGGTTCCTCCTCGGATTGGGTCCCCTACTCAATCTGGTACCTCGGCAGCACCGGAATATCCCTCAGGTACCGCGAAGGAAGTCCGCATGTTTGGACCAGCCAAGGGGGGTACGCCTATAACCGTTCAGGCTCAAGAAGGAGGCCCGACATGATATTGCTGCTGGCACTGCTGATCATCCTGATCATCGCCGGCGCGGGATTCGCTCTCCACCTGCTGTGGTGGGTCGCTATCGCGGCGCTGGTCGTATGGGCGCTGAGCTTCCTGCTCCGCCGGTAACGGGCGCCCGCCACGGGCGCAGTGCGATGAGCACGGCCAGGGCGGTCGCCAACCCGGTGACCGCCCTGGAGAGAACGACCGACCGGCGGATGTCGCCGGGTTCCGGGCTGCGGCCCTCCCCCAGCTCCGGCCGCGTCTCGGCGACACCGCCGTAGACGTTCGTCCCGCCCAGGCGGATGCCGAGGGCACCCGCGAAGGCGGCCTCGCACCGGCCCGCGTTCGGGCTGGGGTGGGCGCCGCCGTCACGCCGCACCACGCGCAGTACCGCCGCGGGCTTGGAGTCCCGGACCAGCGGGGCGCAGGCCGCCGTCAGCGCGGCGGTGACCCGGGCCGGAACCCAGTTGGCCACGTCGTCCAGGCGGGCCGAGGCCCAGCCGAACCGCAGGTACCGGGCCGAGCGGTGACCGACCATCGCGTCGAGAGTATTCACCGCGCGGTAGGCCACCAGACCGGGTAGGCCAGCCACCGCACCCCAAAGCAGCGGCGCCACCACCGCGTCCGAGGTGTTCTCGGCGACCGATTCCACCACGGCCCGGGTGATCTCCCCGGCGTCCAGGGCCGATGGGTCACGGCCGCACAAGCTGGGCAGGACAGCCCGGGCGGAGCGAAGATCGTGGTCGGACAGTGCGGCCAGGGCCCGTTCTGCTTCATGATGAAGGGAACGGGCACCGGTGACTGCCCAGACTGTGGCCGCGACCGCGGCGGTCTCGGCCGGGGGCCGGGCCCGTGTGCGGCGGTGCAGGAGCGCGGCGGGGACGGCGACGGACAGGATGCAGGCGGCCGCGTGCGCGGCGCCGCGGGGGCGGCTGTCGGCGTAGTCGCGGGCCTCGAGGGCGGTGGCGGCGCGGCCGAAGGCGGCCACCGGATGACCGCGGCGCGGGTCACCGAGCAGCGCGTCCATGATCACGCCCGCTACCAGCCCGGCCGCGAGCGGCCAGCGTGACCGGCTCGGACTCCGAAGCGGCCTGCGCACCGCCCGCACCATCAATGCGTTCCGGCCCCGGAGGTCTCGGCCTGTTTTGTATGGTTGTGACAGCATAAACACTCTTTTGTGTAAGATGTGACAACCACACCATTACGTCGCCTCGCCCCGGTGTGGCTGGACGGGGCTCGTGTGCTCACTGTGGCAGCTGGTGCTGCTGATCGGACTCGACACGCCCCGCGGGATGACAGCAGGTTGAGGTACCCTCGGGCAGCTGAGGGTATCGCAGCAGGAGGGCTTGCTCTCGGACGAAGCGCGCAACGGGGTTCGGGGGACGACACTGCGACCTTTGTGTATCCGTCGTGTGACATTCGCAGGGCACACTTGTTTCCGGGCGCCCGTAGCTCAGCCGGACAGAGCAGCTGCCTTCTAAGCAGCGGGTCGCGGGTTCGAATCCTGCCGGGCGCGCCAGTTCAGGGCGTTACGTGACTCTCGGCAAGTGTAGCGGGGAGCCAATAGGGGAGCCAATCGAGTTACAGTGGCTCCCCTGACGGTGGTTTCTGGCGAACGAGACTAACGTACAACCACATGGTTGTACTTCGAGAGGAGAGCGAGGAGTCGCTCAACCAGCTCTTCCGTGCCTTGGCCGATGGCACGCGCCGCGACATCTTGGCGCGATCGCTCACGGAAACGCCGTCGGTGTCCGATCTTGCTGCGCGCTACGAGATGAGCTTCGCCGCCGTGCAAAAGCACGTCGCCGTGCTCGAGCGCGCGGGTCTCATTCAGAAGCGCGCCCATGGCCGCGAGCAACTGGTCTCCACCAACCGCGCGCGGCTCCAGCGCGCCGGCGAACTTCTCGACTCCTTCGAATCCATTTGGCGCCAGCGCGTAGCGCAGCTCGACGATGTTCTTCTACCGAGAGGAAAATGACGATGCCAATTACCTCTGTTACCAAAGACGCCGAAAATCTCACCCTCACCGTCGTGGCCGACTTTCCTGTTCCGCAAAAACGCCTTTGGGACGCCTGGGCCGACCCGCGGCAACTCGAGCGCTTTTGGGGCCCACCCTTCGCGCCCGCCACCTTCACATATCATGATTTCAAAGTTGGCGGTCGCGCCGAGTACTTCCTGACCGGGCCGAACGGAGAAAAGTGGAGCGGCTCCTGGAAGTTCACCGCGGTAAATCCCGTCAACTCGTTCGAGGCGTACGACGGCGAAGACAACGCCGAGGACGAGAATATGCCGTCGTCGATGAAGTTCACCTTCGACGCGACGCCGACGGGATCGCGCATGACCTGCGTCACCCGGTTTTCAAGCGTCGACGCCATGGAGCAAACCGTCCCGGGCATGGAAGAAGGACTCCGCGCGGCGATGCCCCAGCTCGACGCGGTGCTGGCGGAACGAGGCGCGTCCGCCGCGCGCGCCTAGGACGGACGCCAACCTCGGGATACGGAGACGCAAATGAGAAAGCTCAAAATCATCGAACACATCTCGCTGGACGGTGTGATCCAGCATTCCGCCGACGACGGCGATTTCCCTTACAGCGACTGGACCGCGCCCTATCGGACTCCCGCGGGCCTGGATGCAACGCTCGCCGCACAAGGCGAGAGCTTCGATCTGCTGCTTGGCCGCCGCACCTACGATCTCTGGTCGGGCTTCTGGCCAAAGGCGCCGAGCAGTCCGATGGCGGATCGCCTCAATGCGGCAACAAAATTTATCGCGACCCACTATCCGGAAAGTCTAGAATGGGGCCCGTTCGAGGGCCTTGGACAGGACATCGTCGAGGGCGTTCGCCGCATCAAATCGGAGGACGGCCCGGACCTTGTCCTCTGGGGTAGCTCCACGCTGACATCGACCCTGCTCGAACATGGGCTTGCGGATGAAGTCCTGCTGATCGTCTATCCGGTTCTGCTGGGCACGGGGAAGCGCTTCTTTGCGGAAGGAACCCCGGCGCGGTCATTCGAGTTCGCCGGCACCAAAGCAATGCCGTCCGGCGTCATCCTCAGCACTTACAAGGTCGCCGGGCCTTTGAAGACCGGATAGCCCGAGGTCGCGGATTGTGGCGGTGATGGGTCCTGGTCGCGGGTCAGGTGGGTGCGCCGCCGATGACGTGGGTGCGCAGGTCGCGGATGATGAGTTCGACGGTGTGGGCGATGACGTCCGGGATGCGCTCCAGGGGCAGGCCGTAGCTGTCATGCAGCGGCCATGAGGCGTCGGCGCCGGACAGGCGCCGCACCATCGCGGTGGCTTCCGCGGTGGCCTGGCCGGCGCCCCGACAGCCTGCACCGCAGCCCGGATCGCGTCGAGGCGTTTCGCCCGGCGGCTCCGGCGCACCGTCTGCCAGACCTCGCCGCTGCTGGTCGCCAGCGCGCGGCTCAGCGGGCTGGCCAGCGCATTGGCGTGGATCTCCCGGAAGTAGCGCGGCAGGTCGTCGGGGCCAGCGGCAGGCGTGATTCCGGCTGGGTTGAGATGCTGGTCGAACCACTCGGAGAGCGCGGCGACCTGGCTCTCGAGGTTCGGGAAGTACAGATGCACGGTGCGCACCGAGACCGCGGCCCGGGCCGCGGCCTCGCTGGGTGACAGCGTATTTCGCCCCGGGTCGGACAGTTGCTCCACGAACGCGTCGAGGATCGCGCTGCGGGTCGCGGCGGCCTGCGCCTCGCGCTTGGGACTGACGTAGCGTCTGGGTTCGCTCACATGACAAATTCAATATCATGGCTGGCCGCGACCCGGACCACCCCCGCGATGTCCGGCGGGTTCATCTCGACCTCGTTCGCGACCTCGGAGAAGAACGCTGCGGCGTCACCCTGCGTGGTAATGGTCAGGAAGTGGACGTCGCTGCAGGCGAGTGCAACCAAAACTTTGGACCGGAGACCAGGTCTGGCCGGTGACCGTGTATGTAGATGGCGGAAGCAATCTTCAGTCGTGGTTATGGCGGCGGCCAGCCGCCGACGGGATAGCCCACGGATCGCAAGTAGTCGCGGGCCCGTGTCACCGCGGCGTCGACGTCGGCCAGGCTGAGGCCGACGATGTAGTCGTCCGGGTTACCCTTGCCGTCGGTGTCGTAGCTCAGCACCCAGCCGGATCGCCACCCGCGGCCGAGCGGGTAGCGCTCGTACCAGACGAGCATCGCGGTCCGGTTGCCGTCGAACACCACGTCGCCCGGATCGAGATCGTCCTCGAAAACGCGGCCGCTGAGGTCGGGCGGGACGATCACACGGACAGCAGGCAGTTCCTCGTCGCGGAGATGGCCGATCTCGCCGGCCGGCTTGGACATAACCAAAATCTAACTACAGGCACGTGTTCCAACTGCCATCGATGCCGACGAAGATCGGGTAGAGCATCTGTACGATTCAAATTCTTTTTCGGAACGATCCATGGTACCAGTGTCCGGGACCGGGGCGTCTGGCGCTCGCTGACGTCTCCCCGCGGCCAAGGCCACCACCGCTGCCGGGATCAACGTGAATGGAGCACATGATGAGCGACGGGACGCGTTTCGACGGAGTGGGCGTGATCAGGACCAAACGCGAAGGCGGCGCGCTGACCCCGGACCAGATCCGCGATCTCATCCGCGCCTACATGAGCCGGGAGTTCGCCGAGGAGCAGATGTCCGCGCTCCTCATGGCCATCTTCTGGCGGGGCATGACATCCGCCGAGACAGCGGAATGGACGGGCGCGATGATCGCCTCCGGCGAACGCGCCGACCTGTCCGGGCTGGGCCGTCCGTCCGTCGACAAGCACTCCACCGGGGGCGTGGGCGACAAGCTGTCGCTGATCGTCGTCCCACTGGTCGCCGTCTCGGCGCCGCCGTGCCGCAGATGTCCGGGCGCGGACTCGGCCACACCGGCGGGACGCTGGACAAGCTGGAGTCGATCCCCGGCTGGCGGGCCGATCTGGATCGGGCCGAGCTGCTCCGGGTGCTGGACAAGGTCGGCGGCGTCATCACCGCGGCGGGCGCCGATCTGGCCCCGGCCGATCGGCGGCTGTACGCGCTGCGCGACATCACGGCCACCGTCGAGTCGATCCCGCTGATCGCCAGCTCGATCATGTCGAAGAAGGTGGCCGAGGGCACGCAGAGCCTGCTGCTGGACATCAAGGTGGGGTCCGGGGCGTTCATGACCGATATCGACCAGGCGCGGCTGCTCGGCTCGACGATGATCGAGATCGGCCAGGCGCACGGCGTCCGCACCGCCGCGATGCTGACGGCCATGGACACGCCGCTTGGCCGCGCCGTCGGCAACGCCGTGGAGGTCGCCGAGGCGCTGGACGTGCTGGGCGGCGGCGGACCAGCCGACGTCCGGGACCTGTCAGTTGCCGAGGCCGAGGCGATGCTGCGGCTGGCCGGGATCGACGGTGATCCGGCTGAGGCCCTCGCCGACGGCCGGGCCCTGGACAAGTTCCGCGAGATGATCAGGGCGCAGGGCGGCGACCCCGACCAGAGCCTCCCGGCCAGCCCCCTGCTGGGCGTCGTGCCCGCGCCGCGTGACGGCATAGTCCGCCGCCTGGACGCCTATGCGGTTGGCATGGCCTCATGGCGGCTGGGAGCCGGGCGGTCACGCCCCGGCGAAACGGTATCGGCCGCCGCAGGGGTGATCTGCCGGGCCAAGCCAGGCGAGCCCGTGGCCAAGGGCCAGCCCATCGTGGAACTGCGCGGCGACGACCCGGGCCGGCTCGACGCGGCCCGCGCCGAGCTGGCCGGGGCGATCGACATCGGCGATGCGCCCCCGCCCGCCAGCCCGCTGATCCTCCAGCGCATCGGTTTGTAAAGTGAGGAGGCAGCTTTACTCCAGTGCCGCTCCGGACTCGTCTGACGCCATCCGTCCCGGGCAAGCAAGAGCACCGTCACGACGAGGACAACGAAGCCGGCGATGATCCCGAACAACACATGGCTCAGCCGCCAGGCCATCAACAGGCCAACTGTGCCGCCTAGCAGGAGTATGCCGAGTCCGGGATAGCGCAGCGGCCCGAATTGGTCCGCGTACTCGAATCGGCAGCGCGGCTCCAAGACGTCGTCCCCGATGCTGTGCTGGTAGGCGGCTCGGCTGCGGCGCTGTGGGCCAACCGTCGTTCCTCTGAGGACCACGACCACGTACTGCAGGATTTGAGTGCCCGTTTCGATGCGGTTCTCGAGGCGATCGAAGCGACGGACGGATGGGTGACCAACCGAGTGACCCCGGGAAAGATAATCCTGGGTGAGCTGGGCGATATCGAGTCCGGCGTCCGCCAGCTCATCCGGAACAGGTTGTCCGGCGCAATCAGGTCCGGGATTACCTCGACGTAGCGGCCCTTTCCGACCGTTACGGGATCTCTCATTCTGCCGATGTGCTTGGACATATCGACGCCTACTACTCCGATCAGCGCGGCCCCGGAGCGCAGGGGGTCGCGACCCAGCTCGCCCGGCAGCTGGCCAATCCGAGCCGGCGGACACCCGGACCATCCAGCAGCTCTACCAGTACAAGGATCTTGATGCGCGCTGGACTGACTGGGGGAACGTGACCGAGGTCTGCCGCTCAGTGGCCGTGGAGATGGTGCAATGATGACCGCCCTCAAGTTCCGCAATATCACCGCTTCTCCGGATGACCCAGTGGACATCTGGCCCTTTGAGGGCATCCTCGCTGCAGTCGAGCGGGGCAGCCTTCCGGACTGGCGGCGGCTGGCCGGAGCGATCCGGGCCGATCCCTGGGGTCCAGTGGCCCAGCAAGTCCTTGAAGCTATCCGCCTATCCCGCCCTTATGGCACCGCCCAGCTTCTGGAGGGAGTAGTAGAGCGTGCCCGTAGGCTGGCCGCCGATTCGGAACGCGAAGACGTGGCGGCTGAGATCCGGAACCTTGTCGGTAGATCCGGCCTGTCCCAACGGGATTTCGCCGAGCGGGTAGGCACGTCGCGGTCTCGCCTGTCGACCTACATGTCCGGGAAGGTCGTACCCTCGGCGGCGTTGATGGTGCGGATGCGGCGGGTAGCGCTAAAAGCCTCCGAGACGCGCTGCTAACATGATCGCGTCGGCGGTTCGAATCCGCTCACCGGCTCCAGACCAGATAAGCGCCGTAACGCGAACGCGTGACTGAGGCGGGAGGCCAGGGTTGAGCCAGCGCACGCTATCCAGCCTGGCGAAGGCCTTCAAGCGGGACCGGACCACCTTCCGGCAGGCCATCGACCCGCAGGAGGCTTTCCGCCTGGGTACCTCGCTCGGGCGCCAGGGCGACGTCGAAGGAGCACGATCGGCTTATCAGCAGGCGATTGACTCCGGGCACCCCGAGCATGCCCCGGCGGCCGGGTTCCACCTAGGCCTCCTGCTGGGCCAGCATGACGACATAGACGGCGCCAAGGAGGCCTACCGGCAGGCGGCCAACTCCGGCCACCCCGAGTACGGGCCGACGGCGGCACGCAACCTCGGGCACCTGTACAAGCGGCAGGGCCGGGGCCGTCAAGCGATCGCGGCCTACGAGGCAGCCATCGATTCCGGTCACCCGGACGTGGCCCCCTGGGCGATGCTCTATCTCGGAAACCTGTTCCGTCACCTCGGGAACCTGCCTGACGCGCGGGCCAGCTATCAAAGCGCCGTTGATTCCGGCCACCAGAAAGCCGGCCCGCGAGCCGCCCAGCACCTGGCCGATCTGCCCTGACCACCCAGGGTCAGACCTGGTTTGCCAGCAGCTCGGAGAGGTGCTGGTCGATCTGCGGCAGGTAGGTCGGGGCGACACCGAACAGCGCGAGATGGCCCTGGATGTCCTCGATGACCCGCAGTTCGCTGCCCTTGATCAGGGCCTGTTCCGGGGAGCAGTCACGGACCGGAAAGAGCAGGTCCTCATCGATGGGCATGACGAAGACCTTGGCCGTGATCCTGCCCAGGGCGGCGGCGAGGTCTCCGCCGGTGTGCCGGGCCACGTCGCCGCGCTGCCACTTCCACGCCTGAGTGAGCAGGTCGTTCGGGTCCATCGGGGTGAAGAAGGGCTCGAGGAACCCGGTGATGAAAGCCTCCCTGGAGTCGAACTCCAGTACCCGCCACACCTCCTGCTTCCAGAACTCGGTCGAGAAGCCCACCACGGCCCACAGATGCGCCTGCCGGATGAGCCCGGCGGCGACGTCGGCGTTGGACGCGTATTCTCCGCCGTTCCAGCCCGGATCGGACATGATAGCTTCCCGCATGGCTTCGGCCAGCAGGAAATCATGCGGCGTGTTCTGCGCGGTTCCGGCGATGGGCGCGGCGCGCAAGACCTTGTCGGGGAAGCGGACGGCCCACTCATAGGTCTGCTGCGCGCCCATCGAGCCGCCCGTGACCAGGGCCAGCCGCTCGACGCCGAAGTGCTCGCGCAGGAGTCGCTCCTGGGCCACCACGTCGTCGCCGATCCGCACGTGCGGAAACTTCGACATGGCGAGGCCGGCGTTGGCACCGTCAGCGTTGTGCGGAGAGGTCGAAAGCCCGCTGCCGATCTGGTCCACCGCCACGATGAAGTACCGCTCCGGGTTCAGCGCGTGCTCGGGCCCGATATAGACGTCCCGCCAGATCTGATGGGTGCCGGAATACCAGCTGGTGATGAGGATGGCGTTGTCCTTGGCCGCGTTGAGCTCACCGAAGGTAGCCACGGCGAGCTGGCAGTCCGGGATCCGGCCGCCTTCTTCAAGGTCGAGGGCGCCGATGCTGACCACGTCGTAGTCGCCGTGGAACTCATGACTGTAAAACGGGTTGCTGATCACTGCGGTGTCCTCCTCATTAGCGATTTTTCCCCGCTGGCGGCTTTCCCGCGGCTCAGGACGAGACAGGTTCGGCCGCGGCGACCCGCGCGCCGTCGAAGACGAAGCCCTCGTATCCACTGGCGGCGACCTCGTCGCATTTCTGCCGGTAGGGGCCCACGAAGCCGAGGTGGGGGAGGAACACGCGCGGCTTGCCCGGGATGTTGGCGCCCATGTACCAGGTATCCGCCGTCGGGAACAGCGTGGCCTCGGCCAGCTCCTGGTTGTGGGCGACCCAGGCGTCCTCGGCCTGCCTGGTCGGCTCGATCGTCTCGGCACCGCGAGCGCGCATGTCGGCGATGATCCGGCTGACGAACTCGACGTGCTGCTCGATCGACACCGGCATGTTGGACAGCACCGAGGGGCTCTGCGGGCCAGTGATCATGAACAGGTTCGGGAACCCGGCGCTGGTCAGCCCGAGGTAGGTGCGCGGTCCCTCGGCCCACTTGTCCCGCAGCAGCTGGCCGCCCCGGCCGCGGATGTCGATCGCGTTCAGCGGGCCGGTCATCGCATCGAACCCGGTGGCGTACACGATCGCGTCGAACGCGTACTGGGTGCCGTCTTCGAGCCGGACCCCCTGCTCCGTGATCGCCGCGATCGGGTTCGACTTCACGTCGACCAGATGGACGTGGGGCAGGTTGAAGGTCTCGAAGTAGCCAGAGTCGAGCGGGTTGCGCTTGCAGCCGAACGGATAGCCCTTCGGGATCAGCAGCTCGGCGGTCTCCGGGTCGTCGACCGTCTCGCGGATCCGGTCGTGCAGGAACTCCCGGACGGTCGCGTTCGCCTCGTCGTTGAAGAAGATGTCGACGTAGCTGCCGAGCCAGATGCCGAACCCGCCCTGCTCCCAGCGGGCCATGAGCTCGCGCTCACGCTCCTCGGGGGACGCTTCCAGCGCGCCCTTGGAGATGAAGTTGAGCTCGAAGCCGAAGTAGGACGCCCGGACGCGGTCCCAGATCCCCTGATAGTCCCGCTTGCGGGCCGCGGTGACCTCCGGATCCACCGGGCCGTTGCGGGCCGGGACGACGTAATTGGCGGTGCGCTGGAACACTGTGAGGTCGGCCGCCTGCCTGGCGATCAGCGGGACGGCCTGGACGGCGCTCGCGCCGGTGCCGATAACGCCGACGGTCTTGCCGGTGAAGTCGACTCGCTCGTGCGGCCACTGGCCGGTGTGGTAAGAGTCGCCGCCGAAGGAGTCGATACCGGGGAAGTCCGGGGTGTTCGACGCCGACAGCGCGCCGACCCCGGTGATGAGGTAGCGCGTCGTGACCGCCGCACCGGTGTCGGTCCGCACCGTCCAGGTGCCGGTCTCCTCGTCGAACGCCGCCGCCGTGACCCGGGTGCCGAGCGTGATATCGCGGTTCAGGTCGAACCGCTCGGCCACGTGCTCGAGATACGCCCTGATCTCGTACTGCTCGGGGTAACGCTCGCTCCACGTCCACGTCTGCCAGAGATCCTCATCGAAGGAGTAGCAGTAGACGTAGCTGTCGGAATCGCTGCGCGCCCCCGGATAGCGGTTCCAGTACCAGGTGCCGCCTATCCCGTCGCCGGCCTCGAATAGCCGCACCGTCAGCCCTATGACGTTGCGCAGCCGGTGCAGCATGTACAGGCCGGAGAAGCCGGCGCCGATGACCACGGCCTCGACGTCGACGGCAGGCCGGGACGGGGCCTGCGATGAGCTCGGCACGGTTGACATGTCCGGTCCTCCGCGGTTCGATCGGCCGCGCCCTCGCGGCGATTCTGTCCTGTCGAGCATGCGCCGGAAGGGCGGCCTCGGCTTGAACGCCTGTGCCGCCGGTTGGACGATCGTGCGGTCTAGGCCGGCCGGGCCGCCGAGCGTACGATGGCGCCAGAAGTCAGCAAGGTGATCTGAATGTCCGCCTTAACCCCGATCGAGCCGGACCAGCTTCCGAGATGGGTTCCCGGCAGCCTCACCGTGCGCAGCCCGGACGAGGGCTGGCCGGGCCTGTCGGTGCGCGGATACCGGTACCCCGGCTCAGATGTCGAGGTGCCGTCGCTGCGCGACTACGTCATCGTCGCCTACCGGCGCGGGACCACCCCCATGCACCGGCGCGTCGGGGGCGACTGGATCGACGAGCAGGTCGGTCCGGGTGATGTGTCCCTGCTCACCAGGGCGGTCGAGTCGCACTGGGCGTGGCCGCGCTGCATCGAGGTCGTGCACGTCTACCTGACCCAGGCCGAGCTGGCCCGGACCTGTCGGGAGATGTACGAGCACGAGGTGGCGGAGGTCGAGCTCCGCGACGAGGTGAAGGCCGACGACCCCGATATCCACCGGATCGCGATGCTCCTGGCCGGGGAGGCCGCCCGGGGCGGACCCGGCAGCAGGCTGCTGGTGGAGTCCCTCACCTGCCAGCTCGGGGTGTACATTCTCCGCAAGCATGTCCACGTGCTGTTCCGCGAGCCGGACGGTGCCGCTGGCCTGAGCTCCGCGCAGGAGCGGGCCGTCCGTGACTACGTTCATGAGCACTTGCCAGACAACCTCAGCGTCGGCGATCTGGCCGGCCTGGTGGATCTGAGCCGCTTCCAGTTCGCCCGGCGGTTCAAGCAGTCGACCGGCGCGACGCCGCATGCCTACGTGATGGACGAACGCGTCGCCCGGGCCAAGACGCTGCTGCTGCGGACAGGCATCCCGCTGGCTGAGGTGGCCCACCAGTGCGGCTTCGCCGATCAGAGTCATATGAACCGGGTGTTCGGCGCTCGGGTCGGCGCCACCCCCGGTCAGTACCGCGAAGCCAAGTGAGGGCTAGCTGGGAAGGTCGTGCGGGTCCGGAGCAGGCGCGGGCGGGTTGGGCTGGGACGGTTTTCCGCCGACGAAGTTCTCCCAGTCAGTCTGGAGCGGGGCAAAATGCCGGTCGAAGTCGGCGGCGCGGCGGGTCGCGCGCTCCATCTCCCTGGCCCGGTAGCGATGCCGGGCCCAGATCGATGACGGGCGGGCGAGGCGCAGCGCGCCGAACACCGCGACGGGCGGCAGGAAGAGCCCGAACAAGGCCGTCCGGTACTTGCCCTTGAGCACGCAGATCAGGGCGAGCACGCCGTCGGCGGACAGGACGCCGGTGGCGGTCAGGCGCAGCGAGACCTCGATGCCGTCGGCGTCTTGAACGCCGAACGGGGTGAACCCGGCCAGGGCCAGCCCGAGGCAGGCGGCGGTCAGGCTGACCGCCTCGACCGAGAGCTGACCCTCGCCGCTCCAGTAGACGTCCTGCAGGTGCAGGATCAGCGCGAACTCATCCAGGACCAGGGACGTGCCGGTACCGACGGCCACCGCGGCGAACGACATCCAGCCCAGCGAGCCGGGTCCGCCGATCGCCGTGAAGGCGCCGATGATCAGCAGGATGATGCCGGGCACGGAATGATGAATGTGTGTCCCGCCGGCCGTGACGTTCCGGAACGGGCCGCGGCCGTCGCGGATCATGCGCGTGATGCCCCGGGTGGTCACGAACGTGACGACGAAGGCCAGGAAGCACAGCATCAGCGGCAGCTTGCCCGCCGCGATCACGTCGCGCTGCCACCAGGAGCTCATGACGCCACCATAGAGGGGCAAGCCCGGCTTGACGTCGTATCGCCCAGCGGGCGATGCTCAGACCGACCCCGCTGAGCGAACCACTCGGCGGTGCGACAGCGCTGTTGCCAGGCATGCCGCGATCGCGCTGGCCACCGCCCGCATGCACGAGGTGGCCGAGGAGCGAGCCCGGGCCGAGGCCGCGGCGGCCGAACGTGACCGGCTGCTCGGGGAGGTCCACGACAGCCTCGCGCAGCGGCTGGTGAGCATCCGGGTGTACCTGGATGGTGCCGAACGGGATCTTGCCGCCGCTGCGGCGGCCGACGACGACGGGATCACGGGATTGCTCGCCGCACCCGCCGAGATCGCCATCCGGACGTTTTGATCGCGAGCCGCGGGCGGGCTCGGGACCCGGCCTGCCGCCTGTGACCCGGCGCGGCCGGGTCACAGGCTGGCCGGTCCTCAGCTGTGGCTGAGGATCAGGGACTTGCTCGACAGGGTGCCGACGGCCCACTCGTTAGCGGCGCCGGGCACGGCGGCGGCGGCAGACAGCGGACTGTAGGTGCCGTCGGTGGGATCGGTGTCCTGGGACCAGGTGCTGCCGTTCCAGCGCAGGATCAGGCCCTGGACCACCCCGCCGTTAATGCTGGGAAGATTGCTCCCGACGGCGTAGACGTCGCCGGAGCCGCGGGCGGCCACGCCGACCAGACCGGGATCAGCGCCGGGCGTCGGGCTGGGGACGATGCTCCAGCTGGTGCCGTTCCAGTGCTCGATCAGCGTGCTGCCCCCGAGAGCCGAGGTCGCGCCGAGGTCCTCACCGACCGCCCAGGCGTTGGTGGCAGAGATAGCGGTCACCGCACCGATCGTCGGGGTGTTGGTTCCTGGCTGCTGCATCGGCACGACCGTCCAGGCGGTGCCGTTGAAGTGCAGCGCCTCGGCCGTCGTGGCTCCGGTCGTGGTGTTGACGGTGCTGCCCACGACCCAGATGTCCGTCGCCGAGCTGGCCGAGATGGACTGGCCGGCGGCGGGGGTGAAGTCCGGGTCGGGGATGGTCACCGAACTCCACGCGGAGCCGTTCCAGTGCTCGAGTATGGCGCTGTCAGCCACGCCGACGGCCCAGGCGTCGGTGGGGCTCAAGTCGACCACACCGGTCAGTTCCGCGACGAAACCCGTCACGACTCCGGTGGAGTTCACCGACCACGCCGATCCGTTCCAGTGCTCCATGACCGTGCCGTCGTCGTGGCGCCCGAGAATTTCGAACCCCACGGCCCAGGCGTCGGTCGCGGTGCTCGCGCTGACCGCCATCAGGCTGGAGCTCACCCCCAGGGTGGGCGTGGCCACGAGCGACCACGCGGTGCCGTTCCAGTGGTAGCTGACGGGCGGCGGCGGCGCCTGGCCGGCCGCGGCGAACTGCTCGCCGACCGCCCAGGCGTCGGTGCTGGTGCGAGCCGACGCCCCCAGCAAGATGGTGTTGTTCGCGGTCTGCGGGACAGACACCACCGTCCAGCCGGTCGCAGCCGACGCCGCCGAGGCGATCAAGACGGCCGCGCCGGTCAGCGCGGTGATGCTGGCCAATCTTATTTTGTGCACGTGTCCTCCTCAGGACCTAAGGTCAAGCAGACATCCTGAGGATCCGGCAGCGTACTTATCGTCGTCTTAACGTCGAGCGCGGTCAGCCGGTCCTGGACGTCGCCGGTTTCCGGGGCGCCAAGGACGGTGAACAGGGCCAGAGCTTGCTGCCAGTGGCGCCGGGCCCGGCCGTGGCCGCCGGTGAGGTGGTAAGCAAGACCCAGGCCGTCGTGAGCGCGGGCTTGCTCGTACTTCTCGCCTATCCGGCTGGCCAGCGCCAGTGCGGCGCGGTGCTCAGCGCGGGCCTGGACCGGCTGGCCTGCCGCGAGCAGCGCGGCACCGGCGCCGTTGCGCGCCTCGACCTCACCGGGCCGGTCACCGATTCGGGTGGCCAGCCGGAGAGCCTGGCGGTAGTTCTCGGCGGCCCGCTCATAACGGCCCTGTCGCCCGTCGAGGTCGCCGAGTCCGGCCAGGACGGCGGCCTCGCCCTGGTGATCGCCGATCTCACGGAACAGCACAAGCGCCCGCTGCAGGTGCCCGGCCGCCTGGGCGTACTGCCCTCCCGCGCAGTCAATGCCGCCGAGATTGGCCAGCGCGCGCGCTTCACCGGACCGGTCAGCAAGCTCAGCCGACAAGATCACTGCCTGCCGGTAGTGATCGGCGGCCTGCTGGCGGCGGCCCTGCCGTTCGTAGATGATGCCCAGGTTGTTCAGTGCCGTGGCTTCCCCGAATCGGTCACCGATCGCACGGGAGACCTTCAGCGCCTGCCGGTGATGACCCGCAGCCTGCTGGTAGCGGCCTTGCCTCCAGTCGATGATGCCAAGGTTGGTCAGCGCGGTCGCCTCGGCGGCGCGGTCGCCGGTGCGGCCAGCCGCGTAGCGGGCGGCGCTGTGGATGGTGATGGCATCCGGGAAATGAGCGCCTGTTTCCAGGTACCGGTACAAGGTGCCGGCCAGGCCGGTGGCATGAGCGGGCCAGCCCTGAGCCGAAGCGTGCGTAATCACGGCGACCAGCACCGCCCGCTCGGTGTCGAGCCAGGCACGAGCGCCGGCCGCGCCGCCCGCCGGCCGGGTGGGCAGGCCTGAATCGCGGACGCGGGGCCGCAGATGCCGTTCCGCCGGGACCAGAGTATCCATGGCCGCGGCCGAGGCCGCCAGGAAGTAGTCGAACAGGCGGGTCAGCGCGGCATGTCGCTCGGCTTCGGCGTCGTAGCTGCCCGCCAGGCCGGCCGCGTAGGCGCGCAGCAGGTCATGCAGGCCATAGCGACCCGCGCGGGTGCGGTGGATCAGGTGGGTACGGGCCAGCAGCTCCAGCGTGCGGCCGGCCCGGGCGGGCGGGACTCCGGTGAGCGCGGCGACCGCGCAAGCGTCGAGATCGGGCCCCGGGCTCAGGCCGAGCAGGCGGAAGGTCCGGGCCGGCTCATCCGGCAGGTGACCGTAGGACCAGGAGAACACGCCGCGGACGGCACTGCCGGGATCACCCCCGGCGTCGAGCAGGTCCAGCCGCCGCTGCTCATCGGCCAGCTCGCCGGCCAGCTGGGCCACGGTCATGGCCGGGCGGGCCGCGGCGAGCTCGGCCGCGACCCGCAGCGCCAGCGGCAGCCGGGCGCACTGCCTGGCCAGCAGCGCCGTCGCGCCCGGCTGAATCTCGGCGCGGTCGCCGATCAGGTCCCGCAGCAGCGCCTCGGCGTCCTGAGGCGGAAGAGTGTCCAGCTCCAGGCGCCGGGCGCCGTGCCGGGCCACCAGTCCGGCGAGGGAGTCCCGGCTGGTCACCAGCACCAGGCTCGACGGGCTGCCCGGCAGCAGCGGGCAGACCTGTTTGACCGTGCTGGCGTTGTCGAGCAGCACGAGCATCCGCCGGCCGTCGAGCAGGGTCCGGTAGGCGGCGGCGCGCTCGTCGAGCTCCCGCGGTATGTCCTGGCCTGGCAGGCCGAGCGCCCGCAGGAACCCCGCCAGGGCGTCCCCCGCGGGTACCGGCCGGCCAGGATCGTAGCCGCGCAGGTTGACGTAGAGCTGGCCGTCTGGGAACGCGGCGCGGACGCGGCGCGCCCAGTGCACCGCGAGCGCGGTCTTGCCGACCCCGGCGGTACCCGACACGCAGATCACCATGCCCGCGGGCCCGGCCGGGTGGGCGAGCTTGTCAAGCGCGGCGAGCTCGCCCACCCGGCCGGTGAATGCGTCCACGTCCCCGGGCAACTGCGCGGGCGCGGCCCATATGTGCTCCGGGCCCGCCACGGTCACGGCGGCGGCAGGCGGCCCGAGGGCGGCGTCAGCGGCCAGGATCTGCTCGTGCAGCCGTCGCAGTCCCGGACCGGGTTCCAGGCCGAGCTCGAGGCGGAGGATACGACGGCCAGCGGCGAAGGTGGCCAGGGCATCCGCCTGCCGTCCGCACCGGTACAGCGCCAGCATCAGCTGGCCGCGCAGCCCTTCCCTGAGCGGGTATTCACGCACCAGGCCGGCCAGCTCGGCTGCCGCCGCGGCGGCACGGCCGAGCATGAGCATGATCTCGGTCCGTTCCTCGATTGCGGTCAGCCGCACCTCGATCAGCCGGGTCCGTTCGATTTCAGCCCAGGGGCCGGGAGCCCCCGACAGGGGAACCGCCTGCCACAGCCGCAGCGCCGCGTCGAACTCCCGCGCCGCGCCGTTCAGGTCGCCTGCCGCGCGCGACCCGCGAGCCGCGTCAAGGTGCCGGCCGAACACCTGCGCATCCAGGTCGCCAGGTTCCAGCCGCAGCGAATAGCCCGGCCCGGCGGCAAGCAGGAACTTCCCAGGCGCCCGGCTGGCCCGGTGCGGCTCAAGCGTCCGCCGCAGTCCGGCCACCTGGACGTGCAGCCCGTTCACCGCGCTCGGCGGCGGATCCTCGCCCCAGATGCCGTCGATGAGCTCGCTGCGGGAAACGGCCTGGTTCGCCCGCAGCGCGAGAAGCCCGAGTACCACCTGGCGCTGCGGGCCGCCCAACTCCAGCTCGCGGTCACCCTGCCAGGCGCGCACCGGGCCGAGCAGCCTGACCAGCAGCGGTCGCCCATGGTCGGCGGTCACCATGGCACCCCCAGCCATCGGGTGTTCACGCCTTGCCTATGAGCTAGAACGGGTAGCCGGCGATACCGGTTCACCACGCCACAGCCTGGCCGGGAACTCCGTACCACGGCCGTTCCGCATATTTATGACGGTCGGGGGAGCGACATGCTCGCGGTCCGTGTTTTCATGGTCGCTTTTTCGCAGCACCGCGCGAGCCTCTGGCATTATCGATGGGGTGACTAGCATCGACCTCGAACACCTCGCGCGAACCGCATACGAAGCCCACCGCGGCGCACACCCCGGGACTGCGCCGCCGTGGGAAGACACCACCGAGCAGGAGCGCAAGGCCTGGCAGGCCGCCGTGTCCGCCGTCACGAGCCAGGGCGACGCCACTCTCACCGACAGGCTCCCCGGCCAGTCGCTTGTGGTCCAGACCGGCGATCAGACCCGCGTCTTCTATACCGAATTCACCGCGGGCCGCCAGGGCACGCTGCCCATCAGCGACGACCACGCCTCCAGCCACCACGCCCTGTTCCAGTTCGCCCATGGCCTCTGGTACGTCAAGGACCTCAGCTCGACCAACGGCACCTGGCTCAACGGACGCCGCATCTACCAACCCCAGCGGCTGAAGAAGGGCGACAAGGTCAGGATCGGGCACACCACCGTTGTCGTGGTGTCGGCCTGAGCGTGCCCGGCCGCGCAGGCTAACCTGTCCTGCGCTATGTGGTTGTTGGTCCAAGTACCAGGTCAGACGGGGTTTCTCGCACGGGCGGGCTGTGCCTTGTCGCACAAACGTGTCGCACAGAGCGTCCGCGAGCTGGGCGAGGTTCGAGCGGTCTCCGGGGAGCCTGTTGTCAAGACGTAAGGCTCTGGACACGACCCGTTGCACATGGCAATGCTTTCCCCAGCACCAGCGAACGGGGGTATGAGGTGCCCTACTACGTCGTCAACACTGGGCGCGGGCGGTCCACGCACATCATGAAAAGTGGCGGCACCTGGGTGCCGGGTCCTGCCAGCCAGATCATCATCGGCGCGGTTAAGGTCACCTTGTGCGGGCTAACCGCGACGCGTTACGTGAACGTGTTCACCCGGCACGAGGACCGGCTCTAACAGCCCTCCGACCGCCAGTACCACCGTCGGCTGAGCCGTTGCCGCAGCGCTAACCGCCACCTCGCTGATACCGATCGGGGACGACACGTCACCATTCCTTCTGCGCGTCCAACCAGGCCGTCAGGGCCTGCCGAACCACCCCGGCGAGACTCCGAGCTAACCTATTCGGCCGCCGTCGAGCTGACGGACGAACTTGGTCTCTATGGCCGGATCATCGGCTTCAGGGTCCTGATGAGTAATTCGACCTTGGCCGAGGAGACCGAGCCGACCTGGACCACCGAGGAGCTTCAGCGGGTCTTCGAGGTCATCGCCTTCGCCGCCCCGTTCGTCCTGGTCAGGCGGAGGTCCCAAGACCGACGGGGCACCCTGGAGTTCACCCACCGGCCCCGAACGTATTCCACCTGGACCGGCGGTGGCACATGACCGGGATACGAGCTGGGACCTTGAAGGGCCATCCATCGGACCTCACCCCGTTAGAAATGCGCGAGGTAACGAGCATAGGCCAATAGATTATCAAACCTCATCGCGCCAGCGATCAAAGGAGAGCCAGCCGGGTGAAGTCTCCATGTATCGATGAGAATAGTCATCATTCCCGTAGAAGCGGCACCTATTAGATCGATCTCCACGCTATCACCGACCATAGCAATATCAGCTGGCGGCAAACCGAGTTGCCTCGCGGCGACCATATAAGCATGACTCGATGGCTTCCCGACAACCACCGGCTCGCGTTGTGCGCAGTATGAAAGTCCAGCCACCCAGAAACCAGCATCTAGCCGCGGTCTGCCGTTGAACATGTATATACGGTTTCGCTGAAGAGCAACATATTCTGCTCCATTGACAAGAGATTCGAATGCCAGGTCAAGCTTATCTCTACGATACTCGTGTGAAAGGTCTCCAATGACAACAGCCTCAGCTACGTCCTCCACCAAGGGGAGGCGCTGACAATCTCAGAAAGAAAGGCGCTGCTGCACACCGGCGACGGCGCCCTCATCACCATCACCGTGCCGATCGGTTAGCTAGAGATACCGCTCCTGCTCTCACGTGGGTAAGCGGGAAGCCAGAGGCCGGCGAGTCGGCCGCGGGGGCGAGCCAGGGCCTCAAACCGGTCACCGGGCGGGTGCCGGCGCGTCCAGCGCTCGCCGCTGGCGGCGGCGAGGGCCACGGTGACCGCTATCGCACCCAGCAGCGCCCCCCACGTGATCCAGTAGGTGCCGGTGATGACCAGATGGGTTCCGCGGGGGTGCGCGGCGTCGTAGACAGTGCCATTTCCGATGACCATGTTGCCGAGGACCGCGTTCCCGAGCATCAGAAGCGTGAGGGGCAGGACCCACCCGGCGGAGCTGCCGAGAACCTTGTACAGGTAGTAGATCGTGACGAGCGTCCCGCCGAGGAAGGCGGTAAGCGTTCCGACAGGTATCCCGACGGGTCTCCATTCCCGGGCCAGGATCATGCCTGCGAATAGGCAGCCGAAGGTGATCAGCTCGGCGATAAGGTAGCGCATCGGGGCAATCCTGAGTATGGTGCGCCCGAGCCGGTTGGACCGCGGGGGTACCTCATTCTTCATGTTGATGCTCCAGGCGTACAGACCGTGACGCCCCGGATGAATTCTTCGATATCGCTGATGGCGGTCCCGAGCTGGCGAAGATCGCGGGTAGCCGTGGAGATCTGGACGTCTGTCTCGAAGCCCTCGGAACGGAAGGCATAGCCGACCATGGCCAGAGCCCCGCTTTCACGCATCCGGTAGCGCATAGCCCGGATTCCGGGTCCGAGGGTTTCCGTCGCCAGCTCTGCCACTTCGGGCGGGCGCGTGCTGGCGGTATCGTCAGCGCCGCTGAGCGAGCGCAGCCGTTTGTTCCGCTCGTCTTGCATTTTCCAGATACCGATGTGAACCGGCAGCGGCGGCGCCGCTGGATCCCGCAGGTATATCCATATCTGATGGCAGGGGACTTTCGCGTAGCCCTGTTCGTGGATCCGGCGAAGCATCGCCGCGAGCTGCTCGACGGCGGTCGCGGTGTATGTCAGCCCGGACTGTTCCCACCACGCTCCGGCCATCATCGCAGCCCAGGAGCCGCGGTCGTGCCCTTCCGGAAACCAGGCCGGACACGGGATCCAAAGGTGCCTGTCGCCCCGGGCCTGTACCCAGCCCTTCTCGCTGGTCTGGCTGGCGGGTGCGCCGTCTTCACTCATCTCTTCGTCCATCCCCACCGGAAGGTGCTCATCATCGCGTCAAACAGGCTCGTCAGCAGCACGGCGATCTGGTCATCGGGATCGCCCGCGCCGAGGGTCGAGAACGCGACCGCCAGCCAGCGATCCGGGTTGCCGGGCACGGCCAGTACGTAGTCCACCCGGCGCGAGCCGGAATCGACACCCTTGCCTGGTATCGGGCCACCTGTCCGCTCCACTCGCAACCCTTCGGCGCCGTCGATGGTAACCGGGTGCGTGGTGTCGTCCCCCGCGGTAAGTAGAGCCACGATGCCGGCAGGATCTGCCGGCTGCCCGAGGAACAGCTCCGACACGATGAACGATGCAGCCAGGGGTGCTCCGTAGACCGGTATGACTGGCAGGCACAGGTCGATACCGCCATTACCTCGTGCCTCCCGCGCCATCTTCATCAGGCGACGTTCCAGCTCTAGGCGGTGCGGGCCAACCCGGTCCGGCGGCGCATCACGGGGCAGTACAGCGAACGCTTCCTTGACGGCAGCCCGGATAGCCTTCTCCGCACCCGGACGCACGGGAATCTTCAGCCACCCAGGCGGAAGCACGATCGAGTATCCGCTTGCCGTTGCGCCATGTCCGGCCGACGGTGCCGAGCCAGGCAACGGGCTTCCCGACCGGAGGTCCACAGCCAATGACGGTTCTACGCCCACTGGAAGTCCACGACGTGCCACACGTCATCAGTAATCACGTCAAGCGGTACAGCGGCCGTCGTCATTCGATCATCCAGCTTGGTGAAGAAACCCACGTCCCAGGTCTGCCAGTGCCAGCCGTCCGGCCCGAAGACCGGGAAACCCGGCAGCACAGCACCATCGAGCATGTTCACGGCCGCGCTGGAGAAAATGACCGAGCGGGCCACGTTTACTTGCGTATCAAACTTGGCGGCAAGATCCATTACCTTCGGGCTGGAAGAGAAGGCATCACGCAGGATGGACATCCGCGCGGTGTAATTACCGAGATCTTCACCGCCCGCGGCGGCGCGCGCCAGCGCTGACTCCTGTTCGACTCCCTTGACCATCGCCGTAGCCAGCGGGCGAGCGTAATCCTGGAAATCATCGGCAAAATCGGCCAGGCCCTCGAACACATCGGCGCCCTTCTCGGCCACTGCCGTCAGAGGGCTCAGGATCGAGTATTTGCCCATCCACTCCGCCGCGCTGTCGAAGACATCGGTAGCTTTAGTGAAGCCGTCCAGCAGGATGCCGGTCAAGCTCGCGGCCCGTGCCTCGTTCACGATCTGGTCGCCAGCGCCAACCGCGTCGGCCAGGGTTGACCCGGCCCTGCCGACAAGCCCGGCCGCGCCGGTGATGCCGCCGCTGATGCCCAGGGTGGCGAGCGCGACGGTGTCTGCCGCAACGTCCAGCCAGGAACCGTTGCCGGTGGCGGCCAGCACCGTCCGGCCAGCCAGGGCCAGCGCGGTGAGGGCGAAGGCGGCGATCAGCCAGCCGGCGCCGGTAGCGAACAAGGCGATGACCGCGAGGACGGCAGCTGCCACCTCCAGCACCATGCAGGCATCTTTGATGATCCAGGCATAGCTAGCGACGGCATGCGTAATGTCGCCCCACAGGCTTTCGTGGTCGGTGAGGCTGTCGTTGCTGGCCTGGTTGATCTTTGCGGCACAGTAGGTGGCCTGAGTGTCGCGCAGGGTGGTAGCGCGGGTCAGCAGCGCCTTGGCCGCGTCGAGCTGATCCTGCGCCCGCTGCATCGAGGTGTGGTAACTGGAGATCTCCTGTTTCTGCGCGGAGGTCAGGTCGGAGCCGGACGGCAGCGTCACAGCCTGGTTCAGTTGGGCGTATGGGGCTTCGGCTTCGTTCAGGGCGCGGATTGATAGGGACTGGGCCTGCTCCAGCTCCGGGACCCAGCCGGACAACGCCGAGGACACCTTGGCGTACCGGGTGGCCACCGCCTGAAGCGAGCCGGCCAGGCTGCGGGCGGTGGTGCGGATCTTCTCCGCGTGCTGGCCGACCTCCGTTTCGTCACTGGCGATTTTCCGCATCGCCGCGATCTGCCCGGTGATCGTACGTGCCACCGACAACAGGTGAGCGGCCTCGGCGCTGATCGCCTGCGGATCCCCTGGGACCGGGTCCGCGTCGAGGCCGAGCGGCTGCCACTGGTAACCCGGTGGTCGTCCCATCTGGTCTGGCCCTTCCCCGTGCTGCTACTTCTTGGTCAGGTCGCTGGCGAGCTGGTTGTCGGCCTGGTGGAACCGCTGAGCCGTCGCGGCGACCATGTGGTCCAGGTTCTGCATGGTGCCGAGCAGCGTCTTGCGGTGCGTGCTCCAGTTGCCCGCGAAGCTGCCCATCGCCGCGGTGATATCGCCCGAGCCAAACGCCGCGTCATAGGCGCTCGCCTGATCTTCGATGTTCTCAAATTCCCAGGTCAGGCCATTCAGGGTGCTATGAATGGAGGCGAGCAGTTGATAGTCCACCTTCAGATCGGCCATGTGTGCCCTATCTTGTCCGGCGATCACGGTCGCGCTATACCAGCGTCCTGACTAGCTATGTAACGCACACCGTTTCAGGTTAGTTCAAAAGAGTACGCGGAGATTCAATCACGAGGAGTGGTTCAACTAACAGTGGGCTAGAACGCCGAGGTTTCTCGTGGGAATGCCTTGTCCAGACATGACAGTGGGGCAGATGAATCCTCTGGTGAGAATGTTTCCTATGCTCCGATCTAGCAAGATATGGCCAGCTAGCCATTCTCTTGGGACTTCTGAGTAGCTGTAAACGCTCATGAGCGATTCGACCGATATTGCTATCTAGGTCGAGGGATGGGACCCGGACTATCGCTGACCGAAAGAGAATCACCGAACCGCGCAGAAGCCGGAAACAGCGCGGGGTTCTTTGGTGCAGCGCTGCCGTGAGCGCCATGGCGACCCCTCCTGAGCACGGTCATGACGGCCCCGACCGTCCCGCCGCTCAGCTCCGATGCCTCCAGGCTGCGCACGAATGCCCGGACCTTCGGCGCGTCGAGGTCGCGGAGGCACACGGTGCCGAGCCCGGCGTAGACGTGCCTGAGCATCTGGCCGTAGCTCTCCCGGCTCGTATCCTCCAGCCGGTGACCGGCCAGGAAGTCCGGCCCGTACCCGGCGACGGTGACGTGACCGCGCCTGGTGTATGGCAGCAGGATCTCGGCCTTGGCGAAGAAGGCCCCGGCGTCTACGCCCTGGACCTCCATGACCCGGCAGGCGTGCGCCCGGTCGTCGGCTTCCCTGGCGGTGCTGAAGGTGGGCGTCGTCTGGACGTCCCCATTGCGGTCGCGGTAGGTTGCGTTGAACCTGCCGTTGCGGTTACGAGCCATCTGATGGCCTTCCCGCGAAGGCTAAGTTTTGTCGCATATCCAAGATGACCTCATCGCTCCCCAGGGTCTGGCAAAACTCGCCTGACCTGCGGCTTCCCGACCAGAATGTGCGACAAACGTCGCCTGCGAAAGGTGGTGGGCATGCAACCAGGGCAAGAGCCGCAATGGCGGCCGCTGAAACGGCACGAAAGCCACCTGGCGGAGCAGATGGTGGAGCGGGCCGCGGAACTGGCCCGGGATTCCCACGCCCGGACCCGGCACGCCGTGGTGCTGGTGCGGGACGGCAGCCTGCTGGCCTGGGGCACCAACGGGGTGCCGTTCCCGGGAGAGGACCACTGCTACTGCAAGTTCGGCGAGGTCGGTCACCATGACCTGTGCCGGACCCACGCCGAACAGCGGGCGATCACGCTGGCCCGAGAAGGCGACGGCTGGCGGATGCTGCCGGATTCCAAGCTGATCTATGTCCGGCTCGAGGCCGACGACTCGGTGCGGCTGGATAAACCTCACTTCTGCGCCCGTTGCAGCCGCCTCGCGCTGTCCCTGGGCGTGGCGGAGTGGATCTTCGCCCTCTCGGCCGGACTGGTCGGCTACTCCTCGGCGGACTACGACACCATCGCCCAGCTCCGCTGGTAGCTCAGCTGAGGCGGCCGAGGAGGGATTCCAGGAGGGTGAGCTCGGCGTCGGTGAGCTGGGTGAAGCCGTCGGGCGGCTGGCTGATGATGTGCGAGGCGTGGGCCGCAGCTTGCTGGCCGGCCGGGGTGAGCGTCACGAGCTTGCGCCGGCGGTCCTCGGGGTGGGGGGTCCGCTCCACTAGCCCCCGGGCCTCGAGGTTGTCCACGATGAGCGTGGCGTAGGGGGCGTCGACCCCGGTGAACTCCGCGATAGCGCGCAGCGTGAGCGGACCTTCGTTCAGCCTCATCAGGACCTTGATACGGCCCATGCCACGGCCCAGGCCGAGGGTCTCGCGCAATTCCTCGCGGTGGTCGTGGGCGAGCACGAAAGCACGCAGTTCCTGCCAGACGCGTGTGGCGTCGTCATCGTGCTGTGCTTGACGTCCGGTCACTGGGCACCTCCCCCGCATCCGCGTCCGCATCCGCATCCGCATCCGCTGACTTGTCCGCGACCAGGCTGAGGCGGACTCGTTCCGCGGTGCCCGCGGCCCAGCGGCCGGTGGAGACGAACCCCAGGAACGCGATCGCGACGCCGCAGCCGGCGATGACGGCCCAGGCGGCGTGGCTCGCGACGGTGAAGCCGACTCCGGTGCCGCCGGCGACGAGCGCCCCGGTGATTGCCACGCCGAGGGTGGCGCCGACCTGGCGGCTGGTCGAGGCGACGCCAGCGGCTACCCCGGCCTGCTCGATGGGCATGCCGGACACCGCCGTGTTGGAGATCGGCGCGTTGACGAAGCCGAGCCCGATCCCGAAGATGACGTAGGACAGGACCAGGTAGCCGACGGAGGTATGCGGACCGAGCCGCACCAGCAAGAGGGCGCCGATCGCTATGGCCGGCCCGGCTAGGAGCAACGGCGTGCGCGGTCCCCAGCGCGCGATCAGCCGTCCCGAGACCGGCGCGAACAGCGCGATCATGCCGGCCATGGGCAGGGTGAGCAGCCCTGCGTGCAGCGCGGTGAAGCCCCGGACATCCTGCAGGTACAGGCTGTTCAGGAACAGGAAACCGCCGAAGGCGGCGAAGGCGGCCACCGCGATGACGGTGGCGCCGCTGAACGGCGCACTCCGGAAGAACCGCACGTCGAGCAGGGGCTGCTCGCGCCGGCGCTCGACCACGACCAGGGTCGCGGCCGCGCCGACGGCGACGGCGAACAGGCTCACGATCAGGGCCGATCCCCAGCCGCGGTGCGGGCCCTCGATCAGGGCGTAGGTGAGGGTGGCGAACATCGTGATGACCAGCGCCTGGCCGGCCGGGTCGAACCGGCGGGCCCGGGGTGCCCGGGACTCCGGGACGAAGAACTGCGTCAGGAAGATCGCGGCGATCCCGACCGGAACGTTGATCCAGAAGATCGCCCGCCAGCCGATGGTGCTGACGAGCACGCCGCCGAGGACCGGCCCCAGGGCCAGGCTCAGCCCGAACACCGCGCCCCAGATGCCGAGGGCCCGGGCGCGCTCGCGCCGGTCGGTGATCGTGTTCGTGATGATCGACAGGGCGACCGGGTTGAGCATGGAGCCGCCCACCGCCTGCACGATCCGGAACAGCACGAGCCATTCCAGGCCGGGGGCGACGCTGCACAGCAGCGAGCCGAGGGTGAACAGGCCGAGCCCGAGCTGGAAGACCCGGCGCCGGCCGAACCGGTCCGCGGTCGAGCCGGAGAGCATCAGCAGGCTGGCCAGGACGAGCGTGTAGGCGTCGATGGTCCACTGCAGGCCGCTGACCGAGGCGTGCAGGTTGTTCTGGATAGCGGGCAGCGCGACGTTCACGATGGTGGCGTCGAGGCTCACGATCAGCAAGCTCAGGCAGCAGATGGCCAGGATGAGCCGACGGCGGCGGAGGGTCGGCGGGCCAGTTTGCGCCGATACAGTTGTGCTCACACAACAAATATAGCTATACAACTAAAATCGAACAAGCGGCGGCGGGCGACGCGCAGACCGCCTCGATGATCGGGCCGAGCGCCGACCGGGCCGCGGCGGACTCGCGCAGCTTCTTGACCGGCCGCAGGTCAATGTCCATCTCGCCGCCTCCGCTGGCCCGCGCCGTCCAGGATGGCGGGGATGGCCTGCTCGTTCCCCGCGACCAGTAGGTGCACACCGGCCACCCCGGCGATCTGGGCGACCTGGGCGATGGTCTCGGCCGCCAGCCGGGCTCCCTCGGCCGCGGTCTGGTCCGCTGGGACCGCGGACAGCCGGCGGTAGACGTCGTCGGGCACGTCCACCCCGGGGATCTTGTCCCGGATGAAGTC
>Ga0302180_10000673_pt1 | contig 27317 bp, 26 predicted proteins | sample I_Palsa_E3_2_FD_200575 | JGI IMG/M metagenome (GOLD analysis project Ga0302180, IMG submission 200575) | Peat permafrost microbial communities from Stordalen Mire near Abisko, Sweden - I_Palsa_E3_2 | ecosystem: Environmental > Terrestrial > Soil > Palsa > Peat permafrost | place: Sweden...
CCGGCCGCAGATCAGGGTGCAGCTCGATGACTACCACATCCACTTGCGTGACCTTGGCGGCCGATGGGCCGACCCATAGCCAGTCGATGAACTCCAGCACCAGCCGTTCATCGCCGTAGGCCAGCACCTCGACCCGCCCATCCTCGAGGTTGCGCGCATGGCCGGCGATGCCCGCGGCGCGGGCGCGCTGCTGGGCAGTGGCGCGGTAATAGACCCCCTGCACGCGACCGGACACCAGGCAGCGGCGCGCGACCGGTGGCACCGTGGAGGGCGAATCTGTAGCCATGGGACATGATTTCCCGCCGGGGCGCACGCGGTCAACGACTCTCACGCCGGCCGCATTGCCGCCTGCGTTAGCGGTTAGACTTGGCTTGATGAGCGAAGTACTCGTGGTGTATTACTCGCGCGACGGCAGTACCGCCGAGCTGGCGCGGCAGGCGTGCCGCGGCATCGAATCTATCCCCGGGGCGAGCGCCACGCTGCGCACCGTGCCGGCCGTCACCGCCAGCAGCGAGGCTGCACCGCGGCCGGTCCCTGACCAGGGGCCGCCGTTTGCGACCCTGGAGGAACTGCGGCGCGCCGATGCCCTGATGCTCGGCAGCCCGACGCGCTTCGGCAATATGGCCGCGCCGTTGAAGTACTTCCTGGATTCGACCGCAAGTCTTTGGCTCGACGGCTCGCTCGCCGGTAAGCCAGCTGCCGTCTTTACCGCTACCCAAACCATGCACGGCGGACAGGAGACCACGCTGCTGTCGATGATGCTGCCGCTGTTGCATCACGGAATGCTCTTGGTCGGATTGCCGTACACCGAGCGTGCGCTGTCGACTACGCGCGCCGGGGGTTCGCCGTACGGGGCCTCGCATGTGGCGGGCGCACAGCATGGCCTGACCGAGGATGAGCGCGTGCTGGCGCAGGCGCTCGGCAAACGCGTGGCGCAGCTCGCGGTTACTCTGGCACGGGCGGGGAGCGCTGGCCGAGCACCTGGCGGATGAACGGTACCGTGAGACGCCGCTGCGCCTGCAGCGCGGCCGCATCGATCGCATCGAGCAGCTCGTACAGCGTCGCCAGGTCGCGCGGGAAGCGTCGCTGCAGATACAACGCGCTCTCCTCCGGCAGCTCCAGACCGCGCGCGTGCGCCCGTAGCCGCAACGCCTCGCGTTGCTGGCTCTCATCGAGCGCACGCAGTGGCAGCAGCGTCGCGGCGGCGAAACGCGACGCCAGATCAGGCAGCGAAAAATTCAGCAGCAACGGCGGCGCCGCGGCGGCTGCGAGCATTACCGCGCCGTGCTCCTCGACCTCGCGATACAGCCGGAACATCGCCTGCTCCCAGTCACGCTGGCCGGCGATTGCCGCCACCTCGTCTACCGCCACCACGCGCGCGCCGTGCCAGCCCTCGAGCGTCTCCGGTCCCAATGCCAACAGTTGCGACAGCGGCAGGTAGGCGGCGTCGGTGCCGGTGCCGGTGCTTCTTGCCATGGCGCAGGTCGCCTGCAGCAGATGAGTCTTGCCGACTGCCTGCGGTCCGGACAGCCAGTACACGCCGGCCGATGCGCCACCTGCCAGCGCACGCAGCTGTTCCACCGCCGCAGCATTTGGCCCGGGTACAAAGCTGTCGAACACCGCGCGCTCGCGCAGCCGCATGGCCAGGGGCAGTTGTTTCACGGCGGCAGTGCCTGCAACGCGGCGCAGCTGGGTCTCAGGCGCGCGCGGCCTGCAGCGCGCGCCGCGTGAATTCGAGCACGTAGGCGACGCCGCTGATCAGCACCGTGGCCAGGGTCAGCCAGGCCAGGGCATCCAGCACGCTCTGCGGCGGAAAGCCGTAGCCTGCATGACCCACGATCGCCAGCACATAGAGCAGCTGCAACAGCGTATTGATCTTGCTGCTGATCATGGGTCGACCCTTGAGTGGACCCCAGCCGAAGTGAAAGGCGATCGAACCGAGCACGATGAGCGCATCGCGCCCGACCGCGGCGATCGTCAGCCAGCGGGGGATCAGGCCATACCAGGTGGCGACCAGGAACACGCCCACGAGCAGCAGCTTGTCGGCCAGCGGATCGAGCAGCTTGCCCAGCTCCGAGGTCCAGTTGAATCGCTTGGCGAGGTAACCATCCAGCCCATCGCTCATCGCCGCGATAAAGAACAGCAGTAACGTCTGCGGATAGTGGGCGTGCGCAATCGACACGACGATCGGCCACACCAGCACGATGCGCAACAGGCAGATTAAATTCGGCAGATGACGCATGGCAGCGGCCTACGGGCCGCACTGGTAGTGGTAGTCGCGTTCGCCGTGCGCTGCTGCTGTCACCCGCGCCCGCAGTGCATCGGCGGCGCCGGCGGTGGTGCTGGCATCCTGCGCCGCCTGCTGGCCGTCGGTAACGGGAACGAGCGCGCCATAGCGTGAGGGCAGCAGCTGGGCGGCGTGAGCGTCACACCCGACACATGCCAGGATCAGCGCCCAGCGGGCACAGGACCGAAAAAAATCGCGACCGCGGTGCATTCTTCTACGACTCCCTCGGCTACTATAACGTGCTCCCGCGAGCGCTGCGCGTACCGCGGCAAAACTGCGAAACGCCATCCATGAGCAAGCCGCACAGCTATACATATCGTGACGCCGGGGTGGACATCGACGCCGGCGATGCCCTGGTCGAGCGCATCAAGCCGCTGGTCAAGCGCAGCATGCGCCCCGAGGTGCTCGCAGGCATCGGTGGCTTTGGCGCCATGATCGAACTGCCGCTCGATCGCTACCGCAGGCCGGTGCTGGTCTCCGGCACCGACGGCGTCGGCACCAAGCTGCGGCTGGCGATCGAGACCGGCCGCCACGATACGATCGGCATCGACCTGGTGGCGATGTGCGCCAATGACGTCGTCGTACAGGGAGCGGAGCCGCTGTTTTTCCTGGATTACTACGCGACCGGTCGCCTCAACGTCGACGTCGCCGCCAGCGTCATCAGCGGCATCGTCGAAGGCTGCGTGCAGGCCGGGGCGGCGCTGGTAGGCGGGGAAACCGCCGAGATGCCCGGGATGTATCACGGCGAGGACTACGATCTTGCCGGCTTTTGCGTCGGCGTGGTGGAGAAGGATGCCATCATCGATGGCGGCCGCGTCGGTGCCGGCGATACGGTCATCGGCCTTGCCTCCTCGGGTCCGCACTCGAACGGATATTCGCTGATCCGCAAGCTCATCGGCATCAGCGGTGCCACTTCTGCCACGCAACTCGCAGGCCAATCGCTGTTCGACCTGCTGCTGACGCCGACGCGCATCTACGTGAAGTCGCTGTTGGAGCTGATCGGCGTACTGCCGGTGCACGCGCTCGCACATATTACCGGTGGTGGCCTGACCGACAACATCCCGCGCGTACTGCGCCCCGGCCTGGAGGCGGTGCTGCAGCGGCGCTGCTGGCCACAGCAGCCGGTATTCGACTGGCTCGCGCGCACCGGCGTGATCGACGACGGCGAGATGCATCGCACCTTCAACTGCGGTATCGGCATGGTGGTGCTGGTGGCCAGTGAGCATGCCGCCGAAGCGGTGCGAGTGCTACAACAGGCGGGCGAACACGCCATGATCATCGGCGCAGTCAGGCACGGCGAGCACGGCGTGGTCATCGAAGCATGAGTACGGCGCGCGCAGCGCGCAGCGCCAGGCCGACGCTGCGCCTGCTGGCCGCAGCCGTCGGGATATTCGGGCCGGCCGCCACGACGATGGCCTTGGCGGAGGACCTGGAGCCGTTCGAGGCCTCGTATGCCTGGAGCTGGCACGGTGCCACGGTGGCGATCTCCAGGCTCAAGCTCGAACATCATGGCGGCGATAGCTGGGTCTACAGCTCAACCAGCGAGCCGCGCGGCCTGGGTTATCTGTATCCGATGCGCCCCGCATTGAGCAGCACGCTGCGCATCACCGGCCAGGGCGTGCAGCCGCTGAGCTTCAAGGCCGAAGGTGGCGGCACCGATCACAACGCCGACGTCACGTTCGACTGGAGCGCCGGCCGCGCCAGCGGCGTGTACGAAGGCGTGCCGGTCGACATGTCGATCAAGCCCGGCATCCAGGATGACCTGTCGGTGCAGATCGCGATGATGGTGGAATTGCTGCACGGCCGGACTCCCGAGCGCTTGTCGATGATCGACAGGAATTCCACCCGTGAATACCGCTACCAACGCGAGGGCGCACAGGCGATCGAGACCGCCCTGGGCCGTATCGACACCGTCATCTACAGCAGCCAGCACCAGGGTTCGCCGCGCGTGACGCGCTTCTGGTGCGCGCCAACGATGGGCTACCTGCCACTGCGCATCGAGCAGAAACGCATCGATAGCCTCGAATGGACGATGGATATCCGCAGCGTCAGGCGCGACTGAGACTGTCAGGCCTTCGGCAGCGTGACGCCCTTCTGTCCCTGATACTTGCCGCCGCGATCGGCGTACGAGGTCTCGCACACCTCGTCCGATTCGAAGAACAGCAATTGAGCGATGCCTTCATTCGCATAAATCTTGGCGGGCAGCGTTGTGGTATTGGAAAACTCCAGCGTCACGTGGCCTTCCCACTCGGGCTCCAAGGGAGTCACGTTCACTATCACTCCGCAACGTGCGTAGGTCGAATTGTGTACTACCAGATCATTGGCGACGAAGTTGTGTAGCGTCGGCACCGAGATATCGAACACTTCTTCCATCCCCACGGACTCGATGGTCTCGACCACGTCCCACACCGGACCGCGAGTGAGCGGATCGACGTATAGGTCCCCGGTACTCCTTGCCACCCGCACCGCCGCGGCCATCGGCACCGATTGCTCAGTGGGGTGGATATGGAGCGCGTTGAGGCTCGTGCCACCGACACGGGCGGCGGCACCTAACAGGCGCCATGCCTGCGGTGGCAGCGTATCGAAATTACTGCGCCGCCACGGCTTGGCGCGAATCAGCGGCAACACTTCCATTTCCAGGCGCCGCTGCTTTATTGAATCCGGCGGGAACCCGATTTTGTCCGCAAAACGCTGTATCTGGATCTTGTGCGTGATCTGAATCGCACAGGCCAGAGTGCCAAATGCGGTGGTCTTTTCCCGAATCAGAGAGAAAATGCCAAACCGCAACAACAGATGGTGCACGTCCTCAATCAAGCGTCGCGACTTGGAAAAGTACTCGAGAACTATTGACTCGCCTGAGACGAACAGTCCTCCGTCGCCGCCGAACAGCGCCTGCAGAAACAGCCGTACCGATGGCTCAGGCGCCATAAAAATTGATTGCGGGACAAATTTCTCGCCCGACTTTACGTTCAGTCGGTGGCTCTTCAGCCACCGGTGCGCGCGGTTGGCTTCCGGCCTGCCGCCGCAGCCGCGATGGTTGACCAGGCGATAGCCGTAGCGCCCGTTAAAAGTAACTTCGCCCATACCGGAAGCGGCAATTGCATCCTCCAACAGGCGTACCAACGCTGGATCACCGGAGGTGAATGTCGGGCTGGCTCCCGGTGCGTCGCACTGGCCTTCCGATATCATCAACCCAAGCAGGCTCGCCTCCCAGTCGGGGATGTTGGTTTTGCCGAATACCGGAATGTTGCGGGCCGCAGCAATACGGTCGCCCGGGCGCAGATCCGCCAGCGCTCGCCAGCCGTTGAGCATGCGAAACGGGTGAGTGGCCGTCGCCCGAATGTGTAGTCCTGCCCGGGTACGCAGCTCAAACACCTCTTTTTTGCCCTGTGGAATAAAGGCTGAGACTTTCGCCGGCTTGAGCTGCCAGCCGTCGAGCGCCAATGTAGTCTTGCCAAAGCGCATTTCGGTGATCGGGACGTAGGCTCCAGTGTCGGCATCCACTACACGTGTGTCGCCAGTTACGCATTTTCCGAGGCACACCACGAGCACATTGCGCGGAATGCGGAAGTATTCCACCGTGCGCGCCAGCGCAAACGAATTGGGCGGGATGATGCAGACGTCTGATGTGACGTCGACGAAGCTCTTTTCATCGAACCGCTTCGGATCAACGATGGTCGAGTTGATGTTGGTGAAGATCTTGAATTCAGGCGCACAGCGCACATCGTAGCCGTAGCTCGAGGTGCCGTACGAGATCACCCGCCCGGCCGCAGTTTCGCGCACCTGGCCCGGTTCGAATGGTTCGATCAGCCGCTGCTCGCGCGCCATGCGCCGGATCCAATTATCAGATTTTATGCTCATGCGCTCGCGACCTTCAGCTGTCTTCCACCACGATTTTCGGGAACAGCGCACTGCGATCACGCGCACGCAGCGCGAGCGCGGCGGCAGCGTGCCGGCTGGCTTCGATATAAGCCTGCGCGCGCGCACTGTCAGGCTCCGCCACCACGGTCGGGCGGCCGCCGTCGGCCTGCTCGCGGATTCTGGTGTCCAGCGGCAACTCGCCCAGCAGCGTCACGCCGTATTCCGCGGCCAGGCGTGCACCGCCGCCGGCGCCGAAGATGTGGTCGACGTGACCGCAGTTCGAGCACACGTACAGGCTCATGTTTTCGATGATTCCGAGCACCGGCACCGAGACTTTTTCGAACATGGCCAGCCCCTTACGCGCATCGGCGAGTGCGATATCCTGGGGGGTGGTAACGATAATCGCGCCCGCCACCGGCACCCGCTGCGACAGCGTGAGCTGGATATCGCCGGTGCCCGGGGGCATATCCACCACCAGATAGTCGAGCTCGCCCCAATCGGTGTCGCTCAGCAGCTGCGACAGCGCCTGCGTCACCATCGGGCCGCGCCACACCACGGCCTGCGCCGGATCCACCAGAAAGCCTATGGACATGGCCGCCAGGCCGTGCGCCTGCAACGGCTGAATGTGCTTGCCATCCGGGGAACTCGGGTGCTGTCCGGTCAGTCCCAGCATCAGCGGCTGACTGGGTCCGTAGATGTCGGCATCCAGGATGCCCACCTGCGCGCCGCCGGCCGCCCATGCCAGGGCCAGGTTTACCGCAACGGTGGATTTGCCAACTCCGCCCTTGCCGCTCGCCACAGCCACGATATTCTTCACGCCCGCAAGGGGCTTGAGGTTACGTTGTACCGCGTGAGGCACAATGTGGCTGGCGAGCTCGAGCGTCAGCTCCACGTCCAGACCGGCCGCAGCCAGGTGTCGCTGCAGCGCCGATTGCAGCGTATGCGTATAGCCAATGGTGGGAAAACCAAGTTCAATTTTTGCCAGCACCCGATCGCTATCCAGCTCTACGGCACGCAGCGCATGCGCTTGCTGCAGGGTCTGCCGCAGGTATGGATCGACAAATTTTTCAAGGGCCGCGCGTACGCTAGCCTCGGAAATCGCCATGGAAACTGTCACCCCGGAACTGGCAAGAACGGCCGTCGCGCCGGGCAAACATGGCATAATCCCAGCTTGCTTGGAACCACCTGGCCATTGGAAAGTGTGGGCGAAGGGCCGCGGTAGCGGCAGCCCTTACAACAACATTAACACGGCGGAATGAGTTTTTTCACCAACCTGCGTGCCGACCGGCTGATCGAGCAGATCAAGTCGTCGACCAATCTCATGGGCGCGGAAACGCAGAAGGCCATCGCCAAGCTCAAGGATGCCGGGCCGGGTGCGATCGATGCCGTCATCGCCGCACTCCCGGAAGCCGACAAGCACGCCACGGTGGCCTTCGTCGACGTGCTGGCGACGCTCGCGAGCGCCAAGACGTTCCCGAAATACGTGCAGGCACTGGTGCAGGGCAGCCCGCGCTCGATTGCCGGTGTCGCCTGGGCGCTGACCAGCAGCCGCGGCTATCCGCCCAACCTGCTGCTCGACGCGCTGGCAACCCCGGGTATCGCCAAATCGGCCCTGCTCGACGTCATCAACGGCCAGCGTGCGCGGTTTTCCATCCGCGAGCTGCTGACCGCAGCCTACGCGCAGGAACCGAACGAGAAGGCGGCGCTGTTTCGCATCGTCGCCGAAGCTGCCGACGAGGCGGCATTGCCGGAGCTCATCAGCCGCCTGCAGGGCAAGGATCCGATCGCGCGGCTGCACATCATCACGGTGCTGGCGCGGTTCAACAAACCCGAAGTGCAGCGTGCGCTGCAGGGGCAGCTCGGCGACAACAACAAGATGATTCGCTCTGCCGCGCTCGCTGCGCTGGCAAAAATGGACGGCCCGATCGAAGTGGCGCGGGTGTGCGCATTGCTGCGCGACCCGGAAATCGAGGTCCAGAACCGGGCGGTCGAAGTGCTGCAACGCGCGCGCGACCCGGAAACGATTCGCCACCTGGTCCCGGTGCTCAAGGATGAAAATGAGCAGTCACGCCGGGCCGCGGTCGAGGTGCTCAACGAGATCGGTGATGCGCGCTCGGTGAAATATCTGCTGGAAGCGATCAAGGATGACGACTGGTGGGTGCGCAGCCGCGCCGGCGACGCGCTCGGCAAAATCGGCGGCCCGAAAGTCATCGATGCGGTGCTCGAGCTGGTGCGTGACAAGGACGAGGACCTGCGGCGTGCGGCGATCGAGATCCTCAATCAGACCAAGGACGAGCGCGCAATCAATCATCTGATCGAGGCCACCAAGGATGCGGACTGGTGGGTCAGTGAACGTGCGGTCGACGCGCTGGCCGAAATCGGCAGCAAGCGCGCCGTGCCGCGACTGTACGAGATGCTGCGCAGTGCCAATGCCAAGGCGCTCCCGGTGGTGGTGCGGGCGATCGGCAAGCTTGGCGACGAGAAATCGCTCGACCTGCTTACGCCGATGCTCAATCGCGAAGAGAAGGAGATCCGGGTCGAGACCATCCAGGCACTGGCGCGTCTGGCGGACGAGCCGCGCGCCGATCAGATCCGGGCGCAGTTGCAGACCCAGTCGCAGAATCCCGACGCTACCGTGGCGCGCGCCGCGGTGCGCGCCATGACCGAGCTGGAAGTGCGCTTCTCCTCCGGTGTGACGGCGGCAACGGCGGTATCGCCGGCGGCCAGCACGCACCCCGGCCGCCCGGCGCGGCCGGTCGAGCCGGCACGCACGCTGCTGATTCCGGAACGCGATGTTGCCAAGGTGGTGCAGCAGGTCGCCGCCTCCAGCGCACCGAAGCTCGACATCAACACGCTCACGCCCGGAGACATCATCGAAGGACGCTACAAGTACATCGAGCGCATCGGCCGCGGCGCCTTCGGCACCGTGCTGCTGATGGAAGACACCGTGGTGGATGAGCGCCTGATCCTGAAATTCCTCAATCCGAACGTGGCACAGGACGAGGAAATCATGAAGCGGTTCGTGCATGAGCTGCGCTACTCGCGCAAGATCACGCACCGCAACGTGATCCGCATTTACGATTTCCTCTACATCCAGGGGTTGTACGCCATCTCGATGGAGTTCTTTCCCTCGCACACGCTCGGTGCGGAGATCGTCAACGAGAAGCCGCTGGAGCTCAAACGTGCGCTGCAGTTCGGCATCGACATCGCCACCGGCATGACGGTGGCGCACCAGGTGGGCATCGTGCACCGCGATCTGAAGCCCGCGAACGTGCTGATCAACGACGAGGCGCTGCTGAAGATCGTGGACTTCGGTGTCGCCGCGGCCCAGCGCGAGGGCGACACCCAGCTCACCAAGACCGGCTATGTGATCGGCTCACCCAAGTACATGGCCCCGGAGCAGATCCTGGGGCGCAAAGTCGATGAACGCGCCGATGTCTACGCGCTGGGCGTGATGATGTATGAAATGCTCACCGGCATCCCGCCCTACTCACGCGGCGATCACATGGCGGTGATGTACCAGCACGTGCAGGGCAAGGCGCGCGCACCGCAGGAGATCAATCCGACGCTGTCGGCCAATCTGGCCGAATGCGTGGTCAAGGCCATGGCGGTCGATAAGGCCAAGCGCTTCCAGACCATGGAGGAATACCGCGGAGCGCTGGAGCGGTTCCTGTAAGCTTGGCAGCATGGCAGAGCACCATCGATCGGCCGCCGCTGGCCGCCGCCGCGGCCAATATCCGGGCCGGTTCGTGCGCTGGATCAAGGTTCAAGCCGCACGCCGTTGATACGGCAACGCTTAGGGCGTATAGCCTTGTCGTTATGGCGGGGTTAACCCTGCAAAAATGTGAGGACATAGCACCGTGGCGCGCATCGATGCGTTCCTGAAACTTGGCACCCAGCAGGGCTGCTCGGACATCCACCTGGCGGTGGGCGTGCCGCCGATGCTGCGCATGAACGGTGATCTGGTGCCGATCAAGTTCCGCGATCTGCGCGACACCGAACTGGAAAGCTACATCACGGAAGTGCTGACGCCGAACCAGCAGGACTACTACGCGCGCGGCAACGACCTGGACTTCTCCTACGTGTCGGGCGAAGGCGGCCGCTTCCGGGTCAATGTATTTCGCAAGGACACCGGCATCGGCGCCACGTTCCGCTCGATACCGTCCGACATTCCAAGCCTGGTGAAGCTTGGCCTGCCGCCAGTGGTCACCAAGTTGTGCGACTACCACCAGGGCATGATCCTGGTGACCGGCTCGACCGGCACCGGCAAGTCAACCACGCTCGCGGCGATGATCGATCTGCTCAATTCCACGCGCCGGCTCAATATCATCAGCCTCGAGGATCCGATCGAATTCGTCCACCGCAGCAAATCCAGCCAGATCATCCAGCGCGAGCTCGGTACCCATATCCCGAGTTTTGCGGAAGGGGTGCGCGCGGCGATGCGCGAGGACCCGGACGTGATCCTGGTCGGCGAGTTGCGCGACGCCGAGACCATCCGCATGGCGATGACCGCAGCCGAGACCGGACACCTGGTGCTGGGCACGCTGCACACCACCAGTGCGGTCAAGACCATCGACCGGTTGATCGATGCTCTGCCGGCCGAGGAGCGCGAGCAGACCAAGAGCTTCCTATCGCAGAGTCTGCTGGCGGTCGTGACCCAGATCCTGGTCAAGACCAACGAGGGTCGCGGCCGCAAGGCGGTGGTCGAGATCATGATCATGACCAAGGCCATCGCCAAACTGATCACCAGTGACCAGACGCACCAGATCCCGAGCCAACTGCAGATGGGGCGTGAATTCGGCATGCAGATGTTCGACCAGGCATTGCTGCAGGCGCTCAACGCGCGCGAGATCGACCCCGACGACGCCTATATCTACGCCTCGGATAAGCGGCTGTTCCAGAAGTTCGTCACCGACACCAGCATCCTGCCGCGCATGGACAGCACGCTGTCGACGCAGCAGACCGGCGGCTGACGAACCAACCCCCGACGTTTCGCACCATGGCGCAGATCGATCAATTCCTGGAGGAGGTGCTCAAGCGGCGCGGCTCGGATCTGCATTTCATCGCCGCCGATCCGCCGCGCATCCGCATGAACGGCGAACTCTCGCCGCTGCGCGGCGAGCCGCTGACGCCGGAATTCGCCAAGGAAACGCTGTACGAGATCATGCCGCGCAAGGCGATCGAGCGCTTCGACAGCAAGGACGGCGCCGATTTTGCCTACACGCTCGAGGGCAAAGGCCGCTTTCGCGTCAACATCATGCGCCAGCTGAACGGCATGGGGGCGGTGTTCCGGGCCATTCCATCGCAGGCGCTGACGCTCGATCAGCTCGACATGCCGCAGGCGGTGCGCCAGCTGTGTCATGCGGTCAGCGGGCTGATCCTGGTGACCGGCAAGACCGGCTCGGGCAAGTCGACCTCGCTGGCGGCGATGATCGACGACATCAACAAGCGCATCAAGGGCCACATCCTCACGGTCGAGGATCCGATCGAATTCGTGCATGCGCGCCGCAACTGCCTGATCAGCCAGCGCGAAATCGGGGTGCACGCCCCGAGCTTCGCAGCCGCACTGCATTCCGCCCTGCGCGAGGATCCCGACGTTATCCTGGTCGGCGAGTTGCGCGATCTGGAGACCATGAGCATGGCGGTCACTGCCGCCGAGATGGGCATCCTGGTGATGGGTACGCTGCACACCAACGGCGCCGGGCCGACGGTCGACCGCCTGGTGAACGCCTTTCCGGCCGACAAGCAGTCGCACGTGCGCACCATGTTGTCCACCTCGCTGCGCGGCGTGATGTCGCAGCAGCTGCTGAAGAAAGCCGACGGCAGCGGGCGCGTGGCAGCGATGGAGATCCTGATCAATACTCCCGCGACCGCCAACCTGATCCGTCAGGGCAAGCTCGACCAGCTGGAAAACACCATGCAGACCGGCGGCGCGTTTGGCATGCGTACCATGGACAGTGCGATCCAGGCACTGCTCGACGCCGGCGCTGTCAGCGGCGCCGAGGCCTATAAAAAGGCCATCAACAAGGCCAAATTCGAGCCCTTCAAAGATCAGGGCTGAGACGGCGAACCCGCCGTCGGTTTAAGAATTCATGGCGCGTGCAATAATGCGCCATGCCACGAAAAATCCTCGTCACCAGCGCCCTGCCCTACGCCAACGCCCCGCTGCACCTGGGCTACATCATGGAGGCGGTGCAGACCGACATATGGGTGCGGTTCCAGAAGATGCGCGGAAATGACTGCATCTACTGCTGCGCCGAGGACGCGCACGGCACCCCGATCATGATCCGGGCGCAGCAGGAGGGCATCACCCCTGAGAGTCTTATCGCGCGCAGCGCCGAGGAGCACCGGCGCGATCTCGCCGGATTTCTGATCGGCTTCGACCAGTTCCACAGCACCCATTCGGCGGAGAACGTGCACCTGACGCACCTGTTGTATGCAAGGCTGCGTGACGGCGGCTTTATCACGCGCCGCGCGGTACGCCAGGCCTACGACGAGAAGGCCGGGATTTTCCTGCCGGACCGCTATGTGCGCGGCACCTGTCCGCGCTGCAAATCCCCCGACCAGTACGGCGACAGCTGCGAGGTGTGCGGGTCGACCTATACGCCGGCCGAACTCATCGACCCGATCTCCACCTTAAGCCAGACGACGCCGGTGTGGCGCGAATCCGAGCACCTGTTCTTCAGGCTGGGCGCGTTCGACGCCATGCTGCGCGAATTCGTTGCCGGCGGCAGCCTGCAGCCCGCGGTGCGCGCCAAGCTCGCCGAATGGTTCGAGGCCGGCCTGCAGGACTGGGACATCTCGCGCGACGCGCCGTACTTCGGCATCGAGATACCGGACGCCCCGGGAAAATTCTTCTACGTCTGGTTCGATGCTCCGATCGGCTATATCGCCAGTTTCGAGGCCTGGCGCGCCGCGCACGCCGCCTCGTTCGCCGACTACTGGGAGTCGGAAACCAGCAGCGAGCTGTATCACTTCATCGGCAAGGACATCAGCTATTTTCATACGCTGTTCTGGCCCGCGGTGCTGTATGGCGCCGGCCTGCGCCGGCCCAGCGGCGTATTCGTGCACGGCTTCCTGACCATCAACGGCCAGAAGATGTCCAAATCGCGCGGCACTTTCATCACCGCGCAGCGCTATCTCGAGCGCCTGGCGCCCGAGCCGCTGCGCTACTACTTCGCCGCCAAGCTCAGCAGCGGTGTCGAGGACATCGATTTCAGCCTCGACGACTTCGTGGCGCGCACCAATTCCGATCTGGTGGGCAAGCTGGTGAACATCGCCAGCCGCTGCGCGGGTTTCATCGAGCGCGGCGGCGGCCGGCTTGCGGCCGCGCTGCCCGAACCCGGCCTGTATCACGATTTCACCGCCGCCAGTGAGCGCATTGCGGCGCTGTACGAGTCGCGCGACTACTCGGCTGCAATGCGCGAGATCATGGAGCTGGCCGATCGCGCCAATCGCTATGTCGATCAGCACAAGCCCTGGGCGCTCGCCAAGGATGCGGCGCGCGCCGAGGATGTACGCGCCATCGCCACCCAGGGTTTGAATCTGTTTCGCGTGCTGATGAGCTACCTGGCCCCGGTGCTGCCGCACATGGCGCAGGCGGCGGCGGCGTTTCTCGGCACCAGAATCGGCGACTGGAGCGCCATCGCAACCCCACTGCTGGCGCAGCCTATCGCCCGCTATCGGCCACTGGCGACGCGCCTGGACCCGGAAGCGGTGGCCTCGTTGATCGCGCCGGCACCCGCAGCCGTTGACGGGGAAGCTGCTGCGAGCGCCCCAGCCAGCGTCAGCATCGACGAGTTCGCAAAACTCGACCTGCGTGTCGCACGCGTTGCGGCAGCGGAGCTGGTGGCAGGCTCGGAAAAACTGCTGCGCCTGACACTGGACCTGGGGAGTGAACAGCGCACCGTGTTCTCCGGCATTCGCGCCGCCTACCGGCCGGAACAGCTCACCGGCCGCCTGGTGGTGATGATCGCCAATCTGGCGCCGCGCAAGATGCGCTTCGGTGTTTCGCAGGGCATGGTGCTGTGCGCAGGCAGTGAGGATGACGCCAGCGCGGCATTCCTGCTCGCCCCGGACCCGGGTGCCGAGCCGGGCATGAAAGTCACATAGCCGGCCCCGACGCTCCGGGGTGCGGGTTTCAGGGCCGCTGGCGGTAGCGCCTGCGCCAGTAGAGGATCAGCAGGTAGCCGGTCGCCATGCCGCCCAGGTGGGCGAAATGGGCCACGCCCTGGCTGGTTCCGAACACGCCCAGGCACAGCTCCAGAATCCCGTACAGAGTCACGAACAGCCAGGCTGGCATCGGGATGGGCGGAAAGATCAGCAGCACCTGGCGGTGCGGAAAAGTCATGCCGTAGAACAGCAGAATTCCGAAGATGCCCCCCGATGCACCTTCGGTGGCATAGGGCTCAGGATAGAGCGAGTGCGCGACCCACAGCTGAGTCAGCGCGGCGCCGACCACGCAGGCAAAATAATACAGCGCGAAGCGCTGCGCCCCTAGCACGCGCTCGACCGCCGGGCCGAAGATGAGCAGCGCAAACATGTTGCCGGCCAGGTGCCAGATGGTGAGCTGGGAATGGAGGAACGCATAGGTCACCAGCTGCCACGGCTCGAACGGGTAGCAGTCCGCGCATCCCACCGGGCCCAGCGGCCAGAGCGCGAACGCGTGCTCGAGCTGACCGTTTGTCAACCATTGCAGGCCATAAACGATGAAATTGGCGAATAGAAGCGCCCGTACCACGGGCGTGAGGTTGCGGAACATCCAGTCTCGCTACGCGGTCAAAACCGATAATGTAGCGCCATATTGCCATCAGGAGAGCCTCTCCATGCGTACTTCTACTCTCAGTCGTGCCCGCACCCGAGCCGCCGGTGCGTTATTCGCTACAGCGCTGCTGCTGGGCGTCAGCGCCTGCGTCAGCACCTCGCTGGTCGATCGATGGAAGGATCCGGGCTACAGCGGCCCGCCGCTGCACAAGGTGCTGGTGGTCGGGGTGCAAAAGGACCAGGGCCGGCGACGCGTGTGGGAGGACGGCATGGTCGCGGCCCTGACGCACGAGGGCGTGCAGGCGACACCGTCGTACCAGGTATTTCCCGACAAGGCTCCGGCCGCGGAGCAATTGGCCGCGACCGCCAGCCATGAAGGCTTCGACGGTGTCATGGCCACGCACTTTGTCAGCGCCAGTCAGCGCAACTACTACATGCCGGGCTACGCCGGCGTCGGCTTCGGTTGGCGCTGGCGCTATTACGGCTACTGGGACACGGTCTACGGGCCTGGCTATGTGGAAACCGAATACCGCGCCGACTACCAGACCGATATCTTTACCGTGGACGCCACGGGCGGCAAACTGATCTGGACCGGCATCACCCGCAGCGTCGATCTGAGCTCGACCCAGCGCACCACGGATGAGATCAGCCGCGTGCTGGTGCCGGAATTGACCAAACAGGGCATCCTGGCGGCAAGCCACAAGTAAGCCGCTGGATGCAGGAGCGCGCCAGTGCCGGTGACTACGGTGGATCGGATCGATGCCCTGCTGCCGCAGACGCAATGTACGCGCTGCGGCTACGACGGCTGTCGCCCGTATGCCCAGGCGCTGGCCGACGCCCAGGCTGCCATCAATCGCTGTCCGCCCGGTGGTGCGGCCGGGATCGACGCGCTGGCGGGGCTGCTCGGGCGCGCGCTGTTGCCGCTCGATCCGGCCTGCGGCAGCGATGCGGATCCCGGCGTTGCCTGGATCGACCAGGACGCCTGTATCGGCTGCGCCCGCTGCCTGCCTGCATGCCCGGTGGATGCGATTATCGGCGCCCGGCGCCACCTGCACACCGTGTTCGAGCGCGCCTGCACCGGTTGCGAGCTGTGTATTGTCAGCTGCCCGGTTGACTGCATTGTCATGCGGCCGCGCGCTGCGGGGGATCCGGCACCGGCGCCGGCCGATAACCGTGGCCGCTACGAGGCGCAGCGCGCCCGCGTGGAGCGCAGCGCCCACGAGCGCTCGGCACTACTGGCCGAGCGCAAACGCATCGCGTCCACGCCGGGCGTGGCGCGATCGCAATGAGTCCTGCGCACGTCCGTCGTATTTTTGAGCAATTGCGCTCCGCAAATCCCAACCCCCAATCCGAACTGCACTACCATTCGCCGTTCGAGCTGCTGGTCGCGGTGATCCTGTCGGCGCAGGCGACCGACAAAAGCGTCAACCTTGCAACGCGCGAGCTGTTCCGCAAGGCGCGCACGCCGCAGGCAATGCTGAAACTGGGTCTGGCTGGCCTCAAGCGTTACATCCGCACCATCGGCCTGTACAACACCAAGGCGCAAAACATACGGGCCACCTGCAGGTTGCTGGTGCAGCGTTTCCAGGGCCGCGTGCCGCAGGCGCGCGATGAGCTCGAGTCGTTGCCCGGCGTGGGACGCAAGACCGCGAGCGTGGTGCTCAACGTGGCGTTCGGCCAGCCCACGCTGGCGGTGGACACGCACGTGTTCCGGGTCGCCAACCGCACTGGGCTGGCGCGCGGCGCCAACCCGCGCGCGGTGGAAGACGGACTGCTGCGGGTCGTTCCCAAGGAATTCATGCCGAACGCGCACCACTGGCTGATCCTGCACGGGCGCTACGTGTGCACGGCGCGTGCGCCCGACTGTCCGCACTGTTCGATCGCGCGCTGGTGCGAATACGAGGATAAGACGCCGCCGTGACCCTGTTTGCCAATCAAAGCCGCGATGCACTGCGCGCCACCTATCGCGAGGCCTGGCGCAAATGGCGCGAACGGGTACCGATGCCGGCGCTCGAGGCCCAGATTGCCGAGGTGATCGCGGCCCATCCCGAATACCAGCCACTGCTGCAAAGCGACACGGCCCTGCAGCAGGACTTCGCGGCGCAGGACGGGCGCGACAATCCGTTCCTGCATATGGGCCTGCATCTGGCACTGCACGAACAGCTCAGCACCGACCGCCCGCCCGGCATCGCCGCCATTCATCGGCGGCTGGTCGCAAGCGCAGCATCCGAGCACGCCGCCGAGCATCGTATGCTCGAGGTGCTGGCCGACGTTTTGTGGGAGGCGCAGCGCACCGGTCGCGCTGCCGAAGACGCGGCCTATCTTGAGCGGCTGCGCCGGCTGTGAGCGGCAGCGCCCGCGTCGCCGCGCTGCACTACTACCCCCTGAAGTCGGCGCGCGGCATCGAGCTGGAGCGCGCGCTGCTGACGCTCGCCGGCTTCGAGGACGATCGACGCTGGATGCTGGTCACCGTTGCCGGGCGCTTCATCACGCAGCGCGAACTGCCGCGCCTGGCGCTGCTGCGCCCCTGTCTGGCGGCCGGTGCGCTGCAGCTGAGCGCACCACAGCTGCCGCCGATCTCGATTCCGCTCGCACACCAGGGCGAGCGGCGCACCGTCACCGTCTGGCGCGACCAGTGCGACGCCTTCGACGAAGGCGATGAGGTCGCCGCGTGGCTGAAGCTTGTTCTGGATTGCGACTGCCGCCTGGTGCGCTTCGATCCGGGGCAGCGGCGCCTGAGCGCGCGCGACTGGACCGGCGAGTTTGAAGCCGAGATCCGCTTTCCGGACGGATTTCCGATTCTTGCCGTGAGCACCGCGTCGCTGAGCGATCTCAACGCTCGACTGGCGGCACGGCTGCCGATGAATCGCTTTCGGCCCAACATCGTGCTCGAAGGCCTGCAGGCATATGACGAGGATCGCATCGATGAGCTATACGGTGACGGCGTGCGCTTGAAGCTGGTGAAGGCCTGCACGCGCTGCCGCATCACCACCACCAACCAGGACAGCGGCGCGGTTGAAGGCGACGAACCGCTGCGAACGCTACGGGGCTATCGCTACGACCGGCAGCTGCAGGGTGTGTGCTTTGGCCAGAACGCCATCGTGATCGAGGGTGCGGGTGCCAGTCTCAGCCGCGGTCAGACGCTGGATATTCGCTGGCGCGAACACCAGGCGCGATAGGGTTTGCCGCGCCCGAGACGGAGCACCCAGGACGGTCCCATGGCCCGTGCATTTCGGGCCATGAGACCGGATTTGCCAGGCGGCAGCCTGCTTAGAATTTGAACCGCACGCCGATCGTCGGCACGACCGTAGAGGTATTCAGGAAGCCGTTGGATAGCCCGTCCGATACCTGGCTGTACATCACACCGGCGTAGCTGTCGAAGCGCCTGCTCATGTGGAGCACACCCGCCACGGAGTAGACATTTTCCGTGCCGCTGCAGCTGCCGGCCTTGTTGGTGGTGCAGCCGGTGTTGGCGCCGGAAGCGTAACTGTTCTGCTTGATTCCATAGTAGGCCGCGGTCAGTTCGAATCTTGGGGCGAACACGTATTTGACGCCGGCCCAGTAGATCTGCAGGTCCTTGTCATGGAAGTAGGTCGACGTCGGGCCGGCCTGCACGTTGACGAAAGCCAGGATATAGCCGCCTTCATCAACGTAGCCCGGCGTCAGCGGGTCGGTCGGATTCGCGTACTGGATATGCTCGTAGCCGCCGTAGATCTTGGGCGCGCCGAAATCGTACATAGCCATGACGGAATAGGTGGTGTTGTCGGAAACCGTGCCGGCCAGGGAGTTGGTCGTCGAGTAGCCCAATGCCGGCAGGTCCGCCACCTGCGCCGCGCTGAGCGAAGCGGCGCCGATAGCATCCTTGACGTTAAGATAGTACGCATCGATCGACAGGCCTGCGTACTCGCCACCTACCGTAGCCTCGAAGGCGGTGTTAGCGGCGCCGTGGCTGCCGTTGAACTTGTACTCCGCTCCCAGGTGAACGCCCTGGTACGCCAGGACATATTTCAATGACGAGTCGAGGCGGCGATCCTCGGTGTCGCCGCCGCCGGCGGCGGTGCCCGAGAAGCCGATCAGCGAGAACGCCTGGGCCGCACCCATCGGGTCGTACTTGGCAATGCCGTCCGCCATGACCGTGTTCTGGCGGCCGAACGTCAGCTGGCCATAGGTCTTGGAGCTGAACCCGGCGTAAGCCTGCTGGAAGATCTGACCACCCACACTGGTATCGACGCCGGTGTTCTGCGCGTCCAAGGCGCGGCCGTTGTTCAGAGTGAGCGACTTCAGACCGTCAGAGATATCGCCGGATTGCGGGTTGAAGAAAGTCTCCACCCGAAATACCGCCGACCAGTCGCCGATCAGCGCCTCCCTGCCCGACAGGCCGACCCTCGACTGGCTCAGGTTGCTCGGCGTGAATCCCAGCACCGACTTGTTGGAGTTCTTCTGGATGATCTCCTCCGAGCCCGGGGGAAAGTAATCGCTGATCGGGGCGCCGTGATTCTGATACTGCAGCCCGATGTCCACGATGCCGTACAGCGTGATGCCTTTCCAGGTCAGGCTGTCGTCGCCGCCGTTGTTGGCCGGCGCAGGGCCGACGTTCTGCGCCTGAGCCGTCGTTGCTGCCGCCAGGATGGCAAGGACGGAGGCAACCAAAAGCGCGACGGCGCGTTTACCGTGCACCGCCGATGTTCCCGCTGCAGAGAGCGCATGTTCGCTAGTCATTTGTTAATCCCCGTCATTCAAGTGTTAGATCTAAGAAACAGTTTAAAGAATATATCGAGATAAACAAGTCTTTCACATGTTCTTTTTAAGCCACATTAACCATAACTGCCCTCGCCTCGCCTACTCCACCCGGTTTTCGCGCACGCCGAATGTGCCGGAAATCAACCGCGCGATGATGCTCAGGAACAGCACGAACAGCGTAATCAGCAGGGCACCGGCCCAGGCCAGTGACTGCCAGTTCTTGTACGGGCTGGTGGCAAACTGAAAGATCACCACCGGCAGGTTCGCCATCGGCTGATTAAGATTCGCGTTCCAGAATTGATTGTTCAGGGCCGTGAACAGCAGAGGCGCGGTCTCGCCGCTGACGCGCGCCAGTGCCAGCAGCACGCCGGTCAGCAAACCGCTGCGCGCGGCCGGATAGACGATGCTGGTGATGGTTCGCCAGGGCTGAGCCCCGAGTGCCGCCGAGCCATGCCGCATGCTCTGTGGAATCAGCCGCAGCATGTCCTCGGCCGTGCGCACCGTGACTGGAATGACGATGATCCCCAGCGACACCGCGCCGGCGAGCGCCGAGAAGTGGCCCATCGGCACTACCATCAACGTGTAGACGAACAGGCCGATCACGATTGAAGGGGCGCTCAGCAGCACGTCATTGATGAACCGGACGACCGTGGACAGCCGCGCGTTGCGCCCGTACTCGGACAGGTAGGTGGCGGCGAGGATGCCAATCGGGCCACCGATCAGCACCCCTAGCAGTGTCATGATCAGGCTGCCGTAGATAGCGTTAAGCAACCCGCCGCCGCTGCCGGGCGCAGGCGTGGTCTGGGTGAACACGTTCCACGACAGACCGCCGAGGCCGCGCGAGAACAGGGTCCATAGAATCGCTGCCAGCAATGCCAGACCGATGCTTGTCGCGACGCCCGAGGCTCCGAGCGCCAGCGTCGCGCTGATCTTGCGCCCCCTGATGCTGTTCATACGCGTGCTCCGCGGCGTTCGAGCTGCATCAGCAACAGCCGCGCCGCAGCGATGATCATGAAGGTCAGTACGAACAGCAGCAGGCCGAGGGCGATCAGCGAGGAGGTATAGAGCGTGCCCACCGCCTCGGTGAATTCGTTGGCGATGCTGGCGGAGATCGTTGTTCCCGGCGCAAGCAATGAGGTCGAGATCCGATGCGCGTTGCCCACCACGAAGGTCACCGCCATGGTTTCCCCGAGCGCGCGCCCGAGTCCGAGCATCATGCCGCCGATGATTCCGGCGCGGGAATTTGGCAGCACCACGTCCCACACCACTTCCCACTGTGTCGCGCCAAGACCGTAGGCGGCTTCCTTCAGCGAGCGCGGTGTCGCCAGAAATACTTCGCGCATCACCGAGGTAATGAATGGCAACACCATCACCGCCAGCACCAGGCCGGCTGTCATCAGACCGATTCCATAGGGTGGACCACGGAACAGCTTGCCGATCCACGGCAGATCGCCGAAGGTGGCGATCAGCCACGGCTGCACTGCGTGCTGCAGTGCCGGCGCCAGCACGAACAGGCCCCAGATGCCAAACACGATGCTCGGCACGGCGGCAAGCAATTCGATGCAGCTCGCGATCGGTGCCCGCAACCACAGCGGGCAGGTTTCGGTCAGGAACACGGCGATGCCGAATGCCAGCGGTACCGCAATCAGCATGGCAATCAGCGAGGTAATCACGGTGCCATAGAGCGGGGCCAGGGCGCCGAATTGATCGGTGACCGGATTCCAGACTTCGTGCGTGAGGAAGCCGAACCGGAAAGTTCTCAGAGCCGGCCAGCCGCCAACGCACAACGCCATCAGCACGCCGGCCAGAATTATCAGCACCAGCGCCGCCGAGGCCACAGTCAGCCCACGGAACACCCATTCGGCGCGCGCTTCGCGCCTGAGCTGCGGGTGGTAAGGAATCGTGATCGCCGCCACTGTCTCGCCTGTCTCCGCGCTATCAAACGCTCGCCGGGCTTATCTGGCAGGCCACGCCGGCTTGCCGTTCATCTTGAGTGCGTCCACCCAGGTCGTTTGCACCAGCTTTGCAACCTTGTCCGGCAGCGGCACGTAATCCAGATCTTCAGCCATCTTCTGGCCACTCTTGTAGGCCCAGTCGAAGAACTTGAGCGCCGCTACCGTGTTGTCATCCTTGCTGTCCGTGTGCATCAGGATGAAACTGGCACCCGTGATCGGCCAGCTGTCGCCGCCCGGCTGATCGGTCAGGATCAGGTAATACCCTTCCGCCTTGGCCCAGTCGGCACTGGCGGCGGCGGCCTGGAAAGCCTTGGCCTCCGGCGCCACGTATTTGCCGTCATGGTTGAGCAATCTGGTGTAAGTCATGCCAGTCTGCTTGACGTAGGCGAACTCCACATAACCGATCGCGCCGCTGGTCTGGGCGGTCTGATTCGCGACGCCCTCGTTGCCCTTGGCCCCGATGCCCACCGGCCACTGCACCGAGGTATTGGCGCCGATTTTCTGCGAAAAACCCGGGCTCACCTTCGACAGATAGTTGGTAAACAGGAAATTGGTGCCGGAGCCGTCCGAGCGGTACACCGGTGCGATGTCGAGCTTGGGCAGAGTCAGCTTCGGATTGAGCTTCTGGATTGCCGGGTCATTCCAGCGGCTGATGTCACCCAGGTAAATCGCGGCAAGGATCGGACCGTCGAGCATCAGATCGCCCGGCTTGATGCCTGGCACGTTCACTACCGGCACCACGCCCCCGATGATCATTGGCCATTGCACCAGCCCGTTTTGTTTCAGGTCCGCCGCTTCAAGTGGCTTATCGGAGGCGCCGAAGGTTACGGTGCCGGCCTCGATCTGCTTGATCCCGCCCCCGGAACCTATCGACTGATAGTTCACCCCGATGCCGGTCTGCTGCTTGTAGGCTTCAGCCCATTTGGCATAGATCGGGTAGGGAAAGGTTGCGCCGGCACCGGAAATGTCATTCGCGAGCGCACGGTTCGCCACCCCGCAGGCCAGCACTACTGCGCCCAAGGTCACCGTCAGCTTGCTGGACAACTTGCTCACACCCTGCTCCTGAACGTTTTTCCGAATTCGATGGGTCGCACGCATCCGCTCGTCCCATCACATGTGGCCCCCGGAATCCGACGTTGACCCGCTCAATTGCGTGACCCATCGAGGTAATCCTGGGGTGATTGACCCGCGCCGAAAAAATAATCACCCTCGCGCTGCTGACACACGCGGGTTGCGGCGCCGGCGCCGCAGCTGCTGGCTCGACTGTCTCGCTATGCCGGAGCGCGTGCAGTGTGTTTTGCTTGCATTACATGATGGCGACGGAAGTATTACAGTCTGATGACAAACCGAATGCTGCCCGATCGTCGCCTGCCTCCGCCAGGGGTCCCCGGCGCATGCGCCTGCTGATCGTCGAGGACGACCGCAAGCTGGCAGATTTCGTGGCCCGCGGCCTGCGTGCGGAGCGCTTCGCCGTCGATATCGCCGGTGACGGGCTGGAAGGCCGGCGCTACCTGGATACCTATCAGTACGATCTGCTGATACTCGACCTTATGCTGCCACGGCTGAGCGGCAGCGAGCTGCTGCGACACGTACGCCGAAGCCGAACTACGCTGCCGGTGTTGGTGCTCACGGCTCGCGATGCCACGCAGGACAAGGTCGAGCACTTCGAAGCCGGTGCCGATGACTACCTGACCAAGCCGTTCGACTTTGCCGAATTGGTAGTCCGCGTCAAGGCGCTCATGCGCCGCACTCCGGTTGAGCGTACCGAGGTACTGCGAATTGCCGATCTTGAGCTCAGCCGACTCACGCAACAGGTGCGTCGCGGTGGCCAGCGTATCGAGTTGACCGCCAAGGAATTCGCCGTGCTCGAATACCTGATGTCATCCGTCGGTCGGGTGTTTTCGCGCACCATGATTCTCGAACACGTGTGGGATCAGAGTTTCGAGGGCGTCACCAACATCGTCGATGTCTATGTGCGCTACCTGCGCCGCAAGATCGATGAGCCGTTCCCGGTCCAACTCATCCACACCGTGCGTGGAGTGGGCTACTGCATCCGCGCGGCCGACCAGGTGCGCGATCCGGGCCAGGAATGAATCACCGCTCGCTCGCGTTCCGGCTCGCCGTCTGGTACACGCTGCTGCTGAGTGCCACATTCACGCTGGTCGGCGCCGGCATATCCTATGGACTGGAGCAGTATCTGCGCGCCAACCTGCGCGATTCGCTGCGACGGCGTTCAGTCCAGGTGCAGCAGATCCTTGCGCAGGCGCCGGCGGGTGTCGCCGATAGCGCTGTTGCCGAGGCGATCGAGACCCGGGTGGCTCCGGAATTCAACAACCGCTTCGTGCGCGTCACGCGGGCCCCCGCAATCCTGGTGTATCGCTCCGGCGCGCCTGCGGACCGCAGTTTCGATCCTGCCGCGGTGCCGTCCCCGACCGACGCGTGGCCGTCAAACACCGTGGTACGTCCGGTGGCGACCGCCTCCGGCCAGCTCATGATCAGCCTGACGCCGATCGACACCGCGTCGGGGCAGTTCTTGATCGAACTCGGTACGGCGCTCGGGCCGATCGACGCGCTGCGGCGCCGGCTGCTGAGCCTGCTTGCAGTGCTGTTGCCGGTGCTGGTGGCGTGTGCTGCCGCCGGGGGCTATCTGCTGGTGCAGCGCGCGCTGCAACCGGTGGAGCGCATGTCCCAGACGGCCGAACAGATCAGTGTCCAGAATGTGGAGGCGCGGCTGCCGGAGGCAGCTACCGGTGATGCGCTGCAACGGCTGTCGATATCACTGAATCACATGCTCAGCCGCCTGCAGGATTCGGTTTTCAGCTCGCGCCGCTTTTTGGCCGATGCCTCACATGAGCTGCGCACTCCACTGACGATCATCAAAGGCGAGCTTCAGGAAGTGATGGCTCGCGAGGCCGGCCGCAGCAAGGTTGGCGAGCGCATCGGCAGCGTGCTGGAGGAAGTAGCGCGCCTTGAGCATCTGGTATCCGGACTGCTGATCCTGTCGCGGCTGGATGCCGGCGAAGCGCGGGGCGAATGGGCCGATGTGGATCTGGGCGAACTTGCGACCAGCACGGTTGAACACATGCGCCTGGTCGCCGACGACCGTGGCGTGCAGCTGCAGGCTTCGGCGCTGGCGCCGGTCACGGTGCGCGGTGACGCGCGTCGATTGAAGCAGGTGATCGTGAACCTGCTCGATAACGCCATCAAATTCACCCCAGCGGGCGGTGTCGTCGGTGTGAGCACGCAGCGGCACGACGGCTTCGGACTGCTCGAGGTATCCGATAGCGGTATCGGCATCCCGCCAGACGCACTGCCGCATGTGTTCGATCGTTTCTATCGCGTCGCAGCGCGCTCGCATGACGAGGGTGGCGCCGGTCTTGGGCTATCGATCGTGCGTTCGATCTGCAGCGCTCACGGCGCGGAAATCGATGTGGACAGCACCCCCGGATGCGGCAGCCGGTTTCGTGTCAAATTCCCGCAGTCACCGCAAGTCAAGCTGGCAAGCTCTACACCCGCTGACCACTCTCCGATGCCACCTTGTCGGAACTAGTCTCGCTGTGCGGCGCCTAATCAACCGTCAGGTCAGTGGGAGCGCGCGCCACGTGAGCACGCCCAGACTAATCCAGATGTCGGTCCTGTTGGTATGCCTCGCAGGCATGCTGCCCGGTTGCGCGACTTACAACAAATGCGGCTTCCACGGCTGCCCCGGCGACGCCGGCATCACGGTTAAGGTTGAAGCGCAATTGCAGCGATATCCGGCATTAGAGGCTCCAAACTCGGTGCGCGCGCAGACGCTGGATCGTGTGGTGTACCTGTACGGCCTGGTCGATACGGATTTAGAGCGCCAGTTGGCGGAATCGGTCGCGACCGAAGCCGCGGGGGGAGCGCGCGTCGTGGATTCGATCGCGATCAGCAACCTGGGCAGGTAACCGCGCCCTCAGCGGTACCGTTGGCCGCTGTCAGGTCGCCCGCCGCGGAAAACGCTCAGAGGCTGAAACGAGCACCAACCGTTGGGGCAATGTTGCTGTCGTAGTAATACGGAACACCGGGGCCGTGAGGAATGGCGATGGCCAGCCCGCCGCTGACCTCGGAATACGCAACACCGACGTAAGCGTCGAAACGCTTGGTGAAGTGATGGTCCAGATAGAGCGAAACCTCATTGAGCTTGCCCGAACAGGAACTTCGAAAGCCGGCGGCGACTGAGCAGGTCGACGGAATGCGGAAGTCGTTCTGCAGCTCAAGATAGTAGGACAAAGTGATGGCGGTTTTGCTGTCGTAGGCGTACTTCACACCGGTCCAGATGACCTGCACGATCTTGGGAGAATCAAGGTTGTTGTCTTCGACGCCGCTCAGGAGATAACCGCCCTGCGCAGTGGCGCCGATCCCCAACGGATCCGCCGGATTGGTCTGCCGGATGTGTTCATAACCGGCAAAGAACTTGAACGGATCCCAGCTATATTTAGCGGCGACCATGACGGCTGTATTGTCGGTCACGATGCCGTATTCGGTGCCGCTCGTGCCGATCAGATTGACCCCGTTGATCTTGTTTGTATTGATACTGTTGACGGTCGACTGATATGGCGCGGTCAGACTCTCAGGCCCGAGCAATGGGTTGACTACGCTGATCGCCTGGTTGACGCGTTGAACGACGACGTCAGCGGAGAGGCCGCTGAGGGTTGCCCCGAGGTCGAATCCATAAGCGGAATTGTGCGGCGTTTCGGGCGTACAGGTCGCGGCAGTCCAGGCGGCGGAGCCCGAGTAGCAACCGCCCTGACCATCGATAAATTTATACATCGCGCCAAAATGGAACGGGCCGTAGGCGAGACGGTATTTCACGGCTTCATCCCAACGGGTGTCCTGCGTATCGCCGCCGCCGGCCATCAGGCCGTTATAACCGATGAACGAAAAGGAATAGGCACCGCCAGCCGGATCGTAAGCGAGCATCGCATCGGTACCTAGAGCGCGCTGACGACCGAAGGTCAGCGTGCCGATTTGCGCGGACGATACGCCGCCATAGAATTCGTCGTTGAAGGGCTGGCCCGCGCGCGCACCGTCGCCAACGAATGAATAGCTGCCCCTGGGCAGGCCGGCGTTGCTCACGTTGGTGGCTGCCATGTTGGCGAGTTGGCCGGACTGCGGATTGATGCCGGTCGAGGCATTTACCACCACGGCCCAGCCTTCCATAACCTCTTCCCTGACCCTGAGGCCCAGACCCGACTGCGACAGGTTGTTCGGCGCAATGAGAAATTGAGAGTGATTGCCGTTGCGGTTGACCAGCGATTCGCCCTCGTAGTTGTTGCCGTTTTCCGGCAACCCGTGGCTGACCCAGCCCACGCCGATGTCATAGGCGCCGTACACGGTGATGCCGTACCACGTCAGGGTGCAATCGGTGCTGAGGAATTCCTGGAGGCTGGTGCAGGCTGCGGGGGTGCCCGGAGCATCGGCGGCGTTCGCCACGCAATCCAAAACGAAAGTTGAAGTAAGCGCCGCCAAGGCGCGCCAGCAAACAGCCCGCATCGTAGTTTCCCCTCGTGAGAAGTCGTCAGAGTACCGTAATATACACGGTAACATAACGCGTTCGCATCAGCATGCCCGCGTCATACGCGCGAGCATTGCTGCGCTTGTTCACCAACTTAGTCGCGTAGCACTCTCACGGATAGCGTGAGGAGTCCCTGAAGTCAGCGCTTCTTCGGCAGGTACAAGTCGGTCAG
>Ga0302180_10000674_pt1 | contig 27290 bp, 24 predicted proteins | sample I_Palsa_E3_2_FD_200575 | JGI IMG/M metagenome (GOLD analysis project Ga0302180, IMG submission 200575) | Peat permafrost microbial communities from Stordalen Mire near Abisko, Sweden - I_Palsa_E3_2 | ecosystem: Environmental > Terrestrial > Soil > Palsa > Peat permafrost | place: Sweden...
CTGGGATCAGCTGTTGGAAGCGGGGTCGGAGGCAAACGCGCGCGCCAAAGGGACGCTACGGCTCGAGGGCAAAGATTACATTGTGCAGGATGGGGACGTGATGCATATAAGACACTCAGGATAAATTCGCTCTGATATCATCCTCGCCAACTGCACATGAGCGCGATCTTCATCAGCATTCTGCTTGGACTCACCGCGGCTGCTGCCAACGTTTTCGGCGGGGCCATTATCGTGCAGCGCAGCTGGGAGCGGCGTTATCTGCGGTATTTTGTCGCGCTGGGCGCAGGATTCATGCTGGCCACGGCCCTGGTGGAGATGGTCCCGGAGAGTTTGGAGTTGCGCGGCAGATCCGCCGCCTATTTGATTCTGCTCGGCTATCTGCTCATTCACTTCTTCGAGCATACCGTGACGCCGCACTTCCACTTTGGCGAGGAGACACACAAAGATGAGTTCATGCACACGCACAAGGGATACTCCGTGCTGCTTGGGCTCATCATTCATACATTCTTTGACGGCATCGCCATTGCGTCGGGATTTCTGGTGTCGAACGCTTTGGGCTGGATCATTTTTTTCGCCATCTTTCTGCACAAGATTCCCGAAAGCTTCACGGTGAGTTCGGTGATGCTGGCCAGCGGACGCAGCCGGGGCACGGCTTGGGGAGCGTCAGTCATTTTGGGCGGGGCCACGCTAGCGGGGGTTCTGACGATGGCAATCTTCCGTCATCACGTGGGCGCGGGACTGCCGCTTTCGGCAGGCGTGACGATTTATGTGGCGGCGTCAGACTTGGTTCCCGAGGTGAACAAAGAGCCGGGGGCAAGAATGGCTTTGCTGGTGTTCGTTGGGGCGGGGGTTGTGTTTTTGCTGGACGCTTTGTTCCACGTGCATTGAGGGCGGATTGCAGCAACTCCCACTGCACCTCGGTCAGTTGCTGCCTGCAACGAGCATACGGGTGAACTACTTCCCCGCCAACTCCCGCTTCACCGCCTCGCTGACCATCTTCCCATCCACGCGCATCCCCGCTCCCGCAAACCGGGCCATGGCGTTCTTCATCACCGAGCCCATGTCTTTCATGGTGGGCGAGCCCATCTCGGCGATCACGGCCTTCACTCCCGCAACCACTTCGGCTTCGCCTGCGGCTTTGGGCAGGTAGGTTTCGATCAGGACGATTTCGGAGGCTTCCTTGTCGGCCATCTCCTGGCGTCCGCCCTTGGTGAATTGCTCGACGGATTCCTTGCGCTGCTTGATCAGCGTGGTGAGCACGGCCTGGGATTCTTTCTCATCGAGCGGCGCCATCTTCTCGATCTCGCGATTCTTTAGCGCGGCCTTGACCATGCGCAAAGTGGAGAGGCGTTGCTCCTCGCGCGCCTTCATTGCGGCGATGATGTCTTGCTGGATCTGTTCGATGAGGCTCATGAGGGGATTATAGATGCTGAACGAGCCCAAACCGCGCTGCCGCCCGAATCACGCGCAGATGAGCCTGATCCAGTAGACTTATAGACTAATCTCACTCATAAGGGTCTTCCCCATATGTTGCGCAAGAATCGTCTTTTTACTCCCGGCCCCACGCCGCTGCTACCGGCGGCGCAAACGGCCATGGCTTCGTTTACCGCGCATCACCGTACCGCCGACTTCAAAGCGCTGTTTCAGCGCGTGCTCTATGACATGAAAGAATTCATTGGCACGAAGAATGATGTGCTGGCGCTGGCTTGCTCGGGCACCGGCGTAATGGAAGCCTCGGTGTCGAACCTGACATCGCCGGGCGACAAGGTTCTGGTGCTGACCGCCGGAAAGTTCGGCGAGCGCTGGACGGGGCTGGCCAAGGCGTTCGGTTGTAACGTGGACGTGTTGACCGCGCCGTACGGCGAAACGCTTTCGTTGAATGACATCCGCGCCAAGTTGACGCCCGACGTGCGCGCGGTGTTCGTTCAGGCGACTGAAAGTTCGACCGGCGCTCGCCATGACGTGGAAGGCATTGCGAAGATCGTGCGCGGCAACGGCGACGATACGCTGCTTGTTGTCGACGCCATCACTGGATTGGGTACGACCCATCTCGACGTGGATGGTTGGGGCGTGGACGTGATCATCGGCGGTTCGCAGAAAGCTCTGATGATGCCGCCCGGGCTGGCGTATTGCGCGGTGAGCGAGCGGGCGTGGCGGCGGATGGACACGACAACTTCTCCGCGCTTTTACTTCGACCTGCGCAAGGAGCGCAAGGCGGCGGCGAAGGGCGAATCGGCCTACACCCCGGCGACCTCGCTCTTTGCGGCCCTGGGAGCTGCATTGGAATTTATTCGAGGAATGGGAAATGGCGATCTGGCCAAGGGACGAAAAGCCCTGGTGGACAATGCCGAGCTGTGCGCTGAGATGACGCGGGCAGGGGCCCAGGCCCTGGGCCTGAAGCTGTTCGCCGCAACCCCGGCCGCAGCGCTCACCGCGATCTGCTCGCCGGACGAAATCGATTCCGGAAAGATCATCAAAGAATTCCGCGAATCGTTCGATGCGGTCGTGGCGAACGGGCAGGGCGAAATGAAAGGCCAGCTCTTCCGCATTGCGCACATCGGCTATTACGATTATCTGGACACGATCGGAATCCTGGGCGCGCTTGAACATGTTCTCGCCCACGTCACCGGAAAAACGGTCGAGTACGGCACGGCATTGCGAGCTGCCCAGGAAGTGTATGCGCGCGGACTGTCCGGCAAGCGTCAACTCGTGGGAGCTTGAGGACCGCGGGAAACGGTCCTCATCTCTAGTTGACGGTAAAGTTCATCGCACTTGAAGTCTCGGCCAACGTGCCACCGCTGCCGTATATGCCAGTTCCCGCCGTACCGGGGTTGGTTACGGTAACTGCCACGGTGGCAGGGCTTGCGACGTCCGTGGCCGCAATCGTTGCGGTGAGTTGGTTCGCGCTCACGTAGGTTGTAGTCTGGGCGGTGCCATTCCAATTTATGGTGGCGGTGGTTGAAAAGCTGGCGCCGTTGACCGTTAGCACGAACGCGGGACCGCCTGAATTGGTATTGTCAGGGGCGAGCTCGGTGATGCTTGGTATCGCTCCAGCTACTGCGGGAGTGGTGGCCTTCGAGCTGTAGCCGCACGCCAGCGTGAAAGCGGTCAGTGCGGTCAGCAATATTGTTGAAAGTCTTTTCATGATGATTCCTCCTTGGGGGTTAGCCCATTTGCGGAGTCTACAAACGACGAGCCGTCACGATGTCAGCGGTGTGTCAAATCTCTGTCAAGGTCTTGTCGTTCGGCAGTTTGCATTAGGTCTCTGTGGTGGGGTCTCAAGAAAAGGATGAACGCATCCGTGAAAATCGTCATCGCGGAAAAGATCTCCGCCTCGGCAGTCGACCAACTTAGAGAACCCGGGTGGGTCGTGCTTACCTCGGAGCAGATCGACGGCAAACTGGCTGCGGAATTGGAGTCGGCCGACGCGCTGATTGTGCGTTCGGCAGTGCAGGCGGATGCGGCGCTGCTTGGGCATGCAAAGAAGTTGCGTGTGATCGGCCGTGCCGGCGTGGGCGTGGACAACATCGATCTGGACGCGGCCACGAAGCAAGGCATCGCGGTGATGAACACGCCGGGTGCGAATGCCGTGGCTGTCGCGGAGCAGACGCTCGGGATGATGCTGGCCATGGCCCGACACCTTTGCCGCGCCGATGCGCTGATGCACGCCGGCAAATGGGAAAAGAAATCGCTGCAAGGAACCGAACTGCGCGGCAAGACGCTGGGAATCGTCGGCCTTGGCCGTGTCGGCATGGAAGTCGCGCGGCGCGCGCGCGCGTTCGGAATGCAGATCGTCGGGCATGATCCGTTTGTTTCCGTCGGCGTGGCCAAGGAACAAGGAATCCGCATGGCGAGTCTGGATGAGCTTTACGCAGCGGCGGATTACATCACGCTGCACGTAGGCCTCACCCCGCAGACCGCGGGCATGATCGACGAGGCCGCAATTAAAAAGATGAAAAAGGGCGTCCGCCTGGTCAATTGCGCCCGGGGCGAGTTGGTGAACGAGGCTGATTTGGCGCAGGCGCTGCAAGAGGGTCAGGTTGCCGCCGCCGCTCTTGACGTTTTCAACGACGAGCCGTTGAAGAACTCGCCGTTGGTGGCGCTGCAGAATGTAATTCTCACGCCTCACATTGGCGGCGCGACTTATGAGGCGCAGGAAGCCGTGGGGGTGCAGATTGCGCAGCAGGTCCGGGAATATCTGAAGCACGGCGTCATCCAAAATGCGGTCAACGTGCCCTCGGTTTCCGCCGAAGAGTACGCCGAGATGCAGCCTTACATCGTCCTCGCCGAGCGCATGGGAGCGTTCCTCGCCCAGATTTCCTCAGGGTCGATCGAAGAAATTTCGCTGCGCTACAGCGGCCATATCGCGGGGTGGAAGACCGAACTCATTCGCAACGCCGCGATCAAGGGCGTCCTCAACCAGGCGTTGGAGGAAAAAGCCAACCTGGTGAATGCGGCGTCGCTGGCCGACCTCCGCGGACTTCGCATCCACGAGGCACACAAGGCGAAGGCGTCAACTGGCGGTGCAGGCAGCGTGCTTTCCGTGTTTCTCAAGAGTTCGACCGAAGAACACATGGTGAAAGGGGCGGTCCTGCACGGAACCGCTCCGCGTCTCCTGCATATCGATGGCATTGATGTGGAAGCGCCGCTGGAGCGCAATCTCATCTATCTGCGGAACCGCGACGTACCGGGCGTGATCGGCAAGGTGGGCACCATCCTGGGGGAAGGCGAGATCAATATTGCGGATTTTTCGCTGGGGCGGCGCAGCGCCGAAGCTTCCTCGGAGCCGCGCGAGGCCATCGCGGTAGTCCATGTGGATGGACGCGTACCCGAAGAAGTGCTGCAGAACTTGCGGAAGATTCCGGCCGTGCAGCGGGCGCAAGCCGTGCGGCTGTTCTAGAAACAGCGAGCTATCCGGTGGCCGATTAACCCTGCGACTCCGCGTTATCCCGCCGCAGCTTGCGGCTCTCCGCCAGCAACGCCATCGAGTGCATCAGATTCTGCAGCGTGATAATTCCTACCAGTCGCTGATCCTCCACCACGGGAATAATGCTGAGATTGCGCGCCGTGAGTTTGCGGAAGGCGGAAGCGAGGGATTCCTGTCGCGCGGAGACCTCGAAAAGTTTGTTCATCACGGCCTGGACGTAGCCGTTGCCTTCCACGCGCAATGCCTCGAGAATACGCTGCCGTGAAATCACCCCCACCATATCGCTGCCCCGCACCACCGGGAAATCATCCTGCAGGGAATGCACCGCCTTTTCCAGCGCGTCTTCGAGCGTGTCCGCCGGTGAGAGCGTCGCGAAGTCGGTGAGCATGACTTCTTCCAGCCGCACGTTATCCAAAACCGACTGGAAGACGACCGCCCGCTCCTCCAACTGCGCCGCCGAAAAAATAATGACGCCCACCATGGTGAGCCAAGTATTGCTGAACAAACCCGCAACCATCAGCAGCATCGCTATGGCATGGCTGATGGAGACTGCGCGGCGGGTGGCCGCAGCCGGATCGACGGTGCGCGCGAAGAAAGCACGCAGAACCCGGCCTCCGTCGAGAGGATAAGCCGGCAAAAGATTCAACCCCGCCAAATAAAGGTTGGCCCACACCAGGCAGCGCGGCAGGTCGCTCGACTGCAGGAAAGGCCACTCCCACAGATTCGCCCGTGGATTAAGGGCGAGCATCACGCCCGCCGCAATCGCCGCGAACCCAACGCTCACCAGCGGCCCGGTCAGAGCGATGCGGACTTCCCGCTGCCAGAGCGCAGTGCCAGACTCCGGCTGCTTCGCCCGCGATTCGTCAAAAACGGTCACGCCGCCGAGCGGCAGAAGAATCACCGCCTTCGCAACCAGGCCCGCGCGCCGCGCCACCAGCATGTGCCCGGCTTCGTGGGCCGCAACGCAGGCCAGCATAATCCCGGCGAGCGCCAAATCCCGCGGCCCGTTGGCCGAGGGATGCACGCTGTATTCCGTCCAGAAAATAAACAAAGGCAGGATCAGGAACGTCAGGTGAATGCGAACCTCGACTCCGAACAACCGCCCCACATTGATCGACCAGCTTCTCATAAGGTCCCGGCTACAGTTATTTTACATGGTCGGATATATTGACTCCGGTACTCGAAGGTACAAACGCGATGCGGGTGATCAGTGGCAAACATGGCGGCCGTGTTCTGCGCTCCTTGCGCGGCACGGATATACGTCCAAGTTCTGATCGGTTGCGTGAGACTCTGTTCGACGTGCTCACTGCCGGCAATCCGGCGGCACTCGAAGGCAGCGTGTGGCTGGATCTGTTTGCCGGAACCGGCGCGGTGGGGATCGAGGCGCTCAGCCGAGGAGCCAAACAGGTCTATTTCGTCGAAACCTCGGCCTCGGCGGTGGAGTTGATCGAGCATAACCTGCACAGCCTTGGAATCGTCGATGGCTACAAGATCATGCGCGATAGTCTCGCCGGAGTCTTTTGGCGTCTGCAGCGCGAGCACGTGGTCGCCGATATTGCGTTTCTCGATCCGCCTTACCGAATGCAGCAGGCGTACCAGGCAACTCTTTCGGCGCTGGCCGATTCCTCGCTGATCTGGGCCATGTCGCTGGTGATCGCGGAGCACGAAAAGAAGTTCGACCCGGGCGGCGAATTCGGATCGCTGCGCAGAACCCGCAAACTGACTCAGGGAGGTACATCCCTCAGTTTTTACAAAATCGGCGGCATTCCGGACTTGAACTCGTGACCCGCGCTGATTTCCATCGGCAGGAACACAGGGGGGCTTACACGATCAGATCGTAGCCGCGGCGCGTGATTGGGTGCTGCATCTCCTGCAGCTCGTTCTTCACCATGTTGAGGCCGTAAACGCAGCCCTCGAACTCACGGGAGAGGCGAGCGAACAACGGCGCTACCTTGGCGTACTCGAAGTGTTCGAACTTCGAGACGATGTAGTAGCTTTCCTTCCCGGCTTTCATCCACTCCACAAAATTCTCCAGGCGGTGGCGGCGCAGGCGGAAGTGGTTGATGCTCTCGGGAAACATTCCGGCGAAGAACAGCGCATAGTCGCCAATGTGCTTGCGCACCTGGCGCTCACGGTCGAACGAAGGTGCCGGGCCGTACACCGGATCGGATTCAAGCAGCATCTCGCCCAGGTCGGTGAGTGGGCGATCGCTCGCGTTCTGAATCTTGAATAACTCATCGGTCTCGCAGAACTCCGCCAGCAAGTGCGAGACGTAGGCGACCACCTGGGGATCGCGAATGCCGATCTCCTCGGCATAGTGGCGACCCACCAATTCCTGGAAAAGCTGCCGCAGCGGATGAGATTCCGGAATCATGCCTTTTGAGCCCCCTTGAAAGCCATATTAGAAAGGGCTTTCAATACTCGTTGGTAACTAGTTATCCCAGTTTCAATGCAAACGCAAGTGACTTTTGTTTATCGAGCGCATCATTTTCCGTAATCATCGGAAGTATGCAAACCCCTGCAAGGTTGTGGCCGATTTTTGTTGGCACACGCCCGCGTCGGCTGCTAATCACTGCGCTTGGGCTGCATTAGAATGAACAGGCACGGGAGGCTCGCACAAATGGAACGAATGAACATCTCCAGCGGCACACCTTGGGAACCGATCGTAGGTTACTCGCGCGCAGTCAAGGTGGGGCCTCATATCCATGTTTCAGGCACTACCGCGACGGGCGCTGATGGCAAGATTGTTGGCATCGGAGACCCTTACGCCCAGGCCGTGCAGACTTTGAAGAACATTGAGGCCGCGCTCCAGAGAGCCGGCGCCAGCACGAAGCACGTCGTGCGCACTCGCATCTTTGTAACAAACATCGCGGAATGGGAGAAAATCGGCAAGGCGCATGGAGAGTTCTTCCATGACATTCGTCCCGCAACCTCGATGCTCCAGGTAAGCGCCCTGATCTCACCCGAGATTCTGGTGGAGATCGAGGCGGAGGCTTATTTCGAAGAAAAGTGAGTGCATCCTGCGACCTCCAAAGCCAAAAGATAGGAGGTGGCATTCCGCGTTTCTTCGCGAGTTGAAACAAAGATTCCTAAGATTGCTTCAATTCACTTGACATCGGCTTCGCCGTGAGCATAATTCATCAATCCCGAATTCTGTTTCGAGATTGTCCGCGGCTCAGCGGAATCTTGGCGAGCCGGAGGGGGTTCTTATGAGCGTGCTGGAACTTTGTGACCGGCAAATCGCGGCAGTTCCGCTCGATGCCAGCGTAGCCGACGCCATTAACAAAATGCTCGACCACCACGTCGGAGCCGTAGCCGTGGTCGACTCCGAATACCGGGTTGCCGGAATTTTCACGGAACGCGATGTGCTCCGCAAGATGGCGCTCAGCGGCACGGATCCACAATCCACACCCGTGCGAGAATTGATGACCACGCCCGTGGAGATGGCAACCCGAGGCACCGGACCGGGCGAGGCGCTCACCACCATGCTGGAGCGCCACTTCCGTCATCTCCCGGTGGCCGACGACGACGGCAAACTGCTGGGGATTCTCTCCATCCGCAATCTGCTGGAGTGGCGGGTCGAGGATCTCAGCCGCGAATTGGAGTCGCTCGAGCAATACGTCTCCAATGATGGGCCCGGTGGCTAGGGGCGCATTTCCGGCGGCTGCCCATTTCCCTGCATGACCACTCATTTACTCGTTGGCGAAACACGGTTGCGGTGTGTTCCGCGCCGATCGGTTTCTTTCGGTGTTCGCCGGACTGCGGTCCAATCCGATGGCTTTAAGAAGAAAGAGGCTCGATGAGGAGATTCCCAGGTTCCGCAAGGCTTGTTATCGCACTACTTGCCTTCGCGGTGCAGCTCGTCGCTCAGCAAAGTTCGAGGCACGTCGCTATCCATGCCGGGCAGGTGCTCGACGTGAAGACCGGCAGGTTGCTTTCGGATCAGACGCTCGTCATCGAGGACGGGAAGGTCCTCAGTGTCACAGCATCCTCGGAAACGAAGGCGCCCGCGGATGCGGTCCGCATTGATCTTCCCAACGCGACCGTTCTCCCAGGCCTCATTGACGCGCACACGCACCTGACCATGGATCAAAATTTTGGCTACGAGCGCCTCGCCCTTTCCATACCCCGCGAAACGCTGATTGGCGCCAAGAACGCTCGGGTCACTCTGCAGGCAGGATTCACCACCGTGCGCAATGTGGGCGCGGCGGGATACAGCGACGTAGCTCTGCGCGACGCGATCAACGCCGGCGACGTGCCCGGGCCGAGAATGTTGGTGAGCGGGCCGGCGCTAAGCATTACCGGCGGACACTGCGACAACGATTTGCTGCCCTTCGAGTATCACGCGACCAGCGATGGAGTGGCCGACGGCATTGCGGCCGTTCAACACAAAGTGCGCGAGAACATTAAGTACGGCTCCGATCTGATCAAGGTTTGCGCGACCGGCGGCGTGCTCTCCAAAGGCGACGACCCGCAAGCTTCCCAGTACACGCTGGAAGAGATGAAAGCCATCGTGGCCGACGCCCATCGCCTGGGACGAAAAGTTGCCGCCCACGCCCATGGAGCGCAGGGCATTCTCTGGGCAGCGGAGGCGGGCGTCGATTCCATCGAGCACGGCTCCTACATCGACGATGCCGGAATCGCCGAGATGAAGAAGAACGGCACTTATCTTGTGCCCACCCTTTACCTGGGCGATTGGTTTCTGGAGAATGCCGAAAGAAATCACGTGCCCGATTTTCTCTTGGGCAAGGCGAAAGCCGTGATGCCGGCGGCGCGCCAGAACATCGCGCACGCCTTCGCCAGCGGGGTAAAGGTGGCCTTCGGCACCGATGCCGCCGTGTATCCGCACGGACTGAACGCCCATGAGTTCGCGGTGATGGTCAAGCTTGGGTTGACGCCGTTGCAGGCAATCCAGACGGCCACAGTAAACGCGGCGGATCTGTTGGGATGGCAGGGAAAAGTGGGAAGCCTGGAGCCAGGTGCGTGGGCCGACATCGTCGCCGTGGATGGCAATCCGCTCAAAGATGTGACTACGCTGGAACATGTGAAGTTTGTGATGAAGGGCGGCGACGTGGTGAAAAACGAGTACGGAAAATAATGGACCGAGACAATGGCCTCACGCGACGCCGTTTGCTCGCTGCGCCCGCTCTGTGATCCAGTCCGTCCAGAAGGAAGATGCCCCACTGGCCAGCAGGGGAGCCTTGCCCAGCACGGCGTCCACAAAGTTCTCGATTATAGGAGAGTGAACGTTAGCGTGGACTGGGAGGTTCTCGCGGCCGCCCGGATAGATGAGTTCCGGCCCGTTCAGCGGACTTAACTCCATCTCGCCTTCGGTGCCCCGGATGCGGCATTCGTCCCGCTTCACCTGGGAGTGCCAGCGAACGTCCACGATGCCGCGCACGCCGCCCGCGTAGTCGATCATCACCGTCGCATTGTCTTCCACCGCGTAGTGATGAACTACATTTGAGAGATAGCCGACGGCACGTTGGGGCTGGCCGAAGAAGAAATTCAGCACGTCGATGCGGTGCGAGGCGATGTCGTAGAGCGGGCCGCCTCCGGCCTGGGCTGGATCGATCAGCCAACTGCGCGGATTCTCTTTTTCGTCACGCCATTCGTGGCAGGTGAGCTCGGCGAGGACGGGTCTGCCAATAGCGCCGGCGTCGAGCAGTTGTTTCGCGCGCTGCACCTTGGGATACATTCTGCGATAGTAGGCCACGCCCAAAATGCGTTCGTTGTCTTCTGCCGCCTGAACCATCGAGCGCGCCTCCGCCTCGTTCATGGCCATGGGCTTCTCGCACAGCACATGCTTGCCCGCACGCAGAGATTGGATCGCGAGCGGCGCGTGCAGGAAGACGGGAGTCGCGACGTACACCACCTGCACCGAGGGATCGGAGAGCGCTTCGTCGAGCGAGGTCCAAACGCGCGCCTTGTACGGCGCCGCTTTTGCCGGATCGCGCGAAACTAAGCCATACAAGCGGCTCCTGGGCTCGGCCTGGATGGCGGGAATGACGCGGCGGGTGGCGATATCGCCGATTCCAACTACGATCCAGTTGAGCATAGGCGGACCCAAATGAAAGCTTGCAGAAATTCAAAGGCCGGCCTAAGCCGGCCTTCGGAACCAATCTTCTAACGGAACGCTATTTCTTGGGAGCGATTGCGTCCTTGGCAGCCTTGGCGACGCGGAACTTCACCACAGTCTTCGCCTTGATCTGAATCGGCTCGCCAGTCTGCGGGTTGCGTCCCACGCGGGCTTTGCGGTGCGCCTTCACCAGCCGGCCCAGGCCGGGCACAACGAACACGCCGTTCTTCTTGGTTTCTTTGACGGCGACGTCGGCCAGATGCTCCAGAAACGCCGCGGCAGTCTTATTGGGAAGTTCAGTTTTCTCGGCCAGATGACGGACGAGTTGAGTCTTGGTTAAACCTGAAGCCATGTTTCCTCCTCGGAAAAGATGCGAATTGTAGATTCCAGCGGGCTTGATCTTATACCACCGCCCTGTGGAAAACACCCTTATTCTACGCGGGTCCCCTACGGATAGCACTCGAAAAGGGCCATTTCTACGCCATTTTTTACAGGTGGTCCTCCCAAAATGGCCCAAACACGCGCACCACAGCAGTTACTGACATCGGAACGCGATCCTTGACCGTCTCCGCCCATTCACATCCCGTGGGCTGGCTACCGGCCTGCAGTGCCATAATGCTGAAGAAGGAGAACCGCGATTTGAGTTGCGCGATCTGCGAAATTCGCAAGGAAAAACGTTTCTGCCCCGCCCTACACGGACGCATCTGCCCGCAGTGCTGCGGCGAGCAGCGCGAGGTGACATTGGATTGTCCCAGCGACTGCCCGTATCTGCAGCAGGCGCGCGAACACGAGAAGCCGCGTTCGGCGGAGCAGTTTGATGCCGCGTCGTTATTCCTGCAGGTTGAGATTTCCGATCAATTCACCTACGAGCGCGAGCATCTTCTCATGGGGCTGACTTATGCTTTGGCCAAAGCGGCTCATGCCGATCGCAGCCTCAACGATCACGCTCTGATCGCCACACTCTCGGCGATGTGTACGAGTTACGAGCGGCTGGTGAACTCCGGGCTGCACTACGAACAGCCGCTGACGAGTGCCGCTCAACATGCTGCCGCGGCGCAGGTAGAAGACATGTTGAAGCAGTTTCGCGAGGCCGAGCAGAAGCAATTAGGATACTCGAACCTGCGCGATTCCGACGTGCTCAAAGCGCTGGTATTCCTGCTTCGCATGGGCCACGGACGCACGTCGGGCCGGCCCAGATCGCGGGCCTTCGTCGATTTTCTCTTCGCGCAGTTTCCCGAGAAAGAGTCAGCCATGGTTACGCCACAGGACGTCGGTGGCCGGATCATTATGCCGTAAAGCGGTCGATGGCTGGTGGTCGTTCGTCAGCCAGGAGGCTCCGGCTTGGACACCCACCGTACCACCTGTCCGGGCGGCAGCGCATCGCGCAGTTCGCGAATTGTCTTTTCCAGCACTGGGTGCCGCATCTCCGGCGCAATCTCCGCCAGCGGCTCGAGAACGAAGCGGCGCTGCTGCATCGAGGGATGCGGAATGGTGAGTTCGGGATCTTGCATGACAATGTTGCCGAAAAGGAGAATGTCGATGTCGATCGCGCGTGGGCCCTTTTTCTGCACGCGCCGCCGGCCCATCTCCTCCTCGATGCGGAGAATCGCGGTCATCACTTGCCGCGGCGTGCTGCTGGTTTCAAGTGCGACCGCGCAATTCAGAAACCACGGCTGCTCGGTGAACTCCACCGGCTCGGTTTCGAAAACTGACGACACTGCAACCACGCGCCCAGCCGAGCCGAGGCGAGTCTGTGCCTCCCGCAGTTGCGCACCGCGGTCGCCGACATTCGATCCGAGAGAAAGATAGACGAGTTCGGACATTGCCGTGAGGTCGAAGTCGGATTCTATACTGCCGGTTTTTACCAAGAATGTCTCGCCGCTGCGCTCCTGCAATACCGCTCTCGAACCCTGTACCTTGGTCACTTTCGGCGAGTCCTGTTCGAACCCTAGAATGACGTCATGACGTTGGAGTCTCTTCTTCTGACGGGGGATGCGGATGTGATCCGAATCCTCCGCCCAAGTCTGGAAAGTCTATCGATTGATGTCGAAATCTGCCAGGAGGCAAGAAAGGCCGTTGAGATTCTGGTCTCCGAAAAGTTCGACGCGGTGATCGTGGACTGCGATGATCTGCCCGGCGGACTGGAAGTGTTGCAGGGGCTGCGTACCACGCCCAGCAACAGGAGTTCGGTAGCGTTTGCTCTTCTCAACGGCAAGAGGACGACCACGCAGGAAGCCTTCGACATGGGAGTAAATTTCGTCCTGCAAAAGCCCATCGGCACGTTGAACGCAGCGCGCTGCTTCAACGCCGCTCTGAACTTCATGGTGCGTGAGCAGCGCCGCTACTTCCGCCACCCCACAAAGATGGTGGTGACGGTAGCCATGGGCGAAAAGAAATTAAAGGCCACCAGTACCAATATCAGCGAGGGTGGCATGGCGCTTCTGCTGCACGAGGCGCTACCCAGGAGTTGCGCGCCGCGGCTGCAATTCACCCTGCCCGAAACCAATCTCACTCTGGACGTCGACGGGGAACTAGCCTGGGCAGACCTTGAAGGACGAGTTGGGTTGCGCTTCAGCAACTTGCCAGAGAAGTCCCGGGAACTCCTCGAACGCTGGCTCGACCAACAGATGAAAAAACAGCTTCCCGGCTCGAAGGCGAAGCTTGCAACCTCGCGTTCCGAAATCATCCAGTGAACGGCGCCTCACGGTCTGCATCATCGATCCCGGGTATCCAGTTTGTGACTTGTGCCTCCACCTGCGCATGGCAATCTGGTGGGATACCGGAGAATTGCCGCCATGCTTCCTACCGCTTATCGCATCACCCGTATTCAGAAAACCCTGCGTTGGTTTGAGCAAGACATCCCATTGCTGAACATGCGGGTGAAAGAGCTGTCGCCCGAAAGACAGCAATCGGCGCGGCAGTTCGCCACCGCCCTTATCAACCAGACTCGTGCCGAACTGCACCGCCTGCTTGAGGAGCAACCGGACCCCGCAGCCGACTCCGAAGCTCCTTGCGAACCCGCCGACTGAGGTCCCGTTCCCGGTGAGGGCAGCGGGCATGTTCGACGAGCTAACATGCGCTGCCGCGGAGTCGGGCGCAACGCGGGCGACGAGCTGTGCATTCCTCATCGAAATAAATTCGGGGAGGCGGGTTGGGATTCGGGTCGTTTGGGTGCGCATCGAATCTCTCGTCTCGATACCCCTCCCCACTGGGACATAATGGAATCATCTGCTAAGTTGATGATTTCATTAGACGGTGGGGGGTATCGATGATTTCAGGGCAGTGCTCCGGGAAGGCCGCCCAAACCTTTGTTTCCAGTTTGAAATCCACAGCCCGATTCGCCCGGGCCTGCAAGACTCAAATTTCTTCGCCGTCCGGCCAAAACTGTGTCAGAATGGCCCCGTTGGAACCGGTCGCCTTGGGGGTGCGTATGTCCTACCGAAAGGCCTGCCTGATTCTCCTCGTGGTTTCTTCCACTGCCGCACTGGCGCAAGTTTCCCGTTCTGAGCAAGTGCAGATCGCTCCGCCTTTGGTGCGAGCCATCGATCCTCCAGCCGCCGACGCAACCGCGGCAAGCCTGGAACTGCAAGCCGACCGGTTGCGGGCGGACAAGTTATATCTCGATGCCCTTGATTATTATCACGCCGCGCTGAGCAAGAAACCGAATGACTCGCGCTTGCTGAATAAGATCGGCATCGCGGAACTGATGATACAGCGCTATAAAGCCGCGCGAAAGGCCTTCGAGCGGGCCATCAGCGCCGATCGCGAATACGCCGACGCCTACAACAATCTGGGCGTGATTTTCTACGAAGGCAAGAAATACGGAGCGGCGGTCAAGCAGTATGAGAAGGCGATCGCAGTGGATAGCAGCTCGGCGTCGTTCTTCAGCAACTTGGGCGCGGCCTATTTCTCCAAGCGCGACTTCGATCCCGCGGTGGCCGCTTACCAGCACGCGCTGGAACTCGATCCCGACGTATTCGAACGGACCTCGCGGGGTGGCGTTCAGGCGCAGCTGCCGAGTCCCGAGGATCGCGCCCGCTACGACTACACCGTTGCCAAGCTGTATGCCAAGATGGGCTTATCGAACCAGTCGCTCGAATACTTGAGGAAGGCCAAGGAAGATGGCTACAAGGATTTGAAGAATGTGTATAAGGACGTGGAGTTTGCGGAGCTGCGGAAAAATCCGCGATTCAACGAACTCATGGCTGTGAGCACGCCCGCGATTTCGAACTAGGTGGGCAGGAATCTTAAAGCTTGGCGCGGTTGCTCTACGGAATCTACCTGATTGATCGGCGAGGAATGGCGCATCCCTACGGGAAATTACAAAAGCTTTACAAAATTAGACGGAACTTCGCCGAGTTCTGGGGTTTAATGATTGCAAATGCTCCTGAAAACAACAGGGTGAGTAAGGAGAAACGGTAGCCCATCGGATGCTGACCCGAGCACGCCCCAAGCAAGCGTCCGGTGGGTTTTTCGTTGAGCTGTCAGACTGAAAGCTAAGAGCTCCGTTCTCAGCTTTTCTCGCCAATGTAATCTTCCACGACACGCTTCCACTTGCCCTGGGCTTTGAGAATGAACTCGACCGCATCGCGCAGAGCGCCTTCGCCGCCGGCGTGAGGCGTGACGTAATGCGCTTCCTTCTTGACTTCGGCTCGGGCATTTTTCACGGCGATGGCGAGTCCGCCCGCCCGCATGGCCGGCAGATCGATCACGTCGTCGCCCACGAACGCGGCTTCTTCCGCTTTCAACCCTGCTTTTTTCACGATTTCATCGAAACACGTACGCTTGTCGCTCACCCCTTGATATACGAATTCGAGCTTCAGGTCGCGCGCCCGCAGCGCCACCGTCTCCGAACTGCGCTTGGTGATCAGCCCGGTCTTGATGCCGCCCAGCCGGGCCAGCGAAATCGAGGCTCCATCGTGAGCGTGAAAGCCTTTGAACTCAATCATGCCCGTTTGTGACCCGGCGGGAACCGGCAGAAAGAACAGCTTGCCGTCGGTGAGGACGCCGTCTACATCGAACAGGAGAAGTCTGATCTTGCGGGCGCGGGCTCGAGCGGAGAGTTTTGCCATCGCGGGAATTCTAGCATTCGGCCGGACGGTGGTTCATGAGCGGGCGATCCATAGGATCGGAAAGTGGCGTCCGAGCTTCTCGAAGTCGCGATCGGAGGTGACCAGGGTGGCTTGTTGTCGCAATGCGAGGCTGGCCGCGATGCAATCTACATAAGGGATTTTATGAACGGCCTTAAGTTCGCCTGCTTTCAGGGCTTGCGGAAGATCAACGGGGATGATCTGGATAGGCAGGTGGGAGAGGTTGGCGACAGCCTGACGAGCTTTGTCTTCGCCTGTCCTTTGCCAAGTGAGGTAGTAGACCTCGCCAAGGTTCAGGACAGAGATATACAACAGCAGTTGCTGGCGGAAGGCGTCCGCCAGCAACTGTTCAACCCTGCCAGCGCCCGGGCTGGCTTCCAGGTAGTCAACGGCCGCGCTCGCGTCCAGCACGAAGTTCCTCATCGTCGTTTCTCGATCCGGTGTTCGCGCTCGCGGTCTTCAACCAGTGAGTAATCGCCCTTCAAAGAACCGCGCAGGCTGCGAATGAACTCGTCGGTAATGGGCAGCAGCACAACACGTTCTTTGTCGCGATAGATACTGAGACAAGATCCCTCCTTGAGGCCAAGTTCGTGCTGCAGGTGCATCGGCAGCACGACGGTTCCTCCGGGGCCAACGAAGGCCGTTGTCGAACGCATCTCCTCAAAGCCGGCGAAGGCGGCGGTTATGTCTAGCGGGAACCGGTGTGGGACGGTGGTCCCTGCCGATGACGCGACCGACGAGGCATAGGCAGATTGCTTGGAATAGACCTCATCGTACCAATCCAGCAGGGGTTGGTATTCAGCAGGAAGATCGGCCCGGTCGGGGCGGATTTTCCCACCTTCGCGATCCGGATGAAATGGGTCGCCTTGTTTGAAGAGGCGCCTGCGGCCTCGTGTTGTCTCCAGCAGGATGCGATGACGAAGGGGATTCGGGGATTTATTCGCGACGCAGTGCTTCGAAATAAAAACCTGAAGTCCAGGTCTGAAACCCTTGACGAGTTTTTCCCCGGTCGCCTTTTCGATGATTTCGTGTCCGGAGAAGTCGAGCGCCTTCGAGTTCTCGCGGTGCAATAGGGCCGTGGCCAGCCAAACGGAATCTGCAAGGGTCATATGTTCGATCCTAGATGAGTGAATATACATTCACTCTTACATTAGGTCAAGAGACATATGTCCGCAGTGAAGCGAACAATTTACGAAACTCCATGTTCCGGCTACAATATTCGGATGCCGTCCCTTCCTGACTCGCTAGCCTGGGCCCACCCTCTCGTTTCGGAGTGGTTTGTGCAGCGGTTCGGCACGCCCACCGAGCCGCAGGAGCAAGGCTGGCCGCACATTCTTGCTGGCCGCACGACTCTAATTTCCGCGCCCACAGGCTCCGGCAAAACGCTGGCTGCGTTCCTCACCTGCATCGATCGGCTGGTGCGCAAGGCCTTGGCAGGCGATCTGGTTGACCGCACCGAAGTTCTCTACGTCTCGCCGCTAAAGGCGCTGGGCAACGATATCCAGAAGAACCTTGAAGTTCCTCTGAGCGAAATCCTCGCTATGGCGGGCGAGCGCGGCCTGCTCATGCCGGAGATTCGCACGGCGGTCCGCACCGGCGATACGCTCGCGCACGAGCGGCGCGCCATGCTTAAGCGTCCGCCGCACATTCTGGTCACCACGCCGGAGTCGCTCTACATCTTGCTCACCGCGGATAAAAGCCGCGCCATCCTGCGTGACGTCGAGACGGTGATCGTCGATGAAATCCATGCCGTGGCCGACGACAAGCGTGGAGCCCATTTGACGCTGTCGCTGGAACGGCTGGACGCGCTGACTTGCAAGCCTCCTGTACGCATCGGGCTTTCCGCTACGCAGAAGCCGATTGAAGAAGTCGCGCACTTTCTTACGGGCAACTCCGATGGCAAACAGGCGCGGCGTGATGCGGTGATCGTCAACATTGGTCACAAGCGCAAGCTCGATCTCGCCGTCGAAGTTCCGCCCATGCCGCTGGGGCCGGTGGCCTCGAACGAAATGTGGGACGAAGTTTACAACCGGCTGGTGGCGCTGGTGGAGCAGCACCGCTCGACGCTGGTGTTTGTGAATACGCGCCGCATGGCCGAGCGCATCGCGCACAACCTGGGTGAGCGCATCGGCGAAGACAACGTCGCGGCGCATCACGGCAGTCTCTCGCGCAAACTGCGCCTGGCGGCTGAGAAGAAGCTGAAAGAAGGCCAGGTGCGCGTGTTGGTGGCGACCGCGTCGCTTGAACTCGGCATTGATGTAGGCACGGTGGACCTGGTCGTGCAGATCAATTCCTGTCGGGCGATTGCAGTGGCGCTGCAACGTGTAGGCCGGTCCGGGCACTGGCGCGGCGCGGTTCCGAAAGGAAGATTGTTCGCCACTACTCGCGACGATTTGATCGAGTGCGCGGCCTTAGTGCGCGCCATACGCCATGGCGATCTGGACCGCCTGATGATTCCGGAAGCTCCGCTGGATGTGCTGGCGCAACAGATCGTAGCCGCGTGCTCCGCCGAGGAGTGGAGCGAGGATGAGATGTTTGCCATGGTGCGGCGCGCGTATTCCTACCGCAATTTGACGCGCGAAGTTTTCGACTCGATTCTGGAAATGCTGGCGGAAGGTATCGCGGCGCGGCGTGGGCGTTACGGCGCGTATCTGCACCGCGATCGCGTGAACGGCAAGCTGCGCGCGCGGCGCGGGGCACGGCTGGCGGCGATCACCAGCGGTGGAGCCATCCCGGACAACTCGCTTTACGCTGTGGTCGCGGAGCCCGACGGCATTGTGGTGGGCACGGTGGATGAAGATTTTGCGGTGGAAAGCAACCGCGGCGACATCATGCTCCTGGGCAACACGTCTTGGATGATTCGCCGCATCGAGACTAACGCAGGCCGCCTACTGGTGCAGGATGCGCACGGCGCGCCGCCCAGCGTTCCCTTCTGGCGCGGCGAAGCTCGGGCGCGGACCCAAGAACTTTCGGAGCACGTTGGAACCCTGCGGGAAAAAATCAGCGCGATGCTGCCGCACACTTCGCCAGTAGGATTTTCGGCGACGCAACTGGAAGTGGCCGCAGCGGTAACCTGGCTGAAGGACGAATGCGGACTCGACGATTCCGGTGCCGAACAATCGATTGAGTACATCTTGCAAGGCCGCGCAGTGCTGGGCGCCGTGCCCACGCAGACCACGGTGATTGCCGAGCGCTTCTTCGACGAAGGCGGCGGCATGCAACTCGTGATCCATGCGCCGTCTGGCGGGCGCATCAACAAGGCCTGGGGGTTAGCTCTTCGCAAGCGCTTCTGTGTTGGTTTTAACTTTGAGTTGCAGGCTGCGGCCACCGACAACGGGCTGAACATCGCGCTGGCCGAGCAGCACAGTTTTCCACTGGCGGACGTCTTCAACTTTTTGCAGGCGGCGACCGTGCAGCCGATTCTGCAACAGGCAGCGCTCGATTCGCCCATCTTCGCTACGCGCTGGCGCTGGGATGCGAACCGCGCCCTGGCCCTGTTGCGCTTTCAAAACGGAAAGAAGGTTCCCGCGCAGATTCAGCGCATGCGCTCCGACGATCTGCTGGCTTCCGTTTTTCCCGACGCGGCCGCGTGCTTCGAAAACATTCAAGGCGAACGCCAAATTCCGGACCATCCTCTGGTGGGCGAAGTGATGAAGGATGTGCTTACCGAGGCGATGGATGTCGATGGATTGAAGGCTGTGTTGAGCGGCCTCGCGGATGGACGCATCCGTTGTCTCGCGGTTGACACTCCGGTGCCGTCGCAGTTTTCGCACGAGATTCTGAATGCAAATCCGTATGCGTTTCTCGACGATGCCCCGCTGGAGGAGCGGCGCGCGCGCGCGGTGCAGATGCGGCGCATGCTGCCAGAATCGGTGCTCGAAGAAGTGGGCGGCCTCGATCCGGTGGCCATTGCCCAGGTGCGCGAAGAGGCTTGGCCGGATGTGCGCGATGCGGACGAGTTGCACGATGTGTTGCACACGCTGGTGGCGCTGCCGGAATGTGGGCAGAATTTCGAGACTGAGCAGTGGAAATATTACTTCGAACGCTTGGTCAGCGAAGGGCGCGCGGCGTCGGCTGTGTGTGGTGCTCGCAGTTTCTGGGTAGCCACGGAGCGTGCCAGGACTTTTTCTGTGGCGTTTCCCGAGGGGCAATTTGCGCAGCCGTTGGCTGAGGTTGAAGCAACAGCCCCCACTCGCGACGATGCTTTGCTCATGCTGGTTACGGGATGGATGTCGCATCTGGGGCCGATTACCGCGACACAACTTGGGGAGATGCTGACACTCCCGGCTTCCGAGATTGAGAATGCGCTTCTTCGCATGGAGGCCAGCGGGACTATTCTGCGGGGAAACTTCAGTGGCGCTGCCTCGCGGGCAGGAGTGCCCGCGCCACACGAGCAGCCCTTGCCACACAAGTTGCCTCTGCCACACGAGCCGAGCACCACGCTCGAGACGGAATGGTGCGAGCGGCGGTTGCTGGCGCGCATTCACCGGCTTACGGTCGCCAGCTTGCGCAAGCAGATTGAGCCGGTTACCGCGGCGCAATTCATGCAATGGCTGTTGAACTGGCAGCACGTGGCTTCCGGCACGCAGGTTACGGGTGAGCGGGGCACGCTCGAAGTATTGCGGCAACTGCAAGGGTTTGAGATTCCGGCGAATGCCTGGGAGCGGCAGGTGCTGGCGCGACGCATTGTGGATTACGACCCGAAGTGGCTCGACCAGCTTTGCCTGACCGGGGCGGTGGGATGGGGAAGGTTATCGCCGCATCCGGCCACGCTGGAGTATTCGAATGCGAGCCGCGGAACGGATGCTGAGCTGGGCGCGGCGCCGCGCCAGCGGCGGGTCATTCCTACCAGCGTTGCGCCCATCACGTTCTTTGTACGAGAAGATGCGGATTGGATGACGCCGCGGCATCCGGGTGCGGAGGCGGGCGCAAACAGCGGTCTCAGCCACGGAGCCCAGATTGTGCTCGATTTTCTGCGGCAGCGCGGCGCTTCGTTCTTTGCCGATATCGTGCGCGGAACCGATAAGCTGAAAGCGGAAATCGAGACCGCGCTTTGGGAACTGGTGGCGGCGGGCCTGGTGACCGCCGACGGTTTCGACAATCTACGTTCGCTGATCGACCCGAAACGGCGTGCGGGACAAGGCAGCGGGCGCGCGACGCGTCCACGGCACAACGCGGGACGCTGGGCGCTGCTGCACGCCGATGAACTTGTCGAGCGGCCGCGTGCAGTCGAGGCGGCTTGCTGGATGCTGTTGCGGCGCTACGGCATTGTTGTGAGAGATGTGCTGGCACGCGAGGCCAACTTGCCGCCGTGGCGCGAGTTGCTGATGGGCTTCCGCCGGCTGGAGGATCGCGGCGAGATTCGTGGTGGGCGATTCGTGGATGGATTTCTGGGCGAGCAGTTTGCGCTGCCGGTCGCGGTGGACTCGGTGAGGGCGATGCGCAAGCTTGATTTGGCGCAGGCGACGATCACGCTGTCGGCGGCCGATCCGTTGAACCTGGTGGGGATTCTGGTTCCAGGGGAACGCGTGCCGGCGATTTCCGGCAACAGCGTTAGCTATCGCGACGGGGCGGCAGCTATTGCAGTACCTAGTACCGAGTACCGAGCGGAAAGCGCTTGAACGTTCCTGCCGGAACACAGTGGAGATATGTTCCACTGGAACATTTTGTGTCTGCAGTTCCAGGGGTACAATCTTGTATGTATAATGCTCCTAAATGAAAAAGACTAAAGGGGTTAAGAGGGTTCGGAAGGCGACGCGGCGGAAGACGATCAGCCTGAGCGCGGCGGTTGAGGAGCAGGAGCAGTCCTATATTTCGATCGCCGAGCTGCAGGCGATGTACAAGCCGCTCAAAAAGCCGGTGACGCTGCGTGTGGACGCCGATGTGCTCGCCTGGTTCAAGAAAGCGGGGCGCGGCTACCAGACGAGGATCAATCGGGCGCTGCGGAAGGTGATGAACGAAGAGAAGAAGGGGTCTGGGGAGTGAAACGGGCCGAGGTTTCTTCTAAGGTGCGAACCGTCGCACCGGCAGCATTGAGGCCACCCGCCGAAACTCGCCGGCGGAATGGGGCAACCTCGGCTGAAACTGTAACCAAAAAGCGGTCGGTACCCCCCTCCCCCCTTTTTGCAAAATCTCTGGAATCATCACTTTAGCGGGAAATTCTCCGCAAGATCGAGATTTCAAAGAACTTAGATTCTAAGTTCTTAAGAACCAATGACTTAGAGGCGCTACGATTTGGCTTCTGCCAACCGTCACGGCCTCGACCATGATCGCGCAGGTGATGGGCTGTGGACAAGGTCAGATGTCACAAGGGGCCTGTGGAAATTCTTGGGCGACCCGGACAACCACATTTTCACGGCCTACCTGTCCCGTCTCGCACGACGCACCCACGAACGTATTCCGCGGGAATGTTAGGGCCGCCTCGCAGTCACTTGGACGCGACCAGCTTAGTTTGTCCGGCACTCGACTGAGCCTGCAATTTTGCAAGAGTCTGGCGCGTGCTGCGGAGTTCGGACTTCAGGTTCCGGATGTCCGTCGTCTGGCTCCGGATCTCCCGTTGCTGCTGCTTGACCGCCTCGATCAACAAGGCCGTGAGACGGCTGTAGTCGACCCCTTGTGCGTCCTTGCCGTTCTTCTCCCAACTGACGACCTCGGGAACGACGGCGCCCACTTCCTCGGCAATGACGCCGACTTCGTGCTTGCCGGTCGCCTTTAAGTCGTAGGAAACGCCACGGAGCTGTTCCACCTTGGCCAGCGCTCCGTCCAACGTATGAATATTCGTTTTCCACCGCCGTGAGCTGTAGGTGTCCCAGCCGTCGCTGATGGCATGACCCGCGCCTTGCGCAATGGTGAATACGTTCGATGGCGCCGATGTGCCGATGCCGACGTTGACGGCGGAGCTGCTGCCGAACAGGCCACCGAGGACTAGAGAGTTAGATTGACTAACCAAGGCGTTGCTGCCCATCGCGGTCGCATAGGTGAGGGATCCGGTTGAGAATCCGGCGTTTGAACCCAGAGCGGTGTTGTTGGAACCAGTTACGTAAGAACTATCCTGCGTGTATGCGGCGTTAAGTCCCATGGCTGTATTTCCGCTGCCCGTCGTGTTCGAGAAAAGAGCTTGGAAGCCGCCGGCCGTGTTGGCGCCGCCCGTGGAGTTCTCGTTGAGCGCACCATTGCCGATGGCGGTGTTCTCATAGCCCTCGGTGTTGGACTGGAGCGCAAGACCACCGTTTGCGGTGTTATTGCTGCCCGCAGTGTTGTTGTAGAGCGCCCAGTAACCGGTGGCGGTGTTGGAGTCGCCCCTGTTGTTGCTGTAGAGCGCCTGCACCCCGCTGGCGGTGTTGCCGGTGCCGTTTTGGTTGGAATAGAGCGCCCCGTTGCCATTGGCCGTGTTGAGGAGGCCGGAGGTGTTCTGGGCGAGCGCGGCGCTGCCGGTGGCAGTGTTGCCATAGCCCGAGTTGGCGGCAAGCGCCTGGACCCCGATGGCGGTGTTCGCGCTGCCCGTCGGGGCGATCCCGTTTCCTGCGAAACCGAGGAACGCGTTCCCATTTCCATAGGACCCGTAGTCGAAGAGGTTGCTTCCAATCTGGAAGCTGCTACCCGTCACTGCTCCGGTCGCACTCAGGTTCCCGTTGACCGTCTGATTGCCGGTGAAGGTGTTGGCCGCGGCGAGCTGCGGAACCTTGGTCGTGTCCAGGTTCAGCGTGGTCGTGGAACCCAGCGCCACGGGGCCGCCTCCGGTCAAATCCGTTCCCGCAGTCACGGTCAGCGAAGGATTCGCCAGCATGGCGTTAGTGATGCCGACCGCGGGCACGCTCAAACTCAGCGTGCCGCTGGAGCCGCCTCCGGCCAGACCGCTGCCGCTCGCCGTAGTAATGCCGGTGATCGTCCCTGTCCCGGGAAACGTCTGCCCTGTGGCGAAGGTGAACAGACCGGTGCTGCTCAGCTTCAATCCCGTCTCGGAGGGTGTGGTAGCGCCCAGCCCGTAGAGCAGGTTCAGCGTGCCTGACGGACTTGTGGTGTCGTTCGAGGCCGGCTCAGCTTGCCATTGGAAGGTCTGGTTTTCCGCCGCGCTGGTCGAGATGTTGAACGAAGACGCAACGAAATCCTGCGGCCGCGAATTCTTGCCCGCAGTCGCGGTCGCCGTGCCCGTGGCCGGCAGCTTCAGCGCCCCGGCCACATTCACAGACGTGGTGCCGGTCTGCGTCACGATTGAGTTCTGAATGTTCGTCGAAGTGGTGAATAGCGGAACCGCATTCGCCGTTCCGCCCGTTGTGGTCACATCGGACGAGGTAGCGGGCGACGCCGAGGAGGATGACGCGGACGAGGGTGAGGCCGACGCCATAGCTGCGTTGTTCACGCTGCTGCCGCTCACCGGCGGCGCGGCCAACACGAATGCCGAAGGCGGCAACCCGCCGACGGTTTCGGCGTCGCCAGCCTTCAACGCATATGGGGCGCTTACCAGCAACACACGAGGCTGCTCGGTCTGTCCCGAGACCTGCACTCCGACCCAGCGGGCTTGTTCGGAATTGAATAGATCGGCGGGGAGGCCATCGGGTTTGGTCGAGCCTAGCAGGGCAACATAATGGCCGCTGCTGTCGGCAGTGACGTTCTGCGTCTCGATCCAAAGAGCAGGGCCTCCGGTCTGCTCGGAGTAAAGCGCAAACGTAATGCCGAGCACGCCGGTCAGGGGATTGCCGTTGAGGTCTCTTGCAACGGCACTGAAGCGGATCAGATGAGGGAGAGCCGATGCCGTTTCAGTGGTTGTCTGGGCGACCGTCAGTGGAATCAGCGACAGGATCAGCAACAAGAATCCAGCTATCACGCACGCGCTGCGGACTTTCATGAGGCGTACCTCTGGAGGAAATCGAACTGTCTTGCAGGGATGGTGAGAAATAACCGCGATTCGTTTCAAAAAAATCAGGGACCCGATGAGGGGGCCCCTCGGGTCCCTGATTGGCCAGCCCAGCACGAACTATGTCAGCAAAGCGCTTCCCCACATCGCTTTTTGCCGAGCGGTGGCGCACCCTACGTAATGCATGCTTCGTGCCAGACGGGACAGGCGGCCGCAAAAATGTGCTCGTCCGCCTAACTCATTCTAAGGAAAGCGGTTAGGTGCCAGAACGAGAGTCTGGCAAGCTGGGGTCGCCTGGGCGAATGGCCTCGGGACGCTATCTGATCGGATAGCGAGACTATCCGTTCGGATATTGGAACAGTTTCAATTCGGGCACGAATTTAGTGCGATAGTGTGATAAAGAAGAGCACGAGGTGAGTAGTTGTGCGTCCTAGACTGCTGGTGCTTTCCGGGCCGTTGAAAGATTCGACGATTCCGCTGGCCGAGGGCGAGATTACGATTGGGCGAGAACTGTCGAACGCGGTCGCGGTCACGGATCCCTCGGTTTCGCGAAAGCACTTTCTTCTGCGATGGGAGGACGGCAAGTTCCAGCTACGCGACCTGGACAGCCGCAATGGGACCCTGGTGAACGGCACCGCCGCCCAGGAGCGTTGGCTGCAACACGGAGACGAGATCGCCGCGGGCAACTCTTCTTTCCAGTTCTTGCTGGAAGACGAAGATTCTGTGGAGAATGTGGGCCGCGTGGAATTCGAGGACGCGCAGTATACGGCGGCAACCACCGTCATCCATCCCAAGGACGCGGTGTACTTGCAGCCGGAGCGCTTGTTGCGTGAGTTGCCCGCGACCTCAAGAGTGGCACGCAACCTGAATGCGCTGTTCAAGATCAGCCAGATCGTGCATGCGATTCGCAGTCTCGACGAGCTGCAAAGCCAGTTGCTCGACCTGATTTTCGAGGTGGTGCCGGCAGGGCGGGGCGCAATTCTGCTGGCGGACCGGGATGGCCAGCAGTTCAATTCGATGTACGCGCGCTTGCGGCAGGCGGGAGCGGCGCCGCTGGTGAAGATCAGCCGCACGATAGCCCGGCGGGTCCTGGAAGAGGGGATTGCGATTCTGGGCAGTGACGTTCCCGGCAGCGACGAGTTGAGGGAAGTCGAGAGTCTGGCGGCGTCGGAGGTGCGGTCCCTGTTGTGCGTGCCTTTGACGGTGTTCCAGCAGGTAATCGGGTGCATTTATCTGGACAGCGACAGTCTCGGCAACCGTCTTCAAGAAGAACACCTGCAACTGGTCACGGCGATCGCGGGCTTCTCGGCGTTTGCGCTGGAGAACGCCCGCAGCCTGCAATGGCTGAAGCTGGAAAATGAGCGTTTAACGGTCGAGATGAGCCAGGAACGGAATCTCGTCGGTGAGAGTGCCCCGATGAGGGAGGTCTACCAGTTCCTCAAGCTCGCGGCCCCGACGGATTCGACCGTATTGATTGAAGGCGAGAGCGGAACCGGCAAAGAACTGGCGGCGCGGGCCCTGCACCGCAACAGTCCCCGGGCCTGCAAACCGTTTGTGGCCATTAATTGCGCGGCCATTCCGGAGGCGCTTTTGGAGAGCGACTTGTTCGGTCACGAGCGGGGAGCCTTCACCGGAGCCTCCGGTCTGAAGAGAGGCAGACTCGAGATGGCCGACGGAGGCGTGGTTTTTCTTGACGAAATCGGCGAACTGGCTCCCACGCTGCAAGTCAAACTGCTGCGTGTCTTGCAGGAACGTGAGTTCGAGCGGGTGGGCGGGCTTAATCCGGTTAAAGTGGATATCCGCGTTATTGCCGCCACCAACTGCAGCCTGGAGCAGGCAGTGCGCGACGGAGCGTTTCGCGCGGACCTGTATTATCGGTTGGCCGTGTTGAGCGTGACGATGCCGACGGTGCGGGACCGTAGCGAAGACATCCCGATGCTGGCGCGGCATTTTGTGCAGAAACATGCCAAGCGCTGCAAAGTGAAGCCGCGGCCGATTTCCCGCGAGGCCCTGTCTTGCCTGGTGAATTACGATTGGCCGGGCAACGTGCGGGAACTGGAAAACGCAATCGAGCGCGCGCTGGTGCTGGGGTCGTCGGACATGATTCTGCCCGAGGATCTGCCGGAGTCGTTGCTGGAGCGCACTCCGCCGCCGGAGATGACCGAGGCGAAGTATCACGCGGCGGTGAAGGAATTGAAGAAGCAGCTGATTGTCGAAGCGGTGGAGCAAACCCAGGGCAGCTACGCCGAAGCTGCCCGGCTTCTGGGCATACATCCCAACTACTTGCATCGCTTGATTCGCAACCTCGAGTTGAAAGAGATTCTGAACGAAGCGTTGCGA
>Ga0302180_10000679_pt1 | contig 27188 bp, 24 predicted proteins | sample I_Palsa_E3_2_FD_200575 | JGI IMG/M metagenome (GOLD analysis project Ga0302180, IMG submission 200575) | Peat permafrost microbial communities from Stordalen Mire near Abisko, Sweden - I_Palsa_E3_2 | ecosystem: Environmental > Terrestrial > Soil > Palsa > Peat permafrost | place: Sweden...
CCTTCTTCGATTTTGCCGCTCCCGATCGCTTCCGTGCATTCGAGTGAGCCTGCGCTGGTTTTGAACACCTGCACGTTGGTCTCTTTGCTCTTCGTGTTGCCGGCTTTGCTCGCGATGAATTCGTGGCCCGACGCAGAGACGGAGACAGCCTCGACGCTAACGACGGCGAACGCTGTCAGTAGGACAATTCCGAAAAGCGTAATGCGCTGCATCGTGTCTCAATGCTCCTTTGTCGATTGGTAACCGGCGTCAGGATGTCGAGTTTGTTGATCGAAGACGCACGCGTACATTATTGTCACTGCCTAGGAGGGTTCGGCTCCCTGGGCCGTACGATTCGTACTATCACAGACCCTTCGGGTTCTGTCAAGCAGAAGCAGACAACTGTTTGCAACCGAGCACGGTGTCTCCCGAACACAGGCAGACAGTTGTTTGCAGCGTGCAGCGCTACCTCCCTCCAGCCAGCTGATGGTGCCCTTGCACAGGGCTGAGCGATGGTCCCGCGGACGCCGGACGGATCTCGCGCGCACGCCGGGCGGATAACCCCGTGGCCGCTGTAGATTGAGCCCATGTCAAGGCCCGATCCACTGAAGATGACGCTCCTGCCGGGGGCGCGCGAGCTGCTGGCGGTACACGCGCGCGAGCTGCCCCAGCGCGACGATCTGTGCGGGGCGTTCTGTGGCGCGCTGGCGCTGCGCGCGGCCGGGATCGACGAGCACGACGGCGCACCGCTCGACCAGGACGAGGTGGCGCTCGCGGCCGGAAGCGTCGTCTCGGGGGTGCGCGAGGCCGGCGTGCTTCCGCATGGGGAATGCGGACGCCGCGACTACCGCCTGGCGCTGCCTTCGATCGAGGACTCCGACCTCTCCGGGACGACCGCCGCGGGCCTGATCGAGGCGATCGTGCGCCTGTCGGCCGACGCGCTCGTGGCCATCCCATACACGGGGCCATGGAACGCGAGCACGCTCGCCGGCCTGTTCGAGCTCGGCTGCGCATCTGAGTGCCCGGTCACGCTCGTCGCGAACTTCGCCACCCGCCACCTGTGGGGCGGGCACGCGGGCGTCGACCAGCTGCTCGCCTACCTGTACGACGGCGAGCTGGACGGGCCGCCGCCGGACTGGGACGTCGGGCACTTCGCGTGCGTCGTCGGGCGCGTGCGCGGTCCCGCCGGCAGCCTGTACGCCGTCGCCGACACTTACCCGGCGCTCGGCGACGGCGGCGTGCATATGCAGCCGCAGGAGCGTCTGGCGGCGGCGCTCGAGCGCCGCGAGATGCCTGCGGGAGGGATGCTCGTGGTCGTGTCCGCGGAGGACGCCGCCGCGTTGCGCGCGGGCGCCGGCGGGCTCGGGCTGCGCGAGGGCGTGTGGGACAACGGGACCGCGACCGGCGAGACACCGCGTTGAGCGCCGAGGAGCTGGTCGCGCTCGTCTGCTGCGACCTCGGCGCGATCGTGCGCGGGCGCGCGGTGCTCGCCGCCGAGCTCGGCGAGTACCTGCGCGCCGGCGTCGGCTGGGTACCGGCCAACCACGCGCTCACGCCGCTCGGCCCGGTCGCCGAGCCCAACCCGTTCGGCTCGACCGGTGACCTGCGCCTGCTGCCCGACGCGGACACGCGCGTGCTGGTCGAGTCCGACGGGAGCTGCAGCGCGCTCGAGCTGCTGCTGTGCGACATCGTCGAGACCGACGGCAGGCCGTGGGAGTGCTGTCCACGCAGCTTCCTGCGCGAGACGCTGGGCGCGCTCGAGCGAGAGCTGGGCGCGCGCGTCCTCGCGAGCTTCGAGCACGAGTTTCAACTGCTCGAGGGCAGCGATCGCGGCCCTGCGCCCGCAATCCCGGGAGCCGCGCCCTCGGCGGCGCCATCACCGTCACCGGCGCTGCCGTTCTCGCTGGAGGCGCTGCGTCAGGCCGATCCGTTCCCACAGCAGGCGATGAGCGCGCTCGCGCAGGCTCGCGTCGAGCCCGAGCGCGTCTTCGCGGAGTACGCGCCACACCAGTTCGAGATCCCGGTGGCACCCGCCGCGGGCCTCGCGAGCGCCGATCGCGCGGTGCTGCTGCGGGAGGTCGTGCGCGAGATCGCCAGACGGCAGGGAATGCGTGCGAGCTTCGCGCCGCTGCTCGACCCGCAGCAGGCGGGCAACGGCGTGCACGTCCACCTCAGCCTGCTCGGGGCAAGTGGCGACTCGTTGCTCTACGACGCCGACGGGCCGGCGTGCCTGAGCGAGCTCGGCGGGCACTTCGCGGCGGGCATCCTGCGTCACGCGCTCGCGCTCAGCGCGGTGACCGCCGCGAGCCCCGTCTCCGGCGCGCGCCTTCAGCCCCATCGCTGGAGCGCCGGAGCGGTGTGCATCGCCCAGCGAAACCGCGAGGCGCTGCTGCGCATCCCGCCCGTGGTCGAGCTGGCGGACGCCGATGCCGCCGACCAGCTGCACCTAGAGTACCGCGGCGCCGATGCCACCGCCAACCCCCACCTCGCGCTCGGTGCGATCCTAAGGGCGGGCCTCGAGGGCGTACGAGCGCAGCTGCCCGCGCCGCCGATCCTCGACCGCGACCCCGCGGAGCTCGACGCCGCGCAGGCCGAGCGCTTCGGCGTGGGCGCGCTGCCAGCAACACTCGACGAGTCGCTGCGGGCGCTCGCCGACGACGACACGGTCCGCGGCTGGATGACGCCGCTGCTGTACGACGCATACGTGAGCGTCAAGCAAGCCGAGCTCGCCGCCGCCACGGACGTCGACCTCGAGGAGCTCTGCCGGCGCTATGCCGCGATCTACTGACGACGCGCTTCTGGAGCGCCTGCTGGAGGCGATCGAGCACGAGCTACCGCGAGCGATCGCGCTGCGCCGGCGCCTGCACGCCGAGCCCGAGCTCGCGCACGCGGAGGAGCAGACGGCCTCGAGCGTCGCCGCCGAGCTGCCGGTCGAGTGCGAGCGTGTCGCCGGCACGGGGCTGTTCGCGAGCGTCGGCGACGGGACCGGGCGGCCGGGCTCGATCGCGGTGCGCGCGGAGCTCGACGGGCTGCCGATCGAGGAGCGCACGGGCGCGCCGTTCGCGGCCACCGGCGAGGCGATGCACGCGTGCGGGCACGACGTCCACATGGCTGCGCTGGTCGCGCTCACGCGCGCCGCACACGGGCTCGCCGAGGCGCTGCCGGCGCCGCTGCTCGCCGTCTTCCAGCCGAGCGAGGAGGCCTATCCGTCGGGCGCCCAGCAGCTCGCCGAGGGCCCGCTCGCGGCGCGCGCGCCGGCGGCGGTCGTCGCCGCGCACGTGCACCCCGAGGTGCGGTGGGGCGCGGTCGCACTGGATCCCGGCACGGTCAACGCGTCGTGCGACGCGTTCGAGATCACGGTCGAGGGCGAGCCCTCGCACGGCGCCTACCCGCACCACGGGCGCGATCCGATCCTCGCGATCGCCCAGGTCGTGGTCGCGCTGCACGCCCAGGCCTCCAGGCGCATCGACCCGCTGAGCCCGGCGTCGTTGACCGTCGGCGTGCTCGCGGGGGGCAGCGCCGAGAACGTGATCCCGCAGCGCACGCACGCACGCGGAGCGCTGCGCGCGCACCGGCCGCAGGACCGGCTCGAGCTGCGCCAGCTCGTCGAGGACGTGGCCGGCGCCGTGGCGGCCGCGCACGGCTGCCACGCGAGCGTCAAGCTCGTGCCCGGCGAGCCGGCACTCGAGAACGACCCCGCTCTCGTCGCGCGCGCGCGCGAGCTGCTCGTGCACGCGGGCCTGACCGTGGCCCCTGAGTGGCGTTCGTGCGGATCCGACGACTTCGCCTTCTTTGGCTCGCTCGCGCCGGTGGCGATGGCGTTCGTCGGCCTAGACGGGGCCGACGGCTTCGATGTGCGCCCCCTGCATCACCCCGAACTGCTGCCCCCGGACGCGGCCGTCGGCGCCGTTGCGCGTGTGCAGGCCGTCCTTTATGTGGCCGCCGCAAGCACATCGCGATCGTTCGCCGGCGGATGATCGGCGCGAGCGCCCCCAGTTGAAAACTGGCCGTGCGTCCAAAGGCGGGAACTGCCCGACCGCGCCGCCGATAGGATCGGCAGGTGCCCGACCGCCTGTACTTCACTGAGTCCGAAGAGGCGAACGCGCTGATCGCGTCGGACCCGATGGCGTTGCTGATCGGCTTCGTCCTGGATCAGCAGGTCACGGTGCAAAAGGCGTTTGCCGGCCCGCTCGTGCTGCGCGAGCGCCTCGGCACGCTCGATGCGTCTGCGCTCGCGGCAGCCGACCTCGAGCCGTTGTTCCGGGAAAAACCGGCGATCCACCGCTTCCCCGGCTCGATGGCCCAGCGCGTGCACGAGCTCGCCGTCTACGTGCGCGACCACTACGACGGCGACGCCGCGCGCGTCTGGGCCGACGCGGCCGACGCGAACGACCTGCGCGCCAACCTCGCCGCACTACCGGGCTTCGGCGAGATGAAGGTCAAGTCGCTCGGCGCGGTGCTGGCCAAACGCTTCGCCGTCGCCGTCGCCGCCGAGCTGGCGCCGGGTCACCCCACGCTCGGGGACGTTGACTCGCGGCAGGCGCTCGTCGAGTACCAGGCCGCCAAGCGCGTGCACAAGGCGGAATGGTCGAAAATAAAACCGCGGCGGTAAATCGCCTGGCTGTCTGGGGGTGTGTAGCGCTCAATGTTATGGGCTCTTCGCTTCCCAAGGTTTGCGGGGGCCATCGACGCGACGGGTCGATCACGACGAGCTCTCAGCGTCATGCTGGCGACCATCTCAGCACCAAAAGCTAAGTCCAAATTAGTAGTAAGAAACATACCTCCGCTTTATATCTCGTGTCAGGCAGTTCGTTTCTGGCTGCAGAATAAGAAAATCCACTTAATGGAACTTCTACCAGCGGAGCTTCCCACAGGCGGCACACCGGCAGCTGGGGTAGCGTCGTTCTCTGCAGGCACCAGAGTAGCGTCATGCAAGCCAACTCCAAGCTTGCAAACGACAAGGACGCAGACACCCGTCTCGTCGCTCGGAGGAAAGATGCAGGACCACGGCAACAAAGAAGTGTCACAACCGCAGGACCAGCAGCACGGGCCAGCACCGGACGAGTCGCACGAGTTATGCGAGAGCGTGAGGCGTCGGCTCGGGTGGCCCGCGGGCATTTGGTGAACGGTAAAGGCTTGGCGGTCAATGTCGCTCCCTCAGACCCACAGCAATGCGAAGAGACTTGTTGACCCTCGACCGAGCGATGATGGCGTACGTCGTGGGGCGAACACGGGCATAACGCCCGTGGGGTGGGTACCGCCGCACGATCACATGGATCATCCACGGTGGGTCGCGGTCGGTCGGCGACTTGGGGGAATCAGTCGCAGCAACCAATGGTGGCTCGGCGACTGGCTGCGCTACGGCATCGCGAAATGGGGAGAAAAATATGTGGAGGCGTCCAGGATCACGGGCTATGACGTGCGCAGCCTGGCCAATATCGCGACGTTGGCAGCCTGCTTTGAAATGTCACGACGTCGTGACAATCTGAGCTGGAGTCACCACGCTGTCGTCGCGGCGCTCGATTCGGACGAGCAGGACAGATGGCTCGACATGGCGGCTACCGAGAGACTGTCGGTCGCAGATCTGCGCATCGAGCTGCGCAACGTCGAACGGCGGCGCGGCGCGCAGGAACGTGCCTATGTCAAGCCGGCAGCGGAGGACGTATCCGGCTTCATCTGTCCCCGGTGTGGCTACCGAGTCTCACAGGGGAGAGCCAACGCGGTCAGTGCGCCAGTCGAGGGACCGGCAAATGACTGACAAGCTGGTTGCGTCCTCGACCGGTTCACTTGAGCAGGCAGTAGCGCGACGCCTCGCTCACATGTACGACGGCGAGTCCGTGGACCCGGCGGCAATCGATTGCGACGCTTCCTTCTTCGCCCCTACGGGCTTTTACATAGGTACCTACGTGCTCGACTCTTTGGACATCGTTGAGATGATCGTGGCGCTCGAAGTTGACTTCAACATCGACATCGTCATGGCACACGATGTCACTCAATACGATTCGATCGCAAAGCTGAGTCGCCTGCTCGAGCAGATTGTCGATGCCACCGAGCTTGCGGCGTTCGAGAGTCACTGGGCAGCCAACATGGGAATTAGAATCGCGGAGGGCGCATGCGATGATGTCCTCTAGGCCCGCGCTGCCCGAGGGCCCGTGCGATTCCGCATCACTGCAGACGCTCAGGCTGTTGCGCGACTCCAGCAGCTACCTGCGCGAGTTGCGGGAGAGCTACGGGGGCATCTTTACTCTGCGCCCGCTTCACTCGCCGGCATTTGTGGTCGTCTGCGATCCAGCGCTCATAGGCGCGATCTTTACGGGAGATCCGGCGACGCTCCACGCTGGCGCCGCCAATCGCATCCTCGAACCGGCGTCTGGGCCAAACGCTGTGCTGTTCCTGGACGAGGAAGATCACCTGTCCCGTCGCCGTCTTCTAGGGCCGTCGTTTCAGGACACAAATCTGCGGTCGTATCTGGGTCTGATCGAAAAGCTCGTGCAGGAGGAGCTCGACTCCTGGCCGTTGGGCCAGCCGGTCGCCCTGCATCCGCGCTTTCGAGACCTTGCAGCGGAGGTGATGCTGCGCGTGGTCCTTGGTGAGGACGAGCTCGGCATCTGGCGCGAGCTGAAGGCTGAGCTGCTGGAGATCAGGCGTGACGCGTCGAGGCGTCAGGCGCGTGCGTGGCTGAGCCAGCTCGTCGTGCACGCGCGCCGTGCGGGTGGAGGAGAAACACGCGTGCTGACGGCACTCCTGAACGAGCGTGGCCGGTCCGGTCGGCCGGCAATGGACGATGCTGTCGTCGACGAGCTGCTTGCGCTGCTCGTGGCGGGACAAGAGACCACCGCTGGCACGCTCGCGTGGGCCGCCGAGCGGCTGTGCCGAGACGAGGCGCTGCAGCGACGCCTTCGCGCCTCGTTTGCTGACGAGCGCGACGAGGACCACGTCGACGCGTTCATCTCCGAGCTGCTGCGCACGCGACCGGTGCTGCAGTGGTCGGTGCGGCAGCTGACGAGGCCATTGCCTCTCGGCTCATGGCTCCTGCCCGAGAACACGGTCGTGGCTGTCTCCATCTATCTCGTGCACCACGATCCTGACGTCTTTCACGATCCCGAGCGCTTCGTGCCAGATCGCTTCCTCGGTGAACAACCGTCGCGCGCCCATTCGTTCGTCGCGTTCGGCGGCGGTACTCGACGTTGTTTGGGGGGCCGCCTGGCGCTGCTCGAGATCAGAACCGTGCTTGCACAGCTGCTGCGGCGCTTCGCGCTGGAGCCGGCGCGCGGGCACGAGCGCGATGAGCGCTCGCGCAGGAGTGGGATCACCTACGTGCCGGCGGAGGGTGCGTTGGTGTGTCTGTCGGTGCCGGGTGGTCCGGGCTATCACGAGGTCAAGCTTGCCGCCGGCGCCCGATCCGGTCGTCGGCCAGGCTGAGCTGGCGAACCGTGTTCCTGTCCGCGACGAGGCTCGAGCGGGACCCTGTGGATGCCACGAGCGCAACCACGCGGCGGGCGCGTGGCTTCGCGCGCACCACGAGCGCGCCGTACCGTCCCCGTTCCATGTTGGCGATGACGGGCGTACACAAGAGCTTCCGCGACGCCAGCGCCCTGCGCGGTGTCGACCTCGAGATCGAGCCCGGCGAGGTCGTTGCGCTCCTCGGCGCGAACGCCGCCGGCAAGACCACCTTGATATCGATCGCCGCCGCGCTGTGCCGGCCGGACGCTGGTGGTGTGTGGGTGGACGGGGTGAACATGCTCACCCACGCCGAGCGGGGACGGCGCAGCCTCGGTGTGGCGACGCAGGAGACGGGCGTCTATCCGAGGCTTTCGGTGCGCGACAATCTCCGCTTCTTCGGCGAACTCGTAGGGTTGAGGCGCAAGATGCTCGATCAGCGAGTGGAGAGCGTGGCGGAGGCGTTCGGGCTGTCAGCCGTGCTCGAGAGGGAGACACGAGTGCTGTCGGTGGGGGAAACGCGTCGACTACACACAGCAATGATCATGTTGCGCCGACCGCCGTTGCTGCTACTCGACGAGCCTACGACCGGTGTCGACGTCGGTGCGCGCGCACGTATGCTCGAGATAGTGCGTGACGTGGCCATGGACGGCTCGGCGGTCTGCTATTCGACGCATTACCTGGTCGAGGCCGAACAGCTCGGCGCGTCGGTCGCGGTGCTCCACCACGGGCGCATGGTTGCGCGCGACAGCTTGCAGACGCTGATCGGCGCCTACGGCCGGTCGGCGATCGAGCTGCGGTTCGACGGGCCTGCACCGCAACTCATCGACATCCCCGGCGTCCAGCGATCCGAGGCCACATTGCGGCTTGCGACCGATCGTGACCCTGCGCACAGTATGGCGTCGCTGTTCGCCGCGCTCGGTGACTCGATCACACAGCTGCGCGACGTGAGGCTGATTCAGCCCAACCTGGAGAGCGTGTTCCTCGCTCTCACCGGGCAGGCATCATCGTCCAACGGCGAGCTGGTCGAGGTGACTGGTGATAGCTAGGCGCAGCATCGCGATTGCACGAGCAGCATGTGGACCGACGCGCCCAAATGGATTCTGGCGGTGCTCGCGATGATGCTGGCAGCTCGCCGGCGGTGCGCAGGCAGGAAGGCTGCGTGGATATGAGGCCGCAGTTGCTGCGGGCCCGGCGCTACATAGTGCCGATCGCTGGGCGTGTCTTGCCCTACCTACCCGAGAGCTCGAGCCGAACTGCCCTCGCCCAGACCCTGAGGGTTTGCCCGCGTCTTTGGGGTTGGTCTAAGGAGAGCGACCGTCGACGATTCTCGCGTGAGGCATACGGACGTGCGTTCCCCCATGAGGACGCCTGCGAGTTCGTGACACAACTGGTGAGGATGCGCGCTGATGCTCTGGCCACCAGCATCACGTACATGGCCCGTGCGCGGGCCGGCCTTGACTGCACCCTCGTCACGCCGTGCACGCTCGACAGCCCGCAAGGGGTGCCCTGTATCGTCACCTATCTCCACTACGCGATCGATCCCCTGGTTCAGCTGACGTTGCTCGCGAGGAACCCTAGGCGCGATCTGCGCTGGGTGGTCTTCCCAACACAACCCAACGAGCCGCTGCGATGGGAGGGCGAGCGTGCTCTCTATCTCGCCGGGGGGGTGCCCAACTCGATCGCCGACAGATGGCTGTCCGTGACCAGCCCCAGTTGGATGATTGAGGCGCTGGCGCATGTGAAGAGGGGAGGCAGCATCCTACTCGCACTGGATACGCCTCTGGAATCACGACGGGCGCCAACTGCCTCGCTACAGGTGGGCCGAGCGAAGATGCCTGTCTCGCCGGCCATCGCTTCGCTAGCCGCCGCGGGACGCGCGCAGCTCCTGTTCGTCTGGCCCGAGCAGGGCCTGGGCAATACCTGGAACGTGCGCTGCGAGGTCTTTTTAGAGCTCGCAGCGCTGGTCGCCGCCGCGAGCGACTGGATTGAGAAACACCCCCTACACTGGGCTGGCTGGCCGTATATGGCGTGGCGATTGCAGAGCGGGGAGATGCGTCGGATCGCTCAGCGGATGGAGCACACCGGGGGGATCGCTCGCTCGCAGACACGCAGCACGACATCGAGGTCATCTATGTGATCGAGGACGAAGACTAGATCCTCATCCTGCCCCGTCTCACGCAGGTAACAGGCGCTGCGGCCGCGAACCATCAGGTGGTCAGGGGCGGCGCCGAGCCGGACGATCAAATCCATGGTTGGCGAGTCGAGTACGCGGTATCCATGTTCGAGCAGTCTCATGGCAATGCGGGCAGCACACAGCTGGTCCTCCTCACGAAACTCGCCGTGCCTGTCCACGCCGACGATCAGCACGTTGCAATACAAAGCGGCCAGATGGTCTGCCTGCGCTGTCACATTGCGCAGGCAGCAAACATAAGTCGGGCTGTTATGCCAGGCTTCGAGCATCAGCCTGGTGCCCGAGCTCGACAGCAGCACGATCGGCCTGATCGAGGACGCGAGCTTCAGCACCTGCGATGGACTGTTGTGCAGGTCGAACCCGAGCGGCTGAATGCCATCGATCTCACCGGCGAGGATCGGTTCAACCAGCCCTGCCGCCGCTCGCAGCGCGGCGCTGGGCGAGCACACGGGGAAGATGCGGTGCCCGGCTACCGCAGCTGTGATCGCGGTGGTGGTGGCGCGGATGACGTCAACCACGACGATTGCGGTCTCGCCATCAAGTTTTGACGGGCGCTCCGGAAGGCATGCGATCGCAACCGTCGGGCTCGAACCCGCACGCCAGCTCATATTCGCTGCCCGGTGCCAATGCGTGGCCGCGGCGTGGGGACTCGGAACGTGTCGGCGTGCAGTCCTCGCCGGTAGACCTCGACTCGAAGGACCTCCTCGAGCCTGACGTTGCCAAGGTGGACGCCGGGCCCGTAGTGGTCGATCAGCGCGAACTGGCTGGCCTTGTCGGGCGCCTCGAACAGCAGCGCATCGAGCCCGAAAGTGGCGACGAAGCGTTCGGACTGGACCACGTCGAAACGACCGGGCTCGATGAAGAGGCCAACGTTATGTGCGCTCTCCCTGCCCTCCAGCACGAGGCGCACGGCGCCAGCCGAGAGCCACCGCTCACCGGCGGCAAGCAGCGCATCGGTCACACGCGGGGTGAACCGTCCGGCGTGCTTCCTGCCGAGCTCGAACTCCACCTCCATGCCCCGCTCGTGCGCGGCTGCGACTATCTCGGCTGGCGCGAGCCTTGTGCGTGTGAACCCTTCCGCGCACTCAACGCGCGTAAATCCAACCTCGGCGCAGAGGTTAAGATATGCCGGGAGCACGCCGCGCGCGGCGGCGATCTCGAATGGCCCTCCTCCGGCCACTACCGGAACGCCGGCGCGGCCGGCAGCGTCGACCTTGCGACGCGCAGAGTCAGCACGGCCGAGGATCCAGCACGCCATCGAGAGCTTCAGCGTGGCCATCAGGTGTCCGGACTGCCACAGATGGCTTTCGACGGTGAGGGGGTCGTAGCCCGGGTCGAACGGGCACGTAGTCCTGGGGATGACCGGAGCACCCACGCCGGTGAGGTACCGCTCGAACAGGGTAGCTGACTCAGTATCGACAGACGACAGCGTCTCCATCTCACCTTCGAGTGTAAGCGGACGAGGCGGTCGGGACGACTCGACTCGATGGACAGGCCTGGCTTGCGCTCTTACGATTGATGGGTGTGTCTGTGTCGTGTTCCCGCTGTGGCTCCAGGCAATCCACGTGAAGGATCTGCTAGACGAAGGAGCTGCTGCCAGTGCAGGCTGTGATACTCGCCGCGGGACGCGCAAGACGCCTCGGCCGGCTTGCAACGCAGGTTCCCAAGTGCATGTTGCGCGTGGGCGGCAAGCCGTTGGTCGAGCATGTAGCGGGCGCACTGGCGCTAGACGCGACGCTGACACATGTCATCCTCGTGGCCGGCCCCTCGGATGAACTTGCCGAGAACTGCGTGCGTGCAGCGCTTCCGCGTGAGGTGCCCATGACCCTTGTCACGGACCCGGCTCAGCACGGCGAGATGGGAAGTCTCCGCCAAGCACGCCCCCACCTGGGTGCGGAGTTCCTCGTCTCCGACGCCAATATTCTATACTACGCTTCGTTGGTGAGCTCGCTCACGGCCCACCATCGGCGGCTCTTACCCTGCGCTACCGTGGCCGTTACTGCAAGCCCATACGCTGCTCGCACCCATCTCTCGGTTCGCGCGGTGGATGGCTGTGCACGGCTACCCACGCTCACAGAGGCTGACCGTGAAAAGTCATGGGTGTATACGGGCGTGGGTGTCTTTCGCAGATCGGTCCTGGACGCGGGGACCGATGAGGAGAACCTGTGCGCGGTGATGGCTCGGCTGATCGCCGAGGACGAGGTGGCAGTGGTTCGGTACTCTGGCTTCTACGGCCATGTCGCGACGCCGTTCTGCCTCGGGCGAACGCGCCAACGTTGGTCTGAGCACATGAGCACGCTGGCCGTCAGCTCAGCAGGAGCAACACATTGCACCTGACCGACCTAATCGCCGTGGAGGCGGAGTACAGCGATGAGAGCCGCCACAACACGAGGAGGGCTGCCTTTGTGCGCTGGTTGGAGGGTCCGAATGCTGCAAATGTCGCCCTAGACGCTGTGCTCGCCCTTGCCCCCAAACACGTCCTAGAGATCGGGTGCGGCGACGGCGCGTTTGCGGAGCGCCTGCAGGCCAGACTCGAGCACCCCGTAACGGCGATCGACATTTCCCCCCGCATGGTCGAGCTGGCCCGCGCTCGCGGCCTCACGACAAGCATCGGTGACGCCATTGCCCTACCATTTCCCGACGCCTCGTTCGATTGCGTGATCGCCAACTGGATGCTTTACCACGTGACCGACCTCAATAGCGCGCTCGGCGAGATCGTGAGGCTACTGCGGCCAGGTGGCGCTCTGGTCGCCGCGACACTGGGTGTCGAAAACCTCCTAGAGCTGTGGCAGCTTATTGGGGCGCCGCCGGACATGAGCGACTACACCTTCACTAGAGAGTCGGGACGAGCAATCCTCGCAGGCCATTTCGGCGATGTCACACGCCACGATGTTGACGCCTGCGTGTGCTTCCCAGGGTCGCGTGAGGTCCGCGAGTATGTGGCGGCGTCGTTGGGGCGGGCACATCTCGCCGAGCACGTACCCGAAGATCTTGGCCCGTTCCGGGCTCGAACGTCGCAGGCCGTCTTCGTAGCAGCGTAAGAGGACGCCGCGATGCTCTACCTAAGCCATGCAGACGTCGTTAGGGCCGGCGGTACGGATATGGTTACGTACATTGAGGCGGTCGAAGAAGCTTTTCGCCTCAAGCAGGCCGGCGCAGTGGTATGCCCTCCGAAGATCGAGCTGCGGTGGCCAGACCAGAACGCGCCGGTCGAGCGCGCGGGACGGGTGATGGCCATGCCGGCGTACGTGGGAGGTCGCTTCAACGTCGCCGGTGTGAAGTGGATCTCGAGCGTACCGTCCAACCCCCGCGAGCGCGGCCTCCCACGAGCCAACGCCTTGATCATCCTCAGCAGCCGCCAGACGGGGCTCCCACTCGCGGTGATCGACGGGACGCTCATCAGCGCTATGCGAACCGCTGCGGTCACGGCACTCGTGGTGCGCCACTGTGCATCGACGCGAGCCCGCGTCGTCGCGCTTCTCGGCGCGGGAGCTATCGGAGAGACACAACTGCTTGGCCTGCGAGAGAGCACGCCAAATATGTCAGAGCTTCTCGTATTCGATCCTGACACCGAGAAGGCCAGATGCCTGGCGTCTAGGGCTAGGCTCAGTGGCTGGGACGCATCCGTGGCAGGCGACGGCGGTGAGGCCGTAAGGGCGGCCGATGTCGTGGTCGTAGCGACTACGGCGAGTGGCCCGTCGTTCAACCCAAGCGATCTTCGTCGAGGAGTGACGGTGTGCCTCCTTTCGCGCCTCGACGCTCCTACCAGCCTCCATGACGTAACGGATCGCCTGGTCGTGGATGACTGGCAGCACGAGACACAGCACCACGGGCGGTATGGCAATCGACTGCTAGGCGAGGGGCTTATAACCGACGCTCACGACGTCATCGAACTCGGAGCGGTGATCGCAGGCTTGACTCGCGCGCGATCAAACACATGGGACCGGGTCGTCGCCAGCACCGTCGGCTTGGGAATTGAGGACGTCGCCGCAGCAAAGACAATCCTAGACAAAGCGTCAGCCCTCGCTCGAGGTGGCCGGTGATACCTAGGCGCAGCATCGCGATCGCGCGCCAGGATTGGCGAATCCTGCGCCGGGATCCATTCCCGGTGATCGTGCCAGTGGTGCTGCCGCTGCTGCTGATTCCATTCGCCGAGCCGGCGTTTCGGCTCGGCTTCGTGGCCGAACACATCAGGCACACCGCCGGTGCCGACCAGGCGGTCCCGGCGATGGACGTAACGTTCGCGTTCTTCCTCGTCGGCAACTCCAGCATGGGCTTCTTCCGCGAGCACGCCTGGCGTACGTGGGATCGCCTGCGCGCCAGTCCCGCCAGCAACTATGAAATCCTGCTTGGCAAGATCGTCGTGCCGCTGCTTCAGGCGATGGGCCAGTTCGCCCTCCTCTTCGGCCTTGGCGTGCTGTGCCTCGGTCTCACGGTGCGTGGCTCGTGGGGGCTGCTCGTGGCCGTCGGCACGGCATACAGCCTGTACCTGGTCGGCATGGGCTTGGCGGTGACCGCGGCATGCAAGACATACATGCAAGCGAATGCCATCACCAACGTTGGCGCTCTGTTCATAGCTGGTCTCGGCGGGGCGCTCGTGCCGCACGCCTTCCTTCCATCATGGGCGCGGGTTCTGTCTCCCGCCGTACCCAGCTACTGGACGATGAGCGGCTACCGCGAGGCGATCCTGGGATACGGACAGCCCCTGGTCAGCGTGGCGGTGCTGCTGGCATTCGCTGCTGTCTGCCTCGTGTTCGCAGCGCTGCGCTTCCGCGTAGACGACACGAAGATCGCGTGGGCATGAGCTGAGCTACCCGCGACACGCCTGACCGGGCGTTCGGCATGCCGCCCACCGTCTCTCTCGTCGAACTCGTCGGCTTTGACTTCGAAGCCTGCTCAATTCAGACTCGCGCCTAACCGGCCAGTCTTCGCGCAACCACGGCGATGTCTTTGACCCGGCCCGCACGCCCATGATCGTAAGCGACCATCCGAGGTTCACCACAGTTGTTGCTCCTACCGAATGACATCCGGCATCGGCTTGCCCGCAGTGCCGTAGCGCACCCTCGCATGACGCTCTGCACATGGCTGTGCGGCCTGCTCGCGTGCGGACTGATACTCATACTTACGCCCGGAGATATCACCAACATCGGCTACTCCGTTCCAGGCTCGCAGACGTCGCGGACCGAAGAGCTGGCACGCCGCTACATCGCGCGTACGCCAGGGACGACGGTCACAGTGGTGCTTACGAACGGTCGGCCCAACGTCGGCGGATCGCAGCAGATCGCAGAAAATGACGCCGCGATGGTCCCGCTAGAACGACTGCCTAGCGTACGGGACGTCGAACGTGCTGAATCTGGCGAGGAGAAGGCCGAAAGCGGCGCCGTCAAGTCAGTCACGGTGTATTTCGTGCGCGTTGGGCTGCCATATGCCGCCGCCGAGCAACGAACCCCGACGATTGAAGCGGCCATCAAACGCGGAACGGACCGCTACATGTCGTTTGGGCTGTTTAGCGAAGCCGCTATCTCATACCAGTATGCGCGGATAATCGAGCAGAATCTGCGCCGCGCCGAGCTGATCGCGTTGCCGGCAACGGCATGCGTGCTTGTGGTCGCGTTCCTGTCAGTCGTCGCGGCCCTGCTGCCAGTGCTGCTGGCGTCGGTTTCACTTGTATACGTGCTGGCGATCGTGCACCTGCTCAGTCTTGCCTTCGAGCAAAACGTCTTTATCCTCAGCACCGCGCCAGCGATCGCTCTTGGCCTAAGTATCGACTACTCACTCATTCTGATAACGCGCTTCCGCGAGGAGCACGAGCGGGGCTGCGAGATCGGTGACGCGATCGCGCGCGCGATGAATACGGCGGGTCGCGCGATCGTGCTATCCGCACTGACGATCGCGATGACGCTGCCGGCGTTGGCGATCATCGGCATCGGACTGTTCACATCGATCGCCGTAGGGGGAATCATTGCCAGTCTCACCGCAGTGACTGCCGCCTGCACGCTGTTGCCGGCCGCAGTTTCACTGCTCGGCGATCGTTTGGATCTACTGTCGCTCAAACCTGCCGTCGCCGCGTCCCGTCGAGGGACCTTTTGGCGCCGACTTGCGGCAGCTGTGACGACACATCCGCGGCTCGCCGCCCTCGCAAGCGTGCTTGTGCTGCTGGCGCTGGCTACCCAGGCGGTGTCCCTGCGGTTCGCTTATGGCGGCGCTGTGACACTTCCGGCCCATAGCGCAGCCACACGCGAGGTGGCGGATCTGACGACGGCGTTGGGAGCGGGTGCCAGCGGTCTGGTCAAAGTGGTCTCCGACGATCCCAGAGCTCGGTCGATTTTGGGCGAAACCCCAAACGTGCGCTCAATCTGGCGTATCATAAGCGGCGTCGGCCTATGGGATGAGTACGATGTCCTCCTGGATACGGCGCCCGAAAGCCGGGAATCGCACCAAACAGTGGCACAGCTGCGGAGCGAGCTCCACGGTGCCGGCAGTGCGGTAGGCGGCGCCTCTGCCGGTGAAATGGATCTGGCGGCCCGTCTGGGGGCGAGAATGCCGCTGGTGCTGACGGCCGCGATTGCGATCGTGCTTGTTGCGCTATCGATTGGTCTGAAGTCGCTTCTGGTTCCCGTCAAGGCGGTCGTCTGCAGCGCGCTCTCGGTCATGGCGACGCTCGGCCTGCTGCAGATCTGCTTTCCGGCCCCGAGCGAACACGCTGTGATCCCGTTCTTCGTGCCCGTCGTCACCTTTGCGTTGGTGCTGGGGCTGTCGATCGATTACGAGGTGTTTCTGCTGACCCGAATGCGGGAGCTGGTCGCTGCAGGGCACACGACGGACTCCGCTGTAGCGCAGGGCCTGGCTCGCACCGGTCGTCCGATCACCCTTGCCGGGCTTGCGGTGATGGCGGTGTTCGCGGCGTTCAGCTTGTCGGCGCTCCCGGCCGTTAGCCAGCTCGGTGTGGCGGTGCTTTTTGGTGTTTTGCTCGACATCACACTCGTGAGGTGGATATTGAGTCCTGCGTTTGTAGTGCTCGCAGGCCGATGGAACTGGTGGCTTCCGCGGAGTGGGAAAGTGCAGCATGGGCTCACCGGGCCAGGGGGATAGGGCTGAGTATATGTCCCTAGTCGCCAGTGGCGCTGACAAGCCGCGCTCGCGCTCGGAACTCGGAAAGATGCGACCGATAGGAGGCGGTAACGACCTTGTGGTTTAGCTCGTTCAAGGAGCGCTTGCGACGGGCCCTGTCGGCCTCGCGGGCAAAGACGGAGGACCGCGCCGTAGGGGTGGCGGCCCCACACGAGCTGCGGGGTGATGCTGCGCCGCCGCAGGTGTCGAACTCCGAGCCTGCGGAGCTCAGCAGGTACTTTCGCGACGAGCACGGGCGCGTGCACATTCTGCTGTAGCTGCCCTGGGCCGCGATCGCGGAGGCTGGCGGGACGCGTGCGACGGGCATCGCGGGCAGCGGCAGGTCGTCTGACGCCGTTCGTCGAGGGCGCGAAGGGTCTGAGTTGCCAAGCGCCGCGCCCCTCGCTTGAATCAGTCGAGGTAGGGCTCGGTCGGCTAGTTGAACTCGCACATGCCACGGCAGACGGGGTATAACTTGACACTTTCCAGAGAACAGGGCGGGCAGAATGGGCATGCGGGTAGTGAGCGTGAACCGATTGCGATCGTAGGGATGTCGTGCCGCTATCCGGGCGGCGTGCGCGGTCCCGAGGATCTCTGGGGACTGGTAGTTCGGGGCGAGGACGCGGTATCGGATTTCCCGACGGACCGCGACTGGCAGCTGGAGCGCCTGTATGACCCCGACCCCGACCATCCGCGCACCTGCTACACGCGACACGGGGGCTTCATCTACGACGTTGCCGAGTTCGACGCGCCGTTCTTCTCGATCAGCCCGCGGGAGGCGCGAGCGATGGACCCGCAGCAGCGGCTCCTGCTGGAAGGCGCGTGGGAGGCGCTCGAGCATGCGGCGATCGTCCCCGACACGCTGCACGGAACCCGCACGGGGGTGTTCGTCGGCGTCACGTCGTCGGCCTATGGCATCTACCTGAACGTTCCGCCGGAGCTCGAAGGGCACATGCTCAGTGGGACGACGACGAGCGTCGCGTCCGGTCGCATCGCGTACACGTTCGGCTTCGAGGGTCCAGCGGTGTCAGTCGACACCGCGTGCTCTTCCTCGCTCGTGGCGTTGCATCTCGCCTGTCAGTCACTACGCGAAGGGGAGTGCCCGCTGGCGCTCGCAGGAGGTGTGACCGTGCTCGTTACGCCCGCGCTGTTCATTGCCTTTTCGCGCCATCGGGCCGGCTCGCGGGACGGGCGGTGCAAGTCATTCGCGGCGTCCGCAGACGGTGTGGGCTGGGGTGAGGGGATGGGCATGCTCGTGCTGGAGCGGCTTGCTGACGCGCGTCGCAACGGTCACAGGATCCACGCCGTCATCGAAGGCTCGGCGACCAGTCAAGACGGTGCGAGCGCCTGGCTGAGCGCGCCGAAAGAGTCCTCGCAGGAAGACGTCATACGCAGGGCGCTGGCGAGCGGGAGGATCGCTCCCGCCGATGTTGACGCGGTCGAGGCGCACGGGACGGGGACCGTTCTCGGCGACCCGATCGAGGCGCGAGCGCTGCTCGCTACCTACGGCGGCGAGCGCCACGACGAGCCGCTGCGACTTGGTTCGATCAAGTCGAACATCGGTCACACCGTCGCGGCAGCCGGCGTCGCGGGCGTGATCAAGATGGCGCTCGCAATGCAACACGGGCTGCTACCGCGCACGCTCCACCTCGATGCGCCGACACCGCACGTCGACTGGTCGGGCGGTGACGTGCGACTACTGGCGGAGCACGAGCCGTGGCCGCGGCGGGACCGTCCGCGACGCGCAGGCGTCTCGTCATTCGGCATCAGCGGCACGAACGCCCACGTGATCATCGGCGAACCTCCGGGACCGATTGCCCTACCGGCGTCTCCACGGGTGCGGACGCCCGGCAGGCTGGCGACGTTGCCGATCTTGCTGTCGGGCAAGAGCGAGCAGGCGCTGCTTGGTCAAGCCGAACGACTGCACGTGCATCTACAGGCACGGCCGAACCTCGTGCCGCTCGACCTCGCAGCTTCCTGTGCGGGCACGCGCACGCATTTCGAGCACAGGGCGGTGGTGCTCGGGCAGGACAGTCAGGCGCTGATGGCTGGGCTCGACGCGCTGCAGAACGCCCAGCACGCGCCCGGCGTCCTACGAGGCACAGCGAAGGCAGGCAAGGTCGCCTTCCTGTTCTCCGGCCAGGGGACACAGCGGCCGGGGATGGGGCGCGAGCTTTACATAGCGTTTCCCGCCTTCGCGGATGCGCTGGACGCCGTCTGCTCCGAGTTCGACGACCACGTCGGGTACTCGCTGCGGGAGCTGCTGTTCGCGTCAGAGGACGAGCAGAGCACGAGCACGCTGGATGCGACCGACGTCGCCCAGCCCGCGCTGTTCGCGCTCGAGGTCGCTCTGTTCCACCTGCTTGGCTCGCTGGGCGTGAAGCCCGACCTGCTCGTCGGCCACTCGATCGGCGAGCTGACGGCGATGCACGTCGCCGGCATGCTCTCGCTGCACGACGCCGCGATGCTAGTGGCGGCACGGGGTCGGCTGATGGCAGCGCTTCCTCCAGGAGGAGCGATGCTCTCCGTGGAGGCCTCAGAGCAGGAGATCGCGCCGACGATCCGGGAGTTCGCCGACAGCGTCTCGATCGCCGCCATCAACGGTCCCACTGCCACTGTCGTTTCGGGCGAGGAGGCGGCGATCAGCGCACTGGAGCGCGCATGGAGGGGACGCGGGCGGCGCGTGAAGCGACTGCGCGTCAGCCATGCGTTTCACTCGCCGTTGATCGAGCCGATGCTCGCCGAGTTCGCAAGCGTTACGAGCGAGCTCGAGTTCGCGGCGCCGGAGATCCCGATCATCTCCAACGTCTCGGGCGAGCTGGGAGCGGGCGAGCTGCGCTCTGTCGACTACTGGGTGACACACGTCCGCGCACCCGTGCGCTTCGCCGCCGGCGTGGCAGCGCTGCAACGCGCCGGCGCAACTCGCTTCCTGGAGCTTGGGCCCGACGCCTCGCTATGTGCGATGACGAGCCACTGCCTCACGGCGGACGTCCGGCCGCGCACGCTGGTTGCGCCTACGCTGCGCGCTCACCGCGGCGAGCCCGACAGCCTCGTCGCGTTGCTCGCGGCGGCATACGCTCACGGCGTCGAGGTCGGCTGGCATGAGCTCTTCGCCGACCGGGGCTCGCGCTTGGTTGAGCTACCGACCTACTCGTTTCAGCGCCAACGCTACTGGCTCGGCGATAGCGGCGACATGGGCGATCCCGGCTCACTCGGCCAGGAGACACCCGAGCATCCGCTGCTCGGCGCGAAGATCTCCCTCGCCGGCGATGATTCCTGGCTGTTCACGGGACGGCTATCGCTGCACCACCAGCGTTGGCTGAACGATCACGCGGTGCTCGACACGGTGTTGTTCCCCGCCACGGGCTTCATCGAGCTGGCGCTCTGCGTCGGCGCGGAGCTCGACGCGGAGACGATCGCGGAGCTCACCTTCGAAATGCCGCTGATCTTGAGCGAGGAGCACGCCGCGCAGTTGCAGGTGACGGCGTCGGCGGCGGACGAGAAGGGCCTTCGGCGGCTGGCGATCTACTCGCGTCCGCAGTGTGCCGCCGGTGAGGAGCAGGCACCATGGACGCGTCACGCCAGTGCCACGGTGGCGCCGTCTGAGATGCAAGGTGCGGACAGAGACGCGACCGAGGACGCGACGTGGCCTCCCGCGGGTGCGACGCCAATCGAGATCGCCTCCTTGTACGTGCGGCTCGCCGAGACGGGATACGAATACGGCCCAGCCTTCCAGGCGCTGCGCGCCGCCTGGCAGCTGGGAGACAAAGCCATCGGAGAAGTCACGCTGAGCCCCGAGCAGGCGCGCGAGGCGGCTGGCTACAACGTGCATCCTGTACTGCTCGACTCGGCCTTGCACGTGGCGTTGGAGGCGGTGCTGGCCGCACAGCCGAACCACCTCGTCGTACCGTTCTGCGTCAGGGGCGTGCGTGCGCGGGCGCGCGGCGCCTCGAGCATGCGCGTGAGGCTGGGCGCCGTCGGCGAGGGCGCGCTGTGCCTGGTGGGCGTCGATGATGCGGGTGCGGAAGTTGTCACGATCGAGTCGCTGACGACGCGCTCGATCGACGCAAGCGGGTTGCGAGGCGACAGAGGTCTCGTGCACGATTCGCTGTTCACGATCTCGTGGACCCCGCTGCGCTTGCCGACGAGCACCGAGCGGCACTGCCGCTGCGTCTCGCTCGGCGAGCTTGACCTCGCGGGCGTCTCCGAGAGCTACGCCGACCTGGCGGAGCTCGCGCAGGCGATCGACGCGGGTGATCCTGCTCCTGACGCTGTATTCGTGGAGGCGGTCCCGGGTGCACTTGGCGGAGCGGTGCCCGCACGCTCGCGCGTCGCGGTGCAGCAGGTGCTCGGGTTGCTGCAAGAGTGGCTCTCAGACCGTCGTCTGGGCTCGGCAAAGCTTGCCCTCGTGACCCGCCGTGCGGTCGCGATCGACGATCGCGAGATCCCTGACCTCGTCGCGTCCAGCGTGGTGGGGCTCGTGCGTAGCGCGCAATCGGAGCACCCCGGGCGAATCATGCTGCTCGACGCCGAGCTCGGCGAGCACGACGAGGTCGACTGGCCTGCGCTGCTGGCGAGCGGGGAGGCGCAGCTCGCTCTGCGCGCGCACGGCATCTACGCGCCGCGACTCGTACGCCCGGAGCGCGTCAGCCGGCTCGACCCACCCGACGGCGAGGAGTGGCGCTTGGGACTGACGCAGACGGGCACGCTCGAGGGCCTCGCGCTCGTTGCGCACCCGATCGCGCAAGCGCCGCTGCGCGAGCGTCAGGTGAGAGTCGCGATCCACGCTTGCGGGCTGAACTTCCGCGACGTGCTGATCGCGCTAGACGTGTATCCGGGAGAGGCTCCACTCGGCAGCGAGGCCGCAGGCGTCGTGACCGAGGTCGGCCCCGGCGTGCAGGACCTCGTGGTCGGAGATCGCGTCATGGGTCTGTTCAACGACGCCTTCGCGCCAGTGGCTATCGCGGAGCGCAGCGTGATCGAGAAGATCCCCGTGGACTGGAAGTTCGTGGACGCAGCGACCACTCCGATCGCGTTCCTGACCGCCTACTACGCGCTCGTCGACCTCGCCGAGCTGAGGGCGGGCGAGACCGTTCTGATCCATGCCGGCGCCGGCGGCGTGGGGATGGCTGCAGTGCAGATTGCACGCACGATCGGCGCCGAGGTGTTCGCCACCGCGAGCCCAGCCAAGTGGGCGGCGCTCGAGGAGCTCGGCGTCGATCGTGAGCATCTCGCGTCTTCCCGCGATCTCGACTTCCGCGAGCGCTTCTCAGCGGCGACTGACGGATGCGGCGTCGACGTGGTCTTGAACGCCCTCGCCGGGGATTTCATCGACGCGTCGCTGGATCTGCTGTCACGCGGTGGACGCTTCGTTGAGATGGGTAAGGCCGATCTGCGCGATCCCGCGCAGATCGCAGACATCCATGCGGGGACGCGCTACATCTCCTTCGACGTCACCGAAGCCGGGCCGGAACGGCTGCGACAAATCTTCTCAGAGGTGCTGTCGCTGTTCGAGCGCGGCGCCCTTCGACGTCTGCCGGTGCGGACCTGGGACATCCGGAACGCGCCCACGGCGTTCCGGCATCTGCGCGAAGGTCACAACGTTGGCAAGATCGTGCTCACGATCCCACGGGCTGCGAACACGGCCAGCACGGTTCTGATTACGGGTGGGACGGGCGCGCTTGGCTCGTTGGTGGCGCGCCACCTGGCCAGTAAACACGGGGTCCGCCACCTCCTGATCGCGAGCCGCCACGGCACCACGGCGCCGTGCGCGCAGGATCTCCAGGATGAGCTCTCCCTGCTCGGCTGCGAGGCGGAGATTGTGGCCTGCGATGTGTGCGACCGGGGACAATTGGAACAACTCCTGAGTTCGATACCGAGCGAGCGTCCACTACGCGGGGTGATCCACATGGCGGGCGTACTAAGCGACGGTGTGATCGAAACGCTGGGTACGAAGCAGGTCGAGAGCGTCATGCGCCCGAAGGTCGACGGGGCCATGCACCTGCACCAGCTCACCAGTGACCGCGAACTCGATCAGTTCGTGCTGTTCTCGTCGGGAGCGGCCACGCTCGGCACCCCGGGACAGGGCAACTACGCAGCGGCGAACGCTTTCCTCGACGCGCTCGCCCACTGGCGTCGCGCTCACGGGCTGTGCGCGCAGTCGCTCGCGTGGGGGCTATGGCTGCAAGCGGCGGGCGTCGGAATGGGAGGGCTCGAGGACGTCGATCGCGCACGTCTGAGCCGGATTGGCATCGACGCTCTCTCGCCGAGCGAGGGGCTCGAGCTGCTGGATACGGCGCAGGCGATCGATGAGCCCTTTCTTGTGCCAGTGCATCTGAATCTCAGCGTGCTACGCACGCACGCCCGCAATGGGCTGCTGCCGCCTCTGCTGGAGCGCCTCGTACGCGCGCCTGCGCGGCAGAAAGTCGTGACAAAGGGCTCACTCGCCGTGCGCATGTCAGCAACGCCCGAGGGGAAGCGGGACGCGATCGTGCTCGAAGCCGTCTGCGGAGTCGCCGCTATGGTGCTCGGCCACGAATCCGCCGACGCAATCGATCCGGAGATCTCTCTCAAGGATCTCGGCTTCGACTCGCTGGCCGCTGTTGAGCTTTACAACTACCTGTGCCAGGCCACGGGTTTGCAGCTCCCCACGACTTTGGGCTTCGACTATCCGACTCCTGTGGCGGTTGCTGGCTACCTGCGGGCGAGGATGGAAGGCGAGGAGGACTCCACCCTTGCGGGTGAGCCGAGCGCTGGGACGGAGGCCACAACGAGTGGGGTCGAACACCCCGAGCGGGCTGATCGCGATGCCTCGACCGCCACGGAGGTGCTCAGCGAGCATAGTGGTCTGGTCCTGGAGGGCACGAACACAAACCCGCAGAGCGAAGTAACCGTCGCGCGCAGGCACGAGAGGTAAGCCGATGATCGTGTGGGATGCGATGACGCATCCACGAACGCTGGCTCGCGAGATCTGGGAGTGGGACGGCGAACGGTACCGGACGGGCACTTATGGAGATCTACTCTCGGATGCGCGGCGTGCGGCGGCGGCCCTTCGCAAGCGGGGCATCGCCTCGGGTGCGGTGGTTGGCGGGGTGCTCACCAACGGCCCCGAGACAACACGCGCAGCGATAGGAGTGATGTTCACGGGCGCGACTTTCGCGTCCCTGCCGATAATCGCGCGCGGCATGAGCCTCGCTTCGTATTCACGTCAGCTTGCGGGCATGTGCAAGCACCTCGGCGCAGACGTGCTGCTCACCGAGGAGCGCTTCCTGCGCGCGATGCCAGCGGGTCTCGACCTAGGCGTCGAGGTGGTGAGCTACGCAAGCCTGCTCAAGAGCACTGAGATGGTGGATATCACCCCGCCGGAGCTCGACGAGGTGCTTTTCATCCAGTTCTCCTCGGGCACCACTGGTGAGCCGCGCGGAGCGCAGCTCACGGGCAGAGCGATTGAAGCGCAGCTGATCAGATTGGCCGATTCGCTCGAGATCGACTCCGAGCGCGACGTTGGCTGCATGTGGCTGCCGCTTTCGCACGACATGGGCATCTTCGGTGGCGCGTTCCTCGCCTGGTACATGGGAATGCGCGCCGTCAAGTCCACGCCGGAGCGCTTCCTTCAGGCGCCGCGCAGCTGGTTCGATGACTGCTCGCAGTTCGGGGCGACCATCACGGCCGGCCCTCCGTCCGCACTTACGATGGCCAGCCGTGCGGAGGCGGCTCGGTCCTCAGGAGAGCCGCTGAGGCTCAGGGTGTGCCTGGTGGGCGCGGAAATGGTCGACTGGCCGGTCCTCGAGCGAGCCGCGGAGGTGTTCGCACCGCGGGGTCTCGAGCTGTCGACGTTCACGACGGCGTACGGCCTTGCCGAGGCCACTCTTGCAGTGACGGTCGGCGAACTCGATCGGGCTCCCATGTTCGTGGACGTGGACGCGGACGCACTCACACTAGGAACGTTGAACCTAGCCGACCCAAGCGACCCGCGCGCGCGCCGCCTGGTGTCCACGGGGACACCATTGAAGGACACCGAGGTGTCGATAGACCGATCTACCAACGAGATCGTCATCCGCTCGAGGAGTCTCGCATCCGGCTATTTCGACAACGCCGAGGAGACCCATGCTCACTTCAGTGACGGGGCGTTTCGCACGTCCGACCTGGGGTTCCTGCGTGATGGCAGCCTGTATGTGTCGGGCCGCAGCGACGATCTGCTGATACTGAACGGTCGCAACATCTTCGTGAACGAGCTCGAGGCGCGCGTCGGTGCAGTACCTGGCATCCGGGACGGCAACTGTGCATTCGTGCAACGGTCCGGAAACGGTCGGCACCGCGTCAGCCTAGTCGCGGAAGCCAACGAGTCGGTTGATTTCGCGACGCTCGCTTCGCAGCTATGCCAGTTGGCGATGAAGGAGGAGGGCGTGCCTGTGGACGAATGTGTGTTCTTGCCGAGGGGTAGCTTCCCCACGACGCCGAGCGGCAAGGTCCAGCGGCATCGCTGCCTTCAGCTCGTACGCAAGTCCTCGCTCGGGATTCGCGTCCTCACCTAAACTGCCCCGTCAGATCCAGCCGGTCTCCCGCCTCGAAACCGCACGACAGCGATCGCGCTGAGCATGCGCGCAAAGCCGAGCAACACCAGCACCGGCAGCAGTGCCAAGGCTCGGTACCACGCTCGGCTGGTCTTACTCCATACTTGCGCAGCGCCGTTGCCGCCCGCCTCGCGCCCGTCAGGTGCGCTGCACGAGTGCCCGTCAAATGTGTCCGCCATCTCGCTCCTGGAGCCGACGGCTGAGGGTCCTGAGGTAGCTCATCTAAATGTCACATTCCAAACGCTGTCGACAACGTCGGAGTCGACGAGAATAGCGACGAGTGTATTTGCACCCACGCAATGTGTTCGATACGGTCGAGCAGCGAGAAGGGTCGGCTCAACAACGGTGGCGCGGAGGCTGAGTCCGCCATGCAGAATTGCGTTCCCTATCCCGTGGCGGCACGGGAACTGCTGCGCGCTAGCCTGCTCGACGCGGCCTGTGATCAGCTCAATAACCGCCGGTGGGCAAACGTCACGATGGGCGACGTCGCGCTTGCCGCCGGCGTCAGTCGTCAGACCCTCTATAAGCAGTTCGGCTCGCGCGAGGGGTTTGCGCGGGTCCTCGTGGCTCGGGAGACCGATCGCCTTCTATCCGCTGTTGAAAAGGCCGTTACCGCCCATCGTGAGGATCTCGTCAGTGCTCTTGTTGGCGCCTTTGACGTACTCGTGCAAGCGCCGGCCAGCAACGCACTAGTTCGCGCTGTCGTCCACCGACAAGGGGCAGAAGAGTTGCTCGCGCTGCTCACGACCGGCGGGAATAGGTCGCTAGTCGAGATCACCACCGAGCATCTCACCCAACTCGTGCTGGTCGGCTGGCCACGTCTCGACCGGAGGGTCGCAAGGGCTCTGAGCGAGTGCCTGGTGCGCCTCGCAGTCGGTTACACCGTCTTACCTTGCGGTGACTTCAGCGTGGGGCACGCGCCGGTCGCAGCGCTGCTCGGCCCGTATGTCGAACGACTCATCGAGGACCACACCGCACCTGCATAAAGCGAGAGCTCGCCAAACAGCTCGGCCCTTGCCGACGTGGATCCCGCGGCCATAACGGAGCTCGGCGGTGACGCGCAGCGTCCCGTAGGTCGCCCGCCGAGTCCTCGTGCACCTGCGCGATCTCACCGGCAAGCCAGGCATTCCTGAGCGCTCTTGCCGACGGGGGGATGCACTTCCAGTCGTAGTAGCCAGAGGCGGACACGCCGAGCATCACACAGGCCCGCTGCACATCGAACCCTGCCCGGGCCAGGGAGGCAATCACCGGGAAGAGGCTCTGGGGCAGGTTCTGCTCGAGGAACACCTCGTCGACCTTCCTGGAGACCGCCAGTTCGGTCTCAAGCTGCCGGATACGCCTCTCAGCGGCCGCCAGCTCCAATCTCCCTCAGTGCTCAACCCCGGCGCCTCACCGCGGTCTATGCGCTCCTGCTTCAGCCAGCCACAGCGTGGCGCACCAGGCCGCTGGAGCGCGTCTACGCGATCGCGTATTTCGACTGCCTGATGATCAAGGTCCGCGAGGAGGCGCTCTACGTGCAGGGCCGCGGCGCGCTTCGCGTGAGCTCACCGCGTGCTTGCGGACCGGCAGGGCGCGGAACCCCCCACAACATTAACGTCGTGCCCATAAGCAAGGGCCGCGAGGCGTTACGCAAACTCTCGGTATCCCATAGTCGCTGGCCGTGCGCGGCGACGTGGCCATCGTCGTAGATCTCGAGTTCTGAGAACCCGAACTGGGCAGTCATCTCCGCCGGCCCGGGCCGCCGCCCAACACCGTGCAGCAGCGAACCCAGGCCCAGAAGCCACAACATGGACGCTTACAGGCACAAACGCCCGCGCGCGCCTAGACCCCAATCGCTATGGGGTCTTCACCCCCCATTTTTTGCCGTCGTTGGTGCCCTTCAATAAGAAGAA
>Ga0302180_10000683_pt1 | contig 27122 bp, 20 predicted proteins | sample I_Palsa_E3_2_FD_200575 | JGI IMG/M metagenome (GOLD analysis project Ga0302180, IMG submission 200575) | Peat permafrost microbial communities from Stordalen Mire near Abisko, Sweden - I_Palsa_E3_2 | ecosystem: Environmental > Terrestrial > Soil > Palsa > Peat permafrost | place: Sweden...
GGAGCGAACTAAGCGAAACTTGACCGGCGCCTAATTTGCCCAACACTGAGGGCTATTTCTACCTCGACTTAAGAGCGAAGACCAACAGCAGGATCAGCACCACCACCAGAAATGCGTTCAAGACCAGCAGCATGGGAAGCATCTGCTGGAGTTTGCTCTTTTGCGGAGGTGCGCTCGGGGCGGCTTTGGGTGGCTGTGCCGGCGGGACCGCCAGCGCAGGAACCTGTGGTGCAAAGGCCGGTACGGGCGGCGCGGGAACCTGCGGTGCGGCAAAGGCTGGAACCGGCGCTGCGGGAAAGACAAGCGTTGGCGGGACCGGCATGGCGAAATTTCCCGCAGCCGGTCCCGCCACGACTCCCGGTTGGGCTGCGGATGCCGGATTGGTCACGCCGCTACCGAGGATGCGGGTAAACTCCCCCGGCGCGGACAAGCCCACTGGCGCAGCCGTCGGCGGTGTGGGAGCCGCGGGCTGTTGCAGATCCTGGGTAAGCCTCTGGATCAACATGGTTACGCTTGCCGGGTTACCGGCAGGAGGCTGCGCTGGGGATGGGCTCACCGAGGGCGATTCACCGATCCGGTTCGGCGGTGATTGGCTCTCCTCCGAGAGGGAGCGAAACAATTGGGTGAGTCCATCTGGCGCCATTCGATCTCCGTTGGGAGCCGAATCTAAGCTCTGCGGCCACGCAGGCTCGGTGCTCTGGGGCGGTGCGCTGGGCACAGGCGTGAAGGGCTGAAGCGGCGACGGCGCGGGAGAAGAAGATGGGGTTCGGAAAAGCTGAGTGAAGCTACCTTCAGCGGAGGCCGAGTCTGAAATGCCCGGCGTAGAAAAGCCCCTCATCTTCGGGGTGGCAGGCGGAGCGAACGGTGCGGGATCAGGTGTGGCCGGCGGAGGCCGGAAACCCGAGGAAGTAGCGGCAACAAACATGCGCGTGAAGTCACCCGGTTCCTGCGGAGGGCTATTGCTCGATCTGGTTTGCGGCGGTGGTGGGGACGGAGGGGGCTCCAGCTTGTGAAACATCTGGGTAAAGTCACCAGCCTGCGGCGGCTTCGCCACGCCCTTAGCCGGGCTTTCCGGCGCTTGTTCCAATGATGGTTCCGGCTGTGCTGCGAAGGCGTTTAAGAACATTCCCGTGGCAGACAGCGAATCGGGCGGAGCAGCGGCCTCTGATCCCGGCTTCTTGCCTTTTTCTGTCATGTGCGCAGGTTACACTTCTCCGGCGGACGCCGTAAAGATTACAAAGGCTGCAACAGCCAATGACTAAGGGCGTAACGCCTCAAACGAGTACTGGGGATCGTTTGAATCGATGACGGAAGCATGCGGACAGATTTTTCGATTTCCCCCAGATCTGTAGCGTATTATGTTTGCGTTCCTTAGGCTCCCTGATAGAAACCCCGCATAGAAATCCTGGATACCATGCACCACGGGTGCCGGCCCCCCTCCGCCGGTCGTTGAAGACGAAAACTAGGAGACCAGCATGCCCCTCTTGATGACCTATGAACGATGGATGAGTCGCACTTACTCCCGGGTGAAATCGAGAAGCGATTCTCTAAAGTTGATCGACGAAGCGATCAAGAGAAGAGATGAGGCGGGCGCCAAAAGGGCGCTCATCAATTGGATTGATGAGCAGAACAAGAAGCGTCAGGACTGGCACCGTAGTGTGAGAAACGGGGATGGCGCCGTCGAAGAGCTTTACAAGCAGTTAAATGTATTGGGCTCGGCAGTCCCCTACAAAAACATCACCCAGGAGATGGACGACAAGCTCGCAAAAGCGCACATCAGGCGGGAACAGCGGCTGGCGGCAGCGAAAATGTTCGATGCGAGAACACTGAGATTCAAAGATAGCTTTTGGGGAATTTCCAGGCAAAAGTGCGCGCAGGGCCGCAGCAAGCTCCTCAACACCACGAAGAACGTAGGCAAAACGGCCTTTGGTGTGGGCAGCAATGTTGGAAGCGCGGCATCGACTGCCTACAGTATTGGTTCAGATCTCGAGACCACCATCAAGACGATCATGGGAACCCTGGCGCCGGAAACTCAAAGCGCGCTGGTAGAGCATGTGTTCGGAGCAACAATCGCTGAGTTTGTCGCTAGTGTTGTTCCCTTTCTCGGGGTGATAAGTTCCGGTGGAAAGGCCATCAAGGACTGGGTTGGCGTTGCTCAAGGTGTTCATAAAGCAACGCAAATGGAATCCAGATACGGTGACGTCAGAATGGGAGACCCGGCCGCCGCCCTGGCGGCGATTGTCGCCATCATCGATCGGCAAATCAAGAAGCAAACTGCCGACGCCGCCATTCACACGACGGCGTTCTCCGCCAAAGCCATAGCTGCCGCCGCTGACGGCGGAACGGCAACCAACGCGGTTCTGGCAGCTGTTGAAACCATCGCAATTCTCCTGAATATGCTTGTCGATTTGGTCATCGATGCTCAGCAGCTGGAAACTGGAAATAAACTGATTGCCGCCAAACAATTTGACCTGACTATGTTCAGTGAATGCCCCCTCCTTGGGTGCTACTATGTGGCGGTGCAAGACCAGTCGACCATTATGGATTTCGATTTCGAGAACATGGGCAAGGCAAACTGGCAACAGGAAGCCATGCGGTTGAAGTATGCGATTCAGCCAGTCATCAAGCAGGCCGGCGTTCTGATTGACAAATCGCGCGTCGAGATTAAAGGAATGGCAGAGGCGAAGGGTGTTTACCAGCGCTCGCTCTGGAACATCATCCAGCTGAAGTACAAATCCAAAGGCTACGGTCAAGGCACGAATATGCCCGGGATTGCCGGGGCCGATGTCGACATCATCGACGCGGTGGCCCGGGGAGACATTTAGGCGCCGGATTTCGTTCCTAACCAGGCAGTCGGGACAGTCGAAAGCCGTATTTCTTGCCTTGCCTCAAAGGATCGGGCGCCCCATCCTTCGCGCTGTTGGCGAAGGGTGGGATGCCACTGCTCTTCGCCCGAGGCCCTTTCCCGCAACTTCTGCTTTTCCCACCCTTCGCAAAAAGCGCGAAGGATGGGGCACCCGATCCTTTGTGGCAGGGCAAGAATACTCCGGTTGAGGTATCCTCACCGTGGTTCATCAATCACCCTGGAAGGCTCGCATGACGGATCCCTTACCCCGCACATACAGCCTGGCCTCGTGCTACGAAAACTCCTTCACCACCATCCTGCGGCTGGGCTCACGGCAGCAGGCGGTTCAGGAATCGCAGGTATTCCGTAACAACATTCGAGCGGCCTTGAAGGCAGCGATGGAGCAAGCCAAGGGATTGGGATATAGCGGGGAGATGATCCAACTGTCGGTTTTTGCGCTGGTTGCCTTCCTGGATGAGAGCGTGCTCCGGCTGCAAAGTCCAATCTTCGCGGATTGGTCGCAGCGCCCATTGCAGGAAGAGCTTTTCGGTCACCATCGTGCAGGCGAAGTGTTCTTTGAAAACCTGCGCGCTTTGCTGGCCAGACAGGACTCGCAGGACGTGGCCGATTGTCTCGAGGTCTACTGCTTGTGCCTTCTGCTCGGTTACCGGGGTCAATACGCGCTGGGAAGAGGAGGAGAGATCGAGACCTTCGTTCGCCAGATTGGAGACAAGATCGCGCGCATCCGTGGCCAGGCTCTCCTTTTTCGCGCCGTCGCTCCGCCGCTTGAAATCAAGCGGAAGGTGGCGATTGATCGCTGGAGCCGGGGTTTGGGTATCGCCGCTTTGTTTATGTTCCTGGCGATGCTGGCGGCCTATGGCGCTTTCTGGTTCGCGCTCAGCACCGGGATTTCCCCAGTGGGTTGACGGCTGCCGCCGGGAGGATTTTTGCTCGCCTATCTGCTCGCTCTCGTGGTTTTCCTGCTCTCTCTGCTGCTTGCCTACGCAGCTGGAATCCTTCTCCATTTGCACGGCACATCGCTGATCGTGCTGGCGACACTCATCGTGCTGGCCGGAATGATTGCCGCGGTGGTGATCCTGGTGATTCACTTCCGTGCCAGGAAGCGCCAGGCAGGGGAAGGGGAAGTTTCCGGGAGCGACGCCGGCAGTGAAGTCGACGTCTTACTGAACGACGCCAATCGCAAGCTGCGCCATTCGCAGCAAGGCGCTAAGACGCTCGATGGGCTGCCCCTGCTTTACCTGCTTGGAGAAGCGGGCGCCGCGAAGACAACCCTGGTGGTGCGCTCCGGCCTGGACCCGGAGCTGATTGCCGGTGCGGCGCCAAGGGAAGGAAATGTCTCGCCCACGCCGGTGCTCAACCTTTGGTTTACCCGGCAAGCAGCCATCCTCGAGGCTGGAGAAGCCGTGCGTCAGAATACCGGCGTGCTGCGCAAGCTGATCGCGCGCACCCGCCCCAAGGCTTACCGCTCCAGCGCGCCGGCCCGAGCTGCCGTGGTTTGCGTGAGCATGGAGCAGTTTCTAATTGCCGATGCCGCTACATCTTCCGTGGCCTCAGCCCGTGTGATCGCCGCGCAACTGCGCGAGATCAGCCGCTTGTTGGGCACAGCCTTGCCCGTCTATGTCATCTTCACCAAACTGGACCGCGTTGGATATTTCGCGGAGTACGTCCGCAACCTATCCAGCGATGAAGTGCACCAGGTCCTGGGCAAAGCGCTGCCGGCGCGCGCAATATCCGCTGGTGTTTATACCGATACGATGTCGCGCGAGCTGGGGACCGCGCTCGATGTGCTCACCTACTCTTTGGGCGAGTTCCGTGTCGAGGCGTTGAACCGCGAAACCGAGCTGAGGAACGCGCCTGGGGTGTATGAATTTCCCCGTGAATTTGGCAAGCTGCGCAAGAACCTGAACCAGTACCTGGTGGAGCTTTGCAAGCCCAGCCAACTTAGCGCCAATCCTTACTTGAGGGGCTTTTTCTTTACCGGCTTGCGAGCCCAGATGCTGGAGCAGAGAGGAGCCGCGCCCGCGGCGCCGATGGAGAGCGCAGCAGTTGAAATCGGCGCCACACGCATGTTCTCCCTGCAGGATGTGCAGAGGGCGAGCCGTCCCCCGGCCCAGCAAATGGGAGCCACGCGTGCGCCGCAGTGGGCGTTCCTACCCCGGCTCTTTCCGGAAATGATTCTTAGCGACAAGAGCGCACTCTCGGCCACACAACAGACCGCGCCGGCGCGACTTTTCCGCAGAATCCTCTTTGCTTCGCTGGCCTTTGTCTTCGCCGCCTACACGCTTTGCCTGCTGCTCTCCTACCTGAACAACGCAGCCCTGGAGCGCAGTATTCAGAGCGCCGCGCAGGCATTGCCGGCAGCCAACACCGCTACGGGAACCAGCCTGGCCGACCTGCAGGCGCTTGATCAGCTGCGTCTGAGCCTTATCCGGCTACAGGGCTACCAGCAAAATGGGCCCCCGTGGAGCTATCGCTTCGGACTGTACCAGGGCGACAAGTTAGTCGTCCCAGCGCGCCAACTCTACTTCGATCATTTTCGCGTGCTGCTCCTCAATCCTACGCAATCAAACTTTGCCGCCTATCTGCGGAGTTTGCCGGTTTTGCCGGCGCCGGGCGCAGATTACACCGCCGCCTACAATCCCCTCAAGGCCTACCTGATCACCACCAGTAACCCTGAGAAAAGCCAGGCGCAATTTCTCACTCCGGTCTTTTTGCAGTATTGGATGGGTTCCACTCTCAAGGATCCGGCACAGCAACAGCTTGCCCGGCAGCAAATCGATTTCTATGCGGCTGAGTTACTCCGCCAAAACCCGTACTCGATCACGCCGGATGCCGCGGCAGTGGGGAGGGCGCGCAGCTACCTGAACAACTTCGGCGCCGAGCCGCGCATTTACCAGGACATGCTTGCCGCAGCGGACAAGGCCAATCCGGGTGTCGATTTTAACCGGCTCTATCCAAACGCCGCCCCGTTGGTCGTCGAGCCGCATCTTGTCAGGGGCGCCTATACCCGGGCAGGCTTCGCGTTTATGCAAACCGCCATGCAGCATCCGGAGAATTACTTCCGCGGGGAAACCTGGGTGCTGGGCGATCAAGCTGCATCGTCGCTCGATACAGCAGGCGTCAGCAAACGCCTGGCGGCAAAGTACAACGCCGACTTTCTGAAGGAATGGCACGCGTTCCTGATAGACGCGCGCTTTACGGGTTGTGGACCTTTGCACGACCTGCCGGGTAAGCTGAGTGCGCTTGCCGGTCCCGACTCGCCTCTGCTCGAGTTCTTCAGCACTGCCTCGTACAACACCGCTGTGCCCGACCAACAGATCAAGACCATCTTTCAGCCGACGCAGGTCCTGGTTGATCCGAATTCGACGACACGGGTTATCGGACCGGGAAACACCGCCTATGTGAATGCACTGTTGTCGCTTTCGGCCGCCGTGGGTCAGTTCAACCAGAACCCGCAGACTTCGGGGGACATGCTCACCTCGGCGGTTTCCACGGCCGACATCGCCGTACAGCAGACCGCGCAGCCTTTCAACATCGATCCCCAGATGCATACCGAAAAGACGGTTCTTACCTTGTTGGACGCTCCCATCAAGTGCGCTGTTCCGCCCCCGCCGCCTCCTCTTCCGGGTGCGCCCGGTGCGCTGTGCTCGTTGCTGGGCAAGTTCCCCTTCCAACCCTTGTCCAGGGCTCAGATCAACAGAGATCTTACCGCCCACGAGCAGGCTTCTGTCGCTGATGTGAATGCCGTCTTTGCTCCGGGCACGGGTAGCCTGTGGACGTATTACAACGCCAGCCTCAAACCATGGTTGATCCAGGAAGGGACGCAGTACGTTCTCGCTCCCAACGCAGCCGGACATCTCGGCCCGGCGTTCGCGCAATTTTTCAACCACGCGGCTGAAATTTCCTCCGCCCTTTACAGTCCCGGAGGCAACATGCCGGCCTTTACCTTCAGCCTTCGTTCCGTGCCGAGCAAGGGAGTCGATAACTCGACGCTGGTAGTCGACGGCCAGAGAATTCCTGCCGGCGCGACGGTGCAGCAGTTTACCTGGAATGGGTCCACAGCGCACCAGGCCTCGCTGGCCTATAACTCAGCAGAAGCGCTCCAGTTCCAGGGTCCGTGGGCGCTCTTTCAGCTGGTTGCCGCAGGCCAGGCAACGCGCGCCGGTTCAGCTCTGCAGCTCGCGTTTCCGCTCCAGGTTTCCGGCCGCCCGATTTTGCTGCCGGACGGTACCCCCGAAGTAGTCCGCTTCGAGATCACCGGTCCGGGAGCGTCGGTGCTGGCTCCCCTGGGGCTATATGGAGGGAATTGCGGTGTACCTGTCACGAAGTGACCGGAGGAATCATGGGCCTGCGGCCCACCTAAGAAGATGAAATGGCGCGGACGAATTATTGAGTGGGTGGCCCAGGTCTCGCTTTTGAGCAAACGACTACCGGGCGGCAAGTGAAGGGTGGAAGGAACGCGCTTTTGGGCTCTATCCCCTCCAAGAATCGACGGGTGCCCCATCCTTCGCGCTCTTTGCGAAGGGTGGGATAGTCAGGTCTCACCCCCTGACCTCCCACGGAAAGCAGACTTGTTCCTTAGGAGTCCTGGGTGTTCCGGTAGGACCGATTTCTCAGGAGAAACCCAGGTCTCAAAAGCGAGACCTGGGCCACCCACTCAAAGTCTGGAGGTTGCAGCTTGATTTTCGACAGAGCTTACCCGGATTTCCTACTTCGCACTGCTAGCAAGGACCACATGTGCGGCTCTCCGTAAAGAGAGCCGCATGCAGATCATCGAAGCCACGGGTCTCGACAGGAAATCCGGGGCAGCGCAGTGGAGGGACCTGCGGTTCGGCGGCTCTTACTTGGAAATGTTTTTCGACAGTGTCACTAAGTGACCGGAGACGGGTCGGCCACCCATGAAGTCGCACGCAGCACGATGCAGGTGATATTGTCTGCTCCGCCACGCTGCTTGGCACATTCCACGAATCGTTTGCAAATCACCTGTAGCTCAAGGTCCGCTGATGCAATGGAGGCTATTTCTGTGGGCTTCAGGTAGCGGGTAAGGCCGTCGGAAGCCAGTAGCAACATATCTTCCGCTTGCAGGGTAGCGGCAAAAAGGTCAGGCTCAACGGTCTCCGCCATGCCGATTGCCCGGGTGATCACTGACTGCAGGCTGGACTTCTCTGCCATCTCTTGCGTCAGCAGGCCATTTTGCAGCTGTTCCGCGATGAGCGAGTGGTCGTGCGTAATCTGAACGCAGACGCCGTCCCGGATCAAATACGCCCGGCTATCGCCAACGTTCCCGATGACAGCCCGAGTTCCGTCGATGCAAGCGCATACCAGGGTTGTGCCCATATTGCTGAATCGAGGATCGCTTGTGGAGACATCGCGGACTGCGCGATTGGCTTGCTCGATGGAGTACAGCAATTTACTCTCGATTGGTAACTCAGGCTGTTGCGCTGCCTCGCTTTGTGCGTCGAAGGATTCGATGAAATTACGCACCGCTGTATTACTGGCGACTTCCCCGCCCAGGGCGCCCCCCACGCCATCGCACACGACGTAGAGATGCGGATCGGTGTTATAGCCAAAACTATCCTGGTTATTTGCCCGCTTGCAGCCGGTGTCGGTTGCCGCCGCAAACGCCAGGGAGAGTGTGGCTGGTTGCATCATGAGAGTGAGATTGAGTGGCGCAGCAAAGTTAACAGGAAGCTGTTCCTTTTGCATGGAAAATTTAACCCGAATCCGCTGTCCTGCCTAAGGGATTTCGACCGTGGCTTCCCCTGCATCGTTGAAGGTGATGACTCCGCCCCAGATACACATCAGTTGCGAGACGTTATCGAGCGAGGGAAAGTTTCCCAGCAACACGGTGGGCGCACCGGTGATCCAGGGAGCCGGTGTTGCCGGGATGCATGGCATCGGAGTGAGCACACCGAGGGCCGCCGCCGTCGCTGCGGCCACCACGGGGTTGGAGGGCGACTGACACATGCCGAAGGGCATGATATTGACCATGGGAATATGGTCCATGATGTTGGCGTCCGGGACCTGGTTGGTCATCACCCTGTTGGTGGGAAGCACCACCAGCGAACTCGGCGCCATCCCGAAGCTGCATTGCATCATCGCTCCCATACACACTTGCAGAGGCATCATCCGGCTCCTTGAGAGATGGCTTTGAGTTTACGCCGGAAGTTCGGCCGATAGAAGGCAGCGTCACCGGCGAGCGAGCTGGCAGTATCATCAGTCGATGGCATTTGAGGCTGAGCAAGTAGTTGGAGAGTACAAGATCGTGCGAGTCTTGGGCCAGGGCGGCCTGGGCGCCGTTTACGAGGCGACGCACCTGATCTCCCAGCGCGCTGAAGCCATGAAAGTGATGTTACCGGAACAAACCGGCACCCCGGAGATGAAGGAGCGCTTTCGCCGGGAGATTCAGCTTCTCGCCAGCCTTAATCATCCCAACATCGCGGGCCTGCATAACGCCTTCTACCACGAGGATCAGCTCATCATGGTGATGGAGCTGGTGGACGGGGAGAATCTGCGCACGCGCAGCCACAATGCTCGCATTCCGCTACCGATGCTTATGGATTTTGGGATGCAAGTACTTAGCGCCCTCGAATATGCGCATACCCGAGGCGTGATTCACCGTGACATAAAGCCGGCGAATATCATGGTCTCTCCTGCCAACCTGGTCAAGGTGCTCGACTTCGGCATTGCCGTCTCCCAGGGTTCTGTAGAACTCACCAAGGCCGGCTCTCTGATCGGGTCCCCGCTACACATGTCACCGGAACAAATCCGCGGCGAAAAAGCAACCCGGCAGTCTGACATCTACTCGCTTGGCGTGACCCTGTACGAGCTGATTGCCGGCCGGCCCCCGCTGAACGGCACCACCACGTATGAGTTAATGATGGCGCACCTCAACCTAACCCCAACTCCTCTTGCCGAGTTGCGGCCCGATGTCCCAGCCCGTCTATCGGACATCATCGCCAGAGCGCTGGAGAAGGAACCGGCGAAACGCTTCGCTACTGCCGCCGAATTTCTCGAGGTGCTTCGCTCTCAGAATATGCCGGACCTTGCCGGGACAACGACAATCATCCCTCCGGCCAATTGGGGAAGCCTGACTACCAGCAAGGTTAGCAGCCAGCCCATTACCGGACCCCTTAGTCCTCCGGTCGATCAGCTGGTGCGCCACCTGGCAAAATTCATCGGCCCCATTTCCAAGATCATCGTAGGCCGCCTGGTGAAGCAGTACACCGATCTCGACCGGCTTTACCTGGAAGCTTCCAAGCAGATCGACAAAGAGGCCGACCGGAAAAAATTTCTCGCCACCCGTCCGCGGGAGTAACTCTGTTTGCTGGCTCATCCATTGAGCAGATCGAGTGCTTTCTGAAGGCTGGTGTGCATGCGGTGAAAGGAGCGGGTTACTTCCGCGACCTCATCATTACCACGAACCGGTAGCTGCTCAAGGTCCATCTCGCCCTGGCTAATGCGATCTGCATAATGGGAGATCTTGCCTAGCCGCCGGATCACGATGAAATACAGCCCAATATCGATCAACAGAATCGCCGCCAGGAAAATTACGGACAGGTTGATCAGTAGCCGTGTCAGCCCTTGCTGGGCCATTTTGATCGGGACGGAGGTGGGGATCGATATGATCTGTGCACCAACCACCTCGTCCAAGGTCCAGCCGAATCCATTCTGTGAGCCGTAATGCCTGATGAGCGCCTTGGGAGCTGCTCCTGGACTGCTATGACACTGGAGGCACCCACTCTCCACTTTAATCGGGTGAGCCAGCGTTAGAGTGGGTCCGGTAGCTGCCTCCCGCAACCGCACCAATTCGGTTTGCTTTGGGGAATTGCGGAAGAAATCAATCATATCCGCCTCCCAATCTGTAGCGCGATCGCGGAGATTGGTCGGGTTCAGAGCCGCTTCCTTGTAGGTGTAGTCCGGATACGTTTGCCGGATCTGGTTAAAGGTGGTAGTAGATGCAAAGAAAGGGATTGCCTGCGGCAGAAACGTTGTTGTGTGTTCCGTCGTTTTCTCGATGACTGGAGTGATGTAGTGGTCGGTGTAGTTTCGAGTGGCCAAAGCGCTGGCCGCCATCAGGCCAGCTTGCCGAAGCACCTCAGCCTGCGCTTGTTCCTGTAAGAAACTTCTCGCTTGGTAAGCGATGAGGAAAAGGCCCAGGCCGAAAACGACGATCAGCAGAATGTTGAACTTCACCAACAGCTTCAAGCAGCGCTCCTTGGCAGTCACGAAAGTGCGCCAGACGATGCGCGGGTTCCGCACCAATCCGGAAAGGACGTTCATGGTTATAGCGCAAGTTACGCTATGATGCACCAGCAAAGTGCTGCAAACACTCCGGGCACGCCATGGCCCAAGCGCCCTGGGCCACCATTAAGTACAACGTGTGACGCGCGGAAGCCTTCACTCCCCGAGCAGTATTGCGTGCCCCATGCAAGCCCAGCAGATGGCTGCAAATAGCTGTTGCCGAGGCAGGTCAGGATAAACATAATCATCTGCAACGGTCACTTATGAATCGAGTGGAAGATCAGTGCGCCGAACTGGGCCGGGCGCTGGGTCAGAAATACGAGGTTATCCGGCGTATCGGCAGCGGTGGAATGGCCGACGTGTTTCTGGCCAGGCACGCTGCCCACGGCGCACTGTTCGCCATCAAGGTCCTGGCCGAAAGGCTGGCCGAAGACGATCGCGTGGTGGCGCGATTTGAAGTAGAGGCAAAGCTCGAAGCTCGCCTCTCCGGTCACCCCAACATAGTCCCCGTCTTCGACATCGGTTCCAGTGAGGGACTGCATTACATCGTCATGCCCTACATCCAGGGGGAAGACCTGGCCAGTTTTGTGCGCAGAGAAGGGCGCCTGCAGCCGAAGGACGCGGCCAATATCGTCGCCCAGGTCGCCGAAGCCCTAAGCTGGGCAGAAGAAAAAGGAGTGGTTCATCGCGATCTGAAGCCGGCCAATATACGTCTCGATACCTCGGGACGGGCCATCGTTGTCGACTTTGGCATTGCCAAAGCATCCCAAAGTTCCATCGGAGGGACTGACTTGACGTTGCCCGGAGAAGGGCTGGGAACACCGTTCTATATGTCTCCAGAACAATTCCTGGGCGAAGTCTGTGATGCACGCAGCGACCTGTACTCGCTGGGGGTGGTGTTCTTTGAACTGTTGACCGGGCAGCGCCCGTTTGCCGGAGATAGTTTTCCCTCAATTCAGAGGGCCCATTTGTCCGCAGCCCGCCCGGGCATACGCACCTACGATGCCGCGCTGCCGGCAGCCTACGAGGAACTGATTCAGAAGCTGCTGCAGATCGATCCCGCAAATCGCTTTCAAAGCGCAAAGGATCTCCTGGCCGCTCTCTCGCGTCTGGGAATAAATTCTGGACGAAGCGAACTGCTGCCCCAGTTCGAGCAGGTTGTCATCTCGGACAAAACCCGGGTGAGCGTCGTGTCGCAGCCATCCGCGGCTGTGACTGGCCGGACTAGTCGCCGATGGATGGTGATCACGGCTGTAGGTCTGGTAGCAGTCACTATCCTCTTAGGGCTGGCGGCCATTCTGGCTCTCACTCGGCCCAGGAGAATCATCTCTGACGCCGCAGGATCGATGGTGCTGGTCCCGGCCGGAGACTTCATCTTTGGAGACAATTCGCCACTGTCACCGAACCCGCGGAAGAAAATTGCTCTCAAAGGCTTTTATGTGGATCAGACAGAAGTATCGAATGCGGAATACAAGAAATTCTGTGATGCCACCGGCCACACGCCCCCAGACTCCCCCACGTTTCTTTCCGGGCCTGACTATCCGGTGGCAGATGTAACGTTCGCAGATGCGCAAGCCTACGCTGCGTGGGCCGGTAAGCGGCTGCCCAGTGAAGAGGAATGGGAAAAATCAGCCCGCGGGACTGACGGCCGCCCCTATCCCTGGGGCTCGAATGCCTGGACGCAAGGAGTGCCCCACGAACTGCAACCGGTGGATTCATTTAAAACTCGACAAAGCCCGGTGGGCGCGCTCAATATGGCAGGCAACGTCTACGAATGGACCAGTTCGCCCTTTCCTGCGGGAAAGGCGGACTACGACAACCTGCAGCCGTTCGCCGGCGCCGACATGTCGACGGAGTGGTATTCCATCAAAGGAGGCAGCTTTTCCCGGAACAACAATCCCCTTCATTTTCTTTCCTACACGCGCGGGGGATTTCCCAGGAATAAACATTCGTCGTATATCGGTTTTCGCTGTGTTCGCGATGTTCCCAAGTCTCCGTTGTGGGAGAGGCTGCGGTCAGGATTCTCGAAATGATGGGGAGCTGATGAAGATACTGGTGATCCTATCCGTCGCTGTTGCTGTTTCGTTTTGTGGTGGAAAGGCTATGTCCCAGGAGGGGCTGACTCCGCGTGACGCTTTTTGGTCAGCCAGCGATCTGCAGGATATCGCCCCAAATCCGGCAGGCGCAAATAAAGACAAAGCGACAACTAAGGAGACGGCAACTCCACCCTCGACGAGCAAGAGTAAGAGAGTAGAGCATGCGAGTGACGCATCGCAGCCAGTAGCGAGGACGACGCCCACTCCGCATCTTGTCGCCTTGAAGGGCTACGGCGCCGAGCCACATGTGGTGAAATTCAGTAGCCCTTCGCAGCAGCCTCTAGGGCTTCGTTATGCCCTGCTTCAAATCGGGGGAAGTGGCGAACTCTCTGAGGTGTCGCCGGAAACCAAGTTCCATAGCGGCGATCGGGTGAAGATCAGCTTGATGGCCAATCAACCGGGATACATCTACATCATCCAGCGGGGCTCGAGCGGCAATTGGCGGCCGCTGTTCCCGGCCCAGGGCGATTTGCCTGACTCCAACCGGGTAGAAGCTGGACACATTTACCAGGTGCCCTCCGGAAAATCATTCCAGTTCAACCAGCAAACAGGCGAGGAGCGACTTTTCCTATTGTTGAGCCGCCAGGTTGTCTCGGACCTGGACGGAGTGATTTTCACTTTGCGGCAGAAGGAGAAGGATGCCCCACTCTCCCCCGGGCCAACTCAGGACCAACAAGTCGAAGCCGCGAACAGAATCAGCGACGACCTGGTGCAGAAACTGCAGAGCCGCGATTTGATGGAAGTGGAAGACCCACCCCAGGAAACAAAGGGCCCATCCCTGGGCGAAACAGCTATTTATGTAGTGAGCCAGGGTAAGGGAAGCAGCACCGCTTCGCAGGTGTTTGCCAACCTGGTGCTGGATCATCGATGAGATCGCTCTGGATGCTGCTGATCACCGGCGCCGGCGTGCTCAACTGCTGCGCGCAGCAACCAGGCCAGAACCAGCAGCAAGAGCAGCAAATGCGCATCGTTGTCGAACAACAAACCGGATCCGCATTCCGCATCGTCAGTCCACAACATATTTTTAAGACCGGCGACATGATTCGGTTTCGAGTAACCTCCTCAGCCGACGGCTTTTTGTACGTGAGCGATCGTGCAGCTTCGGGAAAATACAGCGAGTTATTTCCGGCTAAAGGAGCCGGCAACCGGCTTGAGCACGGCAAAGATTACCGGATGCCTGCAGCCACCCGGGCATGGTTTCGCATTGAGCCACCGGCAGGATACGAAACAATCTTTTTCACCTTCACTTCCTCGCCGGTACTACACAGAAACGAGCCTGCCAATCCATATGCGAAGCCGGCGCCACAGGCTTCCCCTGCTGAGTTGGTTCCCCGCTGTGATGACACCACGTTTCGCGCCCGAGGCGAGTGCCTGGATTTAAACGCGGGACCGAGTGCAGTTCCGGCCGGCACCCTGGCAGGTTCGGACGGCCTCACCCCGCGCGACGTGAGCATCGTGCAAGGGCCCGACAGTTCGGTCGTGACCCCGGTAGTTCCGGGCGACGCGCCCATCATCTACGAATTCCGCATTGCCCACCGCTGACCTATGCACGCTCTCGCCAAACCGCTTCTCTTGTGGGTGTTCGCGGCCGGCCTCGCGTGCCGGGGACAAGCTTCCGCACCTCAGCAGCAGCGGGATCTCGACGTCGTTCCGGACCAGCCGCCGGCGCAGACCGCTCCGCAAATCCCTCGCAGCTACGCGCTGGTGGTGGGCATATCGAAATACAAGAACCTGCCGGCGAAGGCGCAATTGAAATATCCCGATCGCGACGCGGCTGATATGTATAGCACTCTCATCAGTGAGAAGGCAGGCCAATTCCCCGCGGAGGGCGTTCATGAGCTGATCAACGAACAAGCGACCCTCGCCAACTTGAAACAGGAACTCGAAACGTGGCTGCCGGCCGTTACCGGCCCCAATGATCGCGTCTTTATCTATTTTGCCGGCCATGGCTTTATTTCCGGGGGAAAGGCCTACCTCGCGCCCTACGACGTGGACCCGGCAAAGATCGGCGCAACGGCGTTTCCCATGGACGAGCTGGGCCAGGTAATAGGTAACCGTATCCACGGCAAATGGAAGGTCCTGTTGACCGACGCTTGCCATAGCGGCGCAATCACTCCCGAAGACGATACAGCCCAGGTAAACAAGAGCTTACTAGACTTGAACAGCTCCATGTTCTCGCTCACAGCCAGCCGCGACCGCGAGCAGAGCTTTGAAAGCTCGCAGTGGGGAGGTGGCCACGGAATCTTCACCTACTATGTAATCCAGGGTCTGCAGGGCGAAGCAGACACGTCGGGAGACGGCGTGGTCACAGCGGACGAGCTTGCCGAGTACGTGCATACCAATGTCCGCCTGGCGACGCACATGCTGCAAAATCCAACCTCCGATCGCGGAAGCTTCGATCCCAACATGGTGCTTGCCTTCAACCCCGGTTCCGGGGTTACGAAGAATTGCTCGGGTGCGGATTGCGCCGGAAAACTGCGCTATGGAACCTTCGTCATCGAGACCAACATGGATGACGTGGAGGTATGGCTCGACGGAAAGAGCCTGGGAGTTTTCAAGAAGGGGGTGCCCCAGCGCTTTCCCGGGCTGACCCCCGGTCCGCACATCGTGAAGGGAGCACATCAGGGTTACGAACCAGACGGCCCTCGCGAAGAACAAGTCTACCCTGGCCAGGACACCGCTGTAGCGGTCCGCATCCTGATTGCCCAACGCCGCAATCATGCAGCCCAGGAAATCTTCGACCGTGGTCTTGATCGCTACACCCGGGGCTTCGCCGCCAATTACCAGGTGGCGGCCAATGATTTTGAGCAAGCACTCGGGATCGATCCTGCTTACAGCCAGGCAGCGCTTTATCTTGGCCGCACTTATCACGCGTTGTATGAGGAAGACAAGGCGAAGGATGCGCTGAAGAAGGCGATCGAGATCGATCCCGCCTATCTCGAAGCCCGGCTCAGCTACGCGGCCGTCCTGCTCGACACTGGAGAGTTGGACGAGGCCATACGTCAACTAGACTCGGTGGCAAAGCAAGACCCCGGGAACGGCATGGCCTGGTACCTCGAGTCGCAGGCGTTTGTGCGCAAGGGAAGCTACGCGCAGGGGGTAGACTCCGGCAACCAGGCAGTCAAGCTCACGCCCGCGAACGCGGAGGCGCATCTTTGGCTGGGTGAAGCCTTGCGGCGAAATGGTCAATGCGACCTGGCCACAAGCCAGTATGAGAGTTACTTATCTTTGAGCAATTTCAATAGCGCGCTCGCGGGAAAGTTGAATTACTACGTGCTCGGTAGTCTCTTTGGCGCGGGGACTATGAAGCGTGCCAGCCAGCAGGATATCTGGCGCGAACTCCGCGCCCAGGCGTATGAGGGGATCTGTGACTGTGACTGGATGCACAAGCGCTATGACGAGGCATCGATGCAATGCCATAAGGCGCTTGCGCTTGTACCTCAGGACCTCTTCGCCAACTATCGCCTTGGCATCGTGTTCACCGAGCAGTACAACGCCATCGGCGGCCAGGCGCTGTTACAGGAAGCGCGCCAATATTTCGATGCGGTGATCGCTATTAATCCTGACACGGACGAGGCTCAAAGATCACGGAAATATGTCGCCCAGATTGACTCTGTGCTGTCGCAGGCACGACGTTAGCGCAGTCTCGACTCTGAGCGCTTAGGCAACATTTACCTATAAGATTGAAGTTTTTGATTGACCGCACTACCAGTGTTGTCCTACAGTTCATTTGCTCTCATCCTGAGGCATAGCCGACCAGCACTGCGACGAGTGGGCTCCGGCTTTCTGTAACGATCTCGGCCACGTACTCACCATACGGAAAAGGGGCCGCTTCATGACTAGGTTATTCGCTCTCGTTCTTACCTTAGCGTTTTCGGGTCAGACGCTGTTACAAGCCGAAACCCCGCCTGCTCCGCAGTTGCAGATAACAATACTCGATGGGGAAGGTGCGCTTAACAACATCAAGCAACAAACCGCGCGAGAGCCGATCGTTCAAGTGGAAGATGAGAATCATCGGCCAGTCGCAGGGGCACTGGTCGTCTTCTCACTTCCGCAATCGGGCGCTAGCGGCACGTTCGCAGGGGGAAGCACTGAGTTCGATGGGGTAACCGATGCCGCTGGTCGCGCAACAGCTACTGGGCTCACGCCCAACAAAGTCATCGGGAAATACCAAATCCAGGTAGATGCCAAATACCATGGACAAAGCGCGCATACGACTATTAATCAATCCAATTACATGGGCGCTAATGTAACCGCCGCCGCACAGGCAGCCAGCCACGCGTTTCCGCTCAAAGCGGTGTTGATTGTCGCGGCGATCGGTGCGGGGGCGGCAGTCGCGGCGGTGGTGGCGACGCAGAATAGTGGCAGCTCTGGCGCCACTCTGGTTCCTGGCACGGGCACGGTTGGAGCTCCGCCGGCAGCGTCTTTTCCTGCTCGCCACTAGTGGCCTGTAAAAGCTGATTTGGGAGTAGAACCAAATCTGCGCAAATGCGCCACCCTTTAGGGGTCTGAGGCTATCATGCTTTGTATCAGGGCACGACTTTAGTCGGCCCACAAACGATCGAGAATATGTCGGGCTTTGGGCACCGGAGGTGGAAGCCCCGGACTTTAGTCCGGGGGAGCGGGTTTTTAAACCCGCGGAAACGTTCCGGTAAACAACTTGAGGGCTTCAGCCCTGGTGTACATAGTCGTCTAAACCAAACGGGCTTTAGCGTCTGGTTGAGAACTGGGCTTTGTATCAGGGCACGACTTTAGTCGGGCCACAAAGGGCTGAGAAAAAATCGGGCTTTAGCCCCTGCGGCTCTACCAAATCAGCCGTTACAGTCCACTAGCAGTCGGGAATCTAAATTTATCGCTACTAGCAGATCGAGGTCTCAGTTATGCCGTGCAGCCCGGAATTGGTGAAGACGCGCACAGCAATCGCGTGCGGTTTGCTGCTTCTGCAATTGGCGGCTTCTGGATGCGGGACGTCAGGAGTTACTTCGGGGAGCGGCCCTGCGAGTTTTCTATCGAAGGGCCCTATCTCCGGGCCGGTCATCGGATACGCTTGGGATCGAGCAGCGTCCGGACTGCGACCGATCTTTGGAGTTTCGGGAGCCGCCCGCCTTGGGGCTGCTCTCTACGCGAACCAATCATTCAATGGGGCCGCTGCCAGCGTACGCAGGCAATTTGCTCTTCTCACTAGTACAACAGGGGAAGTATTTCTGACCGCTCTTCCCGATGGCCAGCCCTCCCTGCTCAGTCCTAAACTCTCAACGCAACAGCAGATCGCCTTGAGTCCTTCAGGCAATGCGGCCATTATTTATGCCCACGACCTGACGGCAATCACTCTTGTCACCGGTCTACCCACGTCGCCGGTCTTACAAACAATTCACTTGCCGGCCACCGCAGACCACGCTGTTGTTGGTGATTCGGGCGCGGTCCTCATAGCCACGACCCAAAGTGATGGGACGAGTGCACTGCGGTCCCTAGCAGCAACCGGCGTCACGGCTCCAATCACCACCCTGTCTCAGTTCGGCGCAATGGCGTTCTTGCCGAAAGGCACAAGCGCAATGGTCGCAGATGCAGGCCAGAATGCAATAGAGCTTGCTTCGGGGATCGGCAGTGTTACCAGCATCTCCCAAATTGCCAGTAGCGCGGATGGAGTTGCGCGGCCGGTCGCTATCGCCTCTTCCTCAGATGGACGCTGGGCAATTATCGCCAACCAAAGCGGATCGAGCATCGTACGCGTCGATCTCAGCGGAAATACGCCTACAACCACCGTGCAGTGCAGTTGTTCACCTTCCCTTCTCGCGCCGATTGCAGGGAATGGTGTCTTTCGTCTGACAGAACTCGGGGCTGGTCCCTTGTCGGTTTTCGATGGGGATGCGGTTAAGCCACGAGTGTTCCTCATTGCCGGAGTTCAAGCAATTAGCTCTCAAGGGATGATCCGATGAGGCACCCACTCCCCCTCGTGCTGCGGGCGCTACGCTGCGCTGCATTTATCATAGGCATGAGAATCACGGTCTCCGCCCAGACCTTTCCGAGCACCACATCCATTGCCGCAAACACTCCATCCCTGGTGCTGCCGGCAACGCTCACATTAACTTCCATCATCAACCAACCCACACTTCCCGGTGGAGTGGCCACAGGAAACATATCTTTTACCTCCGATGGGGACTTGCTGGGAACTGCTCCTCTTACCCGGCTGCCGGCAACGCAAAGCTTTCCCAGCGCGCCGACAACCACCTTTACTTCAGGGACGAACCCTGCAGCCATCGCCGCCGTTGATTTGCTTGCCTCCGGAAAACCAGCCCTGGTGGTGGGGAACAACTTCAGTAGCGGAGCGTCCGTTTCTGTCTATCCAAACATGGGTCTCGGCCAATTTGCCGCCGCCGGCACGCTAACTGGACAACTAACATCAGGTCCGGGCATCGACGCTATCGCGAGTGGCAATTTCCTCAGCACGACCAGCAAAAGCGCTCTGGTGCACCAGCCAGGTTTCTACAATGTCGTGAGTGTGGACGTGTCCGGCGCAGAGCTGATTTTCTCGCAGAGCCCGGCCGGTTTCTTTAGCCAGGCTGATACGGAATTCATAGCGATCGATGACTTTGACGGCGATGGATATTCAGACATCGGGGTTATCATTCTGGGCCAGGATGGCATCGTTCCCCGAGTAGGCATCGCGTTCAACCAGGGGACCTCCGGCGTTCCGGGCGAATTTGAGGCCTTCTTGCAGGCCACCTTGCCAAGTCCTCCGCCTGACTCAGGGTCCGTGGTCTTTTGTGCGGATGCCATCACCACGGGCAAGTTCAATTCAGCCTCGAACGCACAGCTAGCGGTTCTTGGCCACTTCTACGCTGACTGCACGACCACACCGCCCGCCCTTACACCCAGCTACCTGGCGTTATACACGTACACGGCTGGCGGTGATGAGTTAAAAACGGCCGGCAAAGCACACCTCATGCACTCCCGAGGCCCCGTCGCACATCCGGGGATCTTACGCCCGCTTGTTTTGACGGGTGGTACCACAATAATCCAGGTAGGTACCGATCAGGGCACAATTGCTGCCGCCGATTTCAATGGAGACACCAATCTCGATCTTGTTATCGGCAGTAAATTGAACAGTCAGGTTCAAGTTTACGATGGCAACGGCGATGGCACTTTTACCGCGGCGGTAGCTACAACGAGCACGATCGGGCTGCCCTCCGCCATCGCAGTAAATGACTTCAATGGCGATGGCTTTCCCGATGTGGCGGTCACTCTTTCAACTGGAGGCGGCCCGGCCATTCTGTTGAATGATGGTACCGGAAATCTACAAGCGGCAACGCAACCTTTAGCTTCCGTCCAGCCGGTTGGCATCGCGACTGCAGACTTGAACGGCGATGGACTTGCGGACCTGGCATTCCTCGAGTCGGGAACAACGACCGATGTCCTTCTCAGTGACGAAGCCGCGCAGGCTACCCTGCCGATCACAACGCCCATGTTGGCGGCCGGCTCCCACATGCTGGTCGCATCCTTCCCTGGCGACACGAACTTTCAAAAGAGCCAGTCCTCTGTGCTGACGGAAAATGTATCGAAAACGGTTCCCACCGTTACATGGCTCACCCCGGCGCCCGTCACCTATCCTACAATCCTGACCAACACCCAGTTAGACGCCACGTCTGATGTTGCAGGTGGAAGTTTTACTTACACCTTTCCAGCTCTCGCCCACTGCAGCCCGGTGACCGAGCCAGCCGGTTCGTCTTCATTCACTAGCACCTGCACCCCCCTTCAAGGCGAACAGCTGACTACGGTGGTCTATACCCCTCCGGAAACCTTCGACTACGAAAGTGGCGCCAGCGCGCAGGCCACTCTCGCGGTGAATCTGCCCACACCCAAAGCCACCGTGAACGTCCCCTCCACTGCAGCTCCCGGCGATACCCCATCGGTAGCGTTCACCCTCGATTCTTACCCGGTCGGAGTCACGGTGACCATCACGCTGGGCTTCACAGATAGTTCTACCAATCCCGCGAGCAGCAACGGATCAATTTGCTTCCTTAATGTCCCATCGAATGACACCACCAACTCTTCCACCTGCCCAACGACAGATCAATTCACGATAGGTGCTGGAACTGGCGGGGCCATTACTCCGCGCACCTTTTCCGCCGGCGACGTCGCAGGGACTGTGGTGGTGTCCATTAAACTATTCGTCGGCGCCACCGACATCACGCCTGCCGCCCTCGTACCCCAGTCTCTGACCATTGCACCCACTGTTCCGCAGATTCAGACCGCTACTATGAACGCCCAGGGGGCAGAAGGGCTCCAGATTGTGATCGTGGGTTCCTCTTCCACCCGGGAGATCTCGTCCGCTACGTTCCACTTCACAGCAGCCTCGGGCAAAACCCTCAAGACGCCGGACGTTACCATCAGCAATGTTCCCGAATTTGCTCAGTGGTTTTCCAGTTCCGGCTCAGCTCAGTACGGGAGCGCCTTCACCTATACACAGAACTTCACGCTCGATGAGGATGCCGATACCGTGAGCGGCGTGACTGTGGTACTTCAAAATACGCAAGGTCCGTCCGCAGCTGAACCCGCGCAGTAACCTGGGCCGGAACGGTTATCGAGGGCCTACTTTGCGGTCGGGGCGGCGGAACTCTTGCACCATGCCTTCCACATCGCCCGGAATGCGTCTCCCAGACCGTCTGCCACTTTTTCCGGTTGTCCCCAAAGGGACGCGGCAAACCGCTCCCGCATGGTAGATCGCAGAGCAGCCAGCCACTCCACACCGGTCGCCAGATGCACTCCTGTGCTAATAAAACTTGCCTCATCCCTGGCTATGAAGTCCGTGAGTCCAAGATGACTCAAAACAGCGGTACTCTGCCTCCCGGGTGGTCTGAAACCTGCGAGAGTCAATGTCGGAACTCCCATCCATATGGCGTTCAATGTCGTCGTAAAACCCGTGTATGGAAACGTATCAAGACAGAAATCCACTCTGTGGTGAAGCTCAAGACTACTTCGCGGGTCACAGCAAAATTCGAAGCTAAGACGGGCCCTTGATATGCCCTCGTTCTTAAACCAGTCACCGACCGTATCAATTTCACTTTGCGAAGGCATGTTCGCCAGCATCATCCGGGTAAGCGGCAAGGCACGCAGCAGTTGCCCCCAAAGATGAATCACCTGCGGGTTAAGCTTAGAGACACGATTAAAGCTGCCGAAAGTCACGTGCCCTGCCTTGCGCGCAGGCAATTCGTTCACGGCCGGGGCGTCTTCATCCGGCAAGAAAGTTGACACTGCCGGTAAATGGACCAACTTCTCAGTAAACTGCGCACCGAACTCTTGTGGCATTAGAAATTGATCCGCAAGGAAGTAGTCCATCGCAGTTAACCCGGTTGTTCCTATGTAACCCATCCAACCGGCCTGGATAGGCGCCGGTTTGCGAGCAAATGTCAGAAGCCTGTTTCGCGCGGTGTGACCGGAGAGATCGATGAGAATATCGATCCTCTCCTTTCGTATCAGGTCGCAGAGCGCTATGTCCGATAAGGTCGATATTGGATGCCAATGCTGAAAATACGACCGCATCCGGAGAGTGACTGCGTCCTCGATAGTCTGGTTAGCAAAGGCGTGCAGACAAAACAAAGGATTCTTTGCCAAAGAGGAGATCGCCGGCTCTATAAATTTGGTTACCGGATGAATGCGCAGGTCACCCGAGACGAAGCCAATGTTGAGACGTCGGTCGGGATCGCGAGAGTTGGCGGGCTCTATCCAGCTCTTTCGCAGGGGTTCTTCGAAGTTGGCTGCGAAACGGCAGTGTTCGGCAAATAAATCGGGCGCACTAATTTCCGGGTTGTGGGACAGGGTGAATAGAAGATTGCTGTAGGCAATCGCGTACTCCGGCATGATGGCGAGCGCCTGCCGATACGATGCTTCCGCGGCGGCCAATTGGCTCTGTTCTTGTTGCAAAGTGCCAAGGTTGGAATATCCCTCCACAAAGCCGGGATCGACTAGGATGGCCTGCTCATACGAGGCTCTTGCCTCGGCGAATTTTCCCTGCTTCTTGAGCGCGTTCCCGAGGTTGCAGTAAGCCGGCGCCAGGCCAGGGTTGAGCTCGATAGCGCGACGGTAGCACTGTTCCTCTTCGTAGGCACGGCCCTGGGCTCCGAGCGCCAGCCCGCGGTTGCTATAGGCGAAAGCCAGCTTGGGCTTGAGCGCAATTACTCTTTCAAAGCACGCGGCCGCCTCGAGTGATCGCCCGTCGTCGTTGAGAATGGTCCCGAGCTTGTAGATTGCATCTAGGAAGTTGGGTTTGTGGCGGATGGCATCACGGTAGCAGGCCTCTGCTTCTGCAAGATTTCCTCGTTTCCGAAGAAGCGTTCCCAGACGGCATTGCGCCTCCGCCATGCTAGCCTTTAGCTCGACGGCCCGACGGTAGCAGCCCTCCGCCTCGATCCACCGGCATTGCTCCTCGAGAACCTCGCCAAGATTGTAATGGGTCTCCGCCAGATCGTCTTTCAACTCGATCGCCTTGCGGTAGCACTCTTCTGGCTCGGCCACTTTGCCGAGTTTCCTCAGCAACTTGCCGAGATTGTTATGGGCTTCGGCAAACTGCGGATTAAGTTTGATGGCACGCCGATAACACGCTTCCTCTTGAGAAGTGCGGTTCTGTTTACCGAGCAGGCTTCCCAGGTTGACGTAGGCCAGAACAAGAGTGGGTTCAAGCGTGATAGCCCGGCGATAACAGGACTCCGCCTCGGACGGTTTTCGCTCATAGAGCACGTTGCCCAGATAGTAATGGTATTCCGCGGAGTCAGGGCGAAGCTCGATGGCCCGGCGATAACAAGCCTCCGCTTCGGCAAGCTTACCTTGTCTATTTAAAAGCTTGCCCAGGCTGCAATGTGCTGCAGGTGAATTCGGATGAATCCCCAACGAACGGCGAAAGGAAGCCTCTGCTTCCGAAGAGTGTGCCTGCGTTACAAAAGTCTGCCCCTGTAGCAGGTAGAATTCTGCTTCAGGCAATATCGGGGATACTTCTTTCGGGGAAGCTCTTTGATCCTCCAAACAGGGAACTCCATTCTATTCATTTCGGCGATGCGTATTGTTTCGTCGTGCGTCGTATCGCGTAGTCGTCTGGTAGCACCTTTTCCTCCAGGCCATGAGAGCTCAAGACACAGGTCGGATGCAATCAAATTCTATGGCGGATTCCCATGCACGGCAGTTTAAGATCTATATTCATCGGACAGAGTCCTGATAGGTACAGCCGCTCCCACGGATCAAAGGCAGAATGGCGTCGTCCTTCGGGGGCCGTCTCTTCCAGCAAAACACGCAGACGCATCTGTGCCGCTTATGCGAAGCCGCCGTTTGCGCGAAGTATCTGAGCGTTGACCCATCCGCCATCGGGTCCGGCAAGGAAGGAGACGACACCGGCGATATCGTCTGGCTGGCCGAGCCGCTCGAGCGGTGCCATGCTCTGGTGCGGACCGCAAAGGGCTATGAGCCAACGCCGCAAGGGGAACGCGTGCTCCAGGAGCTTGAGATCATGTTGCCGAAACTGGACCGGCTCATCTCGGGTTCGACCTTCGACCCGGCGACGGAACATTGTTCCTTCCGCATTGCGGCAACAGACAATGCGACCTCGATCATCGCCCCTGTACTATGCCGCGAGGTTCTCCCGGTGGCACGGCAGGTTCGCTTTACATTCGCAAGCTGGAGAAGTGATGTCTTTGAAGACCTGAGTCACGGTCGGCTGGATCTTGCTTTGGTTGGCGATGAAGGCCATGTGCCCTCGCCGCTACTGACCGAAGTCATCTATGAGGAGGAACTTGTCTGCATCGTGGCAGCCGACGCGCCCTACCATCGTCAACTCACGTTGAAGCAATACCTCGCGGCCGAGCACATCGGCGTCGACGTCGTCGAAGGTTCACAACATATACCGGAGAAACGTCTCGCAGCGCACGGCCATCGCCGTCGAACCGTAATTACGCTGCCATATTTTGGAGCAGCGACCCGGTGCATTCCCGGGACCAAACTAATTCTGACCGCACCCCAGCGATTCGCCAGAGCCGAGGCCGAAAACCGCAAAATCAGAGTTCTAAAAGCACCGGGAGAGATAACTGGCTTCAAGTACTTGATGATCTGGCATCCCAGGGTGAACACCGATGCCGCGCACGCATGGCTCCGGGGCGAGATCAGAAGAATCGGCAAGGCGATCGGCTCATGATCTTCGCGGCGCTTTCGAAATTCAGCCTGCAATTGTTTTGCGAGAGTGCAAGGCCTGGACCGTCGTGGTCAGGAACACAAGAAACGCGCGCGTCTTCGGTGCGAGGTATTGGCGCGAGGGATAGTAGGCATACAGGGGGAAACGTTCCTCCTCCCACTCCGGAAAGAGGGTCACCAGTCGTCCACTCGAGAGATGGGCGTCCACGCCGAGTTCGAGAACTTGAGCGATCCCATATCCTGCCAGGCACACAGCGTGCATGGTTGCGACGTCACTCAGCATGAGTTGGCTTTGCGTCTCAATCTTGATCTCCTTTCGACCTTTACGGAATGCCCACTCGAAGGGACGGCCTGTCTCCGGGTCTCGAAAATCGATCATCAGATGTCGTTCCGCGACCAGTTGCTGCGGGTCGGTAGGGTGGCCGTGTTTCTTCAAGTAGCTGGGCGAGGCTACGGTAAGAACTCTCGTGTCCAGCAATCTTCGGGCGACAAGAGTGGAGGGGCGAGGCTCGCCGAAACGAATTCCCAGATCGTATCCATCCGAGATCAGATCTCCGAGGTTCTCCCGCGTGATCAGGTCCACCTTAAGCTCCGGATATGCTTTGAGAAATCCACTGAGTTGCGGTCCGAGAATGAGCTGTGAGAAGTAAGGGTCCATGTTGACGCGGAGTCTCCCCCGGACGGTCACTTTGCCTTCGGCCAGAGCGGAGGTGGCGTCTTCGAGCGCCGAGACAATCGGGCCAATGGTCTCGTAAAATCGCCTGCCTTCGTCCGTCAGGGAGACGGAGCGTGTGGTCCGCTCCAGGAGCCGGATTCCCACTTTCGCTTCGAGCCGGGCTACTGCACGGCTGATGCCTGGTTGGGAGACGTTCAAGGATCTCGCCGCGGCCGCGAAGCCGCCCGATCTCACCACGGCTGCAAGGGCGCTCACGCCATTCAGAAGGCGGTCATCAAAACTCATGCACCTATGCTAATGGGTTATAAGTGTAATGCTGCAAAGATTAGTTCCGAATCAATCCCCGTGAGTCAGATAGTTGGAAGCACCGGGAGAGAGGTAAGGAGAATGGCAATTCGTGGAACACAGGCAGTGCTACTCGCTGCAGCAATATTCAGCATGAACGGTCATGCGCAGGTGCCGGCACACCAGGGACTTACATTCAACGGCGACGGCGCGTTGCGTGACAACCAGATTCATTGGCCCAAGGGGTTCGAGCCCGGGCAGGCGGATCTCTTTGCCCACAATGAGATCGACATCCAAGCCGGATGCGAGATCGTTTTCTCCAATCTTGTCGATGCAGAGGCCTGGCCCTCTTGGTACTCGAACTCGAAGGACGTCAAGGTTCTGAACACTCCGGATCATCGGCTCCGGAAGAACGCACGCATCTCGTGGGAGACCTTCGGATTCCACATCGAAAGCCGCGTGTGGGAGTTTGAGTCGACTAGCCGCCTCGGATGGTTCGGAGATGGTAAGGACGTCCATGCTTATCACACCTTCCTTCTTACCCAGGCCCCTGAGGGGTGCCACGTTGTCACAGAAGAGGTTGTGAAGGGCCCTGGCGCCATTCAGTTCCGTGAGCAGCAACCGAACGCCATGCACCAGGGGCACCAGCTTTGGCTTACGACCTTGAAGGACCGGTCAGAGAAGCACTGACACTCGCAACAAATCATTTCAGACAACCACCATAGAAACCAGGAGGCAACCAATATGTACGCAGTCATGGGAATCACGGGGAATGTAGGCGGCG